>OGXQ01002284.1_pt1 | contig 13257 bp, 9 predicted proteins | sample 1576291 | NCBI WGS metagenome assembly OGXQ01 (sample SAMEA3541575, study PRJEB24748) | human gut metagenome | biome: human gut; feature: human-associated habitat; material: faeces | place: China | collected 2012 | reverse complement strand
GACCGGCATTTCTGTCCCAGAAATTCTTATGATCTCGCATCGCTATCATTCCTTTTGCAGTGATACCCACCTAACCAATACATACAGGCAACACGGTTAGATACAGCTAACCGCTGCACCTTGGAAAGGCCGCAGATGCGGCCTTTCAGCTTATTCAAATAACTCCCTGCAGGCGCCGTACACTAACGTTTCCAGCACCTGCGGGTACAGTTCCCCGATCTGCTCCTTATGGGAAACGGTAAGAATCAGTCCCCGCACCGTGGCGGCAGCCAAAGAGATTCCGCGACTCGGCACAAGGTCATATTTTTCCAAAAGCTGACGGATGTGCGTCTCGTCATCGTGGTAATGGATGTTTTTGATGTCATCCGGCAGTCTCTGCAAAAGCAGCTTCGCATCGTTTTCAATGAAAACCATGTCGCCGGTATCGGACAGCCTCCGGCAGACGGCAAGAACCGCCTTTGCCGCACGCTCCGACGGTGGCAAGCCGTTTGCTTCGCTCAGTGCATGGTCAGCCACCCCGTAAAGTTCGGAGTGGATACTTTCCAGAACCGCGAAGAAGGCCATCTCCTTGGATTCGTAGAATTTATAAAACGAGCCTTTTGCGATACCGATCGCCTTTGTCAGTTGATCCACTGAGGTTTTCTTCATCCCTAGCGTGACGGCGCAGCGTCTTGTTTCCTTCAGCAGCGCCTTGTGAAGTTGTTCTGTTTCATAGTCGGTAAAAGCCAAGCTCGTTCACCATCCAAATGACCATTTTGGTTCTTCTGGTCATATTATACCGTGTTTTTTCTGCTTTGCAAGGGGTGTGGAGAAAAGCATACGCATTTTAACAAAAAATTATTTTCCCTTAACACATTATTTCATGAAGGCGCTCCTCTTCCTTTGGCAAAGAACTGCACCCCCCTAAAATCAAAAATGCCCCCCTCCAAACCGTAATTGCAACCCCCTAACGGGTTTCTATCAAAATTAGAGTCATTTGCCACGAAGTGCGGTAGTCCATGATACAATGGGCTACCGTACTTTTTTATTTTCCTATTAAAAAAACGCCGTGATACGGGAAAAATCCAGACAAGGGGGTGCAAAAGCCCGGCCGGTCTGGATTTTTCTTTATTCGGAGAACTTCTTTCCTCAAGCCGCTCTTGCACCCCCTAATGAGAAAAATCAAAATGTTCTATCAGCTTTGACTAATCATCATTGCCATGTTTTAGCCTGTTATTTCGTTTTGCAGAGTAATGCGTATCAGAAAGAATGTGTCAGCATTTTGAAAATACACATCGCAGTTATAGCCCTTCAATTTCCGGCAAGCGGAAAGAGCATCAACGGTATTTCTGCCAAGTCGGCTGGAGCTTTTACTACCCCTGTCCGTCTCCGGCAGACGCCCCCGCCTCCATACGCCCTTGGTTAGCCCTCGCTAACCCTTTATATAGCCCATTTCCCGGACATTTCTCATCTTTGTCCGCCTATCACGTACATTTCTCTTCATGCAGTAAATCATTCGGCGAATCGATTCGGTATTCCTTTTTTAAAAAAACTGTTAAATTCGGCAAAAATATGCCCGCACAAGAGAATAATTTCAATAAAAATTTCGCCAGAATATATTTCTCAAGAATTGCAATCTCTTCCAAATCGTGCTATGATTGGCAAAACCATACTTGCTCGGTATGCAGCAGGGCAGCCGCTTCCGGCACACCGTATGGTCAATTCTAACCGGCTGACGCCGGGGAAAGAGAGAGTGCGCTTATGAAACACGCCAAGCCCATCAAGCGGGCATTGTCCGTGCTGCTGGCTCTGGTTCTGAGCCTGAGTCTGGTCACGCCCACCTGGGCCGCCGCCAAGACGCCTTCCAGCGGTACCGGCAACGGCCTCACCTGGGAAAAGATCGACAACCGTTCCACCGATCTGCGTTTGGACAAGAACAACGCCGAGAAGGTGGCGCAAGACACTCCGGAATATGCAGACACCGACGTAGTCCGTGTCTCCATCGTTCTGAAAGATGCCTCCACGCTGGCGAAGGGTTACTCCAGCGAGGATATCGCTACCAATTCTGCGGCCATGAAGTACCGCCAGAAGCTGGAGACCAAGCAGGAGAAGATGGCTAAGACCATCTCCAGAAAGGCTCTGGGCGGCGAGGCTCTGGACGTGGTCTGGAACCTGACTCTGGCGGCCAACATCATCTCCGCCAATGTGGAATACGGCCAGATCGAAAAGATCGAAAAGATCTCCGGCGTCGAGGCTGTGCTCATTGAGACCCGCTACGAGCCCTGCGTGGTGAAGGACAATGAGACCACCGATCCCAACATGGCTACCTCCGGCAGCATGATCGGCTCCCATGTGGCTTGGGCGGACGGTTATACCGGCGCCGGCTCCAAGGTGGCCATCATCGATACCGGTGCTGACACCGACCATCCCTCTCTGGATCCCGATGCCTTCACCTATGCCGTGAAGGACAGCGGCGCCACGCTGATGACCGCTGCTGATCTGACGGATACCGTTCTGGAGCAGCTGAACGCCTCCAAGAAGATGCCCGGCGTCACCGCCGACCAGCTGTACGTCAACGCCAAGATCCCCTACGGCTTCAACTACGTGGATGACGATCTGGATATCACCCACGCCAACGACAAGCAAGGCGACCACGGCTCCCACGTCACCGGCATTGCCGCCGGCAACCGCTATATCAAGAACGAGGACGGCTCCTTCTCCCCCGCTCTGGATACCGCCCTGACGCAGGGTGTGGCTCCGGATGCTCAGGTGTTCGTTATGAAGGTATTCGGCACCAACGGCGGCGCTCGTGACTCCGACTATATGGTCGCCATCGAGGACGCCATCCTGCTGGGCGCTGATTCCGTGAACCTGTCTCTAGGCAGCAGCAACCCCGGCACCTCCCGCAACTCCTATGCTGCCTATCAGGCCATCATGGAGAACATCACCAATAGCGGCACCGTGGTGTCCATCTCCGCCGGTAACTCCGGCAACTGGTTCGAGAACACTGCCAACCAGTATCCCTATGCCGAGAGCAACAGCTGGACCACCACCGGCTCCCCCGGCTCCTACACCAACTCTCTGGGCGTTGCCTCCGTAGATAACGTGGGCGGCACCGGTGATTACGTGGAAGTGGCCGGCAAGAAGCTCTTCTATACCGACAGCACCAGCGCTCCCATCCAGGCTCTGACGACTCTGGCCGGTGAGCAGCAGTTCGTGTATGTGGACACCGCCGGTAATGCCGAGGATTTTGCCGCCGTAAAGGATATCCTCACCGGTAAGATCGCCATCTGCAACCGTGGCTCCATCGCCTTCACCGATAAGGGCAACAACGCCATCTCCAACGGTGCCATTGCCCTGATCGTGGCCAACAACGAGGCCGGCACCATCAGCATGGTTACCGATGGCTATAACTACACGGCCCCCTATGTCTCCATACTGCAGGCCGACGGCGAGTACATCAAGGCCAGCTCCGAGAAGCACACCACCGATTCCGGTCTCGTGTACTACACCGGCACCATGACCGTGGGTGCTTCCGCCGCTGTCAACCATGCCTCCGCCGACTACTACACCATGAGCAGCTTCTCCAGCTGGGGTGTTCCCGGTTCTCTGGAGATGAAGCCCGAGATCACCGCCCCTGGCGGCAACATCTACTCCCTGAAGGACGGCGGTACCTATCAGAATATGTCCGGCACCTCCATGGCCGCTCCTCAGATCACCGGTATGGCCGCTCTGGTGGCTCAGTACATCCGTGCGAATGATCTCACCGAGCAGACCGGTCTCACCGTCCGTCAGCTGGCTCAGTCCCTGCTGATGTCCACCGCCGAGCCCATGGTGGAGGATTACGGTGAGGACGGCGACGGCTACTATCCCGTGCTGCGTCAGGGTGCCGGTCTGGCCAACGTGGCCAATGCCGTTACCTCCGGCACCTACATCCTGATGGATGAGGGTGCCAACGCCGGCGCTGCCGACGGCAAGGTCAAGGTAGAGCTGGGCGACGATCCCGCCCGCACCGGCAAGTACTCCTTCGGCTTCACCATCCACAATCTGGAGGACAAGGCTGCTTACTTCGACCTGAGCGCCGACTTCTTCACGCAGAGTCTGATGTCCTCCGATGGTGTGAACTTCGAGTACACCTGGACCGACCCCGTGGCCTCCAACGTCAAGTGGACCGTGGACGGCGAATACGCTGCTTTCCTGAACGATACACTGAAAGATTGTGACTTTAACGGCGACGGTAAGGTCGATGCCGATGACGGTCAGGCTCTGCTGGACTATGTCACCGGCGTGCGTGCTGACATTGCGCACAAGGACACCGCTGACTTCGACAACGACAACGGCATCGACACCTACGATGCTTACCTGTTCTTCAAGGAATTGGGTACTGCTCCCGTGGTGATCCCCGCCGGCGGCAGCCTGCACGTCACCGCTGATGTGACTCTGCTGGGTCTGGATGCCTACGATAAGGCCAGCGACAACACCGGCACCTATGTGGAGGGCTATGTGTTCGCCAACGAGGCCGCCACCGCCGAGGGTGAGCAGGGCGACAGCCACTCTATCCCCGTGTTGGGCTACTATGGCAGCTGGACCGACTCCTCCATGTTCGATATCGGCAGCTATATCGCCTATGCCAACGGTCTGGAGACCCGCGCCCCCTATATGTATGTCTATAATGGTGACAATTCCGTAAACAATCAGGCCCTGACCATCAAGGCCGTGGGCGAAACGAAAGGCTACTACTTCGGCGGCAACCCCTTCGGTTTGGACGAGTTCTATGATGCCGCCCGTGATGCCATCAATCCGGAGATCAACAACTTCTACAAGATGACCTTCACCGCCATCCGCAACGCCGCCGCTTCCCGCCTGACCATCACCGACGGCAACGGTAAGGTTCTATCCTCCAATGATGAACTGGGTGAGCTGGATTCTGCCTTCTACTACAGCAGCGGTGCCACTTGGACCAGCACCATGTACACCCTGAACATGGGCGATACCCCCAACACAGCTGACGGCACCTACCTGAATGTGGACCTGACTCTGGCCCCTGAGTACTACGTCAGCTACGACAAGGACGGCAACGCCACCGTGGATTGGGATGCTCTGTCCGACGGCGCTACCATGCACTATGGCATGGTCGTGGATAAGACGGCTCCCACCGTCTCCAACGTGAATCTGGGTACCGACGCCAAGGGCAACAAGGTCCTGACCTTCACCGCCGGTGACGACCAGTATATGTCCGCCGTGGCCCTGCTGGACTACGACAAGGGCGGCACTGTCGCTAAGGCCGCCGGTTCTCCCGAGGGCGCTGCCAAGGGTGCCAGCCAGAACTTCACCCTGTCTCTGGGCGATTCTACGGCTACCCATCTGCTGCTGCAGGTGTACGACTACGCCGATAACTACGTCACCTACAAGCTGAACCTGAACCCCGACGAGCTGGCCGGTGATGTCACCGTGAAGCTCAACACCGAGGCTCTGACCCTCTTCAAGGGCAACGTCGCCAAGCTCACCGCCAGCGTGGAGCCCTTCGGCGTACAGCCCGACACTGTGACCTGGTCCTCCGACAACACCGACGTGGCCACCGTCAGCGACAATGGTCTCGTCACCGCTGTGGACAAGGGTACTGCCAACATCACTGCCACCTCCGCGAAGGATCCCTCCGTCAGCGCCACCTGCGTGGTCACCGTGGATACCATTGATGTGACATTGGTGGGCGCTCTGCATGACAAGGAAGGTCATCCGATCCTGTTCACTTGGGATATGGAAAATGATAAGACTTGGACCAAGTACGCTGATCTGGAACAGGATATCAACAGTGCCACCATTGACTTCGCTCACGATGATGGTTCCATGTATCAGATGAACACCTCCGGTCTCCTCTATGAGGTGAACCCGGAGACTGGTGCCACTGTGAGCGCATCTGCTGCCGCCACTAAGTACGGTGCTCCGATGCAGGATATGGAATATGCCGCTATCGCCGCCATTCAGTCTCAGAAGAACATTCTGGTGGGTGTCGATGGTGCCTATTTCCTGTATTCCGACCCTGTCATGGCCAATGATTTCTCCGATGGTTGGGATATGTCCTCTTACCTGAGCACTTATGCAAATGCCAGCGAATTCACCGCTGTGGCTTGGGCTGGCTACACCACCAACAAGGCCGGCCACACCGTGGATGTGTTCTACTGCCTGACCGACAGCGGCACGATTTGGATCATGATGCCGGACTTCGAGACCGGCAGAGCCAGTATGGACTGGGTCGATACTGATCTGAAGCTGTCCTTCCCCGGCTATGACGGCAGCCTGTATTGTTCCATGGTACTGGGCGATGATGGCAATCTGTATCTGAGCTACTTCACGGGTGAGACCAACGAAATTTACATCCTGAAGTATAATGAGACCACCGACTCTTATGAGTCCAGCCTGATGGGCAACATCGGCAATGCAGTCTGGCCCTGCTCTCTGCTGGCTGTTTCTGACAACCACGCCGAGGACGGCGATGCCGATAACAATTCTCTGCCCGGCACCGAGCTGAATGTAAGCAGTTCTATTGAGGCACAGTCCCAGACCATTGAGGCCCTGACTCCCGCCTCCGTCACCGGCAGCCTGAACACTGCCAACGGCGAGGGTACCGGTGCTGTCAAGCCCGCCGATGCCGAGACCACGACCCCCGTTTCCTCCATCACTGTCTCCGAGGATGAAAAGACCGTCACCGTCACCGTGGTTCCCAAGAACGACGATGTCACCACCAACGGCCTCTTCACCGTGGACTATGACGCCAGCGTCCTGACTCTGGCCGACGTCACCTTCGCCTCTCAGTACTCCTCTCACAAGGATGCCGACGGCAAGGTCACGCTGGGCTATGTGGATGTGGACGGCCTGCAGGCCGGTACCGCTGTGGCGACTCTGACCTTCACCGTCAGCGATCCCACCGCCGTGGATACCTCCACCGCTGTCACCGTCCACCAGACGGAGATCAACGATCAGACTGTGGACGTCACCGAGGATCTCACCGCTGACCTCCATCGGGACACCAAGGTCGTGAACGCCAAGCCCGCCACCTGCACCGAGGACGGCTACACCGGTGATACGGTCTGCGCCACCTGCGGTAAGGTCCTGGCTAAGGGCGAGGTCATCAAGGCTCTGGGCCACGACTACAAGGATGGCACCTGCACTCGCTGCGGCGATAAGCAGCCCGGCGTCAACACCGGCGACAACAGCACCATGACCATGTGGACCATGTCCGCTGTGATGGCTCTGGCCGGCGCCGCCGTACTGGTCCTGCGCAGCCGCAAGGAGAAGTACGAGGGCTAACCCCTAAGTCTCATCTGCCATAAGATCAGCCCTCCGGCGAAAGCCGGAGGGCTGTCTTTCATGTATCCGCAGTACCATCGCCGGCAGGCGTGTTTGCCCTGATCCATCGATGGTACTCCACACACAAAGGCAGTGGGCAAAAGCCCGCTGCCTTTTCTCATTTTTTCAGTTCAAAGCTCCCGGCCCATCAAAACACCGCCACGATGCCGCTGACATCGTCGCCGGGCTTCAGCCGGGGATAGCGGTTGCAGCGGCTGTCCGCCGCCTCCCGCTGCCGCAGCTGCCGATACAGCTCCTGCAAGCACGGCTCCTCCGCTCCCAGCAGAGCCTCCCGCTGGCCGGAAAAGCCGTCGGAGAACAGCACCACTCGGGAGAGTTCTTCCCTCCGGTACACCCGATGAGTGCCGTGCCGGGCCGCCTTCGGGTCGAAGCCTGCGATCCAGTATCCTCCCGGCCGGTTCATCATCCGCCGGTGCCGCAGCAGCATCTCTCGCACCTCCGGCAGCTGCCGTGTCTCGATGACGTCGATACCTCGCTCCCGGTGCAGACGGCACATCTCCGCCACCACAGCGCCGTCCAGACGACTCACCGCCTCCTGGGACACCAACTCCGGCCCACGCCCGTCCCGGAAGCGCACCCCGGCGGCGCAGTCCCCCAGCACGAATACCTCCACCTGCTCCCCCGTCTCCCGGAGGATCGCCAGCGCCGCCGAGACGCCCTCCGTCTCCGGCGGAACACCGCATCGCCGCCGCAGGGTCTCGATGCCCGCCGCCACCATGTGGGGCAGATCCTCCCCCTCTGCACCGGCCACGGCATCCGCCAACAGGCGGACATACTCCCGCACCTCCGGCACACGGGGATCCTTCACCAGCGGTGTGGAACCGTCCACCACCATGGCGATGCTCTCTCCCAGCCGGATATAGTCCTGATTCTCCGCTGCGCCGGGGCAGCAGAGCTGCTGTGTGATGTTCATGCCTTCTCCTTCCGTTCCGCCAGCAGCGTCCGGACAATGCGCTCCAGATAGTCGCCGCCCGGCTCCGTGGCGTCCACATACTGCATCCCGCCAAAGCTCAGCTCCATGCCCGGCGTCAGCTCCACATCGTCCAGATTCACCCGCAGGATAGGCTTGCCGCAGTGCAGGGCATAGTTGATCTCATTGCGGACAAAGCCCGGCTGGATAGACTCATGGGAGGCAAACAGCAGTACCTGCCACGAATCCCGTATCTTCTCTGCGATGAACTCCCGAAAATCGCTGCCGGCCTCGATGCCATCGTCGTACCACAGCCGGATGCCCCGCTGCATCAGCTGCTCCACTATGGGGTACACCCGGTCGCTGTTGATGTGGGCATAGCTGACGAAGCAGTAAGGCTCTGCTCCCTCATAAGCCTTCGGCCCCCGCCCCGGCACAAAGGTCTTGGGCTTAGGCAAGGACGGCACAGATCTGCGCAGCTTCTCCATCTCCCCTTGGAAGTACTCCCTCTGCTCCTGCAGCAGGATCACCGTCTCGCAGTGGCGATAGTCCAACAGCCGCAGGGCGTAGTCCTTCCGGGCGGAGCTCTCCGTGGCGACGGCCTTGTTGATGAGACTATACGCCTCACCGTAACGCCCCCGCTGGGCCACCACACGGGCCTTGGTGCAGTAGAACTTGGCATAGGCCGGGTCCAGCCGGATGGCATCCTCCACCGCTCGCTCCACGTCGTCGTAGTACTCTCTGCGCACCTGCTCCCGCATCTCTCCCCGGCTCTTTTCGCAGGTGTAGACGAACAGATGGGCGAACAGATGCAGATACCCTGCATTGTCCCGGTGCTGCCGTGCGTCCTCACGGGCCAGCTCCAGCAGCTCCAGCGCATCGAAGAAGGTCTCCGCCTCCAGCTGGAACAAAATCAGCAGATGGTGATAGGAGGGATGTCCCGCAAAGCGTGGATTCTCCTCGAACAGCGCCTGCAGCTGCTGATAGTCCTTCCGATTGCGGTAGATGATGGTCAGGGCATAGAAGGCCCGGTAGGCCAGATCCTCCTCCCCCTCCGCCACCAGCTGCCGCAGCTGCTGCACCAGCTGGGCGTCCATATGCCGGGTGCAGAAGGCGGACAGATCTGCCTCAAACTCCCGTGAGCACTCCTCCTCATGGGCCGTCAGTGCGCTTATCAGCTCCTGCATGGCGCTCCCCCTCTCGCAGTGATCCTTCTCCCCGGATTCTACCACATCCGTCTCCGATTGGCAACCACGCAAAAGCACCGACGGCCCCACAGACCGCCGGTGCTCTCTGTCATTTTACCCCGTCAAACAGGTCCCACGGATACGCCTTCGGCGGCGGACACGTCACATCCACCGGCTTCCCGGTGACGGGATGCCGGAAGCCCAGATGATATGACCACAGCGCCGCCGTACATCCGGGATCCTTGCTGCCGTAACGGATATCCCCCAGCAGCGGCAGCCCACGGGAGGCGAACTGCACCCGGATCTGATGGGTGCGCCCCGTATAGAGCTGCACCCGCACCAGCGACAGCGCCTCCGTGCGCCCCACCTCCTCATAGGAGAGCCGGGCCTCCCGGACGCCCTTACGCATCCGCTTCACCACATAGCTCTTGTTGTGGGAGGCGTCCCGGAACAGCAGATCCGTCAGCGTGGCGGCCGGCTCCCGGGGATGCCCCCGCAGCACCGCCAGATACTCCTTGGTGATCTCATGAGCGGCTATGGCCGCCGTCAGCCTGCCCGTGACCTCCCGCCGCCGGGACAATACCATCACCCCGCCCACGATCTTGTCCAGCCGATGCACCGTGGCGATATAGTCGGGCTTTCCCGCCTGCCGGTAGTGCTCCGCCAGCATCCGTGGCAGGGATCGCCCGCTCTCGCTGTCTTCCGACAGCACCCCCACCGGCTTCACGCACACCACCAGATAGGGATCCTCATAGAGGATCCGCAGCTCCTCCGCCATACCATACACCTCCGCTTATAAAAAGCGGGCCTGCCCTTAGGGCAGACCCGCCCGTCTATCGTTTTTCAGCGTCCTCTTCTGCCGCCCCGGTAGGAGCTGCTCCGATACCGTCTGCCGCTGCGGCTGCCGTAGCGCCGGTTGCGGCGGAACACCTTCGCCCAAAGCACCAGCAGGATCACCAGCAGCACCAGTACCACCAGCGCCACCTTCACAATGGTGCGGGAGAGGAACTCCTCCACCGCCGCCTTGGCCACCAAAAACCGGGAGGCGCTGACGTCCGCCTGCGCCAGCAGCGGCACCGTGACGCACACCTGCCCGTTGTAGGAGATGGTCAGGGTCCCCATCTCCTGCCCCCGGGTGATGGGAGCATCCGCCACCTCATTTTTCAGCGTCACCGTCTGCTCCAGCTGATCCTTCGTCACGTCGGAGGGCAGGAACGCCTCTGCGTTCTCCGCCGGATAGAGCATCACGCAGTCCGTCTCCTTGGACAGGGCCACCGGCTGGCGGAACACGTCCTCCGTGGAGACCACCAGCTGCTTGCTGAAGTTGTCATAGCCGTAGTCATAGAGCCGTGCGCTCTCGGAAAAGCTCTCGATATGAGTCCCCTCGCCCTCGGCGCCCAGCACCACCGCCACCAGCCGCTTGCCGTCCCGCAGGCAGCTGGACACCAGACAGTACCCCGCCTCCGGCGTGGAGCCGGTCTTGCCGCAGTCCACCCCGTCATAGAGATAATCCAGAATACGCCAGTTGGAGAGCAGCGAGTTGGTGGTGTGCAGTTCCCGTGCCTCGGACTTGTTGGTGGCCGGCACCTCATAGGCCACGGAGCCGGTGATGGTCATGAAGGTCTCATGCTTCATGGCCTCCCGGAAGAACAGATAGATATCGTAGGCGGTGGTATAGTGGTTCACATCGTGCAGGCCGTTGGTGTTGGCAAAGAGGGTGCCGGTGCAGCCCAGCTCCTGCGCCCGCTGGTTCATCAGCTCCACAAAGGCCTCACGGGAGCCGGATACCGTCTCCGCCAGAATGTCCGCCGCCTCGTTGGCGGACACCAGCAGCAGGCAGTACAGCAGCTGTTCCACCGTCAGCACCTCGCCCTCCTCGATGCCGGCGGAGCTGCCCTCCGGGTCCTGATCGTTCACCACCGCCGATGCGGTGATGGGCTGGTCCAGAGACAGCTTCCCGGCGTCCACGGCCTCCAGCGTCAGCAGGGCCGTCATCACCTTGGTGATGCTGGCGGGGTATTCCCTCTCCTGCTCATTCTGCCCAAAGATGATCCGCCCCTCATCGGCGTCCACCAGCACGGCCGCCTTGGCCTTGATCTCCAGCGCAGGCATGGCGTAGGCCTGCGGGGTCAGCATCAGACTGACCATCAGCACGGTCAGCAAAAAAACAGATAGAATACGGCGAATTTTCATAGTAATTTTTCTCCATCTATGCTATAATGAGTCTATCTACCATCCGTAAGCAGGAGCCGGCCCTCATGCTCTCCGCCGGTATCAGCGGCCGTCAGCGGGGCAGCCCCCCCTCCCGGCCGCAGGGTCGCTTTCCTTTTATTATAACAAAAATCGACCGGGAGTCAACTGCGGAAAAATGGGAAAGATCACAAAAACAGAAAAATATCTGCTGCTTCTGACGGCCATCTTCCTACTTTGTCTGGCGCTGCTGTATTTCACCGACCACCGCAGCGCCGGCGGCGGGGACTACACCGTCACGCCCCAGTATACAGCGCAGGAGCCGGAGGCTCCCGATCCGCCCGCCGTCCCCGGCAAGGTGAACATCAACACCGCCGACGCCGCCCAACTGGAAGCGCTGGACGGCATCGGGCCCACACTGGCCCAGCGCATCGTGGCCTATCGGGAGGAGCACGGCCCCTTTGCCGATATCGAGTCCATCATGGATGTCAACGGCATCGGTGAGGGCATTTTTGAAACCATCCGGCAGCAGATCACCGTGGAGGACAATATAACCGTGGAGGACGATACATGAAAATACTGGTAGTAGACGACGAAAAGCTCTTGGTCAAGGGCATCAAATTCAATCTGGAGAACGAGGGCTACCAGGTCCTCACCGCCTACAACGGTGCAACCGCCGTGGAGCTGGCCCGTCAGGAGGCGCTGGACCTCATCATTCTGGACCTGATGATGCCCGGCCTCTCCGGCAGCGAGGCCTGCATGATGAAGACCTTGCCCATAAGTTCCGGTATGGGAAAAAGAGGCACGAGCAAGAGCACCACCAGAGGGCTGACCACCAGGCGGCCGACCAGGGCCAGAACCAGGTCCCGGTCGAGTTTGAGGCGGCGCAGATCCATGGTTTGCAGGGTGACGCCGATGAACAGCAGAGCCAGGGGCGTGGTCAGATTGCCCAGATATTTGGCCGCATCCAGCAGAAAACGCGGCAGATCCACCTTGAACATCACCAAGGCCAGGCCGGTCAGAAAACCCAGCATGGGCGGTGAAAAAATGTGTCGGATATTGTCGCAGAGCCGTGTCCGTTCCCGGCCATCCCCGCAGCCGTCGCTGCTGATGGCGTAGTTGCCCACAGTCCAGAAAAAGATGGTGCTGGCAAAGTAATAGAGCAGCACATAGGGCAGGGATTCCTCCCCGAACAGGGCCAGATTGACCGGAATGCCCACAAAGATGGTATTGGAATTGGAAACACAGGCGCAGAACAGGCCGAAGTGCTTTCGCTGCACATGAGCTATCCTGCCCACCACCCAGGCCAGACTGAAAGTGATGACCAGAGAGGTGAAGGGCAGCAGCGCGCCGTAGAGCATGTGCAGCAGATGGTCGCGGTCAAAGGACTGCAACAGCGTGCACATCAGAAAAGGCGGCAGGGCCACATAGGTCACCAGCCTGGGCAAAAGCATCTGGCTTTCCGTGGAAAACCAGCCCTTCCAGGCCAGAGCATAGCCCACCGCCACGACCAGCAGCAGACCGAAAATTCCCCCCAAGGCGTGCAGAAAAACCATAGGGATTTCTTAGCGGCTTTTGCGGCTTCCGTAAACAGCGGGGGCGGGCAGAGTCATTCTGTTCTCC
>OGXQ01002277.1_pt1 | contig 13277 bp, 15 predicted proteins | sample 1576291 | NCBI WGS metagenome assembly OGXQ01 (sample SAMEA3541575, study PRJEB24748) | human gut metagenome | biome: human gut; feature: human-associated habitat; material: faeces | place: China | collected 2012 | reverse complement strand
GGAGATGGAACACATCGGCCATCTGCTGGGCCAGGCTTTGAAGAACAGGGATAATCAGGCCGTTCTGGACGAGATCGCCGCCGAGGTCAAGCAGATTGCCACCTCCCACCCCATGTTCTCCAGCGAGTGGGTCTCCCCCTGCATCCGGGAGCAGTTCGAGGACATGTACTGCCACCCCAGCTTCCAGTAATTTTTCTCCGCTTTCACTTCGTGGGGCGGGGAAAACGCGGACGGACTCTTTCCAGCCCGGCCCGCTCTCCCAAGAATGGAGGGAGGGCCGGACTGAGATGTGACGGGAGACAGGCCCCATGGATCATAATATGCAGAAGAAAGGATGTGTGTGATGGCACGGTTACTGAAAGGCGGTCCCGTTGCGGAGAGCATGTGCCAAAGACTGCAAAAGCAGGTGGAGACACTGGGACAGATTGGTGTCGTCCCCGTGTTCGGCATCGTTCGGGTGGGCGAGCGGCCCAATGACGTGTCTTATGAGCGGGGCGCCATGAAGCGGGCGGCTTCTCTGGGGGTGGAGGTGCGCAGGTTCCTCCTGCCCGAGACCGCTACCGAGGACGAACTGGTGGCTGTCCTGGAGAAAATCAACCACGACGACAGCGTTCACGGCTGTCTGCTGTTCCGCCCCCTGCCACCTCACCTGGATACTCAACGGGTGGGCAGGACCCTCCGCCCGGAGAAGGACATCGACGCTATGACCACCGCCTCTATGGGCGGTCTGCTCACCCAAACCGATGTGGGTTTCGCCCCCTGCACTGCCTCCGCCTGCCTGGAGCTGCTGCGGTACTATCATATTCCCCTTCAGGGGAAAAAGATCGCTGTAATTGGCAAGAGCATGACGGTGGGTCTGCCCACGGCGCTGCTGATGATGAACGAGGAGGCCACCGTCTCAGTTTGTCATGTTCTGTCGGAACGGCAGGACACCCGGGATTTCTGCCACGGTTCGGACATTATTATTTCCGCCACTGGCTGCCAGGGTCTGATTACTGGGGACTATGTGCGCCCCGGCCAGACGGTGGTGGATGTGGGTGTGACGATGGGCAAGGACGGAAGGCTCCACGGGGATGTGGACTTTGAGGCAGTCGCTCCCATCGTAGACGCTGTCACCCCGGTTCCCGGGGGTGTGGGTGCTGTCACATCCACCGTGCTGGTGGGACATGCGGTAGAGGCCGCAATCCGTCTATGTGGTAGGGCATCGAATGTACCAGCATAAAAGAAAGACCAGCCGTGTTGGGCGCGGTTCGCTGACGGAAATGGAAGGGCATAGCTTATGACAGAAAAAAATCGACCCATTGGAATTATTGACTCCGGCATTGGCGGTTTCAGTGTTGCCCGGTGTATGCAGCGCAGCTTTCCCCATGAAAATCTACTCTACTTCGGAGATGGGGAAAATATGCCCTATGGGAACCACTCGGCTGAGGAGATTCTGGACATGACCCGCTATATGCTTCGATTTATGGAGGAGCGGGGAGTCAAGGCCCTGCTGGTGGCCTGCAATACCATCTCCTGCCTCATTGACCAATATCGGAATGACATGAGCTGCCCCGTGCTCAGTGTAGTGGAGGCCGGAGCGGAGACGGCGGCCAGCATGCCCGTCAAAAGAGTGGGCGTTATCTCCACCTGTTTTACGCACTCCACTCGGTGCTATCCGGATTCCATTGAAAAGCTGGCGCCGGAAAAGTCGGTGTTCAGCCACGGCTGTCCCGACCTGGCCCGGCTGGTAGAAACCTATGTGGGTGACCCGGCTGGTCAGGAAATTCTGGATCGGGATATTCGTAGCAACCTGGACGGCCTGGTCTACCGGGACAGAGTCGAGTGCTGTGTGTTGGGTTGTACCCACTTTCCCTTGGTGGCGGAAAACATTCGCCGCCTGTATCCAGGATTGCCTCTTATTGATCCGGCAGAGCAGATGGTCCAGGCAGTCGGAGACTATCTGCGGGAGCAGGAGCTAATGAATGATCAGAGATTCCAGGGGACTCTGGAGATTTATACCACGGCCAGCGCGGAGGAATACCGGGAGAAAGCGGCGAAGGTGGGCCTCTTTCCTGTCACTGCTGTACGGGAGTACTCCGCTACAGCTGTTTAAGAAAGCGATAACTGTAGAAAGCTATATCCGCCCAGAAATATCACCGCCGAAGTAAAATAGCACCGAAAAAGCGTAAATCTTTATTATTTACTGCTCCGCAAATTCTGAGCCATAATGTTGCGGAAAAGTGTATCTGGACAAGTGTTTGAAACTAAGGAAAAACTTTTATTTCGCCCTCTGGTATGGTATCATAGCCACAGAGGAGGTGTGTCCCATGTCTGAGCAGATCTATTCCCAGGACGAGATTTTCGCCGCCGTGTTGCCCCTGCTGAAAAAATATCATGCGGAAAAGGCAATTCTGTTTGGGTCCTATGCCAGGCAGGATGCTGACGCCGCCTCTGATATTGACTTGATCGTTGTTGGGGGAAAAGACTTTGACCTGACGGATGTCCTGTGCATTGCGGAGGAACTGCTCTGTGCGTTAGGGAAACCAGTGGACGTCTATGAACTGCGGGAGATCAATCCCCAGTCGGCTTTCTATGATGCAATTCTGGCCGAGGGGGTGCAGATTGCATGAAATACAGTGACCAGCAGAGAATAGAGAAAATTCGAGAAACAACAGAAAAGCTTTTGAATTATGTGCAGAGAGAACAAATTACTCCAGAGAAAATCTGCAATGAGGAGACAATCCAGTGGACGGTCACGACGCCGCTGGACAACATCGGGGAACATGTTTACAATCTGCTCGATGAATTTAAGAAGAACCATCCGAAATTCCATGGATTAAAATTGCAGGACTACAGCACCGGCTGGTGCATCACTATGAGGATACCCGTTGGATCGTGATCTGTGCCATCATTTTTGATGTGCTGCCGGAGTTCCTGGAGGAGATTAAGGATCTCTGACCCACACCGCGACCCACACGGGGAAACGAGCGGACGGAAGTAACGGACGCAAGAGTGCCGGAAAGGATGACACTCCGGACCAGAAAGGGCACAATAGGCCTGGAAAGTAGAAAACCTCATCCTCCCAATCAGTTGGTAAGGATGAGGTCCCCAGTTCAAATCTGGGTAGCAGCTCCAAAAATCCCCGAAAACTTCGGTTTTCGGGGATTTTTTGTTGCAAAAAGCAATGAAACGGTGCGGGTCAAAATGTGGGTCAGAGGTTTGACCCACACCGTGACCCACACGCAGAAATGAAACAACGGAACCAATGGACACAAGAGTGCCGGACAGGAAGAAGAGCTTCCTGTCCGGCGCATTTTTTCTGTTTTTATCGAACCTGTTCCATAAAACTGCCCATAGCGGCGGCTGCCTCGTCCTGTTTCTGCCTGGTGGCGTGGGTGTAGGTCCGCAGGGTGAACCCGGCGTCGAAGTGGCCCAGCATGGAGGATACTGTTTTCACATCCACACCGTTCTGCAGGGCCGTGGTAGCGAAGGTGTGACGGAGATCGTGGAATCTAAGGTGTTCCAGTCCGGCATCCTTCAAGATCTTCTTGTGGAGGTTCACCACTGAGTCGGGATGGTACATCTCTCCGGTGAAGGGCGAGGGGAACATGTAGGGTCTGTCCGGGTGCTTGGCGTGCTCCTGGATCAGCAGGTCTATTGCTGTCTGAGGGATGGACACCGGCCGCACCGGTTAGAATAGAAGTTCCGGCAGCCGGCGGGGACGGAAGACCGCATGCCTCTGTCAATGCAGAATGCCGCAGAAACCGGGGGCCCGGCTCTGCGGCATACTGCTCAGGGATATGGAAAATGAATTGCAGATAGGTTAAGGGACAGCGGGTCAGCTGTGCTTTTCCTGATTCTCGAGGAACTCCGCTTGGATCTCTTCCAGCAGGGCGGGATTTTCGGTTAGGTCGCAGGCGGTCCCGCTGAGCACCTTCGCGGCGATGAGCACCGCCTCGTGGGCCTCTTCCCCTTTGCCCGCGTTCAGGAACTCCAGGGAGTGGGAGGAGGTCCCCTTGGGGACCATGGCCACCCGGATGCAGCTGCCGGGCAGCTGATACATCACGTTGCTGAAATCGCTGGAGCCGGTTTTCTCCCGGGGAGGACTGATGCGGGGGGCGTGGACCAGCTCGGCGTTCTCCATGATCAGACGGTTCAGGCTCAGAACCGGAATTTTGTTGGTCAGCCGGTCCCCCTCCTTCATGTCATAGGTGACCCCGGCGATGAGGGCGGCGCCCTGGATGATCTCCTTGAACCGCTCCACCACGGCATCCAGAGATTTGCGGGAGTAAGACCGGAGCATGAATTTCCCTGCCGCAGTGTCGGGCACCACATTGGCCGGGCCGGGGGACTGGAGGATGGTGTAGTGCATGCGGGTGTCCTCGGGCACGTGCTCCCGCAGGAACTCAATGCCGTTGAAGGCCATCAGCAGGCCGTCCAGGGCGCTGCGGCCGTCCTCCGGCTTCAGGGCGGCGTGGGACTTCTTCCCGTGGAAGGTGACCACAAAACTGGACATGGCCATGGACTTTACGTCCACCGTGGTGGTGGGGGAGCCGTGCATCATCAGAGCCACGTCAATGTCCTGGAAGCACCCCTGCTCCAGCATGCGCAGCTTTCCGTGGGCGGTCTCCTCCGCCGGGGTGCCGTAGACCACCACGGAGAACGGCTTGTCCCCGGCGTGCTCCTTCAAGGCCTTGGCCGCCCCGACGATAGCGGGGCCCTGCATGTGGTGGCCGCAGGCGTGGCCCAAGCCCTCCAGGGCGTCGTACTCGCACAGAAGACCGATGCGGGGGCCCCCCTGGCCGTTGGAAAACTCCGCCCGAAAGGCGGTTTCCACCCCGCCGGTTCCCAGCTCCACTTGAAAACCGCAGTCTTTCAGGTAATCGGTCAGCACCTTCTGGGCGTGGAACTCCTGAAAGCCCAGCTCCGGGTGCTCATAGATGTCGTCCGCCATGGAGAGAAGCGCGGCGCGCTGTTCCTCCACACAGGCAAATAAGGCTTCTTTCGTCACAGAGATCGCTCCTTTCGCGATGTATCATTATTGCAGTTGGATGGCCTGGGCGATGGCCACCAGGATGCAGCCCACCAGGACCCAGAGCAGGAAGATCTTTCCGATAAAGCGCATCCAGCGGTCATAGGGGATATTGGCTGCGCCGATCAGGCCCATCAGGGCAGTGGAGGTGGGGAAGATGTAGTTGCCGAAACCGTCGCCGAAGTTAAAGGCCAGGATGACGGTCTGACGGGTCATGCCCACCAGGTCAGCCACGGGCAGGAGCAGGGGCATCATGACCGCGGCCTGCCCGGAGCCGGAGGCCATGAACACGTTGAAGACGGTGCAGATCAGGAACATAGCCGGCGCCTGCAGCACGGTGGGGACCAGGTCCAGTCCGCCCGCCAGCACATGGACGATGGTGTCCATAACGCCGCCGTCCGTCAGGATCAGGGCAATGGAGCGGGCCGAGCCCACGATCATGACCGCACCCAGCATGGTTTTGCTGCCGGCCACAATCCCCTTGGCGATATCCGACAGGCTCTTGCCTGCCAGCAGTCCCACTGCGATTCCCAGCCACAGGAACATAGCCGCAAATTCCGCCATATCCCAGTCCAGGGTCAGGCCGCCGTATACAATAATGGCCAGTACAATGACCAGCGCCGCCAGGATCGCGACCCGTCTCCAGTTCAGCTCGCCGAAGGAGGACAGGTCTGTGGTGGATGCTTTCATCTCGCTTTGCTGGTCCAGATCATACATGGGGCTGAGCTGCGGGTTTTTCTTGATCCGCATGGCATAGCGGATCAGGAAAATGTTGGTGATCACCCAGAAAACCACCAGGCAGATGGCCCGGTACCAGATGCCGGAGAAGGGGACCAGACCGGCGATTTCCTGGGCCAGCAGGGTGGTGCTGGTCTGTAAGGTGCCGGTGGAGAAGCCAACCGCTCCGCCCAGCAGGATGATGGACACGCCGACCAGGGAGTCAAGACCCAGCGCAAAAGACAGCATCACCGTGATGGGAACGAATGGAATGAACAGGTTTACGCCCTGATTGGTGGCGATCAGGGTGAAGATCAGGGTGAGCATGGGGATAAAGATGTAAAAGCGGTTGGAGAATTTCCGGGCCACCTTGGCGATGGAGGCTTGAAGCGCTCCGCTCTCTGTAATGAGATGGAAGGCGCCGCCGGCGAACATCAGCATGAAGATCAGATCTGCGGCGTCCATAAAGCCGTCGATGATATAGTTCATGATGCGCAGCGGATTGACCGGAGTATTCTCCGCAGCACGAGGGGCAGAGCCTGCGCCACTACGCCAACCAGGTCCTGGAGTCGGGAGGGGTCCAGCCCATCCGGACTCTGTTGATCCGCAATATTGAGGCTTCCGCCCAAATGGCCTCCATGGGGCTGGGCGTGGCCTTCTGCCTGGAGAGCTATCTGCAGCACATGCACTTTATCAATCCGCCGCAGATTTTTTCCGTGGGGGAGCGGCAGCAGTATGCGGAGTTCTCAGTGGCCTACTATAAGGAACGGCAGCTGCCGGACTATATGCTTCATTTCATCCAATTTCTGAAAGAATTGCTGGAGTTCGGATCGAGCCGGTAAAAAATCACAAAATATCTGCGAGAACTTTGTCTATTTTTCCGCATTCAAAAGGGCGGCTCCTTCGGAGGTATACTGAACGATGAGATACAGAAGGGCCTCTGCATACTGGGGGACATGTTCTTTTTTACGAAGACAGGCGTAGAAATGCCTCCGGCTTTCATAGCTGTCCAGCGGATAAAAAGGCGCTCCGGAGGGCAGATAACTGTCCGGGCAGAGGAGGTAACAGCCGCAGCGGAGGGCGATCTGCTGGGCTGTTTCCATATTGTCGGTCTCCAGAAAGAACCCGGGGTGGAGGCCGTGCTCCTGAAAGAGGCGGTCCTGGATGACCCGCACGCTGTGCCCCGCCTTGAGCGCCACGAAGCGCCCATTCTCTGTTTCTTTTAGGGAGATGGCCGTCCCAGGGGGAAACCGCTGGGCCAGGGGGCTGGCAGGTCCAGCCAAAATACCGATCCGCTCCTTTTGAAGCAGACGGTATTCCAACAGGGGATTGTTCGGTTCGGTGGAAGCCAGTGCCATATCCACGCTCCCCTCTTGAAGCAGCTGCTCCAGCTTGGCGCTGCCGGCCTCCTGAAGCGCGACCTCTACCTTGGGGAAACGGCTGGCGAACTCGGGCAGAACGCAGGGCAGAAGCTGGGCTGACCGCAGCATGCTGATTCCCAGGCGCAGACGCCCCCGTTCCTCCCCGCGAATCTCCCGCAGTTCATTTTCCAGGATCTCATTGGTGTTCAGAAGCACGGAGGCGGCATGCAGATACCGCTCTCCGGCATATGTGGGGCGGAAGGACAGACTGCTCCGGTCAAACAGCGGTACGCCAGCCTCCTCCTCGATCTGCCGCAGCATCTGACTGAGAGAGGGCTGGCTGATATACAGCTGTTTGGCCGCGGCGGTAATTCCGCCCTTCTCCGCAATGGTTTTCATGTACAAAGCCTGCCGTAAATTCATAAAGCGCCGTCTCTCCTCTTTAAATGGCTTTTCTCTATTTTATGGAGGCGGAGGGCAGAAAGTCAAGTAAATCATAGGATAATCCCTATGAAGATGATAACTAAAATTGTATTTGTATTATAATATGCCCCGTGCTACTCTTTTTGACAGAGAGAATTCATGGCAGCTTCTGGATACAGGTAAGGAGGTCAGATATGAATATTTTGAAGCCCGCCGTGGCGGGGACGCTGGAGTCCAGCGACGCCCAGGTGACGGTGGAGCCCGGCGAGGGGAGTCTTGAGCTGGACCTGAGCAGCAGCGTGATGAACCAGTACGGCCGTCAGATCAAGGCCACGGTGCTGGAGACTCTGGAGCGCCTGGGGGTGACCGACGCACGGGTGACCGTGGTGGACAAGGGGGCCCTGGACTGCACCCTGAAAGCCCGGGTGGAGTGCGCGGTGTTCCGCAGCTGCGGAGCGTCGGAGCAGAATATACCCTGGGGAGGTGCGGTGCGATGATTCCGAGACCCAGACCGGAGCGGTTCCGGCTGCGCCGGACCATGATGTTTATGAACGCCCAGAAGCCGGGGCTCATCAAGGACGCTTATATCTACGGCTGTGACTCCATTATGCTGGACCTGGAGGACGCGGTGGCGGAGAACCAGAAGGACGCCGCCCGCTTCTCCCTGTACCACGCCCTGAAGTCGGTGGATTACGGGGACACAGAGGTTATCGTGCGCATCAACGGCCTGGACACCCCCCACTGGCAGGAGGACGTGCGGGTGTGCGTGGCCGGCGGGGCGGACGGCATCCGCATCGCCAAGTGTGAGAGCGCCCAGGACGTGAAGACCGTGGAGGCCGCCGTAACTGCCGCCGAGGAGGAGTTCGGCGTGGAGCAGGGCCGCACCCTCCTCATGGCCGCCCTGGAGAGCCCCAAGGGAATTCTCAATGCCTACGAGATCTGCGCCGCCTCGGAGCGGATGTTCGGCGTGGCTATCTCCGGGGGTGACCTGCGCAAGTGCCTCCAGACCAGCCCCACCCGGGACGGGGTGGACATGCTGTGGGCCCGTGGGCAGGTGATCCTGGCCGCCCGTGCCGCGGGCATCCAGTGCTTTGATACGGTGTTCACCGACCTGGACGACCAGGAGGGCTTTGAGGCGGAGGTCTTGCAGAACAAGGCCATGGGCTTTGACGGCAAGAGCCTCATCAACCCCAAGCAGATCCGCTTTGTCCACCAGGTCTTTGCCCCCAGTCAGAAGGAGATCATTCAGGCGGAGAAGATCCTCCGGGCATACCGGGAGCAGTCCGCCGCCGGGGTGGGCGTGTTCACCGTGGACGGGAAGATGATCGACATCGCCTTCATTCCCGGGGCGGAGCGCACCCTGAAGCTGGCCCGCGCCTGCGGCATGTACGACGGGGAGGTGTGAGACAATGAAAAATGCAGTTGGACGGGAGATCCCGGATTACCTCCTGAAAGACGGCAAGGAGGTCTATCAGGGCAAGAACTACATGGACGGCAAGTACCTCCAGAAGGCGTCTCCCCGCACCCGCCGGTGTGAGAAGCCGGTGGACACCAAGGTGGTATCCTCTTTGGCCGAGGCCCTGAAGCAGTGCGGGGCCAGGGACGGCATGACCTTCTCCTTCCACCACCACCTGCGGGACGGGGACTATGTGGTCAACCTGGTGATGGCCGCCGCCATTGAGGAGCTGGGGCTGAAGGATCTGACCATCGCCGCCACCAGCCTGGGCTCCGCCCACGACCCCATCGCGGCGTACATCGAGGAGGGCAAGGTGGTCGGCATCCAGACCTCCGGCATCCGGGGAAAGATGGGCGAGGTGGTCTCCGCCGGCAAGCTGAAGACCCCCGCCATCATCCGCAGCCATGGGGGACGGCCCCGGGCCATCGAGGGGGGCGAGGTCCACATCGACATCGCCTTCGTGGCCGCCCCCACCAGCGACCAAATGGGCAACTGCCGGGGCGTGGGGGGCAAGAGCGACTGCGGCTCCCTGGGCTACGCCATGACCGACGCCAAGTACGCCGACCACGTGGTGGTGGTTACCGACTGCCTGGTGCCCTTCCCCAACTTCCCCGCCTCGGTGGAGGCCATCGACGTGGACGCCGTGGTGGTAGTGGACTCCATCGGCAATCCCAAGAAGATCGCCTCCGCCGCCGCCCGCATCTCCCAGAATCCCCGGGACCTGATGATGGCGGAGAACGTGGCCAAGGTCATCGCCTCCACTCCCTACTTTAAGGACGGCTTCTCCTTCCAGACCGGCGTGGGCGGTCCCTCCCTGGCGGCCAACCTGTTCTTGGAGCAGTACATGGATGAGCGGGACATCAAGATGGGCTGGGCCATCGGCGGCATCTGCAAACCCATGGTGGAGATGCTCCAGAAGGGGAAGGTGGGCAAGGTGATCGACGTGCAGGACTTCGACCTGGATGCGGTGAACTCCATCCACCGCACCCCCGGCCACTGTGAGATGAGCGCCTCCCAGTACGCCAACCCGGCCAACAAGGGGGCCTTCGTGAACAGCCTGGACTTTGTGGTGCTGGCGGCGCTGGAGATCGACACCGGCTTCAACGTGAACGTGCTCACCGGCTCGGACGGCGTGCTGCGGGGCGCCCCCGGCGGCCACCCGGACACCGCCGCCGGCAGCAAGTGCTGCATCATCGTCACCCCCCTGATCCGGGGAAGAATGGCCACCGTGTGCGAGCACGTGGTCACCGTCACCACCCCCGGGGACTGCGTGGATGTGCTGGTCACTGACTACGGCATCGCCGTCAACCCCCCTGCGCCCGGATTTGATCGAATGTCTGGACAAAGCAGGCATCCCCCACGTGTCCATTGAGAGCCTGAAGGAGAAGGCCTACTCCCTGGTGGGCCGCCCGGACGATCTGCAGTGGGAGGATCAGGTGGTGGCCGTCCTGGAGGCCCGGGACGGCACCATCCTGGACGTGGTGCGGAAAATCAAGCCCTACGACCCGGATAAAGACTAATTCTTCTTCCCATTGTATCCGGTTTGTGATACGATACCAGCAGCGAGAGCCGCCGCAGCCGCGGCGGCTCTCCTCGTTTTTGGAGGTGCCCCATGTCCTACACCCTCTCGAAAATCCACCCGGACGACCGCCGCGGCATGGCTCAGGTCCGCGCCCTGCTGGAGCAGGAGGGCATTTCTCTGGATGGCAACCTGGACTACACCTGCGGGCTGTTTGACGAGAATGACAACTTAGCCGCCACCGGCAGCTCCTTCGGCGCCACCCTGCGGTGTTTCGCCGTGGACCGCGCCCACCAGGGGGAGGGCCTGCTGAACCAGATCGTCTCCCATCTGGTGGAACGTCTGACCGGACAGGGGCGCACCCACCTGTTCGTGTACACGAAAGTCAGCACCGCCAAATTCTTTCAGGACCTGGGGTTCTATGAGATCGCCCGGGTGGAAAACACCCTCTCCTTTTTAGAGAACCGGAAAAACGGCTTTGCCCGCTTCTGCGCCCGGCTGTCCCAGAGCCGCACCGAAGAGCCCGCCGCCGCCATTGTCATGAACGCCAACCCCTTCACCCTGGGCCACCTGGCCCTGGCGGAGCGGGCGGCGGCGGAGTTCCCCGCCGTCCACCTGTTTGTGCTGGAAGAGGACGCCAGCCTGGTGCCCTTTGCCGTGCGGTGGAAGCTGGTGACGGAGGGGGTGGCCCACCTGCCCCATGTGGTCTGCCACAAGAGCGGGCCCTACCTCATCAGCTCGGCCACCTTCCCCAGCTACTTCTTGAAGGATGAGGGGGCGGTGATCCAGGGCCACGCCCGTCTGGACCTGGCCCTGTTCGGCCAGATTGCCCAGGCCCTGAACGTTACCGCACGGTACGCCGGGGAGGAGCCCAGCAGCCAGGTCACCGGCCTGTACAACCGAGTGATGGCTCAAGAGCTGCCCAAGAAGGGGATTCGGTTTGTGGAGGTCCCCCGGGCCTCTCAAGACGGCGCACCCATCAGCGCCAGCACGGTGCGGAAGCTCATCCACGACGGAAATTTGGGGGCCATCCGTCTACTGGTCCCGGAACCCACTTGGCAGTTCTTCCACACCCCGGAGGCCCGGCCGGTGATCGCCGCCATCCAGGCCGCCGGGAACGTTGTCCACTACTAAGACAAGGAGATCCCCTCTATGGATCGGGAAGTGACTCTGATGGAGATGCTGGAGGCCCGGGAAGTCCGGGCCGGCCGCCAGCGGGAGCTGCTGGAGCTTTTCGCCTCCGGCCTTTCGGACGCCGCCGTGGCCAAACGGCTGGGTGTGACCGCCTCCACGGTGCGGCACCAGCGGTTTACCTTCCGGGAAAAATGCAAAACAGCCCGGATGACCCTGGCGGTTCTGGAGCTCGTTATGGAATTGGCAGAACAAAACAGAGAGAGCGCCGACGAGGCGCTGATTCCCGTACACGGAGGTGCAAAAATGTTGGACGAACGATATGAAATTACCGAAGCGGAGGAGAAAAAAATCCTCTCCGGCGTGTTCTCTTCCCTGGAACCGCTGAAGCTCAAGGTCTTCTCCGCCAAGGAGAAGAAAAAAGTGGTCATCCTGAAACGGATTGCCCAGGAATTCGAACCTGGGCGGAGATACACGGAGGGAGAAGTCAATGCCCTTCTGAAGGAAATCTACTTCGATTTTGCCACCCTGCGCCGCTATCTGGTAGAATACGGCTGGATCAGCCGGGAGAAGGACTGCAGCGCCTATTGGCTGAACTAGCGCCGTTCCTCCCGGAAGCTTTCCGCAAAGCACCGCCTCCTTCCCTTTCGCATAGCATAAAGGGAAGGAGGCGGTTTTTATGGCGTTTCATGTGGTGAGCCCGGGGGATACGGTGTGGAGCATTGCCCGGCAGTATGGGGTGTCTCCCCAGCGCATTCTCAGCGATAACGGGATTCTGAATCCTCAGGCCCTGCCCTCCGGCCAGGCTCTGCTCATTCTGATTCCCAGCGTGCTGTATACGGTGCGTCCCGGAGACACCTTATCCTCCATATCCAGCAAATTTGCCATTCCCCAGCTCACGCTGCTGCAAAACAATCCCAGCCTGATCAATTCCCCCTACCTGCAGGTCGGACAGACGATTGTGATCGCCTTTGAAGAGGAAAAGCAGCGGCGGATCACCGTAAACGGCTACGCCTATCCCTACATCCGGGAGGATATCCTGCGCCGCGCCCTCCCCTACCTCACCTATCTCACCATATTCGGCTACGGCTTCACGCCGGACGGTGCTCTGATTCCCATCAACGACGAGCCTCTCATCCGCATGGCCTACGAATACCGTACAGCGCCGGTGATGCTGCTCTCCTCCGTCACAGAGGATGGGAATTTCAGCGGGGAACGGGCCAGCCTCCTCTTTCAGAACCAGGCCCTTCAGGAAACGGTGATGGACAATATTCTTGCCTTGATGCACAAAAAAGGCTATGTGGGCCTGGATGTCGATTTTGAATATGTGGAGCAGAAGGACGCAACCGCTTTTCTGGGTTTTCTGGAATACACAGCCTCACGCCTGCATGCGGAAGGCTTCTTCCTCCACACGGACCTGGCGCCCAAAACCTCGGCGGCCCAGGCGGGGCTTCTCTACGAAGCCCACAACTATGGGGAAATTGGCAGAATATCCGACACGGTGCTGCTTATGACCTAGGAATGGCAGTCGCTAGCACACTGGCTGAAACCATTGTACAGCAAGGCCTTTAGGCCGAAAAGGGCCACCCTGTTTGGGATGGCTTTTGGTCTCCTAGAAAAAACACGGCAGGACGCATTTCCTGCAAAAACAACTCC
>OGXQ01002275.1_pt1 | contig 13281 bp, 9 predicted proteins | sample 1576291 | NCBI WGS metagenome assembly OGXQ01 (sample SAMEA3541575, study PRJEB24748) | human gut metagenome | biome: human gut; feature: human-associated habitat; material: faeces | place: China | collected 2012 | reverse complement strand
CGCTACTTCTTTGGAATTGAAAGATGCACAAGCGAATGATGAAGCTGGTATCAGTATCCGCAGGGCAGAGTAACCGACCACAGAATCGGTCTTACCCTTTACAAGCTTGAAGAAATTCTCAACGGCAACCTTGACGAAGTGATTGATGCACTTGTTGCCGCTGACAGAGCCGAAAAGCTCAAAGAAAGTATGGAAAAATAATCCGGTGATAATTGTGAAAACATTGTTGTTAAAAAATACAGAGGAAGATATAAAAACCGCAGCAGAGCTGCTTAAAAACGGCGGTGTTGTAGGAATCCCGACCGAAACAGTTTACGGACTTGCGGCTGACGCACTCAACCCCGAGGCCGTAAAGAAGATTTTTAAAGCAAAGGGCAGACCCGGGGATAATCCGCTGATTGTCCACATCTGCGATTTTTCCGATATTGAAAGACTTAACCTTGTGACGAAAATTCCCGACACGGCAAAAAAACTTGCCGATGCGTTCTGGCCCGGACCTCTCACAATGATTATGAAAAAGTCGGATGTTATTCCGAATGAAGTTTCGGCAGGACTTGACACGGTTGCAATCCGTTTTCCGAGCCACAAAACCGCACAGGCGATTATCCGTGAATCGGGTACGGTTCTTGCCGCACCTTCGGCAAATATTTCGGGCTCACCCAGTCCGACAACCGCACAGCATGTTATGAACGATATGGACGGCAAAATCGACGCTGTTCTTGACGGCGGTGCAAGTGAGGTAGGTCTTGAAAGCACGGTAATTACTCTTGCGGGAGATGTTCCGAGGGTACTTCGCCCGGGCGGAATCACGGTTGAAATGCTTGAAAGCGTTCTCGGCAAGGTTGAAGTTGATGATGCGGTTTTGCACAAACTTGCAGACAATGTAAAGGTTGCAAGCCCCGGTATGAAGTACAAGCACTATGCGCCAAGGGCGAGAGTAATACTTCTTAATTGCAACGATGAGCAATATATTGATTATGTAAACAAAAAGGCGGCTGAAGGAGTTGCGGCGCTCTGTTGTGACGAGGATATTCCGCTTTTGAAAACTCCCGTTTTCTCTCTCGGAAAACGAAACGACTATACAAGACAGGCTCACACGCTTTTTGACGAGCTTCGCAGAATTGATGAGGACGACAGCGTTAAGGTTGTATATTCAAGACTGCCAAAAACGAACGGAGTCGGAATGGCTGTTTACAACCGACTTATAAGAGCGGCAGGCTTTGAGGTGATTGACCTTGAACAGAATTAAAATTGTCGGTCTTACGGGACAGAGCGGTGCGGGAAAAAGCACGGTTTCGGCATATTTTGCCAAAAACGGAATGTGCGTTATAAATGCTGACGAGATTGTAAAAAATCTTTACACTCCCGATTCCGTATGCTTAAAGGCTGTTTCGGGTGTTTTCGGTCAGGATATTATCCTTTCTGACGGCAACATTGACAGACCGTTGCTTGCCAAAAGGGCATTTTCAAGCAAAGAAAACACACATTTGCTCAATTCAATTGTTCATCCGTTTGTTACATATGAATTTATGCAGATGGCGAAACAGGCTCAGACAGACGGCAAAAGCGTTGTGATTTATGACGCTCCTCAGCTTTTTGAAAGCGGTGCCGATGTGTTTTGCGACCTTATTGTAAGCGTTACCGCAAAAAAGGAAATAAGGCTTGAGAGAATCTGCAAAAGGGATAACATTGACATTTCCCGTGCAGAGCTAAGAATGTCTGCACAGCTTGACGAGGAATTTTTCAGAAGTCACAGCGACATTGTTATTGAAAACAATTTTTCTATAGAGCAAGTCGAGCTTGCCGCACAAAAGGCGGCAGAGGCTATTAACAACCTGATGAGGTGATAGGATGCCCCAATCAAGGCGATATAAAAAGAAAAAAAGTGCAGGAAAGGCGATTTTGGCATGGATAATTGTGCTTGCAATTCTTGCGGCGGCAGTATTTGTGTTTGTTTCGGTCTTTTACGAGGACACAAAGAAAAAGCTTGATGAGATGAATTATCCACGCACCTACAGCACATATGTTGAAAAAGCCGCCAAGGATTATGACCTTGATCCTGCGTTGATATATGCCGTAATCCACACGGAAAGCGGCTTTGACCCGAAAGCCGAATCGGGAGTAGGAGCAAAGGGTGTTATGCAGATGATGCCATCGTCCTTTGAGTGGCTGCAGGAGCAAAGAGGTTGTGCGGGACAGTACACCGAGGATGACCTGTTTGACCCCGAAATCTGTATTGATTACGGCAGTTATCTTTTAAAATATTTTTACGATTATTACGGCACGGAACGCTCGGCAATTGCCGCATATAATGCCGGCTTTGTTGTAAGCGACTGGCTCAACGACACAAAGTACAGTTCGGACGGAAAAAATCTTGATTCCATTCCGTATCCCGAAACCGAGAATTATGTTGACAAGGTTGAAGGTGCCAAGGAAATGTATATAAAACTTTATTATTCACAATCTAATTAAGTGCAAAGATGTTCCGATGCCTTTGGCGGCGGATTTCAAAATAAAATGGTTTTGCCGTGTTTTACGGCACAGAAAGGACGGTTATTATGGCTGAAGAAAAGTCAAAGACAACTTTATTAAAGGAAAAAATTATGATGACCGAACCGAAGGGCGTTAAGGCTCTTTCGGAGGAAGAAATTAAAAAGGCAGACAGCTTTTGCGATGGTTACAAAAAGTTTCTTGATAACTCACCCGTTGAGCGTGAGGCTGTTCGCTATACTGTTGAGCTTGCAAAAAAAGCAGGTTTTGCAGAGTATGAGCAGGACAAGGAATACAAGGCGGGCGACAGGCTTTATTATGTAAACCGTGACAAGGCTATTGCTCTTGTTGTAATCGGTAAAAACGGTGTTAAGAACGGTGCAAGGCTTGCAATCGCTCATATTGATTCCCCGAGAGTTGACCTCAAACCGAATCCTCTTTTTGAGGCAAACAATCTTGCTTTCTTTAAGACTCATTACTACGGCGGTCTTAAAAAATATCAGTGGACAACAATTCCGCTTTCACTTCACGGTTCGGTTGTAAAGCTTGACGGTACAAGAGTTGACATCTGCTGGGGCGATGATGAGAACGAAAGCTGTTTCTGCATTACAGACCTTCTTCCGCACCTTGCAAGAGAGCAGGCGTCAAAGCCAATGGCAAAGGCAATTGAGGGCGAAAACCTCAATGTTATCCTCGGCTCTCGTCCGTACGATGCAGACAGCGATGAAAAAGACCTTGTAAAGCTCAATGTAATGGCTATACTCAATGAGAAGTACGGTATCTGTGAGGGCGACTTCCTTTCGGCTGAGCTGTGCCTTATCCCGTCCTTTAAGTCAAGAGATATCGGTTTTGACAGAAGTATGATCGGCGGTTACGGTCACGATGATAAGGTTTGCGCTTATCCGGCTGTTATGGCGGCTCTTGATGTTGAAATGCCCGAGCAGACTTGTATCACATATCTTACAGACAAAGAAGAAACAGGCAGTGACGGCAACACAGGTATGCAGAGCGACTTCCTCCGTTTCTTCATCTATGACCTTGCAAAACAGGACAGTGTTGACGGCTACCGTGTTCTTTCAAAAAGCACCTGCCTTTCTGCCGATGTAAATGCCGCATTTGATCCGACTTATGCGTCTGCATATGAGGCTAACAACTGCTCATACATTAACAACGGTGTAATTATTTCAAAATACACAGGTCACGGCGGAAAGTATGACACATCAGATGCGTCTGCCGAATATATGGGAAAAATCAGAGCTATGCTTGAGAATAACGATATTCTCTGGCAGGTCGGTGAACTCGGCAAGGTTGACGGCGGCGGCGGCGGAACAATCGCAAAGTATGTTGCCAATATGAATGTCGATGTTGTTGACCTCGGCGTTCCCGTGCTTTCAATGCATGCTCCGTTTGAAATTGTTTCCAAGACAGATGTTTATATGGCATACAGAGCATTCTTCACTTTTTTTGATACAAAAGATTAATTTCGGAAAAAATACAAAAAACACTTGATTTTTGTACCGAGTTGTGATATCATACTACTTGCGGCTGATAAAAGGCCGCATATGCGCCGGTAGCTCAGCTGGATAGAGTGTCTGACTACGAATCAGAAGGTCGGGAGTTCGAGTCTCTTCCGGCGCGCCAAAACACCATTTGCCGTTTCGCAAGTGGTGTTTTTTTATGTCTTGAAGAAATGAATTTTGACAATTGTGTAACCAATACTATGCTGAGAGAAATGTGAATTAAATTTTGTGCAAAGTATGTATAAAATGGAAATTATTGTGTACAATGGCTTAAAAAAATAGATTATAAAGGCTATTTTCGGCATTTCTACTCTTTGAATTTGGAGCAATTTGTGATAGAATGTACATAAAGTGGTTACAAATAGGTAACAATCACTTTGAATTCAAAAAAAGGAGTGTTTCTTTGCGAAATGTTTTAAAAAGTGTTTTTAGCAAAAAGGTTTCTGCGGCAGTTCTCACGGCTGTAATGCTGTTTGTGTCGGTTTTCTCAATGTCGATGATTGCGAGTGCGGCATCGTTCTCACCGAGACTGTCTGCCCCGAGTTCAGGTAACAAATATTATTACAGTAATTTAAATGTTTTTTATAAGTACGGTTACGGTATGCCAAACTGTACAGCATATGCCTACGGCAGAGCTTATGAGATTCTCGGCTCTGAGCCAAAGCTTTCATGGAACAATGCCGAGCAGTGGTACGGTTACAACAAGTCTAACGGCTACTACAAGTACGGTCAGACTCCAAAGGTCGGCGCAATTGCCTGCTGGTCATATAACGGTGGCGGCGGTCATGTTGCTGTTGTAGAAAAGGTTGAAAACGGTCAGATTACATTTTCTAACTCTGCATGGAGCGGTCAGAACTTCTACCTTTCCTATGCAAGCACATCCGACAAGAATGCCGGCGGTAACAGCTGGTGGAATTTTCAGGGCTACATTTACCTTGGCGATTTCAGCGGCAGTACAAGCACTACTCAGGCTACAACCAAAAAGGTAACTTACACAACAGGTACATATAAAACAGATGTTGACGATTATCTCAACATGAGAAGCGGTGCGGGTACAAGCTATTCATATGTAACATCTGTTCCGGGCAATGTTACTCTTAATGTAACAAAGGTTTCAACAGCCGGCGGTTACACATGGGGTTACACCTCTTACAACGGCAAAACAGGTTGGGTTGCTCTTGATTTTTGTGCTTTTGTTTCTTCATCAACGGTACAGCCAACAACAGCAAAGCCTGCTGTACAGCCTACCACAGCCAAAGCTACGGTTCAGCCGACTACTGCAAAGGCAACTGTTCAGCCGACAACAGCCAAGGCTACACAGCCTGCAACAACTGTTCCTGCAACAACAGTTCAGCCTGCTACGGTACAGGCAACAACAGCTCCTGTAACTACACAGCCGAGCAATGACAGCAACAACGATACTCCGTATATGATAGGTGATATAAACCTCGACGGTCGTGTCGATGTTCTTGATGCAACTGAAATCAGCAAGTACGTTGTTTCAATTTCAACACTTTCTGATGTTCAGAGAGAACTTGCAGATTACAACCATGACGGTGTGATCAATGTTGTGGATGCCACAGAAATCCAGAAACTTGTTGTCGGTAACAACTGATAACAACAAAACAGAACCAAAACACGCTCTGCAAAACGCAGAGCGTGTTTTTTGTTTGGAACTTTTATAACAAAGAGGGGTATGCGAGGATGCATACCCTTTTTGAGTTTAATAAGTTTAATATTTAAGCATTATGTCAACGAAAAATTCACCGTTATTGTTGCCTGCATCAAAAATTCCGTCATAGACTTCGGTTATGCTCTTCATGGAGTGAAGTCCGATGCCCTTGCCCTGATGCTTTGTGGACGAATAAGTTTCGCCGTCCATTTCCAAAGGCTTGCCGTAGTTGTTTGTTGAAACAATGTACAAACAGTCGCCTTTTATTTCGGAAGTCAGGTTAAAATATCTTTTGCTTTCTTCTACGGTACAGCAACCGTCAATTGCGTTTTCGAGTATGTTGCCGAAAATACTGCAGAGGTCAACATCAAGAATTCTCGATTTGTCGGGCAAATCAATCCGCCAGTTAATGTCAACATCGTTCTCAATCGCCTGCTGACGGTAGTGGTTGAACAAAGCATTGAGTGCGTCACTTTTGCAGATTCGCACAGGTGCTGTTACAGTAAGCGAATTTTCATACTGGGCAATGTAGTCTTTCAGCGCCGAAAGATTTCCTTCATCTGCAAGTCGGCTCATAACATGAACTGAATGTTTAAAATCATGCCTTGCTTTTGAGGTGTATTTTATGTACGACTGCAACGATTCTGTGTAACTTTTCTGAATTTCAAGAATGTTGTTTCGTTCTGTAAGCTTTGTTTTTTCAATAGTAGTCTTGCTGAAAATGTAGAATAATATGAATACTATAAGATACAATGCAAGCTCAAATATTGTAATGATGAATCCTTTTGCATAAACCTTTCCAACACGAATATTTGCGTAGGAAATCGGTATGGTATAGATGGTTGACACCATAAGTGCAATGGGCAAAATTGAAAACAAATACCACACCTTGCCGATATTTATGTTGTCAATCATCCATGCATAGTATTTTGTAAGAAGCACAAGCGCTCCCATCGCCGCAAGCGTCAGTCCCATTTGAATCAGGCTATATGAGGTGTCAACTCCTCGTGAGATTTCCTCCTGAAAAAATGCGTTGATAAAATATGCATACAGCGAAAAGAATGAAATCAAACAGCACACACTTATAAAAACAAACAAACAGCGTGCTGTTCCGACCTTTGTAACGCTTTTAATAAGGAAGAAAAATATTACAAGGTTGGGGAAGAGAACAAAGTTTAAATTCTGAATGTCAAAAGCCGTCATCACAATTGACGAGAGAGAACCGAGTATGAAAAATGAACACAAAAAGAGCGTTACTATCTTTGAAATCGGGTATTTTAATTGATTTTTTAACGGTAAAAGGCAGAATAAACTTAACGGTATTATTATGGCAAAGCTGAACAATGTCTGAAAAAAATTTACGAGTGTGTTCATATTCACCTCCGCTGGTTTTCTCTGATTTTTTTGAACATATATTCACGGATGCTCTGTTCAATCCGAGTTTTTTCACGAATTTTAATCGGGAATCTTTCACCGTTGCCTGTAACACATACAGAGCCTTCAATGTCCTTTATGTAATCGGCATTCAGCACGATTCCCCTGTTTACGGGTATGAAACGGGTGTCATTGTCTGCAAGCTTGAGAAACTCTGCAATGGTCATTCTTGTGCGATATCTAAGTCCCGAAACAACACCTATGTTGATATAATGTGCGTCGGATTCAACAGAAACAATTTCCTTAAGCGAAATCAGCGTGTTTCGGCGGTCACACATAACTTCAATGTATTTTGAATTATCCGATACATATGACGAGGCATCATCAAGTACCTTGTAAATCTGCTCAGCTTTGTAGGGTTTTGTTATGTAATGAAAAGCGTGAACGGAAAATGCCTGCATCATAAAATCGGGGCTTGTTGTGACAAATACAATAAGAATATTACAATCTTTTTCACGAAGCTTTTCAGCCACGGCAATGCCGTTCATCTTCTCCATAAAAATATCTACAAAGGCTATTTTGTAGGTGTTTTCCTTGAATGAATTGAAAAAAGCTATTCCGTCAGGAAAACAATCAATCTGCACATTTTGCTTGTGTCCGCCAAAATATGCGTTGCAGATTGAGTAGAGAATGTCTGCCTGAGGCTTTTCGTCGTCAATAACTGCAATTTTCAAGATATCGCCTCCTTTGAAATAATTTAATTCGGAGCAATGATTAACTGCACTTAGATTATACCATAAATTTGAAAAATATTATATCCGATTGTCATATGTTTTTTGCCAAAAGATTGATGTTTGTGCCAAAGTGTTGAAATGTTGCATTAAATTGGCTATCATTGAAGCAAGCACAAAATTGCGGTGTTTCCGCAAATCAAAATCGGAAAGAGGTAATCCACTATGACAAAAATTAAAAAGTTAGCTTTATTGCTCGCAATTTGTATGGTAGGCACAGTAGGTCTTGTAGGCTGCGGTAATGACGGTGGCTCATCAAGCAAAAACGAAAGTTCGGCATCACAAACTGCTGACGACAGTGCCGCTGATTCAAAAGACGGCGATTCATCGGCAAGCGTGGTAGGTACTTGGACTGTTACCGCACTTGAGGGTACAGACGGTAAAGCGGTTTCAATTGATGACTATGCAACAGCAAACGGAGTTGAACCCGAAACTTTGAAATGTACATACACATTTGCAGAGGACGGCACATTCTCAGGCGAAATGAGCGGTGTGACTGTTTCGGGTAACTACACTTTTGAGGGTACAGACCTTGTTATGACAGTCGGCGAACAGCAGTTTAATTACACATATGACGCTGACAACGATATGCTTAAATACACAGACCCGAACACAGGCCTTTCAAGCTATTGCGAAAGACAGCAGTAATCGTAATCTAATCCCAATTTCCTAATACTACAAAAACAACCGCTCACTTTCTTGGTGGGCGGTTGTTTGCTTTTTGATATGCGGTTGTCATTCTGTTGGGGCAGATATCATCCGCTTGTAAGTAATCGTCGTACAATGATATGGATAAATTCAATTATATAAGTAGAATAGAATTACCATTATTTTGTAGCGGCGAACCGTGTTCGCCAATCGAATTGATTTTACAATCAATTCGACAAGCCAACGGATTTTTATATTTACATTAGTAATTTTATTGCTCAAAAATCTGTACATTTACTTATTCATTTCGTGTGCAAACACGAAATGATTGGCGAACGAGGTTCGCCGCTACAGTAGGTCAATTACATTGTGACATTTATAAAATATATCTTAATATATAATTTGTGTCATTACTTACTCGCCGTTAATTTACTTTATTTGTCGGAGTTCCGTTCAGAAAATTTTTGATGTTGTCCGAAACTATGCCCATAAGGCATTCTCTGGTTTCAACGGGCGCCCATGCGATGTGGGGGGTGATTATGCAATTTTTTGCCCCCATAAGAATGCAGTCCTCAACCATAGGCTCAACCTTGAGGGTGTCAATTGCCGCACCGCCGAGGTGACCGCTTTCGAGTGCCTCAAGCAAATCTTCTTCAATCATAACACCGCCTCTTGCCGTGTTTACGAACAATGCACCCTGTTTCATTTTGGCAAAGGCGTTTTTGTCAAACATATTTTCCGACTGTGGATTTAGCGGACAATGAACGCTTACAATGTCGCTTGTTTCAAGAAGTTCGTCAAATGAAACATCCTTGATTCCGTCAATATTTTTCGGAGTTCTGCTCGATGCGATTACATTCATATCAAAAGCGTTTGCAATTTTTGCAACAGCCTTTCCAATGTTTCCGAGTCCGACAATGCCGAGTGTTTTGCCTGCAAGTTCATTCAGCGGATATACAAACGGTGAAAAAGTTTTGCTTCTTTTCCACTTGCCGTCCTGAACAAACCGATTATATTCCGCAGTGTGATTGAAATGTTCAAGAATGAGTGCAAATGTGTGCTGTGCAACCGCATTTGTTGAATATGAACCTGCGTTGCAGACGGTTATGCCGTTTTTGGTGCAGTAGTCAAGGTCAATGTTGTTGTAGCCTGTTGCAAAAAGTCCTATATATTTCAGATTTTTTGCAAGTCGCATTGTGTGCGAATCAAGCAGAGTTTTATTGCACACAACGATATCGGCATCTGCAATTTTCTCCGCAACCTCTTCATATTTCAAAAGACCGAATGACTTAACCTCGCCGAACCGATTAAGCACATCGGCATTTACAATATCGTCAAGAACGGTCTGTGCGTCTGTTAAAACTATTTTCATCTTATCACCTCGTTTTTTACTGACTATAGTATATACCGAAAAATTTTTCCTTGCAATCCAAATCGAAATTTTGTATAATATTTGTGCGTAAATTGAAAGGAACGGTATGCTAATGTATAAAAATTATCTTTTTGATTTGGACGGAACTTTGCTTCCCATGGACATGGAAAAATTCGTAAAGCTGTATTTTTCATCGCTCTGCAAGCGTTGCACTCCTGTTATAAAAATCGAACCCGACGCCCTTATAAAGGCGATGTGGGCAGGCACTGACGCTATGACAAAGAACGATAACAGCCGTACAAACCGTGAAGTTTTCTGGGAAACAGCGGGCAAAGTCAGCGGTGCCGACCTTGAAAAGTTTGATGACCTTTTTACCGATTATTACGAAAACGAGTTTATCGTTCCGAAAGATGCTACAAGCGTTACTCCTTATGCAAAGAAAAGCATTGATTTCATAAAGAAAAACGGCGGCAGACTTATTGCCGCAACAAATCCGATTTTTCCGTTTGTTGCAACAAAACGCAGACTTGAATGGGCAGGAGTTTCTCCCGACGATTTTGAACTTGTTACAACATACGAAAACTTTGGTTGTTGCAAGCCAAATCTGAAATATTTTGAAGAAATCTGCAAAAAGCAGGATATCAAGCCCGAAGACAGCATTATGATCGGCAACGATGTTGACGAGGATTTGTGCAGCGCAAAGCTCGGCTTTGATACATACCTTATTACCGACACAATTGTGAACAGAGATAATAAGGATTATTCAGACTACAAAAACGGCAGTTTTGAGGAATTTTACAAAGATTTTCTCAAAGGCGATTAAAATTATTATATTGTGCGGTCAGACGGCATTTTCCTTTGTCTGACCGCTTTTTCTGTGTGTATTTAATTTTACTTTTACAGAATACCTTTTAATGCCTTAAATGAAATAAAAAAATAGTCGAATGTGGTATTATGTGATGTGATACAGGTTATCAGACGGGATTTATTTTGTTTTATATCTTAATTAAGCAGGTGAATGAATTATGTCAGAAGTAATCAGAATTTTTGTTGAAAAAAAGGATGGCTTCAATGTTCTTGCAAAGCAGACGCTTTGGGACATCCGCCACAACCTCGGTATGAAGTCTGTCGAAGATCTTCGTTACATTGTGCGTTACGATCTTGAGGGACTTACTAAGGAAGAATATGACAAGGCGAAAACCATTGTTTTGTCAGAGCCTAACGCCGATGTAATCTATGAAGAAACTCTCCCCGTTGAGGACGGCTGGAAGGTATTCGCAATGGAGTATCTCCCCGGTCAGTACGATCAGCGCGGCGACTCTGCCGAGCAGTGCGTTCAGCTTCTTACTCAGGGTGAGCGTTGCAAGGTTCTTACAGCAAGAGTAATTGCTCTCAAGGGCAATATTACAGACGAAGAGCTTGTAAAGGTTGAGGAGTACCTCATCAACCCTGTCGAAAGCCGTCTTGCATCTCTTGAAAAGCCAAAGACTCTTGATATGGAAATTCCCGTTCCCGAAAATGTTAAGAGGGTAGAGGGTTTCAACAGCTGGAATGACGATGAGATGCAGAAGTATTACGATTCAATGGGCTTTGCAATGACACTTGCAGACCTCAAGTTCTGCCGTGATTACTTCAGAGATACAGAGCACCGTGATCCGTCGGTTACAGAACTTCGTGTAATTGACACATACTGGTCGGACCATTGCCGTCACACAACATTCCTTACAAGACTTGAAGAGATTGAGATTGAAAAGTCTGCTCTCGGCAAGGTTATCGAGGATGCACTCAGCGAGTATTATGCAACCCGTGACGAGGTTTACGGCAAGGATACAAAGAGAATCGTTTCACTTATGGATATGGCTCTCATCGGTATGAAGTCACTCAAGAAAAAAGGACTCATTCCCGACCTTGACGAAAGTGAAGAAATCAATGCCTGCTCAATTCAGGTTCCCGTTACTATAGATGGAAAAACAGAACAGTGGCTCGTTCAGTTCAAGAACGAAACTCACAACCACCCGACAGAAATCGAGCCTTTCGGCGGTGCCGCAACCTGTCTTGGCGGTGCAATCCGTGATCCGCTTTCAGGTCGTTCATATGTATATCAGGCTATGCGTGTTACGGGCTCGGGCGATCCGACAATTCCTTTTAAGGATACAATGCACGGCAAGCTCCCTTCACGCAAAATCACAACAGGTGCCGCTCAGGGTTACAGCTCATACGGTAACCAGATCGGTCTTGCAACAGGTCAGGTAACCGAGCTTTACGATCAGGGCTATGTTGCAAAGAGAATGGAAATCGGTGCTGTTATCGGTGCATCTCCAAAGGAAAATGTTATCCGTGAAACTCCTCTCCCCGATGATGTAATCGTACTTCTCGGCGGAAGAACAGGCCGTGACGGCTGCGGCGGTGCAACAGGTTCTTCAAAGGCTCACGATGAAAACTCAATCGAAACCTGCGGTGCAGAGGTTCAGAAGGGTAATCCTCCGACAGAAAGAAAAATTCAGCGTTTGTTCCGCAACCCCGAAACTGCAAAGCTCATCAAGAGATGTAACGACTTCGGTGCAGGCGGTGTTTGCGTTGCTATCGGTGAACTTGCCGACGGTCTTACGGTTGACCTCGACAAGGTAACAAAGAAATATGACGGCCTTGACGGTACGGAGCTTGCTATATCCGAAAGTCAGGAAAGAATGGCTGTTGTTCTCGATAAAAAAGATGTTGACAAGTTTATTTCACTTGCATCAAAAGAAAACCTTGAGGCTACAGCCGTTGCTGTTGTAACCGAAAGTCCTCGTCTTACAATGAACTGGAGAGGCGACACAATCGTTGACCTCAGCCGTGAGTTCCTCAACACAAACGGTGTTACTCAGGTTGCCAAGGCTTATATCGAGGCTCCGAAGTGGGAAGGCTGCTACCGTAAGGTTGCTCCCGCAAAGCTTAAAGATATGCCTGCTGACGAGGCATTCCTTGAAAATATGTCAAGACTTGAAGTTTGCTCACAGATTGGTCTTGCAGAAAGATTTGACGCATCAATCGGTGCGGCTACGGTAATTATGCCGTTCGGCGGTAAGAATCAGCTCACTCCTCAGGAGGCTATGGCTGCAAAGATTCCGCTTGAGAAGGGCGAAACAGACGATGCAACAGCAATGAGTTACGGCTATATCCCCGGTGTTTCACGCTGGAGTCCGTTCCACGGCTCGGCTTATGCAGTTGTTGAGTCGCTTTCAAAGCTGCTTGCAATCGGCGCAAACCCGATGACAGCAAGACTTACATTCCAGGAATATTTTGAAAGACTTAAAGATGTTCCTTCCCGTTGGGGTAAACCTGCCGCAGCACTCCTCGGTGCTATGCAGGCTCAACTCAAGCTCGGACTTCCGTCAATCGGCGGTAAGGACAGTAGTCTACCTGTATTTATCT
>OGXQ01002266.1_pt1 | contig 13318 bp, 10 predicted proteins | sample 1576291 | NCBI WGS metagenome assembly OGXQ01 (sample SAMEA3541575, study PRJEB24748) | human gut metagenome | biome: human gut; feature: human-associated habitat; material: faeces | place: China | collected 2012 | reverse complement strand
CCGCTTTAGCCGTTGTGAACAACATATCCTTTAGCATACCGACAACAGACGGTTCAACGTCATAACTGCTGTCAAGCTCACCGTCAGGTGTTACGTTGTAGCCCGGATCAATATCGTCCTCAGATTTTACACTTTCCGAAGAAGTATCATTATTGCTGTCGCTTCCACCGCTGTTACCTCCGCTACTGTCACTACCGCCATTGCTTGGTGTTGCCGTCGGTCTTATCATAGGGCCTAATGTAGGCAACGGCTTTAACGTAGGAAGTGTTGAACCCAACTTATCAAGTACGTCTTTAAATGATTTAATTGTATCTTTTAATCCTTTCAATTCCTTGCTCATATTCAAAACAAGGTTATCAAGATTCTCCATTGTATCACTGACCGAATCACCGACATCACCCGATACATATTTAAGCTGTCTTAAAAGTTTCTTCAATTCTTCATTTGTATCGTCAAGATTATCAATTACATCATCAATATCTTTTTCCATCTTGTCAAGACGATTTGAAAGTTTGTCTTTTGAATCGTCAACATCATCTTTGCCCTTATCAAGCGAATCGTTCAAATTGTCGATAAGGTCTGACAATTCATCACCCTTGCCGTCAAATTCGTCAAGGAAATCATCAAGCGATTCAAGAGAAGTATTAAGCGAATCACTCACATCTCTGATTGACTGCTTTGATTCGTCTGTAAACGAAGATATATCTCCTCTTGCTTGGTCAAGCGTATCTTTCAGCGAACCTGTCACATTACTGTCAGACGCCGAATTTACCGCATTTGTTATACTGTCCATCATATTGACGGCTGAATCCGTAAGAACGTCAAGCCTTGAACGTGTATTATTTTTTGCGTCACCCAAGCCTAAAAGCGACATAAGTCCCGATACATCATTTGAACCTGTCAACAGTTTCAAACCGTATTCAATTAACTTTGTTCTTGCACTTGAAATATCATTTTGAAATGTATCTATATCTTTTTCTATCGCCGCTTTTGCACTCTGATACGACAAATCAATATCTGTATACGGTTCAAATCGACCGACTACACCGCCGACACTTCTTCTTCCCTGAACAGCGGCATTATTGATACATTCTCTTACTTCACCGCTTTGTGTACCGACTATACCGCCGATATTGTCGCCGAAGCTTTCGCCGCCGACTTCGCCGTTATTTGTACAAATAACAACCGCACCCTCGTTATTACCACAGATACCGCCGGCGTTTACCGTATTTTCGTTTGCATCCGGGCATACCTTTCCGTCATTTCGACTTAGCTTTATTCTGCCCTCATTGTAACCGACTATACCGCCTGTTTCACTGTCACCAACAACTGTAGCCGAATTTGCGGAAGAATCAACAACACCGGTCATTGCATTGTAGCCGACAAGTCCTCCGACCTGTTTCTGACCTTTGATATTTCCGCCGTATGAACAGTTTACGATTTTACCCGCGTTATAGCCGACAAGTCCGCCTGCACCTTTTGAGCCTTTATCAAAATTTTGAGTATTTATATCAGTCTTACTCAAAATCGAGGTGGCTTTTTGTCTAAAAACCGATTCCGTATCGGTTCCGACTGTAACCTTTATATCTCCTGTTACGTTCAAATCTCTGATCTGACCTTCTTTTGTCACTGAACAGAAAAGTCCTTTATTTGAACCCTCAAATGAAAGCTTGACATTCTTTATACTGTGACCGCCGCCCTCAAAAGTTCCGCAGAATACCTCCGCACTTTTTATTTCCACACCGTTTAAATCAATATCATTTTGTAATACGAACTTCTTATTTTTTGAATACTCGTCATATACGCACTTTTCAAAAAATTCTTTAAGGTCGTTCACTGTCGATATTGCAACAGTGTCGTCTGCCTGTACAATGCACATAGGTAATATATTCAGCATTATAACAAGTGCAGTCAGAAAAGATATGATTTTATTGTTCTTCTTCGTTGTTCTCATTATCCTCGTCCTCCTGCTTTTCATCTATTTTTATATTATCTTCATTACTCTCTGTAAGCAACAAATCCTGTTGATTTCCAAGTTCGACTTTCGCGTCTATATCACCCTTTACCAAGCCGTAGAATACACCGTCCATAAAGCCTGAAACGTGACCTCTGACACGACCGTTGACGAACATAATTCCGGACATTTCTCTCTTCGCCGCTTTGTCGTCATCTGTTGCCTTTTTACCGAATGCGGTCTTTTCAATAAACTTATCGCACAGCAGTACAATTTGCGGAAGTACCATCATTACTATAACTATTGATATTAACGTTCCGCGTCCAAGTGCCGTACCGAGTGCCGATATAATAGCATTTGTCGAAATCATACCTATTAAAAATCCCGCAAGTGTAAGGATTGAACCTGATGTAAGAATTGTCGGGAACGATTGGTTAAGTGCGGTTGACGCCGCCTGTTTATTATCCATTGTTTCCTTTAATTCAAGGTATCTGTTCGTAAATACGATAGCATAGTCAATCGTAGCACCCATCTGAATTGAACTTACAACCAAGTATGCAAGGAAGTACAATCTCTGCCCTGTAAGGAACGGAATTGAGAAGTTAATCCACACACTTCCCTGTATCGCAAGTACCAAAAGCACCGGAACACCTGCCGAACGGAATGTGAACATCAATATCAAAAGCAATGCCAAGATTGTTATAAGATTAATCTTATTATTGTCTCCGCCGAACGAATCACCCAAATCACGGCTGTTGACGCTGTCGCTGACAAGCAAACATTCGTCATAATACTTTTCAACGTCACTTCTGACGTCTTTAAGCATTTGATATGCCTCGTCACTTTCAACGTCACATTTATATGTAAAGATTATTCTTGAATAATTATCGCTTTCAAGCTGGTCTTTCGCGTCTGTCAGCTTGTCGTAAAGGTCGTTAATATCATTCGTTTGATCTTCGTCAAGATTGATTACACCCAAATCCATCTTCTCGTGTACATACATAAACAAGTCGATTATAGGCACTTCGTAATCATTTACATCACCGAATATTGCATTGTATTCATCGTGTTCCGCACCGTATGCCTGGAACAAAAGGCAACACAAATCATAATCGATATTCATAAGCTTTGAAGTTTCTCTTGCGTTGATTTTTTCGGTAAGTATGTGGTCGTCGTCAAGCTCCGTATTTGCAAGACCCAAAGCCGAATTTATGCTCGGATTTTCCTCGACAAGCGATATAACTTTTGCCTCTCTGTCATAGTCACCGGACGGAACAATTACAGCAAGCTGATGATCCGTACCGAAAATTTCGTCAACCTTTCGTTTTGCGATTGAGTTTTCGGTCGGCTTTTTAAGCTGTTCGGCTGTGGCGTCAAAAGCATAGTTACTCATTGACGAAAGCACCGCACCGACTGCTATAATCGCAATAAATATGTAAGGTACAATGTTCTTTAATTTAATAACAACCTTACACCATTTCTCGATACTCGGCACAAAAGAACGGTGAGTTGTTTTATCAATCTTATCCGAAAATGCCAAAAGCAAGCCGGGCATAATAAAGAACACCGTAACAAGACTGCATATGATACCTTTACAAAGTACCAAACCCATATCCATACCGATTCTAAGCTGCATTACCATAAGTGCGGCAAGACCTGCAAGTGTTGTAAGACTTGATGAACTGATTTCAAGGATAGCCTTTGAAAGTGCGGTTACTATCGCGTCATACGCATTCTTTGTCTGCTTTTCCTCCGCAAATCTGTGCGAAAGGATAATCGCATAGTCAATCGCCAGAGCCAACTGCAACACCACCGCAACCGACTTTGTAATAAACGAAATTTCACCGAGCAGATAGTTCGTACCCATATTCAAAAGCGCCGCCACGCCGAATACTATAAGGAATATCGGTACTTCCATAAAGCTCTGTGACGTGAACAGCAAAACCGCTATAATTATCACAAGTGCTATACCCAAAATAACGGTCATTTCTTTTTCAAGCTGTTTAGAACTGTCGTCTATATTGTCGGAATAAGCATAGAAGTCATATCCGTCAAGCTGTGCTTTCAAATCATTGACAATTTCAAGTTCCCTGTCCAAATCGTCACGCACGCTAAGCGTAACCGTAAACAATGCCGCAGAATCTTTATAGTGGTCATCGTCATTCTCAAACTCAACCTCTTTTACTCCGTCAACCTTTTCGAGTTTATCTTTAAGCTTTTCCGCCGTTTCGGTCGTTATGGTCGTAACCATTATTTTTTCCGTATCGTATGTAATAAACTCATCGTCCATTAAAGTAAGTCCGCGTCTTGTTTCCGTTTCTTCGGGAAGATATGAACTTATGTCGTTGTTTACCTGCACTTTCGGTATTGATATTACGCACAATACAAGTGCAAGTGCAAATATTAAATAGAATGCACGTCTTTTATCAACAATAAAAGTTGCTATTTTTACCATTAAATTATTGTCTTTTCGACTATCATTTTTCACATCATTTTTCTTCATATATTTACATCTCCGAAAACATTAATCTCATCAATACATATTATAAATTCCGTCACTTTGTACGTCAACAGTCAATTTTCATATCGGTGTTTATTTTCCGACACTTATGAGTTATTTTGTATCTATTTCTACAATTTTTGTCACTTTGCCCAAAACAAATTAATTTAAAACAATGTTTTTGTATAAAAGAAAAAGGACGTTTTATCGTCCCATTCTTACTTTATGTCTGTTACACATTTTCCGTCTATAAACGTCATAACACATTCAGACTCAAATCTTGTCGGCAAATCTGTAAACACTGCAATATCGGCGTCTTTACCGACTTCAAGCGTACCAACTCTGTCGTCAATCCAACAGTTTTTTGCCGCTGTGGAGGTTATCGCTTTCAGTGCTTTCTCTTCATCCATACCGTGCTTAACCGCCATAACCGCACAAAGCGACAGATTTTCAATCGTAATTTCGGGGTGGTCTGTTATTATCGCAACGTCAATACCTCTGTCCGAAAGATTTTTATATGTATCAAAGGTTAAGTTTTTAAGCTCCGGTTTACTTCTGTCCGAAAGTGTCGGACCAAGCATTACAGGTAATTTTTCACGTTCCAAAATCGGTGCTATTCTGTCACCGTCCGAGCAATGTTCAAGCGTAACGCAAATATCAAATTCTTTGCCCAATCTGATTGCACTGCAAATATCGTCTGCCCTGTGTGCGTGAATTTTAACAGGTATCTGTTTTTTGAGTACAGGTATCATTGCGTCAAGCTTTATGTCGAATTCAGGCTTATCGTGTTCTTCGCTGTTTTCATTATATGCGTCAAGCTGATTCATATAATCTCTTGATTTTATAAGCAATTCGCGTATCAATGCCATTGTTCCCATACGCGTAACAGGTGCCTCGTCCTTTTCGTTGTACACGCATTTTGGGTTTTCACCGAGTGCAAACTTCATTGCGACAGGTGTTTTAATAATCATATCATCTACGCATATTCCGTACGTCTTAACCGCCGCAAACTGTCCCCCCACAGGGTTTGCACTGCCCGGTCCTGTTACAACGGTTGTAACACCTGCGTTATACGCGTCTTTAAACCCACGGTCAAACGGATTTATTCCGTCAATCGCACGAAGGTGCGGCATTATCGGGTCGCTGTCCTCGTTACCGTCATCACCCTCAAATCCAAGCGAATCTTCAAACATTCCGACATGACAATGTGCGTCAATCAGTCCGGGCATAACGATTTTACCCTCTGCGTCAATAATCTTATCCGCCTCAAATACTTTATCTTCACCTACATACTGTATCTTTTCATCAAACAATATACAGCCGTTCTTGTACTTTTCGCCTGTCATTGTTACTATTTCGGCATTTTTTATAAGTGTCTTCATAGTTTTATCCTTTTACCTTTTATATGCTTTTAATTCCGAGTTCATTCACATAATTAACCGCACTTGTCGCAGCGATTGCACCGTCTGCCGCCGCTGTTATAACCTGTCTTAACGGTGATACTCTTACGTCACCTGCCGCAAATATACCTGTTATGTTAGTCGCAAGGTACATATCCGTCTTGACAAATCCGTGCTGACAACATTCAACCCCGCAATCTTTTGCAAGATCGGACGACGGCTTTACGCCTATTGCGACGATAGCGCCCGATACGTTCAAAATACTCTTTTCGCCTGTTACCGTGTTTCTAATATCAACACCCTCAAGCATATTTGAGCCTACGAATTTATCAACTACGGTATCTGTAAGCACGGTTATTTTGCCGTTTCTTTTTACGTTTTCAACCATTGTAGCCGCCGCTCTGAACTTCTTGCTTCTGTTTAGGACATAGACTTTACGGCAAAATCCCGCAAGATACAATGCGTCCTCCATAGCCGTATTTCCGCCGCCTACAACGCACACGTCCTTATCCTTAAAAAACGCACCGTCACAAGTCGCACAATACGAAACACCTGCACCGGCAAACTGTTCTTCACCGTCCGCACCGAGCGTTTTTGGTACTGCACCTGTTGCAAAAATTATTGACTTTACCATATAAGTATTTCTTCTTGTGTGAATAACCTTTATGCCGTATTCGGCATTTTCGATTGACTTAACATTTTCTGAAACAAATGTTGCACCGAATTTTCTTGCGTGTTCTTCGATTGCTTTTGAAAGTTCTTCACCTGTCGGATTGTTTGCAAATCCCGGATAATTGTCTATTTCATATGTTTTTATTGCTTGACCTCCGTATGCGATTTTTTCGATTACAAGTGTTTTCATACCGCCTCTTGCGGCATATATGGCAGCTGACATTCCGGCAGGACCTCCGCCGATTATTGCAACATCATATATCATTATTTATCGTCCTCTTTCTCTTTTTCATTTACATATGCTTCAATAATATATCTTGGACGGCGTTTAACTTCTTTATACAATTTACCGATATACTCGCCTATAAGTCCGACAGACAAAAGCTGTACACCGCCTATAAACCATATCGAAACCATAAGTGACGCCCAGCCTGCACCTGTGTGACCTATAATTTTCTGCACAAGTGCGTATATCGCCATAATGAACGCAAATACGCACACAATCGCACCAAATGCCGAAATCATTCTGATTGGGCTTATGCTGAATGAAGTTATACCGTCAAACGCAAATGAAAGCATTTTCTTTAACGGATATTTTGACTCGCCCGCAAAGCGTTCGTTTCTGTCGTAATACACATTCGTTGAGCGATAGCCGACAAGTGGAACCATTCCTCTTAGGAACAGATTTCTCTCAGGGAATTGTGCCAATCCGTCAAGCGCACGTTTGCTCATCAATCTGTAATCCGCGTGATTGAATACAATATTAACGCCCATAAACTGCATTAATTTATAAAATCCTACCGCCGTTGTGCGTTTAAAGAATGTATCGGTATCACGTTTGTTTCTTACACCGTAAACAACGTCATATCCGTCAATGAAGTTTCTCACCATATCAGGTATTACGTGTATATCGTCCTGCAAGTCCGCATCAATGGATATTGCACAGTCGCAGTCGTCTTTAACTGTCATAAGGCCGCCGAAAAGTGCGTTTTGATGTCCCGCATTCTTGGCAAGCTTTATTCCCGATATTTCTGTATGAGCCTTAGTCAGTTCATCTATTATGCTCCATGTTTTATCTTTAGAACCGTCATCTACAAAAACAATTCTGCTGTTGTCATTTATAAGTCCGTCATTTTTCATTTCACCGAATAATTCAAGCATTTGCTTTGATGTTTCATGCAAAACAGCTTCTTCATTATAGCACGGTACCACTACATATAAATTGACACTCTTACTCATCGTTATGTCTCCTTTGTAAATTACAATAATATATATCTTTTTTTATTATATAACATTTTCTTTGTATAAACAAGTATATTTTATTAAGTTTACTTTACATTATGAATTTCCTACTACAAAAAATATTTTGCATATGATATACTTTATGCGATATATCTTAAATATAAAGGAGGTCTTGGCAATATGTATAAAACTACTTTTGCAGAACTAAAAACAAGAGCTAAAGACGTTTTAAAGTCAAACTACTGGTATTCATTCGGAGTATGTATATTGGTTTCACTTATCACATCACTCGGAACTTCGCTTACTACAGTGATTAATATGGTTAATTCGGACGCAGGTTCGGCAGGTACATCAATATCAGCCGTACTTCAAATATTAATCACTCTTTTTGTCACATTCCCTCTAAGCGTGGGATCGTGCAGATTTTTCATAAAGGCAACTGTCAACGCACCTAATGTATACGATTTGTTTTTCCCTTATAAAAACAATCTCGGCAACGTAATCGGTATTAATGTGTTTGTTGCGATTTATACATTTTTGTGGTCGCTGTTGTTCATCATACCGGGAATTATCAAATCATTCCAATACTCAATGATTCCTTATATTCTTGCCGAAAATCCGGCTATGGACAGACGCAGAGCATTTGAAGTTACAAAATCGCTTACCGACGGAAACAAAGGCAGAATATTTTTATTCTCACTTTCGTTTATCGGTTGGATAATTCTAAGCTGTATTACATTCGGTATAGGATTTTTGTTCCTTGAGCCGTATATATCGGCATCATTTACTCAGCTTTACTTTGATTTAAAAACTGAGGCAATCGCAAAAGGCACTGTAACGCCTGAAGAATTTACTTATAATATTTAGGACTTGATAATATGGAAAATATAGAACGAATGAAACCTTCTCAAACGTATGAAGTAATGGATTTATGGTTGCGAACAACAATTCATTCAAATTCATTTGTTGAAGAAAACTTTTGGGAAACACATTACGATTTTGTAAAAGAAAAATACATAAACGGCAAAGAAAATTTTGTTTACATCATTGACGGCAAGATTGTCGCTTTTACCGGTGTGACGGAGGATAACAGAATAACGGGGCTTTTCGTCGATCCAGAATATCAAAACAAAGGTATCGGAACGGCACTTATAAATTTTCTGAAATCGGAGTACAATATGCTCCATATACCTATTTACGCAAGAAACAGAAAGGCTCTTGCATTCGCAACCCGTACCGGCTTTATCATTGACGGTGCACTTCGCCACGAACATAACGGAGAAGTGATGTACACTATGCTGTGGAATATGTAAGAAAAATCGACTCAAAGTCAAAAAGTCTAAATCAATTTGCACTGTATCGGCAAAATTATCCGTTACAGTGTATTTTTTTATGTTGAGATATTGCAAATCGTAAAGGTTTGTGATAAAATTATATACAGTAAAATATTTTAGGAGGTTTTTTTCCAATGTTAAAAGAAGATGTGCTTAAAAAGCTAACTGACTGCGGTCTTGTTGCAGTTGTAAGAGCTAACAATGCTGAAGAAGCAATTAAAATTTCAGACGCTTGCCTTGCAGGCGGTTGTACAGGTATCGAACTTACATTTACAGTTCCGGGTGCCGACAAGGTTATTGCTGCTTTGGCTGAAAAATATTCAAACGGCGAAATGATGCTTGGTGCAGGTACTGTTCTTGACCCTGAAACAGCAAGAATGGCTATCTTGGCAGGTGCAAACTTTATCGTAAGCCCTGCTTTCAATGCAGAAACAGCTAAGCTTTGTAACCGTTACAGAGTACCTTATATGCCTGGTTGTGCTACAATTACAGAAGTTATCACAGCTATGGAGGCAGGTGCTGACATCGTTAAGATATTCCCTGCAGATCTATACGGTCCTAAGATTATAAAGGATATTAAGGGTCCTCTTCCTCAGGCTCAAATGATGCCTACAGGCGGCGTTGACAAGGATAACGTTGCTGATTGGATTAAGGCAGGCGTTGTTGCAGTAGGTGCAGGTTCATCACTTACAAAGGGCGCTAAGACAGGCGACTACAACGCAATTACCGAAACAGCTAAAGAATTTATTGCAAATATCAAAGCTGCAAGAGCAGAACTTAACAAGTAATTTATAATTAAAGGAGATTTATATAATGGCAAAAGTTGTTACAATGGGTGAAATCATGCTTAGACTTTCAACCCCTGGAAATCAAAAATATATTCAAGCTACACAGTTTGACATAAACTACGGCGGCGGTGAAGCAAACGTTGCAGTTTCACTTGCAAACTACGGTCACGACGCTGAATTTGTTACAAAAGTTCCTGAAAACCCAATCGGTGCTTGCGCAGTTGCGGCACTAAGAAAATACGGTGTTGAAACAAAGCACATCGCTAAGGGCGGCGACAGACTTGGTATCTACTTCCTTGAAACAGGTGCGTCAATGAGACCTTCAAACGTTACATATGACAGAGCTAACTCATCAATCGCAACAGCAAGCATTTCTGATTTCGATTTTGACGAAATCTTTGAAGGTGCTGATTGGTTCCACTTCACAGGTATTACACCTGCTGTTTCAGACGCTGCCGCTGAACTTACAGAGGCTGCTTGTAAAGCTGCTAAGGCTCACGGTGTAACAGTTTCTTGTGACCTTAACTTCAGAAAGAAACTTTGGACAAGCGAAAAGGCTCAAAAGGTTATGTCAAACCTTATGCAATACGTTGATGTTTGTATCGGTAACGAAGAAGATGCAGATAAAGTTCTTGGTTTCAAGCCTGAAAACACAGACGTAACAAGCGGTGAACTTAACCTTGCAGGTTACGAAAGCATTTTCAAGCAGATGGTTGCTAAGTTCGGATTTAAGTATGTTATTTCATCACTTAGAGTTTCTAAGTCAGCTTCTGATAACGGTTGGTCAGCTTGCATTTACTCAAGCGAAGATGATGAATTCTATCATTCAAGAGAATACAGAATTCGTCCAATCGTTGACCGTGTAGGCGGCGGAGATAGCTTTGCCGGCGGTACAATCTGCGGTTTTGTTGACGGTAAGAACTTCAAGGACGCTCTTGAATTCGGTGTTGCAGCATCAGCTCTTAAGCACACAATCCCTGGTGACTTTAACCTTGTTACAAGAGAAGAAGTTGAAACTCTTGCAGGCGGCGACGGCTCAGGTCGTGTACAAAGATAAGTTTTTAAGTATACAAAAAACGGCATTCGATAATGCCGTTTTTTTTGTGCGCTCATTTACATTTGTATTTCGTTTTGTATACTTTGTTGAATTTTGTATTTCTTTGTTATATAATACCACTGTCGGATCATTCCGATATAGGTAAGATCTCTTAACGGTGTTTTCACCGGCGGTTATACTCTCTTTTATATTCACAGGCTGTTATGCTGAGTTTATGAAAGGGGGAATGCTTATGAAAAGTAAGCATATTGCTACATATGGCGAAGAAATTGCTCACAGCAATTTTAGAAATTATCATATTTTTGATAATTTTCTCTATAAAAGCACAATAACCGCCCTCCTACCAAGATTGCGGTTATTGTAATAACTAATTTCAGGGTATAACCGTTTGAGGTCTTACCTTTTTTCTATATTTATTATATATCTATTCATTCATTTTGTCAACACTACAAACAACTTTATATCAAGCTAATTTGTTCACCGCTATATTTATCTTCATACTTATTCAAATACTCAAAGCATTCATTCACGTCACACATAATACCGTTTTTAATACATTCGCTTTTATAAATCATATTAAGTTGTCTGATGTTCGGAGATGAAAGCTGATAGCTGTTTCCGTACATTCTGATATATTTTTCTTTAAGTCCCGGAAAATGTTCGTCGAGTTTTTTATAGAAATACTCTCTATTACCGTCACGCAACGTAACACCCATATCAAAATTAATAATCCCCTTCACTTTTGCTCTGACACAATAATCAAGTATTCCCCTAATATTTTCTTCGGTATCATTTATAAAAGGCAATATCGGGCAAAGCCACACAACAGTCGGTATACCGTTATCACGCAATATTTCAAGTGCACGAAATCTCTCATATGTAGTTTCAACATTCGGCTCAACAATGCGGCACAAATCCTCATCATATGTGGTAAGCGTCATCTGTACGACACATTTTGATTTTTCATTTATCTTCTTTAACAAATCAAGATCACGAAGAACTTTTGTCGATTTTGTAATCATTGTCACGCCGAAACCATACCTTTCAATCACTTCAAGACACTTCCGCATATTACCGAGTTTTTCTTCTATTGGCATATACGGATCAGACATTGCACCTGTTCCAATCATACACTTGTTTCTCTTTCTTCTGAGTGCATTTTCCAACAATTCCACTGCATTAGCCTTAACCTCAATATCTTCAAATTTATGCTTCATCTGATAGCACAAACTTCTTGAATCACAATAAATACACCCATGCAAACAACCTCTGTATATATTCATTCCGTTTTTCGCCGATAAAATCCCTTTAACATTTACTTCGTGCATACATTCCACCCTTTAGCATTATTATACTATTATATCACTTTTAATATTTCCGTACAAGAAAAAAAGTCGGTTACCCGACTTTATATATAAACTGTAATCGGCGAGAATGGGAAAACCGAAAACAGATTATAGTCTTTTATGTTCGCCTGTAATAGAGAACTGCACCCATTCGGCGATATTAACCGCATGATCGCCGATTCTTTCAAGATATTTGGCAGCCATCAGGAAATCCAGAGCCTCCTCGGCGCCGATTCCCTTCTTCTCGATCAGCTCCATAAGCTCGCCCTTTACACAGTCAAACAGGCGATCCACCTCATCGTCATCAGCCTGCACCTTCCTGGCCAGAGCCAGATCTTCCTTCACAAAGGCATCGACACTGTCCATCACCATCTTCACGGCTGCCATGGACATCTGATTAATGTGCACCTTGCTCTGCAGTCCGCTTCCCGCAATATGGGGCACCAGCTCTGCAATATCCTCTGCCTGATCCCCGATCCGTTCCATGTCCGTAATCATCTTAAGAGCTGCGGAAATCTGACGAAGATCCTTTGCTACCGGCTGCTGCTGCAGCAGAAGCCGCAGGCACATCGATTCAATTGTACGCTCCTTCTGGTCAATCTGGGCATCAATCGGTGCAATCTGTACTGCCAGAGATTTGTTTCCTTCTGCAAGTGCACGGGATGCCAGTTCAATTACTTCTTCACATAAGGCTCCCATTTCAATCAGCTCTTTGTTCAATAATGCAAGCTGTTCATCAAAATGACTTCTCATCATCCAAACCTCCCTGTTATATAATCTTCCGTTCTCTTATCCACAGGATCGGAGAACATTTTTTCCGTATCCCCATATTCCACAAGCTCGCCCAGCAGGAAAAATGCAGTGCGGTCCGAAATACGCACAGCCTGCTGCATATTATGGGTAACAATAATAATGGTATATTTTTTCTTCAGTTCTTCAGCAAGCTCCTCGATTTTCAAGGTGGAAATCGGATCAAGGGCACTGGTCGGCTCATCCATCAGAAGTACTTCCGGTTCTACGGCAAG
>OGXQ01002265.1_pt1 | contig 13322 bp, 13 predicted proteins | sample 1576291 | NCBI WGS metagenome assembly OGXQ01 (sample SAMEA3541575, study PRJEB24748) | human gut metagenome | biome: human gut; feature: human-associated habitat; material: faeces | place: China | collected 2012 | reverse complement strand
GCGATACGGACAAGGACAAGAAGTGGACGGAGATCATCGGCGGCATGACCATCTACAAGGACGCCGAGCTGAAGGCGTATCTGGAGCAGGCTGGTTTTCACGATGTCCAGATACAGAAAAAGAAAAGCTGGCTGTGCATCACGGCGCGGAAATGAGGGAGAAGCAAACAGATGAAGGACAAGAAGCTCCTATTTGACCGCAAATGCCATGTGCTGTATTCCAAGCCCTGCAAGAAGGAGATACGGGCGAAGATCGCCCTGCACTATCCGGAAGCGGAGCGGGAGGCGATATGGGAACAGGTGCAGCGGCAGTACGTGGTCTATCTCTCCGACTGGCGCACCGATTTGGGCGGCAAAAAGAACTTCCACAACGGCGTAGGCGGCACCTACGACTGCATCGCCATCCTGAGCTATTATGTGGTCTGCAAAGCCGCTACTTCATTCCGTGAAATTGAAGAGATGGAGGAAAATCTGATTCTTCCGACTTTCCGCAAGCTGAAATTTGTGGACTGCAACAAGCCGTTCTGGAGGAAACTGATGTACAGAGCGTTTGTACGGGCGAAAAGCGGCTGCGATAAATGGCACGATTACGAGATGACGATTGCGCCTTATGAAAACGGCAAGCCCATCTATTATGAATTTACATCGTGTCCGGCAGCGGAATTTGCCATCCGACACGGTCTTACGGACATCATGCCCGCCCTGTGCAATGTGGACTATGCGTCCATGGAGCTGCTCCACGCAAGGCTGGTGCGGACGACCACCTGTGTGGACGGCTGTCGATGTGACTATACCATCTGCGGCGATAAAGACCCGTATCTGAAGGAACATCCCGAATACCGGGACGAGGCGGGATTCAGAAGAAACAAATAATACTGCAACGCAAAGGCGGTGAGACAAATGGAAACCTTTCTCGGAATCATGATCCCTTTCTTGGGAACAACACTGGGTGCGGCCTGCGTGTTCTTTATGAAAAAATCCCTTGGCGATCTGGTGCAGCGCGCCCTTGCCGGCTTTGCCGCCGGGGTGATGGTGGCGGCGTCGATATGGAGCCTGCTGATTCCGGCCATCGAGCAGTCGGAGGGCATGGGCAAGCTGTCCTTCCTTCCAGCCTTTATCGGCTTCTGGGTCGGTGTGCTGTTTTTGCTCCTGCTCGACCATTTGATTCCCCACCTTCATGTGGGCAGCAATCAGGCGGAGGGCCCGAAAAGCAGGCTGGGCCGCACCACCATGATGGTGCTGGCTGTTACCTTACATAATATCCCGGAGGGCATGGCAGTGGGCGTGGTGTATGCAGGCTTTCTTTCGGGCAATACGCAAATTACGGCGGCAAGCGCACTTGTCCTGTCCCTTGGCATCGCCATTCAGAATTTCCCCGAGGGGGCGATCATATCCATGCCGCTCCGGGCGGAGGCGAGAGCAAGGGCAAGGCGTTTTTCGGCGGCGTGCTCTCCGGCGTGGTAGAGTCCATCGGCGCGGTGCTGACGCTTCTTGCGGCGCAGCTCGTGATCCCGGCGCTGCCGTATCTGCTGAGCTTTGCAGCGGGTGCCATGCTCTATGTGGTGGTAGAGGAGCTGATTCCGGAAATGTCGCAGGGGCGGCACTCGAATCTTGGAACGGTGTTCTTTGCGGTAGGCTTCAGCGTGATGATGGTGCTGGATGTGGCACTGGGATAAGGAAGTAAATGATGATTTTACAGGTGATTTTGGAAGGCATAGGACTTGGCGTTCTGCTCGTTATTGTTTGTGCCATCGGTATCCGCAAGGGTGCGGTAGGAATGGTGCATCTTTACAGCCTGGAAGTTCAGAACAGGTGCGTAACGCTGGGGCTTACAACACGCGAAAAAAATAAAGCGGAACGCTTTGCTTTTCAAAGCGGTATGCGTTCCCGGATATATTGCCTATGTGCTGGTGTGCGTCTATGCGGTGAACGGTGCACGGGGTTTTCTTGCGGGCTTCTGGCAGTTGCTTGTTATTTTATCGGTGATGAACCTTATGGACCGTTTTCTCGTTGACGACTACTGGGTCGGGCACACAAACGCATGGACGATCCCCGGCACAGAGGACTTAAAGCTATACATCGCTACTAAGGACAAGGTGAAAAAGTGGCTGTTCGGCACAGTGGGCATGACGGTCATTTCGGCAGTGCTGGCGGCGATTATGATGATAATTGATCGCTGAAAGGAGGATACCTATGAAATATAAAATTGAGAAAAACACCGTACAGGAAACGCTGATCATTCCGCTGTATGCCAGGAAGGTATGTTCGCAGCTGTATCCGAATCTCTATCGGGATGAAACGGCTGTCAGTTTAATCAATGAAATTGATTACGACTTTTCCGAGGCGGAGAAAAATTCTCGCCGCCTCATGCAGCGCTTCGGCTCGCTGGAGGTTGCCATGCGGCAGAACGATTTGGCTTTTGAAGTAAAGGACTATTTGAAAATCCACCCCAACGCCGCAGTGGTCAATCTCGGTTGCGGGCTGGACAACACCGGCAGAGCCTGCGACAACGGCAGCTGCAAGATCTACAATCTGGATTTTTCGGATGTCATCGCCGTGCGCAATAAGCTCCTGCCCGCCGGAGATCGTGAGGAAAACATCCCATGCGATTTGAATAATACCGAATGGTTTTCAAAAATCGACGCCTCTAGCGGCGCAGTATTTTTCGCTTCCGGCGTGTTCTACTACTTTTTAACCGAGCAGGTCAAAACTCTTGTGCAGGATATGGCAGACGCTTTCTCCGGTAGCAAGCTGGTCTTTGACGCGGCAAACCGGACGGCGGTGAAAATGATCGCCAAAACCTGGCTCAAGAGTGCAAAAATCAAGGATGTCGGCGCGTATTTTGCTGTTTCGGACGCAAAAAGCGAGCTTTCTCCGTGGGACAGCCGCTTGCAGGTCACAAGCCGCGGCTATATGCTGGGCTACAACGATTTGAAAGACCCGTCCGTCAGCGGATTTTTCCGTTTTCTTGCTAAAGTCGGTGACGGAATGATGAAAATGCAGATTGTGAAGGTCGGATTCGGAGGCAGAAAATGAAATACATGGGTATGCCCATGGGGATGTGGACATTGTTTGCAGGCTCATTCCAAAAGCAGCTGACGGCTGTGTTTGGTTATGATTCCGATACAGCAAAAGGTATAGCTAAAAGCGCAAAACTAAAATACAAAGCAATTATCTCAGACCTGCCGGAATTTGAAAAATCGGATCGTTTCAAGATGAACATCGTCAACTGTGCGATGCTCGGGGCGTTCGTTCTCTCCATGCCGGAACATCCGGACGTGGAACAGCTGGCGGTCTACTACGCCAATGCCATGATGACAAAGCCGATGAAGTGGTTCTGCCGCAAGAGTGGAAAGAGTAAATTTACCGAAAAGGACATCTTAGGCATGAAGGCCACCGCAGTCTTGAAAGCCGCCGACCGCAACCCATATTCGTGGAACATGGAGTTTTACGAATACCCGGACGGCAGCGGCTACGAGGGTCGATTCACCAAATGCGGCATCTGCGTGCTGATGAAAGAACTGGGTCTGTACGACCTGACTCCCGCCCTGTGCCATCTGGATTACACCATGAGCGAAGCAGGCGGCACCACCAATTTTGTGCGTGAATACACCCTTGCTTCCGGCGGGCCGTATTGCGATTGCGGCTATAAGAAAAAGGAGATATAACACATTTTACGCGCTGAAATATCCACCCACTATGCGGGTGGATATTTATTCTATGCATATAAGTTTATATCGTCCAATTTTGTGAAGCTGTTTGACGTTCAATCATATGCCTAAACAATCCGTTTTTATTCATAAGTTCATTTGGAGTGCCGGATTCTGCAACGGTACCGTTTGCCAGCACGATAATTTTATCAGCATTTTCAACCGTTCTCATTCGGTGCGCTATAACAATAACGGTTTTATCTTTAATAAGCCTTGAAAGTGCCGTTTGAATAAGCGTTTCGTTTTCGACATCAAGAGAAGCCGTAGCTTCGTCAAGGAGTATTATAGGTGCATTTTTTAGAAATGCACGTGCAATAGATATTCTTTGGCGTTCTCCTCCCGAAAGATTGCAGCCATTCTCACCGATTTCGGTATTGTAGCCGTTCGGCATTTTACTTGCAAATTCATCGCAGTTTGCAAGTTTTGCAGCAAAAAGAACTTCTTCATCAGTCGCATCCTTTTTACCAAGACGGATATTTTCAAGAATTGAGGTATTGAAAAGTGTTACATCCTGGAAAACAATTGAATAAAGGCTTAAAAGTGTTTCAGGTTCTATTTTGGAAATATCCATATCGCCGACGGTAATTTTGCCGCCACCGGCATCCCAAAATCTTGCCGCAAGTCTTGAAACAGTAGTTTTGCCGCCGCCTGACGGACCCACAAGTGCCGTAACTTCTCCCTGCTTGGCGGTAAATGACACACCTGTCAAAACCTTAACATCATCATTATAAGAAAAGTTTACATTATCAAATTCAATGTCATAACCGTCATTTGTAAGCTTTGTATCGCCCGACTGAATATCGTGGTCGAGTATTTCATTCATTCTTGCGACATTCGTTTTGGTGGTGATTATTGCCGCCATATTTTGAAGTGCTGCCTGCATTGGGTCATAAAGACGAGAAACAAGGAGAAGAAACACAAAGAAAGTAAGAACATCCAGTTCGCCCTTTATCAATAAGGATGAGCCAACAAGTGCAGTTGTTGCTATACCGAGCTTAAGAATCATTTGAGCACTCGCAACAAATACCGCTGTGCCAAATTCACCTTTAAGTGCTCTCTCCTCAACATTATCAATCTTTTTATCAAGTGTGACTAAATATCTGTCTTCGGCATTATTTGATTTAAGGTCAGATAAAGCATCAATACATTCCTGAATACCGTTTGCACAGGCAATTTTTGCTTTCATTGATTTATTGGAAAGTCTTTCCTGCACCTTGGACGAACAGCCGACAATAATAAAGGCAACAGGCAAAACCCAAAGTGCCGCAATTGCCATTTTGGCATTGAAGAAGAAGAGACTGATCGCCACTATTACCGTAGAAATCATTGAACCGACAAACGGCGGAATAAAGTGAGAAAATGCGGTTTCAAGATAAGTACAATCTGCCATAATCGTGCTTGTTAAATCTGCCAAGTCTTTTTTTGCGAAAAAGGAAAGCGGAATTTTGCGTAACTTTTCGGCAAGAGTGAGTCTTCTTGTTCCTGTTTCAACATAGGTTGCAAGAAAAGTTGAATTATATTGCCAAAGCGTTACACAAAAAACAACAAGCAAACATATAATTGCTCCGCCTACAAAGAAAAGCGTATTCCTTTTTACATTTCCGTTCAATAATCCTTTAACAAATAAATATAACAGGGTTACGGGAAGCATAAATGAAATATTTTGCAAAGTACAAGCGACAATACCCTTTATCAAGTCTTTTGCACCCTGCCTTGAAAGCGCATATCTGTGCATAAGTTTTTCAATCATTTCAGTTCCTCCTTTGCCACCTTCCATTTAACCGATGTGAGATAATTTTCAAGCATTGTTGCAAACACACTGTTTTGTTTGCAGAGTTCTCCTGATTTACCTTGTTCAATCAACCTGCCGTCTTTTAAAACATATATGCAATCCGCATTTTGAACCGTTGAAAGTCGGTGAGCAATCATAATAACAGTTTTGCTTTTTGAAAGTTCATTGAGAGCCTTTTGAATTTTAACCTCGTTGTCAGGATCCGCAAAAGCGGTTGCTTCGTCAAGAATAACAATCGGTGCATTTTTAAGAATTGCCCTTGCAATAGCTATTCTTTGTGCTTCACCGCCGGAAAGGTAAACACCGTTTGAACCGATAACGGTATCAACTCCGCTGTCGAACTTTTCGATAATATCCGTGCACTGAGCCTTTTCGAGTGCCGACATAACCTCATCCATATCCGCATTCGGCTTTGAAAGGCGAATATTGTCAAATATACTGCCTGTGATTAGCTTGCTGTCCTGGAACACATACGATACGGAGTTTGTCAAATCCTCTTTTGCGATATTTTTAACATTAACTCCGCCTACAAGCACTTCACCGCTGTCTGCGTCAAAAAATCTTGTAATAAGGTTTGCGAGCGTTGTTTTGCCGCCGCCTGACGGACCGACAAATGCAACTGTCTGACCTGATTTAATATCAAGCGAAACATTGTTAATTGCCTTAATTTCTCCGTCATAGCTGTAGCTTACATTTTTAAGTTGAACAGATGCGTCTGTCGGTTTTTGACATTTTGTTGCTTCCAAAGGTGAAATGTTCATAACGCTGTCAATTCTCTTAAATGCATCGGCAACAATCATTTTGTTTTCGCTTTGAAACATTATTTTTGTCATTGTTACTGTTAAAATCGGAGTGATAATTAAATAGAACAAAATATTAAGTATCAACGCATTTGTTATTTCGCCTTTTGCAAAAATCAAGCCGCCAAAAATAATGAACGCAAAAATGCCGTTAACCAGCATAGTGAACATTGCCATTGGCAAGCGTAGATTTTTTGTATAGGCGATTGCCCATTCGCTGTAAGAATCAATAGATTTTTTAAATTTTCTGAAACTGAATACGCTTTGACCGAATGCCTTTACCACGGGAATACCTCTGACATATTCAACTGCTTCGTTTGACATATCATCAAGCGCATTTTGATATTCTGCCATTTTTTGCTGAAGCGTTTTGCCTGTCATAAATGTCATCATAACGACAAATGACAAGACAATCGGAATAAGTGAAATTAAACCAAATCGCCAATCAAACGCAATCAGGAATATAAGCAAGCCGATAGGCGTTACAACCGAACCAACCATATCCGGAAGCTGATGGGCAAGATAGGTTTCAGTTGCTCCGGAGCAATCGTTTACAATTTTGCGTAGTTTTCCGCTTCCGAATTTTTCAATTTCCCCAAGAGGTAATTGTACAATTTTGTGCATCATCTGTTTTCGCATATTTGCCTGAACTCTAAATGCACTTGTGTGTGAACACATCAATGACGCAATGTAAATTATCATAGACAACACAGCAAAAACAACCGCAATCACACCGTTTTTTACAATACCTGCAGCGTTTTCAAAATTTGGCATAACCTCAAGCACTTCTTTGATTATCTTCCATATATAATAAAACGGAAGAAGAGCAAGCGCACTGCTGACTGCACTGAGCACCAAAGATATATAAGTGAAATACTTATAATTTTCGGCATAGTCCATCAGTCTTGAAAAGTTTGACTCCTTTTTTTCTTTCAATTTAATTCCTCCTATATAAGTATTCAGTTAGCCATTGCTAACTCATATCTAAAAATTAAAGGACTTAAAGCCCTAAAATTTTTGACCAACCTGCGATATAAAAGTCCTGGAATTCGCTTACATATTTTTTAGCGTTTTCTTTTTTCATATCGTGTTCAATAAGCTCAAATATGCCCGAAAACATACCGCTGACAATCATATGGCAAACCGCTTTTTCTATGTTTGGAACATCCTTGCCCTGCGAGCGCAAAGCGTCAATGAATTGATAGGTTTCTTCAACTTCAATTTCCACCATATTATGAATAAAGTTCTCGTATGATGTGCCTTCGCTTTTGCAAATTATCAGCTTAAATTCGTCAAAATGTTCGTAAATGTAATCAACAATTTCGTTAAGGCTTGTTCGGCTTTCAACTCCCATATGATTTGCTTTTTCTTCTTCAGGCAGTTCTTCAAAGGATTCCTGTGCAGACATAAATATGTTCATTATAGCTTTTGCGTGCTCTTCAACAAGAGCGGCAAAAAGCGCTTCCTTGCCGGAAAAATAACCATAAAATGCACCTGTTGTTACACCTGCGGTTTTTACAATATTGCGAAGCGAAGCCGAGTTAAAGTCTTTTTCCAAAAATTCTGCTTTGCCTGCCGACAATATATTTTTTAAGGTTGTTGATTCTTCGTTTGACATTTTTTATACCTCATATAACACTGTTATATCGTGTTTAGTATAACACTGTTATATTGTTCTGTCAAGCGTTAAGATATGATTTTCTAAGAAATATAATATATTTTGTAAATTTTTGCCAAAAAGCATCAAAAATTGTTGACATCAATAATTTTTTGAATATAATAAAAACTAAGAATTTGGTTAGGCAATGCTAACCTTGTAAATATAACAAACCGAAAATGAAATTGAAAAGGAGATTTTATTATGATTAGTGAATTGGCGGCATTTGCAGGCGGTGTGCTGTTTGGTACGGCAGGAGTTAAGGCTTTGGGAAGCAAGGATGCAAAAAAAGCATATGCTCACACTGCGGCTTTTGGTTTGAGAGTTAAAGACTCTGTGATGAAAACAGTAACAGAGATTAAAGAAAACGCAAACGATATTTTGGCAGAGGCTAAAGAAATCAACGAGAAAAAAGCAGCCGAAGCACAGGAAAAAGCAGAACAGAGCGTTATTGAAAACGCAGCTGTTGCAAACGCATAAATTATCAAAAAGGCTGTCAAATTGGCAGCCTTTTAGCAATTTGAGGTAAATATTATGAAATGTCAAATCTTGCACGAAACAAAAAACAGAATGAGAGTGCATTTTTGCAAAGAAAATATGACAATTGAAGAAGCGGATAAAGCAGATGCTTACTTGAAATCAATCAGCGGAATTGATGATGTTACAGTTTATGAAAGAACCGGCGACTTGATTATTTATTATTCTTTTGAAAGGAGCGAATTGATTGAAATTCTTGCTCATTTCAGCTTTGAAAATGATGAAGTGAAAAACATTGAGATTGTCGGCACAGCAAGGCTTGTTCAGCGTGAATATGAAGAAAAGCTTATTATGACAATCATTTTGCGCTATTTCAGAAAAATATTTTATCCTTTACCTTTAAGAATTGCACTTGCTTATATTAAATCTATAAAATATATATTAAAGGCATTGAAGTCGCTTGCCAAAGGACAGCTGAACGTTTCGGTTCTTGATGCTGTGGCAATTACGGTTTCGCTTATAAGAGGTGATTTCGAAACGGCTTCAAGCGTTATGTTTTTACTCAAAATCGGTGAAATTCTTGAAGAGTGGACCCACAAAAAATCTGTTAGTGACCTTGCAAACACAATGTCGCTCGGAATTGAAAAAGTGTGGTTAAAGAATAAAAATGATGAAGAGGTTTTAGTTTCTACAAATAAGGTTAATGTAGGCGACAAAATTGTTCTGCGCACAAGCAATATGATACCGCTTGACGGCGAGGTTATCGATGGCGGTGTAACGGTTAACCAATCAGCTATTACGGGCGAAAGTGTTGCCGTGAACAAAACAGTGGGTTCTCGTGTGTATGCCGGCACGGTTGTTGAAAGCGGCGAGTGTACTATAAAAGTTACGCAGATTAATGGTCAAGGCAAATACGACAGAATTGTAAAAATGATTGAAGATTCGGAAAAACTAAAGTCATCACTTGAAAGCAAAGCATCAAACCTTGCGGACAGGCTTGTTCCGTTTAGTTTGTTCGGTACGATATTCACATATGCAATTACACGAAATGTAGCAAAGGCGTTGTCTATTCTTATGGTGGATTATTCCTGCGCATTAAAGCTTACAATGCCCGTTGCGGTTTTGTCTGCTATCAATGAATGCAGTAATTATAACGCAACCGTTAAAGGCGGAAAATACCTTGAAGCGCTCTCAAAGGCAAATGTTATTGTCTTTGACAAAACCGGAACGCTGACAAACGCACACCCGAAAGTTGCAGATATCATCACGTTCGGCAACAACGACAAGGCTGAAATGCTCAGACTTGCCGCTTGCCTTGAGGAACACTTCCCACACTCGGTTGCAAATGCCGTTGTTAACGAAGCTAAGGCGAGAGGTCTTGACCACGAAGAACAGCATTCAAAGGTTGAATATATTGTAGCTCATGGAATTTCAAGCCTTGTCGGCGACGAAAAGGTTGTTATAGGCAGTCATCATTTTGTTTTTGAGGACGAAAACTGCACCGTGCCGCAAGATGAACAAGACAAATTCAACACAATACCAAACGAATATTCACAACTCTATATGGCAATCAACCGCACACTTGTTGCCGTGATTTGCATTGAGGATCCTATAAAAGACAATGTTAAGCAAACGCTTGACGATTTGAGGACAAACGGCATAGACAAAATTGTTATGATGACCGGTGACAGTGAACGCACAGCAAAGGCTGTTGCAGAAAAATTGGGAATCGATGAATACCATGCGGAAGTTATGCCTGAGGACAAAGCTATATTTATTGAAAAAATGCAAACTGACGGCAATTCTGTTATTATGGTGGGCGACGGCATAAATGATTCACCGGCATTGAGTAAAGCAGATGTCGGAATAGCAATAAGTTCAGGTGCTGCAATAGCAAAAGAAATTGCGGATATAACCGTTTCAAGTGATGATTTGAATTCTCTTGTAACGCTTAAAGAAATAAGCAATCTTTTGATGGCAAGAATCAGGTCGAATTACCGTTCCATTATGTCGTTTAACTCTGCATTAATTGTGCTTGGCGTTGTTGGAATAATTCCTCCGACAACCTCGGCTTTTTTGCACAATGCTTCTACTCTTGCTTTTACATTAAAGAGTATGACAAAACTGATGTAAATCCTGTTTCATTCGGAGATAAATTATTATTTAATGGTAATTTGAATAATAATGCGTATTTAGAGTTTCTTTCGACACCCCGTGTAAGGTTCACAATTCCTCATACGAATTTGCCGTGCTGAGCAAAAATAAAATTCTGAGAGATTTTTGAGAGATGCAAAGTCTGAAAAATGGCTTAAATAGGCGGTTTTGAAAAAAGATTGCGAGCCTCTGATTCCGTCATTTAAGGTTCGAATCCTTATACCTCTGCCACAAAAAAAGAGCTGAAAATTCAGTTCTTTTTTTCTTTTGCCCTGCCCTGATTTACGGTGGTATTTTTTTATTTTAGCCTTTTATATTGTTTATCCATCAAAAATGCAAAGGTAGCCATCAAAAAAAATAAAGCGATCTGTTTTAGTGCAGAGCGCTTTATTAACATATAAAATTATTTACGAGAGTTTTCAATAAAAATTTTCTTTAATTCTTTATGCTCTCTATATAGGTTGGGGAATATTTCTTTAGTCAAACTATTCGTTAAGAGAGTATTGTATATATTTTTAAAACAGCTATCACAAATAGTTATACTTTCATCGCTTTTTATTGTAATCGTATAATTTGATTTCGTCCATCTTCCACACATAAAGCACCTATGTTTGCCCTCGTTTCGAGTTATTTTTATTAACCCAACCTCGGCTTTTTCTAATTTCGTATCTTTCACTAATTTCAACATTACTTTACATAATGCGGAATAGCAATCAAAGCAAAGTGCATAACTGAATCCGTCTACTCTGCCGGTACAGAAAAATGCCTGTGCTTGTTTGTTTCCGTGTAAAGAACATTTCAAATCATATAATGAGCAGTGCTGATTTACTTTCAGCCTATTTACCGGAGCAGCATTCAATAAATCAGGCATAACAACAAGGTTGTTTTTGTCTTTGATTCTGTTCCTTTTTGATAAATATTTGTTCATTCGGATAAGATTTATTTCAAGAGCTTTTTCGTGCGGAATTACAGAATCTCTGGAATAGTTTTTATTTTGGTATTTTTTATTGAGCCAATAATGAGTTATGTTTTTCCATAAATGTGAACACTTTTTAAAACTTGTTTTGTATGTTTCATAATAAAAATAATTTACAGCATTAACTTTACGATAGAAACTCAAAAAATCTTCATCACTCATGACTATTTTGTAATCTAAAATCTTTAATTCATTTTGATCGTCATTGATTTTATTTACAGATACATCTATTTTGCTTTTGGTGATTGTCGAGATATGTTCTATTCCTTTGAGATAGCAATATAAAATTTCTTGCAAATTTGCACTGCAACATTTGCACAAAGATATAACCTTTTCTCCCTGATTAAATATGATAACCATTCCATCTGTTGTAGTATTACAGTTATTACACTTAACTGTTTCCTCAACTATATAGATAAAATAACTATGGTTTGTAAACTTAGAACTTCTCATATTTTCTCATCCTTTCATCGCAGTTAATTAAGACTTGCGTAACAAATTTTTATAGAGAAAATGCATTAAATCTATAGAAGCGTAAAAAAGCGTTTCACTTTTAAAACTAACATTTATATCAAATTAAATAAATAAAAAGTGCAAAATTATCGAAAAAATCGACAAAATTATAGTAAAACAAAAAGAATGAAGCTATAAATTGTATAGCTTCAGCGTGATAAACTTAAATATCAATAAAATAGAATATGAATATAACTGCGTGTTTTTATGAACAATAAAGACACACGCTGGATTTAAATATTAACACTCGTTAGATTGAACTTATTTGATACAGTATTTACAAGATAGATTTTTGTTATCTATCTTTTTAATATTATATAGTATTAAAAAGAAAAAATCAATACTATTAGTTGGTATGCCTTCCTTATAGTGCGTGTAAGTAAAAACAAACACAATCTATACTATTAGTTGTTGAAACACACTTAAGGAGGTATTGAGATGAAACTTGATACAATTGGTAAGAATATAAGAAAATTTCGTGAAATAAAGAAATTGCGTCAAGAAGATTTGGCAGAAAAAACGGATTTGACAACTAATTATATAGGTATGATTGAGCGAGGAGAAAAAATCCCCTCACTTGAAACTTTCATAAATATATTAAACTCTTTAGGTGTTTCAGCTGATATGGTTCTTTCAGATGTACTTGATAATGGATATACAGTTAAGGATTCATTGCTTAATGAGAAACTTGAAAAACTTGTACCGGAGGACAGGAACAGAATTTATGAAGTAATTGATACGATGATGAAACATTCAAAGCAAATTCTTCCATAAATATTATTTTTCTCTTGTCGACAAATTTCTTGGGACTTCGACATAAATATTATGCTATAACTATAACTGTCAGTGATGATAATACACAATCAGTGATAGAGAGGAATTATAATATGGAAGAAATCTTAAAACAAATAGCATTAGAAAACCGAACAACAGTTGGTTCGGTAAAAAAAGAAATCGAGTTTGCAATTCATGAAGCGATGAATAATTCACAAACAGATTCAAAAAATTTTTAGAATGAACTTTCCTATGACGGCAAAGAACCGTCTGTTGAAACAGTAATTGCCGCGCTCGTATCACAAGTTATTTGCAAAATTAATTCATAAATAGCATACAACTTTTAATGCTCTCACTAAGTATTTAGTGAGAGTATTTTTATTTAATTTACAATCCATTTGACTTGTCTGTGCAATTAATGATATAATCTTGTTGCCAGGAAAATTTCATATTCATAGTTTTCGGAGAAC
>OGXQ01002263.1_pt1 | contig 13323 bp, 9 predicted proteins | sample 1576291 | NCBI WGS metagenome assembly OGXQ01 (sample SAMEA3541575, study PRJEB24748) | human gut metagenome | biome: human gut; feature: human-associated habitat; material: faeces | place: China | collected 2012 | reverse complement strand
CCTCCAGGGTCTTATCGAAAAATTTCGACAGACACACGAACGTCACCACGCTCCAGTCGCGGTCCATCGAGACGTCGAACCAGGAGCCGTAATAGTCGAGCCGTTCGGCTATCTGCTGCGCAGTCATGTCCCGGCTCCCTTCGGCAAGGTTATTCACCGTAGCCGAAGCACAGAAGGGCACCTTCTGCCACGAGGAGCCGGCACGGAAGACGAAACTGAGGCGCACCACCCCGTACTCCGGAGCGGGCAGGACATAAATGCGTACCCCCGAAGCGGTACGGTATTCACATGCTTCGGGCACTTCCAAACGCTCCGGAATGACCGTCTCCGGCTGCCGGCTGCGGTCGAAATGTATCTTATTCTCCATGTTTGCCGTAGATTACGAGTGTCGAACTTCTGTCCCGACGGAAGAGCCGCCGGGCCGTCTCCATGATTTGCCCGGCTTCCACGCCGCGGTAGATTTCCAGCTCGGAGTTCACGAGGGGCAGCTCGCCCAGCAGGGCGTAGTAGGCGAGATTGAGCGCCTTGTTCATCACGTTCATCTCGCCGTAAAGCATGTTCGCCTCGAACTTGTTGCGCACCTTCTGCAGTTCGTCGTCCCCCACCGGTTCACTGCACAGCCGCTCCAGCTCGTTCCACAGCGCCTCCTCACCCTCCCGGAGTTCCACCCCCGGCATGAGCTGACCTGTCAGGATGAAGAGCCCCGGGTCGATGTCGCCGGTGATGTAGGAGTTCACGGCGGAAAAGAGCCGGCGGCGTTTGACCAGTTCATTGTAGAGCCGCGCCGAGGTACCGCCCGCAAGCAGGTCGGTCATCACGTCGCAGCAATAGTATTCCGGACTGCGGCGACCTCCCATATGAAGCGCCACGGTCACCTGCGTGGCCGGTACGTCACGGCAGGCCTCCTCCCGGCGGGCCTCCCGCTGCACAGGTTCCTGCGGAAAGGCATCCGCGGGAGCGGGAACGCTCTCCAGATGGCCGAACCATTTGTCGGCGAGCTCGAACACCCGTTCCGGCTCGATATCTCCCGACACGGCGAGAATGGCATTCGAGGGGACGTAGTAACGCCTGTAGAAGGCAGTGACGTCGGCGAGCGTCGCTTCGCGGATGTGGTCGGGCGTCAGTCCGATGGTCGGCCACCGGTAGGGATGCACCTTATAAGCCAGCGCCCGCAGCAGCAGCCACTGCTCCCCGTAAGGCTGGTTGAGGTAACGCTGCTTGTACTCCTCGACCACCACCGACTTCTCCGCCGCGAGCTTCTCCGGCGTGATGTCGAGCCCCGTCATCCGGTCCGATTCCAGCCAGAGGGCCGTCTCGATGTTGTCCTTGGGCAGCGTCATGTAGTAATCGGTGTAATCGTTGTTGGTAAAGGCGTTGTTCTCGCCGCAGGCCACCTGCACCGGCATGTCGAAATCGGGCACGAGTTTCGTTCCCCTGAACATCAGATGTTCGAAAAGATGGGCGAATCCCGTCCGCTCCGGCGCCTCGTTGCGGGCCCCCACCCCATAGAGCATATTGACCGCCGCAAGCGCCGAGAGCCGGTCGCGGTTGGCAACCACCCGCAGTCCGTTCCGAAGCGTATATTCCGAATAGTGTATCATGACATTTCCTGTTAAGCCTCCGGGCCCGGAGGCCATTCTCCGGCCCGTTCCGGGACAAATTTACGGTTTCTTTGCAAGAATCGGGCCCCCGGCAACGGGAAGGCATCCTCTTTGCCGGACAAAAATCGTTATATTTGTTTTCAACTTTTAATAAACCGGCGGTGCCGACGCGAACCGGGCGATACCCGACCGGCATACCTTTCATTGACGAAGATACTGCGGCCGTTTCAAAGAATCGGTGAAACCGACGCGGAACGGGCCGCATGAAGGATGCGCCGGCACCGGCAGACAGGTATCCGGGCCCGCGGACCAAACGACAACGGACCATGACAACATCCATCAGGGAACGGCTCGACGCGATGCGGGCCTTCTACGCCGAAGGGCACACGCGGGAACCCGCATTCCGCAAAGAGTACCTGCGCAGACTGCAGGAGGCCGTAAAGGCACACGAGCAAGAGATAGCGGAAGCCCTGTACGCCGACCTGCACAAATCGGCGGAAGAGTCGTATATCAGCGAGACGGCCATTGTGCTGGCCGAAATACGCGACCAACTGCGGCATCTGGAGCGCCGGGCCCGCAGCCGGCGGGTGCCTACCCCGCTCTTCCTCTTCCCCTCCGCGAGCCGCATCATTCGGGAACCGCAGGGGGTGGTGCTTGTCATGGCGCCGTGGAACTATCCCTTCCAGCTCGCCCTCGACCCGCTGGTGGGGGCGCTCGCCGCAGGGAACTGCGTGGCGCTGAAACCCTCCACAACCTCGGCCCGTACCTGCCGCCTCATCGGGAACATCCTCGGCGAGATATTTCCCCCGGACTACGTGTCGGTTTTTGACGGCGACCATGCCCAGACAGCCGAATTGCTGGAGTATCGTTTCGACCACATCTTCTTCACGGGCGGAGCGGCCTTCGGACGCACGGTGATGGAGAAGGCGGCGGCACACCTGACACCCGTAACGCTCGAACTGGGCGGCAAAAGCCCCTGCGTCGTGGACCGCACGGCCGACCTCGATACGGCCGCCCGCAAAATCGCGTGGGGCAAGCTCCTGAACGCCGGCCAGACCTGTATCGCCCCCGACTACCTTTTCGTACACCGCGACGTGAAGGAAGCGCTGCTCGACAAAATCAAAGCGTATGCCGTCCGTTTCTACGGCGAGGATTTCCGGCGCAGCACCGCCTGGCCCCGCATCGTCAGCGACCGGGCATTCGCACGGCTGCGGGGCTATATCGACGACGAGGCGGAACGCATCGTATGGGGCGGAACGTACGACGCGGCGGAACGCTTCATCGCTCCCACCCTCGTCGATGCGCCGCCGCCCGACTCGCCGCTCATGCAGGAAGAGATATTCGGCCCCATCCTGCCGGTTCTTACCTTCGACGACCCGGATGCCGTGGCCGACTTCGTCAACGCCGGAGAAAAGCCGCTCGCCTTCTACTATTTCGGACGAAAGAGCGACGGAATGCGCCTCATCGCCCGCACCTCCTCCGGGGGAGCCTGCATCAACGACACCGTCGTGCACATTGCCAACCCCAGCCTGCCTTTCGGCGGTACGGGAGCCAGCGGCATGGGACGGTACCACGGCCGTTATTCGTTCGACACCTTCTCCAACCTGCGGGGAACGGTCGTCTCCCGGCGCCGCGCCGACCTGACACTCCGCTATCCTCCCTACGACCGCAGCTTCGGCATCCTGAAAAGGGTGTTGTAACCCGCTCCCCGCCGCACGACGGGCCGCACGGGGGGGGGCGCCGCAGCCGGCACGGGAAACGGGAAACGACATGCGGCGGCACCGCCCGCGGAGGCCGGAGAGCCGCCCCGGAACACAATAACGGCCCCCGCCGCACGTTAGAAGGCGCGGCCCGGAGTGCCGGAACCGGAAGCAAAACGCACGGAAAATATGGAATTTCTACTCGAATACGGTTACATAGGGCTTTTCATCGGTGCCTTTCTCGCGGCGACCATTCTGCCGATGAGTTCCGACGTGCTGCTCGTGGGGCTTCTCGCAGTCGGCGCCGACCCTTACATTTCGGTCGCGGTGGCGACGGTGGGCAACTGGCTCGGCGGCCTCAGCTCCTACTGGCTCGGACGCGCAGGCAAATGGGAATGGATAGAGAAATACTTCAAGGTCAAACGGGAAACCATCGAAAAGCACCAGCACAAGGTGGCCCGCTACGGCAGCCTCCTCGCCTTTTTCACCTGGCTCCCGCTGATAGGCGACGTGATGGCCATCGCGCTCGGTTTCTACCGCGTGGACTGGAAAAAGACCACTCTCTTCATGCTCGTCGGCAAAGGGGCGCGCTTCGCTACCTGGGCACTGCTGTTCTACTGGGTGAAACCGCTGTTCGGATGACGCCGACGCAGGGCAGACTCCCGCCACGGCCCGGCCGCGGCAACCGGACGCACTCTCCGCACGACGGGCTGCGGAAACGTAAAAAATAGTCCGTTTCTCATCGTTTTTCGGTATTTTACCATTATATTTGCAGACTGTGTGTCCTGCGGCAGGCGGTACAACGAAAAAATTCGCCGCGGCATGCAACAGAAAAGACGCCCCGCGCGTCTTTATATGTAGGAGGACGACAAACAAACTATTCGATTTTACACTTAAATGTTACCGAAAATGAAAAAGTATTTTTTGATGTTCGCGACATTCGCTGCGGCATTGACCATGATGTCGTGCGAAAAAGACAAGGGCAATACTGGAAACGGCGGAAATGGAGGGGGGGAAACTAATCCCCCTACGGATGAGCTCAAGCTCAACCTCGACGAGGCCGTTTACTACGGCGAGAAAATCGCCGCCGACGTAGGATACTACTCGATGACCTTCGTCGTGGACGGCACCAGCAACAAGCTCCGCCTCGACATGTTCGCCTCGGTGGTCGACCCGGTCAGCACCCCGAAACTCACTGCAGGTACGTATGACCTCGGCACCATCACCGAACCTACCTCGAAAACGTATTTCGTGGCTTCGAACGGCTCCGATACGGAGGGTACCCTTTATTGGAAAGAGGGCACGGCCGTGCTCGTAACGGGCGGCAGCATCAATGTGCAGTCCGCTGCAGGCGGCTACACCATCAAGGTGAACCTCACCGCAGGCGACGAGACCATCGAAGCCAAGTACAGCGGCTCCATCTCTTTCGACGACCAGAGGCAGGATGCCCCGAGAACTCCCATTACGGCCAACGCCTATCTCGCCCAGTACACGGGAGAGTGTATGCTTGCCAACGAGCAGCTCGGCCAAATGACGCTGCTGATGCAGGATGCGGAGAACACCAACCAGCAGATACAGCTCGTCATGACCGTACCCTATCCGACCGAAGGCGACTACCCGGCAGACAATGTGCCTATTCCTACGGGAACCTTTGAGGTGGTTGAAGGCAATCCCACGGCGGCCGGACAGATTATCCCGACCAGCAACGACGTGGCCGAGGGTACCTATTCCGCAGAGATAGTCTACAACTCGGGAGTCATCTCCTACGGCGTACTCATCCAGGGCGGTACGGTCACCATCGCCAAAGAGGGTGAGACCTACAACGTCACCACGGCACTGGAAGGTACGAAATTCTCCTACTCCAACAACAAACTGCAGCTCGGCCAGCACGTTACGGACATCGTATGGAACCTGACCGGAGCCCAGTTCGGCGACTATGCCGTCGATATGACCAACCCGATGAGTTCGCTCACCGAAAACAAGGAACTCACCGACCTTACCGGCGTCTTCGCCGACCCGTGGGGCGTACCGGGTACGAACAATTATTATATCTGGCGAATCATTCTCCACAACGAGGACCTGGTTATCGATGCGAACAACCCGTATTACAATCAGGACGGTACGCTGTATGTAAGCGGCGAGGGCGATGCCATGATGATGCAGCTCATCACCTCCTCTGCCTCCGAGTTCCCGGTAGGCACATTCAATGTGGAGAATACCTACGACTATGTTTACCCGGTAGGTAACACGCTGTCCGGCAAGCCGATTCTCAATGTAGGCGGTGCCGACCCGCTCGGGCTGGGCGTGGGTACGTGGTACTACTACATCGGCCCGAACGACGAGGGTCAGATGGCAGTACTGGACGGTGCCGGTGCGGTTATCAAGCAGGGTTCCATCAACATAACCACCTCCGACAACAAAACGTATAATATCGCCGTCGACATCTTCGACAAGTACGGTCATAACATCACCGGTACGTTTGCAGTTACGGTAGATTCCGGACAAGCATCGTTCTCTTCGAACGATGCGACCGACAGCGTTGTCCGCACGATGCCCAACACCTCGTTCGTGCCCTACTCCTTCGAGCAGCACAGCGGTCTGGCCATCTCCTTCTGAAAAGGATGACGGAATGGAATCAAGCGCCTTCCCCCTCCGGGGAGGCGCTTTTTTGTTGCGCAATGGAACACTCCGTCCTCTCCGAACCGAACACCCGGGCCACTGCGCGGCCTGGTATATGTTCCCCGGAACCGCATCGGCTGCAAAGAGGATATACATATCCTTGTATTTTATTGGGAAAAATATATATCTTTGTCTGGATATGGTGAGCATGACCGGTGCCGGCAAAACAACCCCGGCCGCAAGGAAATATTCGGCAAAAAACGTTTTTCCCACCGCATCATGCAACAAAAGAGTATCCGGATGCGTCTATTAGGACAGACAGATAGATAGACAGATGTTGTAACAACCAATTTAATAAATTCTCTAACAATCATTGCTATGAAAAAACTCTTATTGCTGGCATCGACCGCCGTTACGGCTGCGCTGATGGTTTCCTGCTCGCAAGGTACCGACACCACAACACCTCCCGGGCCGACCACCGACGGTTACACCTTCACGACCGTAAGCGACGCCGTCTATTACGGCGAGAAGTATGCCGAAGGTTCCGGATTCTATACCTTCACGCTCTCGGACGCCGACGGGAACAAGATGCGCATCGACTGCTTCGGTACGGTAGCATCGAACTCCAACAATCCGAGGTTCACGACCGGTACCTATGAGGCCGGCACCCTCGACGACCGCACCGTCCGCACGTTCGTGACGGCCGACTCCGCAACGGCAGAAGAGGGTACCATCTTCTGGAAAGGGAGCGAAGCCTATCCCGTCAGCGGCGGCACCATGAAGGTCTCCAGTCAGGGCGGCAGCTACAAACTGGACATCGAGTTCACGTCGGGAGAAACGACCATCAAGGGCTCTTTCGACGGTACCCTGAAATTCGAGGGCAAGCCGCAGGTTCCGCCGCGTATCGAGGTTCCCAATCCCAGGCCCGTTACCGGCATTATCGGTGCTTACTACGGCAAATACAACGACCATGAGGCGACGACCGGCATGTTCCTTTTCGGCATGGGTTACAAAGGCGACCTCACCAACGGCGAAAATGTAGAAGCACTGCAGCTGCAGGGCTATATCCCTCTCCAGGAGGACAACGACAACGTAATCCTGCCCGAAGGTACCTATACGATTAGTACCTCCGCCGACAACACGGATGCATTCACGCTGGTAGCAGGCGGAGTAGACGCCCAGAACGGCTATCAGGGTACCTACGAGTACTACACCGACAAGAGTACGAGCATCACGAAGGGATACATCATCAGCGAAGGTACCATGACCGTAGAAAAGAACGGTGACAACTACAAGATTACCGCCAATTTCAAAGGGAAACGGTCCGACGCACTCAACATCATAGGCACGGAACTCGAAGAGGTCAACTACCTCTACGAAGGGCCGCTGGAACCGATGATGAACTACGCAGACCCGATGAGCCGTCTGGAAGAGGACAAGAAACTCGGCGACATGCACAACCAGGCTCTCGTACAGGTCATTCCCAAGGCTACCGGTGACTTCACCGCTTGGCTCTACTACATATTCGGAGACGGCCTCGCCTATACGATTAACAACAACACCCTCGACGTTACCGGTTCGGGCGACCTCATGATGCTCGCCATCTGGGGCCCGGCACAGTCCACCGACAATCCCGTCGGCGAATTCCCGATGAGCCCCGGCTTCGGACTCCTCTTCGAAGAGGGCAGTGCAATGCCCGGCAACCCCATTCTCGGTCAGAGCATCGACCCGCAGCAGGGATGCTGGTACACCTACGCCTCCAAACAGGGCTCTACCCTCCAACTGAACAGCTACGCAGGCGCGATGCCCGACCAGGGCCGTATCATCACCAAACCGGCCGAAGACGGTACCAACCAAATTGTGGACTTCCTGTTCTACGACAAGTACGGTCATGAGATATCCGGTATCTACGAAGGTGCAATGGAAGTGATAAAAGCCTCCCAGTCGGCTGCCGCAGCCAACGCAGGCCTCGCTTACATCCCCTCCTTCCCGATTGCTCCGGAGCTCGCAGTGCCCGCGACTCCGTTCAACATCCGGTTCGTAGACTGACATCGGACGGTACGATAACTGCAAGAGGCGGTGCCCGTAGGCATCGCCTCTTTTTTCTTTGTCCCCCAGCCGAACGTTATGCGGTTTTTCCCCTTTTTTGACTACCTTTGCGAGCGGAAGCAACGTTCGTCCGCCTTCGCGGACGGACATATTGTCAAACCAATCACGGCACTGTATGGACGATGGCAGTTGTAAAGACAAGTATCGCGGCGGTATCCTACCTGAATACCGTGCCGTTCATCTACGGTATCCGACACGCGGATAAACTGCAGGCCGAACTGCTCCTGGCCCCGCCGTCCGCCTGCGCCCGGAATTTCATCGACAGGAAAGCCGACATCGCACTCGTTCCGGCGGGAGCCCTCCCGCTTATGGACGATGCCGAAATCGTCACGAACTACTGCATCGGCGCAGAAAAAAGCGTTCGTACGGTAACGGTCATGAGCAATGTCCCCATCGGCGAAGCGACGGTCATCCATCTCGATTCGCACTCCATGACATCGGCCCTTCTGGTCAGGATTCTCGCTGCCGAACTCTGGCATATACGCCCCGAGTGGCGGGAACTCACCGACTATTCGGCTGCGGAACACCCTGCGGAAGGAGAGGCTTTCCTTTTCATCGGCGACAAGGTGTTCGGTTACGAAGGCAAATTCCGCTACACATACGACCTGGCAGACTGCTGGCGGGAACTGACCGGCAAACCATTCGTATTCGCCGTATGGGTAGCCCGCAAGGGGAGCGCTCCCGAGCTCATCGACGCTCTCGAAAGCTCGCTGGAACTCGGCGTGGAACGTATCTGGGAGGCCATCGTCGAGAGCGGCCACAGCGAGAAGGATTACGCATACGGCTACCTGACGGAGAACATCGACTTCCTCTTCGATTATCAGAAAAGGCAGGCGCTGGAGCTCTTCCGCGACAAGGCGAAGAAGTTCACACCACGCGCCAATCCGGGCTAAGTTGCGTCCGGGGGTCGGCAACGGAACCGTTCCGAAAGGTTCCGGCCATGTCACGCATCATGAATCACAACCCAAACGCAACCAGCCATGATAACGATTTACCTGAAGCAATATAACAAGATAGTACGCAATCCCGACCTCAAGATATTCGACGAGCTGGGATACGACGACATCCTGTGGATAGACCTTCTGAACGCCTCCATCAAGGAGCAGAAAGAGGTCGAAAACTTCATGGAGATAAATCTCCAGACACGTCAGCAGGTCGAAGAGATTGAAACCTCGTCCAAATATTCGGAAACGGAGAACGCCATCTTCTCCAACGCGGACTTCTTCGTACACTCCCCCGACGGCATCACGGTGGAGCCCGTCTCCTTCGTGATTAGCGAAGGGGTACTGATAACCGTCCGGCAGTCGGAATTCCGTACCTTCGCCGAAGCGGAAAAGAGGCTCCAGATAAATTCGCGGGGATACACCACGGGGTACCACCTCTTCGTCTCCATCCTCGAAATACGTATCGACGCCGACGCCGACGCCGTGGAGGCCGTTTCCAAACAAATCGCCACCCTCAGCAAAGAGATAGGCGCCCAGGACCGTGTCAGCCAGAACGAAATACGGCACATCAACACGCTGCAGGAGACGACGATGATGATGCGCGAGGTCATCTTCGACCGGCAGCGACTCCTGTCGGGCATCCTCAAGAGCGAACGTTTCCCGAACGATATCTACCCGCGGCTGCAACTCATGATACGCGACGTGAACTCCATCGTGAGCCACGCCGACTTCAGCTTCGAGCGCCTCGATTTCCTGCGCGAAACGGCCCTCGGCCTCATCAACCTCGAACTGAACAACACGACGAAAATATTCACCATGGCTTCGGTCTTCTTCATGCCGGCCACCCTCATCGCAAGCATCTACGGCATGAATTTCCACATGATGCCGGAACTCGACTGGCGGTACGGCTACCCGGCGGCCATTCTGCTGATGGCTCTGGTCTCGTTCCTGTGTTACCGCTTCTTCAAACACCGGAAATGGCTCTGAGGCTGCCGAAGAGGAACTTTTCCATGCACCGAAAAGACACGGGTGCAGTCCGGCCCCCGATTTGCATACCCTCGAAATAAATTCGTATTTTTGTATCCGACTTAAACGACAGACGACATGCCGACAAAACTATACGACGACATCATATTCGGGCCGGTACGCAGCCGGCGGCTGGGCCTTTCGCTCGGCGTAAACCTGCTCCCGCTCGAATGCAAGCTCTGCTCCTTCAACTGCATCTATTGCGAATGCGGCTGGACGGAAAAGGGACACAAGGCAGCCTTCAACAAACGCGAGGACGTGGCACGTCTGCTCGCCGACAAACTCTTCGAGATGGTGAACGCCGACAACGCACCGGACGTCATCACCTTCGCAGGCAACGGCGAACCCACCATGCACCCCCAATTCGAGGAGATAATAGACGACGTTCTGAAGATAAGGGACAACTACGCTCCCTCGGCCAAAGTTTCGGTTCTGACGAACGGTACGATGCTGAAAAAGGAGAGCGTCCGCCGCGCCCTGTCAAAAGTGGACAACAACATCGTGAAACTCGACTCGGCCTTCGACGAAACGGTACGTCTGATAGATAACCCCCTGGGCGAATACAGCGTGGCGGAGACGGTACGCTACATGAAGATGTTCGAAGGGAGGCTCATCATCCAGACCATGTTCCTGCGCGGCTCGTACGAAGGGCGGCCCGTAGACAATACCACCGAACGCGAAGTGTCGGCCTGGCTGGAACTTGTGAAGGAGATAGGGCCGCGGCAGGTGATGATATACACCATCGACCGCGACACGCCGGACCCCGACCTTGAAAAGGTTTATCTCGATGAGCTCGGCGACATCGCACGCCGCGTCCGGGCGCTCGGCATTGAGTGTTCAGTTGCAGGATAGAGAAGCATGGTAACTACCGAACAGATAAAAGAGCTCACCGGACGGCGCGAGGGACTGCGGCGTCACCTCGCCATCGAAGACAAACTCATTGAACTCGACGAGGAGCAGGCGCGTACGCTTGCCCCCGACTTCTGGGACAGGCCGGAAGAGGCCGAGAAGCAGCTGCGCAAGGTGGCCGGGATAAAGAGCTGGATAGACGACTTCCGGGCGATAGAACGGCTGTGCGACGACCTGGAGCTGATGCCCGACTTCGTCCGCGAAGGCGGGGCATCGGAGGAGGAGCTCGATGCGCTCTATGCGGAGACCCTCGCCAAAATCGAAGCGCTGGAGATGCGCAACATGCTCCGCGGCCCGGAGGACAGGATGGGCGCCATCATGGATATCAACTCGGGGGCCGGCGGCACGGAGAGTCTCGACTGGGCCTCCATGCTGCTGAGAATGTACACCCGCTGGGGCGAAGCGAACGGATACCAGGTAAAAATCGTCGACCTGCAGGAAGGCGATGAAGTGGGCGTCAAATCGGCGACGCTGGAATTTGTCGGCGAGTTCGCCTACGGCTACCTGAAAAGCGAAAACGGAGTCCACCGGCTGGTACGCCTGTCGCCGTTCAACGCCAACAACAAGCGGCAGACGACTTTCGCGTCGGTGTTCGTTTCGCCGGCGGTAGACGACACGATCGAAATCGTCGTTAACCCGGCCGACATCGAATGGGACACCTACCGCAGCGGCGGCAAGGGCGGCCAGAACGTCAACAAGGTCGAAACGGGCGTACGCCTGCGTCACCTGCCGTCGGGCATCGTGGTCGAGAACACCGAAACCCGCTCGCAGATCATGAACAAAGAGAACGCGCTGCGCATCCTGAAGTCCAAACTCTACCAGCGCGAGCTGGAAAAACGGATGGAATTGCAGAACGAACTGGAAGGACAGAAGAAAAAGATCGAATGGGGTTCGCAGATCCGCAGCTATACGCTCCATCCCTACAAGCTGGTAAAAGACCACCGCACCGGACAGGAAACCTCCGACACGCAAGCCGTGCTGGACGGCGACCTGAACGAGTTTATCAAAGCGTTCCTGATGAGCAACGGAGTTTCCTGACCGATACGCGTACGAACGCAACCGACGAACTTTCCGGAATTTTCCCCGTATGGGGAAAATTCCGGAAAGTTTTTTCACGACACGGTTTTTCGTATCTTCCCGGCACGCCTCTGCGAACCGGGCCGGCCGCACATCGCGTATTTATCCGGCAACCGGTTGCATTTTCGAATTTTATCGTTAAATTAGCGAACGGCGTTCTATAAAAACGCCCCTTACCGTCCGGCGACACCCGGACATCCGAATCCACCTAAAACTTTACCGTTTATGAAAAAACAGCTACCCCTTTTCGCCGCATGCGTCGCGCTGCTGTCGGGCTGCAAAGACAACGACGAAAACGGCCGGCCCGACCCGCCGGCCACCCAACCGGCGATTACCGCCTTCGTATTCGAAGCCGCCCGGAATCCGCAAACGCTGATCATGGACATCAAATGCGCGATCGACGGGAACGAAATTTCGGGGCTGATCCCCTACGCGACCGACCTCGACAAGCTCGTTCCGTCCTTCAAAGGCCGGTTCGCTCAGATCTCGGTAAACCATACGGTTCAGCAATCGGGCGTTTCGGAAAACGATTTCACGAAAGAGGTCGTCTATACGGTTACGGACAGCAAGGGAACGTCCGCCGAATACAAAGTCAACCTGTTCAATTTCACCGGTCTGCCGGTCGTTACGGTCGAAACCGACCAGCGTGCGGCAATCACGTCGAAAGAGAACTACGTCAACGGAACGCTGACGATCAGCAAAACCGCCGATTTCAAAGCCGGATACGAAGGCGCCATGCGTATCCGGGGCCGGGGCAACGCCACGTTCGGGTATCCGAAAAAGCCGTACAAGATCAAGCTGGACGAAAAATCCGAGATTCTGGGTATGCCGTCCGACAAAGAGTGGGTATTGCTGGCCAACTACTGCGACAAATCGCTGCTGCGCACCAGCATCGCATTCAAATTGAGCGAGCTGATGTCGATGCCGTGGACGCCCCGCACCGAATTCGTGGAACTGTTCCTGAACGGGCGTTACGAGGGCAACTACCTGCTCGGCGAACACGTGAAAGTTTCCAAAAACCGGCTGAACGCCGATGACGACGGCTACCTGATCGAACGGGACGGCTATTACCAGCAGGAACCGCTGTACTTTATGACCGACCGCGGCAACCCGTTCACGTTCAAGCATCCCGATACGGACGACATCACGCAGCAACAGGTCGCCTACATCAAAGATTACGTCAATAAATTCGAATATGTGCTCTATTCGCAGAATTTCATGGACCCGGAAGAGGGATACCGCAAATACATCGACGTAGACAGTTGGGTGAACTGGTACCTGGTACAGGAAACCCTGTGCAACAAAGATACGAACTACTACTTCTTCAAAAAGAACGCG
>OGXQ01002260.1_pt1 | contig 13347 bp, 7 predicted proteins | sample 1576291 | NCBI WGS metagenome assembly OGXQ01 (sample SAMEA3541575, study PRJEB24748) | human gut metagenome | biome: human gut; feature: human-associated habitat; material: faeces | place: China | collected 2012 | reverse complement strand
GTACGGCGGGTTGCGTCGTAGATATCGTTTCCGGCAGTGCCTTGCCACATCATGTTCAGGTCGAAGTTTTTCCAGCTCACACCCAGATTGAAGCCGAATGTCCAGTCGGGCATACCTTTACCTATATCTGTACGGTCGTTCGCATCAATGATTCCGTTGCCGTCTACATCTACGAAGCGGACATCGCCCGGTACGGCTGTCGGTTGCAGTAATTCTCCCTTGTCGTTTTTGTAAGCCTTTACTTCGTCTGTGTTCTGGAAGATACCAGCTGTCTTATATCCGTAGAAGAAAGGGAAAGGTTTGCCGTTTTCGGCGCGGCTGATATCACCCGTTCCCTGGAAGGAGTCTAGGTTTTCCCAACCGGATTCGTTACCATATTCTATCAGTTTGTTCTTTAGGTAACTGGCGTTGGCGCTGACACGGAAGTTCCAGTCGCTGACGCGGAACTTATAGGCTGCTTCCAGTTCGATACCGCTGTTTTCCATTTTACCCACATTACCGATAGGTTTAGCTTCACCTACATAGAAAGGGATATTCATTTCCATCAGCATGCCGTTGGTTTTCTTCTTGTAATAGTCTGCTGTAAAGGTCAGGGCATTGTTGAAGAAACCAAAGTCCAAACCAAAGTCGAGTTGTTCGGACTCTTCCCATTTCAGGTCGGGATTGGCCAGCCCGCTGGCTTTCACGCCGTTGATTACGTTTTCGGATGAACCGAAGATAGCATTATTGCCGGGAGAAGTCAATACGGTATATTTGAAGTTACCGATATTTTCGTTACCATTCTTACCCCATGAAAGGCGGATTTTGGTGGTAGTCAGCCAGTTCGGGCGTTTGTTCATGAACTTTTCGTTGGTGAGGTTCCATCCCAAAGAGAAGGAGGGGAATACGGCATAGTGATTGTTGGGGCCGAAGCGGGAAGAACCGTCACGGCGTACGGTCACCTGCAACATATAGCGTTCGTCATAATTGTAGCTTGCACGTGCGAAGATTGAAGCCAGTGTGGCATCTACCGAAGGAGCACCTGCGGCGTCACGATCTGCATTGGCTGCCAGTCCGGTACTTGCGTCGATATAAGGACGGCTGTAATTGGTGATGTTATTGCGTGAACCGTACAGATAGGAGCCTGAACTCTTTTTGGCGGATTGACCCAGCAATACGGAGAAAGAGTGCTTGTCGATGCTCTTGTCATACATCAGCACGTTTTCCAGCTGCCATACGGTTCCGTCTTCTTTTCTTGAATAAGCGGAAGACTGGGTAGAAGATTCACCGCTTCGCAGATAATAAAGAGGTCTGTAACTATCGTATCCCCAAAAAGAGAGGTCGGCACCATAGGAAGTCTTGAATTTCAGGTTGTCCCATAATTGCAATTCTGCAGAGAAGTTAGCGACGAATTTATGACTCCAGTGTTTGTCGCCCGGCAAAGAAAGTTTGGCAATCGGGTTGGACATTTCACCGAATTCGCCCGGGATGCTGAAAAGTTTTCCGTTGCGTGGGTCATATACAGGCGTGTACTCTGCCGTTGTACCGTATTTGTCGAACTGGGCTTTTATCGCTTCTTCTGTTTCGTCGTACACGTTCAGTATGGGAGACAGGGCGAGTGCCGATCCCAATGGTGTGCCCCAGGTAGAGTTATCATCAAAATTCGTACTTTTAATGCGGGCATAAGAGAGGTTGGAAGTCACCTTCAGGCTGTTTAGCCAGTTACGTTCTTTCGATTCGTCGAAGAGGGTGTACTGTGTATTGCTGCGCAGTGTCAGACGTTCGTAGTTGGAACGGTCGAAGTTACCTCCCACGATACCGTCTTGTGTGTAGAAGCCCAGAGAAAAGAGGTAATTTACTTTTTCGCTCGCACCACTCACACTCACTTGGTGGTTCATCATCGGAGCATTGTTGTTAAATACTTCGTCTTGCCAATTAGTGCCTTGACCGTAAGAGTATGGGTCACTGAATTTTGGGGCGATACCTGCATTGATCGCACCTTCATTGATCATGAGTGCGTATTCCGAAGCATTCAGTACGTCCCGTTTTTTCCAGGCACTCTGCCAGCCGTACGAAAAGTCGTAAGTTACTTTCGTTTTGCCGATCTTGCCGGTTTTGGTGGTAACAAGGATAACACCGTTGGCGGCACGTGCACCGTAGACAGCTCCGGAAGCGGCATCTTTCAATACTTCGATAGAAGCGATATCATTCGGATTCAGGTAGTCCAGCCCACCTTCAAGCGGCATACCGTCTACAATGTAAAGAGGATCGGCGGCTCCGTTCTCGGTACGAATGGTACCTACCCCACGTACGCGGATTTGTGCAGCGGCACCCGGCTGACCGGAAGAGGATGTAACGGTAACACCGGAAGCTAAACCTTTCAGAGCATTGTCCATACGTACCGGGGCTGTGGAGGCCAGATCATCAGCGGATACTTTGGCGATAGAGGCCGTCACAACGCTTTTCTTCTGGACGCCATAACCCACTACTACCACTTCGTCCAATGTCTCGGAGTCTTCCTGTAGGACAATTTTAATATCTTTATGCCCTTTTACCGCAATTTCCTGTGACTTGAATCCTATATAAGAGATGGAAAGAATAGCGTCGGCGGGTGCCGATAATGTGAAAGTACCGTTGAAATCGGTGATTGTACCTGTGGAAGTATTCCCTTTCACAACCACATTTACTCCGGGCAGAGGTTCGTTGTCCGTACCACTTACCACCGTACCTTTTATCTGTATATTCTGTGCATATACAGCAGCTAAGGTGAAGCTTAATAGAAATAAAACTGATAATAACTTTTTCATGAGTTTTACTAAATTAAGATTAACTATACTCTTTTTATGTTCGCAACCGAACGATGCAAACATAAGGCTAAATGGTATACGGCTTGATAAATTATGTTATTCATAAATACGTCAAACCGGGAAAAAAAATACGCTATCAATACGTCATATTATAGTAACGTATTGATAACTAGATAATAAAGGGTACGTTTGTTTGATACGTCACAACAACAGATTCAGAAAAATAATCAGTTTCCGAATCTGTCGGGGCGACTATTTGTGTCAGAGGTAGTTGCTTAAGTAATCTGTCAAACTGTCTTCCCGTTCCAGACCGAACTTCTTGCGCAGACGATACCGGATCGTCTCTACCCCCCGGACGGAGATATTCAGAAGCGGTGCTATCTCTTTGGTAGAAAGGTTCATTTTCAGATAGGCGCACATCATGCGTTCATTGTTGGAGAGATCGGGGTGTTTGGCATGAAGCCTTTTCATGAAATTATTATGGATCAGGTCGAACTGGTCTTCGATTCGCTTTAATACCTCGTCGCTCTGGATATTGGAATCAATTTTGCTGTTGATCAGTATGAGCTGCTGTTTGCTTTCACGGGAGCCTTCGCCTTTCAACATGGCGGATACTTTGGCTATTTCTGACTTAATCTCGGTCAGCATCTCGTTCTTGCGTACGAAGTTTATCATCAGGTTGGCCATTTCCTGACTTTTGTGTTGCAGGTCATGCTCCAGCTTTTCTTTTTCCAGTTGCATGATCTGTTTTTCGTTCCGGGCTTTTTCTTCTTCGTATTCCTTTTCCATCTCAAACAGTTCTTTGTCTTTTTCTACAATGGCTTGTTGCTTTTTACGCTTCACACGCATATCGTCCCATCGATAAACACCCCACATACCGAAGAGAGCCAGAACGATGTAGCAGATGTAAGCCATTACGCTGCGATACCATGGCGGGAGTATGCGGAATGATATTTCATCGGAAGAGGAAGTGCCGTCGGGGAAAAGGGCTTTGATTTCAAATATATATTCGCCTTCGGGCAGATTACTGTATTCCTTGGTGCGTGCAACGGTGAAGTCCGACCATTCTCCTTTGTTCAGACGATAACGAAAATGGGTGTCGTCACTCAGAATTAAAGAAGAAAGCTTATATTCGAAACGGATGGAATTCAGTGCATAGTCGATAGACAGTGCAGGTTTTCGCTTTAGGAAATTGGCCGTATATACCAGTGAGTCTTTGGGATAAGACAGATACATATTCTTTATATATAAGGAGTGACTGCGGTCTTGTTGCTCTCTGACAGCAGGAATGCTGAAAAGGGCGAAACCGTCTTCGTTAGGAATAACCAGCAATGAATCGGATAGGGGAATGATGGCCTCGAAGTTGAGCACCGACTCTATCTTGGGTTGTCGGATAGGATTGATGCTGGTATTAGCCCCTTTCTTATAAGTTCCCAGATTGGCGATACATATTTCATAAGGGCTTAAGCTGATGAGATGGTCATTATATTCCAACAGACGTGAATAGGTTGCCGTACCGTTCAGAAGATTGTTCATATCCGGGTAGGGTTCCATGATATCTTTATGGATGTTGTGTTTATAGATGCCGGACGGTGTGGCAAAGTAGATACGACCTTTAATTTTTGCGGGGTATATATGATTTTTTGAAGGAAAGCCGTCTTTGGTATCATAATCTTTCACGCTGGTGACCTTTGTCAGATTTTCGGATAACTTGATATGGGTAATATGGTCTGTGTTATACATCCAGATAGTTCTTGCATCCTCTTGTTCGAAGAGACGGCTGGAATCGTTCAATCCTTCGATTTTGCAGACGACACGCCACTCTCCATCTGTTTTTTCCACTAGATAAATGCCGTTGTATACACCAATGTACATCAGGCCTTTACGATTCATGACCTGCTGACAGCACCATGCGCCGGTGATGTCCGTCACTCGTTTCATTCCGTTGTCCTGAATCAGGAAAATTCCCCGGTCGTGCAGGCAGAAAAGTTCGTCTCCTATATGGCAGAGGTTCCAGACCTGGCCGCTTGACTGCGGAACGGGACGGATATCGGGCAGGTTACCGTTCGATTGCACCGGATAGGAAGTGTAGTATAAACCACGGTTAGTACCTAAATAAAGAGAACCGTCTTTTACTGCTGCCGTATATCCCGCTCCATAAGAGTAGGGGTATGAATATAGATTCGTAAAAGGAGAAGTGAGGCAGACATAGTCAATGCCACTATCCAGTCCTGCCCAAAGATTGCCGAAAGTATCAAAAGCAACGGAAAGAACTGTGTTATTGTGAAGTCCGTTATTCTCATTGAAATATTTGAGCTTCATGGTTTTGCAGTCAATCAGTATCAGGCCTTTATGAATAGTACCCAATGCAATCTGGTCATTTTTTGCCGCCACGCAGAATACTTCATTTTCGCGCATGAAGTCTTCGGCACCGGTAACGAATGGTTCCATTGTGCGTCCGTCACAGTAAAACAATCCATTATAGGCGGTTACCACAAGTACGCCACTTTTATAAGGTATAATGCCACGAATGCGTTTTGATGCCAGGTCTTCCGCACCCTGTAACGGGAAAGGGGTATTGCCTACCAGTACCCATACTCCCCGGTCGGTTCCGATATACAAGATCCCCTTTATCATGCTCGAACAGTCAATCTTGGCATCCGTCTCGATGGCGGTATACTTACCGTTCAGATATTTCACTATGCGGCTGTCTCCCTGAAAGTACATGATATTATCTGCTTCGTGAATGTTCCATACATTGCCAAGATAGCGGCAATCATCTTTCAGCGTATCCGACATACAGTAATATTTTAAACTGCCGTCCCTGCCCGGTTCATAATAGCCGAACTCATTGATTCCTCCTGCATAAATCCGGTTATGAGCGGTAGATACCAAAACAGAACGCACATCTGAAGTATTGTTCAGCGGGAAAACGTTCCACGCATTGCCGTCGAATTGTAACATACCGTTCTTATTGGCAAAAAATACCCATTTATCATCGTAAGGTGCTATCTTCCATGTCTGAGCGCCTTTGCCATAGAGATTCTTATCGAAGTTGATAATGAAACTGTTCCAATTGGCGAAGGTTTCAATAAAAGGTAAAAAGGAAAATAAGAGAAACAGATTGCGTATCAGGTGTTTTTTCATATGTATTAATCATTTTATTCTACAAAAATAATGTTTATTTTCAATGTAGCCTCTTAATGCTGATTTTTATGTGCCGATTTTTAATAATCCGTTCAACAATGTTTGGGTGAAATCTGTTGCTTTTCATTATCTTTGTCTTTCATAAAAACAATAATTTTAAAAAGTATGAGTATCGAATTAGGAAAATTCAACCAACTCGAAGTGGTAAAGGAAGTCGATTTCGGTTTGTATCTCGACGGAGGAGATGAAGGTGAAATCCTGCTGCCCACCCGTTATGTACCCGAAGACTGTAAGGTAGGGGATATGTTGAATGTATTTCTTTATCTGGATATTGACGAAAGACTGATTGCCACGACACTGACTCCGTTGGTGCAGGTAGGGCAGTTCGCCTGTCTCGAAGTCTCTTGGGTGAACCAGTTCGGGGCATTCCTCAACTGGGGATTGATGAAAGACTTATTTGTACCTTTCAGTGAGCAGAAGATGAAAATGCAGGTGGGAAGATCCTACGTGGTCCATGCTCATGTGGATGAGGAAAGTTATCGTATTGTAGCTTCGGCGAAGGTAGAACGCTACCTGTCGAAAGATATGCCCGATTATGCTCCGGGTGCGGAAGTGGATATTCTGATCTGGCAGAAGACGGACTTGGGTTTCAAAGCGATTATAGACAATAAGTATAGCGGATTGCTGTATGAAAATGAAATATTCCGTGCATTGGAGACCGGTATGCAGATGAAGGCGTTTGTGAAACAGGTACGCGAAGATGGTAAGGTGGACCTGATACTTCAGAAACCGGGATTTGAGAAAGTCGATGATTTCTCGAAGACACTGTTGGAGTATATTCGGGAACATGGCGGACGGATCAACTTGAATGATAAAAGTCCTGCGGAAGATATTTACGATACCTTTGGTGTCAGCAAGAAAACTTTTAAGAAAGGTGTAGGTGACTTGTATAAGAAACGATTGATTTCTTTGCATGAGAACGGCATCACTTTGGCAGAATCCTAAACAGAATAGGGAAATCCCTATGCAGGAATAGAGAGAATCATTGGGGTGGGGAGTTTTCTCACCGTATTTTTGTGATATCAGTTAAAGATAATAATTTTAAAAACAGATAAGCTATGCGTAAGATAATAATAAGTTTCTGTATTTTGCTCGCTGCCCTTTCTTTAAAAGCGCAGCCTGTCAGCGGAATCCGGATTGATGGCGGAGATACTCCGATTCTTGTTTATTTTGGCGGAAGGCAGATGTGTTATCCTACTACTACTTGTTTCGTTGCCAATCTGAAACCGGGAAATTATACCATTGAAGTGACTCGCCCGGGAGAACGTGTATGGAAAGGAGAACGGTTGTATAATGACCGCGTTTACTTTAACGGAAACGAAGTAAAAGATATCATTGTAGAAGAACGTGGAGATATCCGTCCGGGCAGACCCGGAAGACCGGGAAACGGTCAGGGTGGACACCGTCCGGACTATAACCGCTACGACAGAGTGATGAATGACCAACTTTTCAAGAAGTTCTTTGATAGTGTGAAGAATGAGCCTTTTGAAAAAGATCGTATGGGGTTGATTACAACTGCATTGGCGAACTCTGATTTTACATCGGAGCAGTGTCTTCAACTGGTGAAGTTCTATACCTTTGATAATGAACGGCTGAAGATTATGAAAATGATGTATCCCAATATTGTAGATAAAGAGGCTTTCTTTACAGTGATCGGTACTCTTACATTCTCCAGTAACAAGACCAAAATGAACGATTTCATCAAGGAATACGAAGGACGCTGATCATACATTAGTTCACTAAAAACGATACGGTTATGAAAAATATACATATAATCCTGTTTTTCACGTTGTGGGTAATACTCGGTAGCTGTTCTACTTATTACGTATCCAACAAGCAAGTGATGGAGGTTCAGCAGGGAATGTCCCGGCAGAATGTAGAAAAAATCTTGGGTAAACCGGATTACAGACGTTTTGACGGAGGTGGCGAGGAATGGGAGTACCACCGGATTTCTTCAGTGCTTTACGGCAACTCGATCAAGATTATTGTATATTTTGCAGATGGAAGAGTTACGGGTATGGATACCTTTAATGGTGATGAAATACTTCTTCCGCCGCCTCCGGTTGTGATGTCTCCTTCCGTTGTTGTAACCAATACGGATCCGGTTCGTCCGCCACGCTATGAAGAAAGTCCCCGTCGCAGAACACTTATGATGCGTGATGAGTTTGATCGTTTTCTTAGTGATTTCCGGATGGTGATCATGTCTGATGAGCAGATTAAATATATAGATGACGTTTTGTTGGATTGCAATTTTACTTCTGCCCAGTGCGGAAAGATCATTGATCAGATAAGTGGTTCGGATGCCCAGATGACTGTGATGAAACGTATGTATCCGCAAATTGTGGATAAAGAAAATTTTGCTTCGGTCGTCAATAAGCTCTTTTCGTCTTTTGACCGTGACAAGATGAAGGAATATATCCAGGCTTACCACGGTGACCAACGACCGGGAGACGTAGGATATGTACGGCCCAGAGCTATGAGTTCAGCCGATTTTGACCGTTTCTTCAATGAGTATAGAGGTAAATCTTTTGAGTCTGACCGTACCAGAATGCTGGATGAAGTTGTACCTCCTTCGGGATTCACTTGTGCCCAATGCCGTAAATTGGTGGATATGTGTACTTTTCAGACAGATAAAAAGAATATGATAAAGAAACTTTATCCGAAAATCGCAGATAAGAAGAACTTCTCCATACTGACGGATGTTTTCACTTTTGAGATGGACAAAAGAGAGATGAGGGAGTTTGCGGAATCTTACGATAGCGGACGTAACTAAAAAAGAATGAAACCATGAAAAGAATTCTATTTATATTGTTAGTCGTGACTGCCAGTACCACTGTAATGGCGGGAATGAGTACCAGCAAGGTACGTAAGGAGACACGTTTCCTTACTGATAAGATGGCATACGAACTGGACCTGAATAATCCCCAATATAATGACGTGTATGAGATTAACTATGATTTCATTTATTCGCTTCGTAATATTATGGATTATGTAGTACGGGGTGATGAGTGGGCATTGGATGATTACTATGAAGCGCTGGATATTCGCAACGATGATCTTCGTTGGGTGTTGAGCGATGCGCAATACCGCAGATTCCTGGGAGCTGAGTATTTCTATCGTCCCATTTATGTCACCGGAGGAAGATGGAGTTTCCGGATTTATATCAATTATCCGAATCGTAGTTTATTCTATTTTGGTGTACCTTATCATTATCGGACTTACTGTGGTGCACATTATCGTCCGCATATTCATCATGTGAGTTATTATCGGGGAAGATATAATAATCTTGTGCACTATCCTACGCCATATCGGGTAAGAGATCAGCGGGTATTCCATTCTTATCGTCGTTCAGACTTCGGTTCTGTACGTTTCCGTCCGAACACTTCCGTTCGTCCGCATAATGCACCTACCCGACCGGGTACTTCGGGACGTCCGGGAACAACGTCACGGCCTAATACATCAGGACGTCCGGGAAATACTTCCCGTCCTCGTCCTGAAACGGACCATAGACCGTCCACTTCAGGCAGACCATCTACATCGGGCAGGCCGTCCACTTCCGGAAGACCTTCCAACTCTGAAAGACCTTCGGTCAATGAACGACCGTCTATTCCAAGGAGACCGTCCACTCCGGGCAGAGGCCACAACAGAGGTGAAGGAGATCGTCATTCAGGAAGTCGTCCGGGAACGAGTACAAGTACTCCGAATTCTAATCGTCGTCCGGAAACGAATTCAGGGTCTTCGAATTCCAGTCGCCGTCCGACAAGTAGTGGTACGAGCACAAACCGTGGCAGCAGCTCCGGTAGGAACAGCAATTCCGGCAGTAGTTCCAGCAGAGGGAACGTATCCGGCAGATCAACAGAAAGAAGCTCATCTTCAGAAAGTTCGAGAAGCAACAGCAACCGAGGTTCTTCTTCCCGTTCTTCAGAAAGAGGAAGCAGCTCAAGAAGATAAAACCTATTCCTTTATTAATAAATTATTGCTCCTCAGCGGTAGGAGAACTGGACTCCGGCGTTTCGCCGACTAGACTATTCAGGGCGTCGCCCGTAACTTGGATATCGGGGCGGATACTATCCGCCTCGATTTCACTTATTAACCCTTTCTTGGCGAGGCGTCCGGCAATCAGCTTATAATAGCCTTCCATATTCTCTTTTAACCGTCCGTTTTCCGCAAAGGAACTGCGGAAGTGTTTAGGCTTCGGGATAATAGAAGCTAGAAAAATACTTTCTTCGGTCGTGAGTTGCGAAGGGCGTTTGCCGAAATAATAGGCAGAGGCTTCCTGAATACCATAAACCAGCGGTCCCCATTCGGCTATGTTCAGATAAACTTCATACATACGTTCTTTAGAAGTCAGCCTTTCTGTCTCTATCAGCCATACGATGAGTGCTTCTTCCAATTTGCGGGCAAAGTTCTTGTTCCGGTTGAGAAATACGTTTTTTACCAGCTGCATGGTAATTGTGCTGCCTCCTCTGGCGAAACGTTCGACTTGCAGGTCGTAAATCAAAGCTTCACGCATCGCATCAGGCAAAAAGCCCTTGTGGTAGAAAAAAGCTCCGTCCTCACTTTGCATGACAGACATCCGCAGCAATGGAGAAATGCTGTCCAAAGGAGTAAAATGTTCCCATGAAGGTCCGACAGGAAATGTTTTGACCGGTATTCCGTTTTCATAGGCGGTATAGACAAACTCTTCACTCATTTTTGAAAGAGATGTTGCACCATATTCTATTATCCGAAAATCTTTTTCTTTCAATTCGGACTCAAACTTAAGGCTGTCTAGTCGGGCAAAATCGATATCTAACAGAAAATGATAAGCCAGCTCACCACTTGTTTTTATACCTTCCAGATTGCTGAATAAGCCTTTGGGCAAAGAACTGAATAGTTCGTCGGCCGGAAACCATGATTTATCTGTGGCAGCAGTGAAGTGCCATTGATTTTCATTCTTTTCTGCCCGCAGATAAGGATGAAATTTTATTTGGTTGAATAATACCGTCGTCGTACTGTCCAGTTCCAGCGTTTGCTTGCCGATATTCATCTGATACGTGAGTTGTCCGCGATCCAGATGGATCACTTCGGGAGAAAGTGCTTTGTGAAATACATCAAGTCCGCTTACTTTCGCCGTACCGTCAAGTTGCAGTTGGTTTTCGGTACGATTTTTTTTAGTCATACTATAATATAAGGTATCGAAAGTAACTTCTGCTCCAAAACGGCGGTTGATATACGGTATTGAAACTTTCTTTTTCTCTGTGGCAAAAAGTTCTGCCTGCAGGGTATGTACCTTTCTGTTCAGTTCTCCTGCTGCTTCCCATTGTTGAGTCAGTGTATCTTCTTTTATTTTGATAGTGGACTGAAAGCGATTGTTTTCGATTGTAAAGGTGGGGATATTGACCGTTACGAAATTGCTGTCTTTCCGTTCGGTTATATTAAGTTGAGTCAGTTGACCGTTTTCGGGGAGGAAACCATATATTAAGTTTAATATTCGGTTGATGCGATGGGCGTAATTGGTTTCTATGACTGCCTCTGTGGTTGCTTCCGGGCGGTGTCCGGAGAATAGAAAATCATAGTTGGCTACACTGTCCCGTTTGATAAAAGCGATTGCCAGTCCATTCATGTGGACGTTGCGGACTTCAATATTTCCTTTCAGCAGTTTCCAGAAATTCAGCCTGACGTTGACGGATTGTAGTGTAAGAAGGGTATCCCGTTGGGCGGGAACGATGGAAAGCCCTTGCAGGGTAACTTCGTTACATCCCTTCATCTGTAGATTCTGATAATGAATTTGCAGTCCGTATGTTTGTTCAATATGAGTCGTGCGCTTGTTAGTTATGCTTTGCAGAAGCATATTGCGGCTCAAATAGATACTGATAAGGCAGATAAACAAGCCTCCTCCGATTGATAGAAGAAGAATACTTTTTTTGCTGTTCTTTTTCATCTTTTGCCTTTAATAAGTTATTGGCTGCAAAGGTAGATAATATTCTGTTCAACAAGATATAAGCAGTCTTTTTTTATTAGTGTGTCCGCTTATGAGCGTACAACTGTTCATTTTCGTACATCTCATTTTTTATTCTTTGTGTTGATTATTAGCTGTTTATCGTTTTGGCATACCCCTTGCATTTATAGAGTCGAAGGCGGGCAACAAAAAAGATGAAAAAAAGTTCAGATAGTTGCAACCATTCCATATAGACGTTCCGTCTAATAAACAGAAGAACAAAAAAAGAAAGTTGAACTAATAAAAAATATACAATTATGAAAACTACAGTATTATTCAGAATGATGGTTTTAGTGGCAATGGTAGTTGCCGGTATCGCTAATACAGAGTTGAAAGCACAGGACAATAACTTCATTACTAATGAAGAGAAAGTAGATGATCTTGTTGTTTCGAAGGTGATTTACAGACTGGATGGTTCTCTCTATCGTCACATGAAATATGATTTTACTTATGATGATCAAAAGAGAGTAGCAGCTAAAGAAGCTTTCAAGTGGGATTCATCCACTGAAAAATGGATTCCGTATTTCAAGATCGATTATACTTATTCTTCTAATGAAATCACATTGGTATATGCACGTTGGAATAATTCTCACAGAGCTTATGATGATTCTGTAGAAAAGAGTGTTTATGAACTGAATGATGCTAATATGCCGATCGCATATATGAACTACAAGTGGAATGACTATAAATGGATTGAAGAATCAGCCGGCAACTGGGCTATGAATATACAGACTCCGGTAACAGATGAAGCAGACTTGCTGCTTGCCGGAAGATAACAATACCGGGGATTGTGAAATTCTCTTTCTCTCTTAAGGTTTTAACAAACGAAAACGGTGGATTACCCAAACGAGGGAATCCGCCGTTTTTATTGTATCTGTCTGAAAGCGATGCTGTTTACTAGGTTATTCTATTTAATGAGCGGCAGATATTCTCCATATCCTTCTTCTTTCATTTTTTCTTTCGGGATAAAACGCAGCGAAGCACTATTGATACAATACCGCAATCCGCCTTTGTCCTTTGGTCCGTCTGTAAATACATGTCCTAAATGCGCATCTCCTGTCTTGCTGCGTACTTCTGTCCGTATCATTCCGTGAGTAGTATCTTTCTTCTCTGCGATCAGCTCTTTCTGAATCGGTTTGGAAAAACTGGGCCATCCACAACCGGAATCAAATTTGTCTGTGGAAACAAACAACGGTTCTCCGGTAGTGATATCTACATAAATGCCGGGGCGGTGTTCATTCCAGAACTCATTATGGAAAGCCGGCTCTGTGGCATTTTTCTGAGTCACTGCATACTGTTCGGCAGATAATTTCTTACGGATGCAAGTTATCAGTAAGAACAGCGACCTCTTATTGAAATTGATCAATGACATTC
>OGXQ01002259.1_pt1 | contig 13350 bp, 12 predicted proteins | sample 1576291 | NCBI WGS metagenome assembly OGXQ01 (sample SAMEA3541575, study PRJEB24748) | human gut metagenome | biome: human gut; feature: human-associated habitat; material: faeces | place: China | collected 2012 | reverse complement strand
AAAAGTCCACAAACACTTCCCCTTATCCCGATGAAGCCAGCAAAGAAAAACAGAGCGTTTCCGACGGGGAACGCCCTGTTGTACATATCGCTGTTGTCTGTGGCTTTTGGCAGGGTGCGTCCTATTCAGGGGCGCATCCTGTTTTTTATTTTGTCCTCAATCTTCTAACCCACGGCTCCCAGCCGTATTTTTCAAATATTCTTCCGGCTCGCCGTTTAAAATCAAATCTGCATAATGCCATTCTTTTCGGCATACGCCGTGCATTCCCGGATCTGGCCTTCGACGGATTCTTCGCGCTGATTGTCGCTGGAATAGCGGGCGTAGATTACAGCGGTCATAGGAGGGCATCCCTTCGCTCTGTATGGGGATGGATGTAACCGCATTACATTTCGTATAATGTATACCATATTTTGTGTCCTATTGCAAGGCTTTTGAGTGCCGTCTGGTGGTGTTCTTTTTGAACACTACCTGTTCTTGTACACCAAAGGCAGATGTTCGGCTGCCCGCCGTTATTTTTGGTATGACTTTCTTTCAAAACAATACGCTTCTTTGACATTTCGCTGTCAAATATGATACAATAAAAACACTTTGAGAAAGCGAGGGGAGGCAGCAGCGATGAGCGAAGCAAGAATGATGGGTTCTCTGGCAGACAGGCTGCTCAGTTTTGTGAGCACCACACCCGAACGGGACGCAAACTATGATATCGCAGTGACTCTGCTCAAGCATTACCCCCAGCTCAAAGGGATGACTCTCGGCCAGATCGCGAACCTGTGCTATACCTCCAAGGCGTCCATCTCACGGTTTTGCCGCTTCCTGGGGATGGACAGTTTCAAAGCGTTCCAGGCCTGGCTGGAACAGGACTTCACCATGCGGACCGACTATTCCCGACAGTTCTACACCATGCTGCACAACAATCAGGAAATGGCCATCGGTTCCTATCGCGACACGCTGATCAGCAACATCTATGCTACCATCACGCCTGAAAACGCCGAAGTCATCCCCGACATTGTGCGGGTGTTGCACGGCTGCGGCAAGGCGGCCTATTTCTCCCACCACTTTTTGTGGGACATCGGCCACTACTTCCAAAGTAAAATGATGATTATGGGCCGCTATGTCGAGCTGTTCATGGATTATGCCGCTCAGCTGGAGTGCGCCCGCAGCCTGACCGAAAACGACTTTGCCATCATTTGTAGCGTGGGCGGCATTTTCAAATGCTTTCCGCTCTGCATCAAGCTGGACAAAACCATTCTTTAAAATTTCCATTTTCTTGTCAAAGAACTGCTCGTCCTGCTTCAGACGTTTCCGTTCAACAACCAGTTTCCGGTTTACTTCCAGCATTTCATCCCGGAACCGGGTACGCTCTTCAATAAACTTCTCCTGTGTATGAAGAAATTCGCTGCGTTCCATTTCCAAACGGATATTCTCACGGAACAGCCATCCTTTCAGTTCATTTAATTCTTCCGTATCTCCTGTCACCAGAATTCTCTCAAAATCATCGTGACAGTCGACCAGCTTCCCCTTCGCGCCAGCGAACGGCGACACGACAATATCGGCCCGAGCGCGGTCGGACGCAATGTCAACCCCCTCAGGCAGCTGTCCCGAAATCGGCATGTCGGAATAGAGCGCCACGCGCCCGCCCGAAAGCAGCCGCGCCGACACTCGCTTGATGGCCTCGGGATTCGAAACGGCGAGCCCCGCACAGCGAGCCCACGTATCCACCGCCCACACGCCGCGGACGTCGGTCGCCGTGGTGATGACGGGGATGGCCCCTGCCGCGCGTGCCACAGTTTGCGCAAGCTCGTTCGCACCGCCCAAATGCCCCGACAAAAGCGGGACGGCAAAGCGCCCCGCCTCGTCGATCGCCACAACCGCGGAATCGCTTGCCTTCGAGGCGACATGCGGCGCGATCGCCCGCACGGCGATGCCCGCCGCGCCCACGAACAGAAGCGCGTCCGACGCTTCCCACGCGAGCGCCGTCCATGCGCGCAGGTCGGCCTTCCCCTCGCCGAACCCGCGCGAAACGGAAACGTCCCAGCCAGGGTCATCTTCACCTGTCTGCGCGCAATCGGAAAGCGCGTGTGCGATGCGCTCCGCCAAAGCATACCCCCTCTCAGTGAACGCTATGCAGGAAACCCTCATCTAGCGCACCACCATCGTCGAGAAGTAGCTGCCCCGATCGGGCACATCGTCGAGCGAGCGGTACACGCGCTCGCCCGGAAGCCCACAGTCCTCTACGAGCTCGGCACCGTCGAAGGCGCCCTCCTCGCGAAGGATGCGCTTCGTGTCCGCAAGCGAGCGGCGCGCCTTCATGACCACCTTCGTCCCCGGCCAGCCGATTGCGCGGCGCACGTCGTCGTAGCCGCCGGGCACGATGTGCAGAGGCGACGACATCTCGGGCGTGAGGTCGCGCTCGAGCGCTGCGGCGACCGCGCAGAAGCTCGGCACGCCGGGAATGGCGCGCGCCTCGAACCCGCAGGCGCGAACGTCGGGCGCTATGCGCTGGAAGGTGGCGTAGATGCTCGGGTCCCCCAGGTTCAGCAGCGCGACGTCGCGGACCGCATCCAGGTGCGCGACAAGCTCGCGAACAAGCGAGGCATGCTCGGCCGTGCGGCGCTCGGCGTCGCGCGTCATCGAGAATCGCACGGGGATCACCGTCTTGCCTGTAAGGTCGACGGCGCCGCGCACGATGTCGAGCGCGACCATGGCCCCGTCCGCCGTCTGCGGTGCGGCGATGACCGGACACGATTCGATTGTGCGGACGGCCTTGATCGTGAGCAGCTCGGGGTCGCCAGGCCCCGTGCCCACCCCGTACAGCACGCCTTTACTCATACGTCGCCCCCAATTCCCCGATAACTGCATCGGCGCCCGACGTGCGGAAAAGCTCTCGGCGCTCGGCGTCGAACACGACCGCGGCGATGTCGCATGCGCCCGCCGCGCGGCGGCGCAACCTGTCCTCGATTGCCGCAGCGAGCGAGGCGCGCGCAGCGTCCCCCACGCCGGCGGCCTCGATTACCTCGAGCGCCGCCGTGGTCGTGACCGACGACATGATCTCGCGCACGGTCTTCGTGCCCGCGCCGGCCAAGGCCGCGTGGGCGGCCAGAATCTCCGCGCGGCAGTCGGCGGTACGCGAATGGGTGTCCATGATGCCGCCCGCGACCTTCACCAGCTTGCCGATGTGTCCCACAAGAAGGACATTGGTAAATCCCTCGCGAACGCAGCAATCAATCGCATCGCCCACGAAGTTGGAGATGAAGACCACCGGCGCACCGTTTAGGTGGAAATGCCCCGAGATGAACTGTGCGCCGTAGTTGCCGGGCGTGAGCACGACTCCGCGCCGCCCCATAGCCGCATGCTGCCGGATCTCGAGCTCGATGCTGTCGCGCAAGGCAGCGAGGCTGCGCGGCTCGACGATGCCCGTCGTGCCCAGGATGGAGATGCCGTCCTCTATCCCCAGGTGCGGGTTGAAGGTCTTTTCGGCAAGGGCAACACCCTCGGGTACCGAAATCGTCACAGCGATATTTCCAGAAAAGCCGTGCGCGGCGCACACCTCGCGCACCGCCGAAGTGATCATCGCGCGCGGCGTCGCGTTGATGGCGGCCGCCCCCACCGGCTGCTCGAGCCCGGGCAACGTCACGCGCCCCACGCCCACGCCGCCATCGACGGAAACTTCCGATTCGCGCGCGGGCACGCCCTTGCTGCCCGCAGCACCCGTGCCCGACCCCGCATGTTCCACGCGCGCGTACACGAGCACGCCGTCGGTCACATCGGCATCGTCGCCTGCGTCCTTTCGCACGGCGCACTGGGCGCACCCCTCGCCGATACATGCGTCGACCACGTTCGCCTCGACGGGCAGCCCGCCGGGGGTGACGATCGACACGCGGCCGACGGGCTTTCGTGACAAGAGCATCTCGCAGGCCGCCTTCGCCGCGAGCGCGGCGCAGCTCCCCGTGGTGTAGCCGCAGCGCAGGCGGGTCGTCCCGGTATATATGTAGTGCTCGAAGGCCACGCTAGCTGCTCGCCTTCCGATACCCTGTGGCAAACGAAGGGTCGTAAAGCTTGCTGCGCTCGTACGACTCCGCTTGCGCGCCGTTGTGCGCAAGCCCGCCGCGAGCTCCGAGCACGCGGCCCACCACCACGAGCGCCGTGCGGTCGATGCCCTCTCGCGCGCCCGCATCGGCGAGCGTGCCCACTGTGCATCGCACCACGCGCTCCTCAGGCCAGGTCGCCTTGTACACGAGCGCCGCCGGCTCGTCGGAGCTGCGGCCCGCGGCCAAAAGCTCGGCGGAAAGCTCGGCGAGCATACCCGAGCTCAGGAAGATGACCATAGTCGAGCCGCTTTCCGCCATGGTGCGCATGCCCTCGCCCGCGGGCATGGGGGTGCGCCCGGAAAGCCGCGTGATCACGACCGACTGGCTGATTCCCGGCAGCGTGTATTCCTGGCGAAGCGCCGCCGCGGCACCGCAAAAGCTCGACACGCCGGGCACCACCTCGTAGTCCACGCCGCGCGCGTCGAGCGCGTCCATCTGCTCCTGGATGGCGCCGTACAGGCACGGGTCGCCCGTGTGCAGGCGCACCACTTCCTCGCCCCGCGCATCCGCCGCGCACATCACGTCGAGCACTTCCTCCAAGGTCATGTGCGCGCTGTCGTAGACGACGCAGGATTCCTTGCACTCGGCGAGCAGCTCGGGGTTCACAAGGCTCCCCGCCCAAACGACCACGTCGGCCGCGCGCAGAAGACGCGCCCCGCGCAGCGTGATAAGGTCGGCGGCGCCCGAACCTGCGCCAACGATATAAATCATCCGAGCCTTCCCTTCCCGTTTCTCATCGCAACCGTTTACGCCGCCCTTCGCGCAGCAGGCAAGACACGGCGCCCGCAGCGGCAATCGGCGCAAATACGTAGGCAGGAGGCGCAATGCCGCCCGCCCTGGCTTTGACACGCCCACAAACGCCCACTATCATAGTGGTAGTTTCGGCAACGAGCATATGACAATCGAATAAAAGGAAATGACCGGCGCGGCGCCCACACAGCCCGCGCTGGCTTGCGGAGGGAACCAGGTGGGAATCCTGGGCAAGGGACATTACTGTGTAGGACGCGCGGGCGAACCGCCTCGCGCCCCAAGCCAGACTGCTTCGCCTTTTCCTCACGGCATCGCCGTGGCGTTATCTCCTTGTGAACCCCGAGGAGTGCGCTTCCCTTTCGAATGCAAGAAACAGGCGCGCTATCCCTTTGCGGACGAGCGCGCTTTTCTTTCGCTTGTGCCGATAAGCAACTGTCGCCGGGGGACCGGCAAACCGAGGAAAGGGAAAAACCATGTCCGACCAGATGTCACGCCGCGGCTTCATGGGCGCCGCAGCAACCGGAGCCGTCGCGCTCGCCGGATTCGCGCTCGCGGGCTGCTCCAGCACCTCCGCGAGTCCCGAGAAATCGAGCGAAAAGGAGAAGGCCGTGAAGCCGGTCATTCTCGTCACGAGCTTCGGCACGAGCTACAACGACTCGCGCCACATCACCATCGGCGCCATCGAAGACGCTATCCGCGAGAAGTACTGGCAGGACTACGACATCCGCCGCGCCTTCACCGCGCAGATCATCATCGACAAGCTGAAGAAGCGCGACGGCATCACGATCGACAACATGACCGAGGCGCTCGACCGCTGCGTGGAAGACGGCGTGAAGGAAATCGTCGTGCAGCCGACGCATCTCATGGCTGGCCTGGAATACGCCGACGTGAAAGACGAGCTCGACAAGTACGCCGACAAGTTCGACAAGATCTCGCTCGGCGACCCGCTGCTCACCTCCGACGACGACTACAAGAAGGTGGCCGCAGCCATTAAGGAGAACATGGCGTCCTTCGACGACGGCAAGACGGCGCTATGCCTCATGGGCCACGGCACCGAAGCCGATTCCAACGCCGACTATGCCAAGATGCAGGAAGTGTTCAAGAACGAGGGCTTGACGCAGTTCTTCGTCGGCACCGTCGAGGCTGAACCGACCTGCGAGGATGTTATCGCCGCTGCGAGCGCCGCAGGGTACAAGAAGGCCGTGCTCGCGCCGTTCATGGTGGTCGCGGGCGACCACGCGAACAACGACATGGCAGACGAGACCGACCCCGACAGCTGGGCTGCGAAGTTCGTGGCCGCCGGCTTCGAAGTGACGTGCCTGCTCCAGGGTCTGGGACAGAACGCCGCGGTCGACGACATCTACGTCTCGCACGTGGACGACGCCATCGCCAAGCTGTAAACTCGCCGCGCACGGGGGCGCCGGTCGCGTCCCCGTGCAACGGGCATGCGCCTTCCCCGACCGACGGCGCATGCCCGTTGCATTCGCATCCCGCCCGCCCACCGCACGGCGCGGGCGGTAGAAGCGATTGAAAGGAACCCCTCCATGTTGAAGAAAACCCTCGTCTTCGCCCTGTCGGCGGCGCTTCTCGCGTTCTCGCTCGCCGGCTGCGCCGGAAATTCAAGCGACAGCGCAAAGGCAAGCAATACCGATTCCCAGGAAAAGACCGAACAGGCGGCCGATGCGCCCGAGGGCGCAAGCGCTGCCCCCATCACCGCCGACAAGGTGGCCGACGGCACCTATCCGATCACCGTAGATTCCAGCTCGAACATGTTCAGGATTGTGGACGCCCAGCTCATCGTGGAAAACGGCTCCATGCACTGCGTGATGACGCTTTCCGGCACGGGCTACGGCAAGCTCTTCATGGGCACGGGCGACGAGGCTGCCGCCGCGAGCGAGGCCGACTTCATCCCCTATGTGGAAAACGCGGAAGGCAAGTACACCTACGACGTGCCCGTTGATGCGCTCGACGAGGACACCGCCTGTGCCGCGTGGAGTATTAGAAAAGAGCAGTGGTACGACCGCACGCTTGTGTTCGAATCCGCCGGCGTCGATCTGCGCGCCGACGCACTGAAGTAACGCCATGCGGTCGATTCTTCCCAAGGGGGAAAACAGGAAGCTCCACAGCATCGCGGCGCGCGCGATCGCCTGCGTTCTCGTCGCCCTGCTCGCGCTTTCCTTCGCGGGGTGCAGTGCGAGCCCGAACGCGACCGGTGGCACGGCGGGCTCTCAGGAATACACTGTGAGTGTCTCGCTTTCCGGCGGGTCAGGGCGCGCAAGCATCGCCTCACCCACCACAATTGTGAAGGATGGCGACACCTACACCGCGACCATCACCTGGTCGAGTTCGAACTACGACAAGATGACCGTCGACGGCGTGGACTACGCGCCCGTAAACGACGGCGGCAACTCCACGTTCGAGATACCCGTCACGCTCGACGAGGACATCGCCGTGTCGGCCGAGACCGTCGCCATGTCGACGCCGCACACCATCGACTACACGATCCACTTCGACTCATCCACCATGAAGGAGAAATCGGGCGACGATGCAAGCGGCAGCTCCCCTGCAGGAACGGCTTCAAGCGCCGCGGCCGACTTCCACAACGCCGATTTGGGCTGCGGCTGGGAGCCGACGGGGGCGCTTCAGCTTGAATACGCCGAGCACTTCACTGTCGACGAGTTCGAAGGCGGTCTGCGGCTTATCTGCGTTTCGAATGGGGAGCGTTTCCTCGTGGTGCCGCAAGATGCGAAGGTACCTGATGGGTTGAGCTCCGACATCGCGGTCATAAGGCGCCCCGCCGACAAGGTGTACCTCGTGTCGTCGGCGACGATGTGCCTGGTCGACGCGCTCGATGCGAACGACAATATCATCATGTCGGGCACGAAGGCCGACGATTGCTCGGTCGCGGGCTTCAAAAGCGCGCTCGAAAGTGGGGCGATCGCCTACGGCGGCAAGTACAGCGCGCCCGACTACGAGCGAATATCGGCCTCGGGCTGCACGCTCGCCATCGAGAACACCATGATCAACCACACGCCCGATGTGAAGGAAAAGCTGCAGAAGCTCGGGCTCGTCGTGCTCACCGAACAGTCGTCGAGCGAGCCCGAAGCACTCGGGCGCGTCGAGTGGATTAAGCTTTTCGGCGTCCTGTTCGACAAGGAAGACGAGGCCGCGCACCTGTTCAACGAGCAGAAGGCCCGCGTCGAGCAAACGTCGGGGCTCGCGTCGTCAGGTAAAACCGTGGCGTATTTCTACATTAACTCGAACGGGGCCGCCGTCACGCGGCGGGCGGGCGACTACGTGGCGCAGATGATCGAGCTTGCAGGCGGCAGCTATGCGCTCGATGACGCGCAGACGGCGTCGACGTCAGGTTCGTCAGTAACGCTCGAAATGGAGCGCTTCTACGCGACGGCGAAGGATGCCGACATCATCGTCTACAACGGCACCATCGACGAATCGGTTGCCACCTTGAACGACTTCGTAGGCAAAAACGCGCTATTGTCGCAGTTCAAAGCCGTGAAGAACGGCAACGTCTGGGTCACAAGCGCCGACATGTACCAGCAGATGACTTCTACCGCCGACATTATCGACGAGCTGCACGGGGCGTTCACCGGCGATGACGCGAGCGACTTCCATTATCTGAGGAAGCTCGGTTAGCGCCATGAGAAGCCGGCTTTCCATGGCATACGATGAATCGGGGCGCGCCGCGCGGTGTCGCGTCGTGACGGCGCTGCTCGCTGTTGCCCTCATCGTGCTCGTCGGGGCCAACCTGTGCATCGGGAGCGTGCTCGTGCCCGCAGACCACATCCCCGGCATCCTTTCGGGCGGCGCGGCCAATTCCATGGAAAGCCAGGTCATCTGGGAGATTCGCCTGCCGCGCGTGCTTTCAGCCGTGCTTCTCGGCGGGGCACTTTCGCTTTCCGGGTTCCTGCTGCAGACGTTTTTCAACAACCCCATCGCCGACCCGTTCATCTTGGGCGTCTCCTCGGGCGCAAAGTTCGTCGTCGCGCTTACGATGATCGTACTTCTAGGCGCGAACCAGGCCATGTCCTCGCCGGCCATGGTGGCCGCAGCGTTTCTGGGCTCGCTTATCACCATCGGCTTCGTGCTCCTCATCGCACGGCGCATAAGTTCCATGGCCATGCTCATCGTGGCGGGCGTCATGGTGGGATACATCTGCTCGGCGGCGACGAACTTCCTCATCGCCTTCGCCGACGACCAGTCCATCGTGAACCTGCACAACTGGTCTTTGGGTAGCTTCTCGGGTTCGAGCTGGGACGACATCGCGGTCATCGCGGTCGTGGTGGTCACCGTGAGCGCATGCGTATTCGCGATATCGAAGCCCCTTTCCGCCTTCCAGCTGGGAGAAGCCTACGCGAAAAGCGTCGGCGTGAACGTCGAACGCTTCCGCGTGGTGCTCGTCCTTCTAGCGAGCATGCTCTCCGCCTGCGTGACCGCGTTCGCTGGTCCGGTGTCGTTCGTAGGCATCGCGGTTCCGCATCTCGTGAAGTCGGCGCTAAAGTCGTCGAAGCCCATCCGCGTGATTCCTGCGTGCTTCTTGGGAGGCGCCATCTTCTGCGCGGGCTGCGATTTGATCGCGCGCACGCTGTTCTCTCCCGTCGAGCTTTCCATCAGCGCCGTCACCGCCATCTTCGGCGCTCCGGTGGTTATCGCGCTCATGTTGAAGAAGCGGGTGAGGTAGATGGGGGAATTCGTGCCGCGGCCCAAAACGCTCGGAGGGGACATTCCATGCTTAGACAGTCCTGAGCTCGCACGAAAGCGCCAGAAGGCACTTTCGGCTCGTGCGGAACTGCGCGCGGAACGCCTCCTCCGAGCGGAGCCGAACCTCGAAACTACGGTCGAAACGCAGGCTGACGGAGCGCCGCTTTTCCACATAAGCGACCTGTCGGCGGGCTACGACAAGAAGGTCGTAGTCGAAGGCGTCGATCTGGAGGTTCGCGCGGGCGACGTCGTGGCGCTCATCGGGCCGAACGGCTCGGGCAAGTCGACCATCTTGAAAACCATCACACGCCATCTGGCACCGCTTGCCGGCGCGGTCGAGCTCGACGGGCGGGAGATTTCCCGATGGAAGACGGCGGAGTTTGCAAGGAACCTTGCCGTTATGCTGACAGATCGCCCCCGGACCGAGCTCCTCACCTGCCGCGATGTCGTAGAGGCGGGAAGGCACCCCTACACCGGGCGAATGGGCACACTCTCGCCCGACGACCATAGTCGGGTCGACGAGGCCATGAAAACCGCACATGTGGAAGAGCTCGCCGAGCGCGACTTTATGCAGATAAGCGACGGGCAACGCCAGCGCGTCATGCTCGCACGCGCCATCGCGCAGGATCCGCGTGTGCTCGTGCTCGACGAGCCCACGTCGTATCTCGATATCCGCTACCAGATCGACCTGCTGCGAATACTTCGCCACCTTGCGAAATCGCGGAATGTGGCTGTCATCATGTCCATCCACGAACTCGAGCTCGCGCAGAAAAGCGCCGACAAGGTGATTTGCGTGAAGGACGGCCGGGTCTTCCGCGCCGGCGCACCCGAGGACATATTCACGCGCGAGACGATTGGCGAGCTCTACGGCCTTCAACATGGCACCTTCAACGAGCGCTTCGGCAGCGTGGAAATTGGACGCCCGCACGGCGATGCGCACACGTTCGTCATCGCCGGCGCAGGTACGGGGTCGGCTGTGTTTCGCCAGCTCATCCGGCAGGGCAAGGCGTTCTACACGGGCGTTCTGCACGAAGGGGACATCGACTGCGAGCTCGCGCGCGACCTGGCGGCGGAATGCGTGGCCGAGCGCGCCTTCGAGCCGATCGGGGATAGAACCATAGCCCGCGCCAAAGAGCTCCTCGTCCACTGCGCGCGCCTTATCGTGTGTCCCGCCGCCTTCGGCACCATAAACGCCCGCAACGCAGAGCTCGTCGAGTTCGCACGCTCGCACGGTATCGAGGTCATGCGAGCGTGCGAAGGCGCATCGGAGGATTCCCAATTGGGATGGAAAGGATAAACTGGACTTTCTTTTAAGGATCCTCAGGCTACAGCTCCTACGCCGGCGAGGTCTACAAGGCGCCGGAGAACCTCGTAAACAGGAATTTCCACGCCGACGAGCCCAACCTGCTGTGGCTCACCGACATCACCGAGTTCAGGCTCCCGGGCGGCGAGAAGGTCTACCTGAGCCCGGCCATCGACTGCTTCGGCGGGATGCTCGTCGCCTGATCGATCGGGCTGCACCCCGACAAACGCCTCGCGAACTCGAGCCTGCGCCTAATCCAAGCGAGATTCCAGACTCGACAGGCCATTGAGAGTCAGGTCGTTGGCGACCTCCGAGACGCGCTCGATAGGAACCGAGTCGTCAGACAGCGCCCATGTGCGATAGATTCCGATAATACCCGACAGCAAAAACGCCAGATAGTAGTCGAACATCTCGTCCTTGAGACCGTGGGGCAGCAGATCGCGCTCGGCAATCTCGTGCTCGAGCGGCGCACGAAGACGAGCCATAAAATCATCGAGCGGAATGTTCTCGATCAGCTGACGATTGAGCACCAGGTTGTTGCACAGCGCCTCGTTAACGGTTTTAAAGAAGGTCGCCGCCGCGCCCAGGGCGCGCTCGTTGGTGTCACCGTCCATGGAAGCAAGCGTTTTCTCGACCGAGTCGACAATCATCTCCACCACATCGACGGCAATGGCATCGAGCAAGCCATCAACCGTACCAAAGTGCACGTAGAAGGTTTTACGGTCGACATTGGCCTCGCGCGCGATGGCACTCACCGTAATGTCTGCCAGCGGCTTTTCCATGAGCAAGCGCTCAAAAGCGGAAAGGATGGCATTGCGGCTGCGAACGATACGGCGATCAATACGCGGTTTACTGGTGGCCATGGGTGTGTCCCTTCGATATGCGAGCATTCATCAACAGATGAGAGATAATCTACGTAAGAGGATTATCCCCCATACAGCTCAAATATGCCCCGCATCATGAAGAACGCACGACTGCCCTACCGCGACTTAGGGTGCTTCTTCTTATTGAGCGCCGACGGAGATACGCGGATACCGTCGCCCGTCTGGCGCACATAGGCTTTATGAGCCGGCTTAGCGGTCCCAGAAGCCTTCTGAGCGTGCTTCCTGGGATCAACGGTAACAGCATTCGTGGGGTGCGGCTTAGTGGGCGCAGAGGGCGTCTGAGGCTCGCGGCCGAGCTTGCGCATCACGCGATCCCAGCGCGCATGGATGCTCTCGTTGTGGGCGCTCTTAAGGCCCAGCAGGGGCGCAGCCAAAATGGTCGGCGCGATAAACGTAATGAGACGCCACAGCAGATAGCCGGCGGTCGAAGCCGACCCAAAGAAATGACCCAAGAACAAAGCAAAGCCGCCCTCAGCGCCACCAGTTCCACCGGGCAAGGGAACCGCAGAGCTCAGCAGCTGGACAAAGGCGCTCGCGGCCATGACCGAGAAAAAGTCGACCTCGTGGTGGCCAAAGGCGAGCATCAGAAAATACGGCACCAGATAGAAAAACGCGAGCTGCAGCATGGTGATAAACACGGTGAGCAGTATGGAAGAAAAATGTCCGGCCGAAAGCTTGAACTTCTCGGAGAAGGAGTAGATCTCGCCGTCGACAAACGTGCGCCATCCCTCGATCTTAGTGGCCGAGACACCTATGCGCTCGAGCCAATTGATGATGCAATGGGCGACGCGCGTGACGGTCTTAGGCATGAGCGCGACGGCGAAGATACCAAGCAAGATGCAGCAGTGGCCGCCAAAACTAAAGACGCACAGCAGCGTCATGTCGCCATAGCGCTCGGCAAAAAACGGCATGCGAGCAAGCAATAGGATAGCGCCCCAGGCAACGAGGCCAAACTGATACACGATAAAGCGCGTGAACTGCGTGGCACCGGCCTCGCCGACATTTTGGCCTGCCTTGGTCAGGCGGTAAATCTGGGCGGGCGTAGAGCCCATCATCATGGGCGTCAGGTTGCCAAAGAAGATACCGCTCGCCTCGACCGAGATCAGGTCGCGAATGCCGACGGGCGAATTGGGATCGAGCCAGACGGCGATCGCATAGGCCACAATGCCAAAGAACAGGTACAGGAACATGCAAAAGCATGCAGCAACGAGCCACGGCGCCTGAACGCTCGACATGGCAGCCCAGAACTGTCCCATCTGGCCGGTCACAATCAGATAAACGATATAGCCAACCAGCACGACGCCGATAAAAATGGCACCGCGGCGTGCACCCTTGTTGTCATCGCCGCCCGAGGCCTCAACCTCGACCTGGGGCTTAGATGTATGCTGAGAGGACTCCGTCATGAGGCTCCTTCTGACCGTCCAAATATCTTGCATATTGTACCCGCAAGGGCCACAATCAGAACGTAAAGCTATGGGCCAAATGGGAATTGCAGATGGTTTGCTCGGAAATAAAAAAACCCGGGCTTCCGTGGGAAGTCCGGGTCTCAGATTCATGGTAGCCCGTACCAGATTCGAACTGGTGATCTCCGCCTTGAGAGGGCGGC
>OGXQ01002256.1_pt1 | contig 13353 bp, 11 predicted proteins | sample 1576291 | NCBI WGS metagenome assembly OGXQ01 (sample SAMEA3541575, study PRJEB24748) | human gut metagenome | biome: human gut; feature: human-associated habitat; material: faeces | place: China | collected 2012 | reverse complement strand
TGCTGATGGCTTCGAAGGTCGTGAGATGGGCTTCGGATTGGATGGGGTGGGACATAGAGGGGCCTCCTTGGTAAAAATGACTATAATAATATCTATGGATGAAATTTGTGACACCTATAGTTTCTTTCCACTATGCGATATGTGCCTTTCGGTATTCATCCGTATCTGCCTGAATAGATACAAGAATATCTGTCGCTAAATGCGGAAGATTCGTTTGCAGCGTAGACTGCTTAGGAGCAACGCCTTCATCCTCCAGGACGGTAAGACAAAGATTCAAGGCATCTGTAATCTGAAAGATTGCTTCCTGTAAAGACTTGCCTGTGGTAATGCAACTATCAATATCAGGAACTGTTGCGTAAAAGGTACTATCTTTTTTGCTAATAATTGTAGTATACGTATATTGCATTTCTTTCCCCTCACTATTTCTTATTTACTAATCTCTTTTAATTAAATGGTAACTCTTCATCATACATGCTATTTACAACCGGAATTTTGTTTAATCTACCATATAAATTATTCAATATAATTTCTCTCTTTTCACTAGATTGCGAAACCAAAAAATTATAAAAATTTTTAACCTCTACCACAGGTATTTCTTTCCCCGTATAATACGTATAATTTGATTTTATAAAGCAAGAAATAAGCACATAATTATTAGATATATACATTTCTAAAGCATTATCTCGAAGAACTTTTTTCATTTTTTCTATAATAATACCTATATCTTTTTCCACAATTAATGAATCTTTTATCACCGATATAGAATTTTTTAAATCCTCTGCAAACGTTCGATAAATGTTCTTCTGCTCCCTTGAAAAATCGAATGTCTCCATAGCCTGATTTGAAATTTCATCTTGAATCGTTAAAAAGGAATTTATTCTTTTTTGTGGCGAAATTTCTATCATTTTCCTTAGCAATTCTGTATACTTAAATGAGTTCATTTCATACTTTGCCAATAAATTTTTAATCAAATATCCTACAAAAAAAATCTCTGTCTGGCTATTATAAACACCTGAATATAGCTCTTCAGGTTTCTGAGATACTGGCCAATTCAAATATATGCTGTTTTCCTCGTTGCCAACTTCATTAACATTTTTTCCAAAACCGAAATCTATCAGTTTGACCGTTCCACTATCATCAATAAGTACATTTTCCGGTCGTACATCTCTATGCAAAATGTTGTTTTTTTCTAAATATGCAAAAGCATTTATTAGCTGAACAAATATAGAATTAATTTTATCAGTATCTTCCTCTTTAAAGTATTCATCTATATTTTTTCCTTCTACATATTCCATTATAATATAGCCTGTACTATGTTCAGGAAAAAGATAATAATCAAATATCCTAACTATGTTAATATCATAAATAGCATACATAATCTTTATTTCATCTATAAATCTATTGTAAAATTCTTTTTCATATTGTTTCTGCATTGGCGAATACTTTTTACACACAAAAAACTTATTAAGCATTGTATCCTGCATCAGTATCGTTTTTCCTGTTCCTCCCGATTTCAACGCTCTAACAAACTCATACTTCCTATTTGTAGGGAAATCAACAATCTCCCCTTCTTTAAATTCCGAAATAAACTTTGGCATCTTTATACCTCTTTTTACAAATCAATTATTTACGCCACTGCGTTTGCATTAATCTTATCAATTACACTCTTTATCCCCATCCACACTGACATATCAGTGAAAATATCCACAATGCTTCCCTGATCTGTAAACGGAGATTCTTGAAGAACCGACAAATCTTTCATCATGCCATTATGAACAATATACTCCACAATCTGATTAACAAAATATATCTGTCTGCTATCCAAATTCGCATTATCAAGATATTCAGAGAAAGCCTCTTTTGCGGCATTCATATCCAATCCCACAATCTCTCTGACAAATTCACCCAGTGGCTTTTCACCATACTCTGCTTCATAATCTTTTTTTGTTCCAATTTCTTTCCAAAGGATTTCTTCCAAAGTATCTATATCCGTGGTGGTCAATGGCTTATTTGTCTTTAACTTTGCAATGACAATATTATCCTGATGCTGACGAATATAATATTCTGCCTTTGCCTTATAATTCTTTAACTGATCGTCTTCCAATTCCGATTCATTCCATTCAATTGTTAGTATATCATCCTCAAAATTAGTATCATAGCGTATCGCGGTTTTAGGAATATACTTCATTAAACTACGCAGTTCTTCACGTATCTTTTCAAACTCATCAATTCCCGCACGTTCCACGTAATCAGTATGCAGTATCTTATTAATTAAATCTGTTTTCGTCTGTATTTCAGGAATATTAGCTACACTTGCAATGCCACTGACTTTTTTAATCAGGTCTCCTCTTGCTCTGGTATACTTTTCTCCAAGTAGGTATGCTAATTCAATCCCATACATAAGCGCATCAAAACGAATCGCACTCACTTCCTCCTTCTCAGGAAGTATCAAAGGCGCAACTTCTTCTTTTACAGTTAATGTATCTTCAAACGTCAGTGTCTGGTAATTGTCTTCAATGGAATACAGTTCCACATATTTTAGATGCTGTTTTACAGCAAAATTATCCCTTGGCAGTTCACAGACTTTTTCCACCATTTGACCTACTAATCGTTTTCTATATGCTATCAAACGTTCCTTTTGAAATTCGGCTGCCTGCAGTTTATAAACCATTTCGAATTGTAAATTGAAAATGGCCCCTTGTAATGCTATCATATTCGCTGAGGGTTTCCCCTTGTTTATGCGGAAAAATTCAAAATTGCCGCAAAAATCAAATATATAAAACTTTGACTTATCCTCCCCATCTAATAATCCCGGACATAGTCTGGTTCCGCGCCCAATCATCTGACGAAATTTTGCCTTACTTAATACTTTTTTGAAAAATACGAGGTTCAGTACTTCCGGTACATCTATTCCTGTATCTAGCATATCTACGGATATTGCAATCTGTGGCAATTTCTTAGCATCCGAAAATTCGTCTATAGCTCCCTGTGCATATGACATACGATTATCTATTACCATTGCATATCCTTTAAGATTAGGATATTCCTTCTCAAACACTTCAAGAATCTTTTCTGCATGTGCGTGGTTTTTGGCAAAAATGATTGTTTTCCCTATTTGTTGTCCATAATTAATTTTAATACCCTCTGTCATAAGAATATTCAGCACTCGACGTATGGTATCTTCATTAAAGATCCATGTATTCAATGCCGAAGCCTCTATGCTCTCTGGCATTGCTCCATCATCTGTTGCAAAATTTTCTTCATATTCTTCTTTATCTGCTTCCGATAAATCATCATAAACGATTCCCTGTGTTAAAAATTTCAATTCTGTTTCGACAGAGATATAATCCACCAAATAACCATCTTTTACCGCCTGGGCAAGATCATAGCCATAGGTAGGAACACCATTTTCCAATTCAAAAATCCCATAGGTATTCTTATCTATTTCGTCTTTGGGTGTTGCTGTTAATCCAACCAGAGGAGCATCAAAATAATCAAATATATCTCTATATTTGTTGTAAATAGATCTATGCGCTTCATCGCAAATCAGCAAATCAAAATGTCCACAAGTAAATAATTTACCTTCGTTATCACTTACTGTATCAATGCATTTCATCATTGTCTGATAAGTAGAAAATACACAATGCGCAGAATAGTTATCTTTTTCTTCCACCAAATTAGTACATGATAAATTCGGTAAGAGATTTACAAAATTTCGCTTAGCCTGTGTAATCAACGCAGTCCGATCTGCAAGAAAAAGAATATTCTTCACCCAACCCGCTTTTAAGAAGACATCACATAAAGCAATAACCGTTCTTGTTTTACCACTTCCAGTAGCCATTACCAACAATGCTTTTCTGCGATTCTTTTTGCCAAAGCTTTCACATACTCTTTTAATAGCTTCTTCCTGATAATACCGACCCGCAATTTCTTTATTTACGGAAATGTGATCTAATCCTGTCTTCATTGACTGCAGATTAAACCATTTCTCCAAATCCCTCTTGGAATAAATTCCGGAACATTTTCGTTCGGGATACTGCCCATCAATAATATGCGTTTCAAAACCATTCGTCAGAAAAATCACCGGTCTACGATGATATTCTCTCTCCAATGCATCTGCATACAATTTCGCCTGATAACGTCCTTCCTCTACGCCCCTACCAGTTGATTTAGCTTCAATAATCGCTAACGGTCTATTCCTGTCATCATAAAGAACGTAATCAGCCCTACCACTTCCTGATCTGCTCGGTATTCCAGGAATTGGTACCTCATTCAACCAGTCCTTTCCTTCTTTCCATCCGGCATCTATCAGCATAGCATCTATGTATAATTTTCGTGTATCATATTCTGATAGATCCAAAGGCTTCGGAATATAGCTTGTCTTTTTCTCTTGTCTTCTTGCAGAAAGTTCTTCCTTCAAAGATTCATTTTCTTTTATAAGTTTTTGAAGATTAATCTCTTTCTGTTCCAGTTCGCGTTGATTTTTCTCAAATTTTTCTTTAATTTCTGCTGCTTCTTTTTGAGATTGCCTTGCTTTTTCAATTCTACATGTTATCAGTTCTTTCTTAAAACTCTGCTCTTCATAACTATCCGAATAACAATAAGCAACATAGTCTAAAAAAATAAATAGATTTTCAAGACAAAGCATAGCTTCATCCCGTCCCATTTTTTTCGTAGTGTGTGCTACATTATTTCCACAGCACCGGATATAATCCATACGTTTCCAAATATCTTGTCCGACTATTTGACGGTATTCTTCTGCATTTATAAGGCTTTGCAAATTATCCTGATAGGGCATCTGCAATTCATTGTCAACGGAATACATCCATTTCACCGCAAATTCCATTGCTCGACGACAGTTAATAATACATGCCGACGGATCTAGCAAAATGATTTTTTCAGCAGCGATTGCCGTATCTGCAAATGTTGAAAATTTCGGTTCTTGCTTTAGATAATCAAAGTTGGTCGTCATAGACTCTCCCTTCTCAATTCTTACCCTAAAACGCTTTATTCATATCAATATCAAATCCCATACTACGAAGTTCTTTTAATACCTCTATCTGCCAATGTGCATTATCCGTATAAACAATTCCTGACAAATCCGAAGGAATTTCTATTCCTGAATCAGCAAGAATAATTATATTTTGTCTACCTAATTTACCCATAAAATACCCTGTTTCAAAAACAACATTTTGTCTTGCTCTTTTATTGTTTTCTTGCTCTTTTTCACCTCTACCAATATCATCCGCCGTGAAAAGACATATTGCAACATCTATATCACTATATTTTTCAATTTTTTCGATAATAGTCGTTCCTCCATTGACCTGTTCGCTTAAAATGACTGCAGTAATATTCTGCTTTTCTAACATTCTTGCCACTTCTTGCTTCAATTCTGCATTATGTCCATGGACGATAAATGCTTTCTCTTTATGAGAAAATGTTTTTGTTCTATTTATGTTAGGCTGAGTGTGCTCTTCTTCCTCCAGTTCATCCAAATACGCCTGCAAGACTGCTTTCGTTTCTTCTAAACCATATTTACATGCATTCACATAATCATTTTCATCATCTGTAAATATTATTACCGAAAAATTTGTTTGTAAAAAATCCTCTAATTCCTTACCATTCCCATATATACTATTCAAAGTTCTTTCCGTTTTTGTTCGCCATGTAATAAATGACGGAGTGTCTGATGTTACTCTTTGCTTTATTAAATTGTCTATTTCATCATATAATTTTTTAAGTTTTTCGTATCCGTTCATTAATTCTTTCTCCTTTTCACAATTTGTCTTTTTTATCTATATCGACAACTTTTGATTTGTCGACTTGGTGAACGAAGTCAGCGAATTGTTGCTGAAGTTTTAAGGGCGGAACAATTATTTGAATCATATTTAGTTTTGCAATAGTTAACCTCGTAATTGCAGCTCCGCCCATATTACTTCTAATATCCGAATACATATTTTCATTATTCAACACCGCTGCTAAAAAATATCCATCCATTATCTTTCTATTTTGTTTAAGTAAAGCTACGCTGGAAAGCAATGTAAATTCCTCATTAAGAGTATTAACCATTGCAATTCCTGTTGTAACGCCATCTTTGATATATAAGACATCCCCTAATTCAGGATTACACCTCTCATAAATTGGTCTATGAACCGCTTCGGAAACATATGTGATATTTGTAAAATCAAACCCGGACTCTTTTATATTTTTAGCAGTCACATATTTATATTCTCCTTCTTCAAAACTTTCAGGAGAAAAATGTGTTCCATCATTCAACTTAACACATACAGTTTTAAGCATTTTCTTTTCCCAGCCTAATGGATTTGAAACTGGATCCCCAAACATCTCGACAAATCGGGCTTTGATGAGATCATCCAAGATTGCTAATTCTACTTTTCTTTTTTCAATAGCAGATGACACCCTATCTAAAATTTCACTAATGTGACATTGCTCTTCATATGGATAATTAGGCACTAATGCTGACCTTACAATATTATCACTTACTGCTGGATAACTAGCTCCCGTTGCTTGAGATACCATATCCTCAATAAAAGCTTTTGATTTACAAAAGTTAAATACAAATCTATTATCTACATTATCTTTACAGTTCAAAATACAAAAGCCTGTAGAAGCAACTGATACATTAGGAGTATCATCTTCCAATATGGCAACTGCATTGAGATTTGGTCTTACAGTTGATACTAAAATACTACCCTTTTTAACAGCTTTTCTTGCTCTACTAGGAGCTTCACCAAAAGACATAGTTTGAAAACCAGTCACTTTTTTATTCTCATTATCTACTGATGCAATATCAATATAATCAATAAGCTTATCAGGATCTTCTTTTATCTGCCTAGCACTCGGAACACATAAATCATCTAATTTTATTTTTTCCATCTAACGCATCCCTACAATTCTTTATCGGCTTACTCGGCACATTCGCAGTGCCATTTGCTCGACAAATCCGAATTTATTTACTTAGGACATGTATTTTTGATGTGCTGTTTTTACATTATTCTGATTAACCATCGCATATTGCATGGTCGTATCTATCTGTGAATGTCCCAGAATCTTTTGTACTTGTTCTATTGGCATTCCTTTATCAATGGCTCTTGTTGCCATAGATCTTCTAAACTTGTGTGGATGAATTTTCTCTAAATTTAATTGTCTTCCAAGATTTCGAAGTCTTATTTCAACCCCACTTATTTTCAAGCGATCATATGGTGCATCTAGCGTAACAAATAGAGCCTCGTTATCATCACACCTATTTTCTATATATTCTTTTAAATGAACCTTAGCTTTTGCATCAAAGTATACTCGACGCTCCTTGCCACCTTTACCGTATACAACACATTCTCGACCTTCTAAATCAACATCATCTATATTCAAATTAACAAGTTCACCCACACGTATTCCCGTGGAATACAGTAAATCAATGATAGCCAAATCTCGTCTTTCTCTGCAATGATCTCTAAGTTTCTCTATTCCTTCATCTGAAATTGTATTTTTGACGACCGTTTTCGTTTTTATTTTATGTATTCTTTTCATCGGACTTTTTAAAATGTAGTCCTCTTCTTCCAGCCAGGAAAAGAAGCTGGAAATATTCCTTCGCACATTATCTATCGTCACATTTGAACAGTTGTTGATTTTCTGATAGTCCGACAAATACTCTCTTATTTCTTCTGTTGTAATTTTGCGAACATTTGTTTTGACTACAGACAATAAGTTTTGAATTGTCATTCGATAATACTTTATTGTTCGCTCCGAGCACCCCTCAATTCTTTTTGCGGCAAGAAACATTTTCAAAAACTCTTCGTTAGGTATATTGGTTTTTACAACCTCATTTTCAGAAAAATTTCTGATTATTACTTCCTGCAATTTTTTCATCTGAGTAATTGATAAATACTCTGACATTTCATTCAATACAGATACGATTTTTTCTTCCATGCTGGTATCTCCTATATAGATACCAGCATCCTTCAACCAATAATTTAAAACTATTTTATCCAAAATATTTTTGCATTAAGGAATCAAATAACGTTTGCGTCTGCTCCAATGCCTTTTGAACTGCAACTTTTGATTTGTCGACTTGGTTGACAAAATCTAAAAAAGTATTTTGTTCTTCAATACTTGGAACAACAATCGGCATCTTAACAACTTTTGTAATATAAATATGCTTAATCGTTCCTCCACCAGCATCAGCTATCATATCCCTTTGATATTTAGGCATTTGAAGTAAAATAGATAAATACTTAGGTAATATTTTTTCATTTATTCGTAAGACTGCAACAGATTGATTAACACACATCCCTTCAATCTCTACAACAGCTGTTCTGCCTAATGTTCCATCTTTTGTTAGAAGCACATCGCCTAATTGTGGTTTACTCTTTTCCGTCAATTTATCATAAGATTCCTGTAAAGTTTTTCTTGCTGTATCCAAATTTACAATTCCATTAACTACATCTTTTGCTGTAATTTTCCACGGTCCTTCCTCAGCGTCAGGCATAGGGTTGGTAAATCCATATGTAATATCTTGTAAGTACTCTCCAAGCGGTTCAGCAAGATATTTCTTTTTCCAATTTGCAAACATCTCGACAAATCGGGCTTTAATGAGGTCATCTAAGACAGATAATTCTTCTTTGCGCTTATCAATAACAGACATTACTTTATTAAGAATCTCTGAAATAGCAATCTGCTCTTCAAGTGTTGGTAAGTTAAATTCTCTTTCTTCCATTTCAGCTTTGGTAGTGTGTATCATGATTCCACCATGGCCTTCACTCTTAATCCGTTCACTCAAATGAAACAAATAATAGAACAGAAATTCCTTATTAACTCTATCTGTCAATTCCATTTTCCAAATATGGTAATGGTAGATTACCTTTTCACCATCCCATATCTTAGGTCCAAATGAAGCTGACCATGCAAATAATAAATCTCCATTATCACAGTACTTATCTTCTTCAAGTTCTAAATCTGAATAATAAAAGACCTTATCCGAAAAGAAATTACCCACTCTTAAAACTGGATACTTTCCTGAATCTAGCAGTTCCTCTTGCTTATATGCACGACCATTAATTAGTCTACAGATATCTTTTAGCTTAACCTTTTCCATACTTACTGTGCACCTCCACTCAACTTGATAAATTGCTTTCTCCAAGCTCTTGAAGGTTTACGCCAGATAATATAACCCTTTGAATTAAACACACAAACATCTTGTATGAAATTATTAGCCCAAAAATCAGAATTATTAGCTCTGCAGCCATATGTTTGTGCTTCTGTATCTAATTTATTTAATGGTGCTGAAAATGGCACCTTTAACTCTTCTTCCATCTACATCATCCCTACAAATCCGAATTTATTTATTCAATAGTTTCTCTAATTCATCCATCTCCTGATTAATCTGCGTTTCCAAATCACGTAAGTTCTTCATAATCTCAGATGTCGGTGGATATTCTGCTGCTACATATTCCGTCTCTTTATACTTATTAATGCTTAAATCATATTCCTTGTCTACAATTTCCTGTTTAGGCACTAAAAAGGATTTTTCTGTACGCTTCCTATCCTTTTCATTTTCTATATGCGTAAATCTCTCAATGATATCCGGAATGTCATTCTCCTTCACTTGTGTTCTCTTATCATCTAAGCTAAAGCCATCTGCGGTCATATCATAGAACCACACTTCATCGGTTCCACCGTGCTCTGTTTTAGTAAAAATCAGTATTGCCGTAGACACTCCTGCATATGGTTTAAACACACCGGATGGCATAGAAATCACAGCCTCCAGTCTGTTATTTTCTACTATTTCTTTCCGAATAGCTTTATGTGCTGTGGATGAGCCAAAAAGTACACCATCCGGAACGATGCAAGCACATCGTCCACCTATTTTCAAAATGCGTAAAAATAATGTTAAAAACAGTAGCTCCGTTTTCTTTGTTTTACATACTTTTAATAAATCTCCGGATACTATCTCAGCATCTAAGCTGCCCTTAAAAGGAGGGTTTGCCAATACAAGTGTATACTTATCTTTATCTGTATTCTGATCAGATAAGCTATCACGATATTCAATAAAGGGATTGTCAATTCCATGTGTCATCATATTCATGGCACCGATGCGGAGCATAGTCCTATCCATATCATAACCATAGAACATATGACTCATATAATGTTCTTTTTTCTGTTTGTCGTAGAATATTTCTTCCTTTCGTGTTTCCTTTAAATACTCTCCTGCAGCTACCAGGAATCCTGAAGTGCCACAAGCTGGGTCACAGATTACTTCATCTGCTGTTGGATTCATAAGCTCCACCATCATACGAATGATATGTCTTGGGGTACGAAACTGTCCATTTCTTCCAGCCTGTGATATTTTCAAGAGGAGGTATTCATACACATCTCCACGTACATCTGAAGATTGTACTTCATTCATTAATTCATAAATATTATCCAATGTGTCAACAACTTTTGAAAGCATTAACGGAGTTGGAATTTTAAAAATGGCATCATCCATATATTTTGAATATGCACTATTCTTGTCATTGTGCAAAGTTTTAATAAAAGGGAACACCCACTCCTGCATGATACTGTACATTCTGCCTGCTGGGAAATCACGAAAAACAGACCACTTTAACTGTATTCCATCAATTACACGATCACCTATTTCAACATCTTCTGCATAGATACTTTCAAACGGAAGTCCAAGCATAGCACTTTCTTTCGCTCTTTTGTTATCCAAATCATCCAAATCATGAATAAACATTAAATACGTAATCTGTTCGATTACTTCTAGGGGATTTACCAAACCTCCCGAGGCGAAAATATCCCATAATCCGTCAATCTTATTCTTCAATTCACCTGTAATCATTTCTCTGCCCTTTCACTAATTTTTCCAAATGTACTTTGTATATCTGCCACCACCGATTTTTTCAATCTTGCCTGCTCCTATTAGTTCTGCCAATGTTCTCTGTATTGTTATTTTGCTGATATCTGGGCATTTTTCTGCAATTTCAGCCTTACTAATAGTGCCCAGTGTATTTTTTATAATTTCTTGAATACGTTCTGGTTTTGTCAAGCCACTCGTTATTAATAATTGTACTCTGGAAGAAAACTCTCGATAAGCTCCCAACACAATTCCCAATACATATTTTACAAAAGTCTCATATTCATTATTGTTCTCATGCCATTGCAAAGAGCTAATCTGTAAACTTTCATAATAAGCCTCCTTGGTACTCTCAATCATCTTCTCTATACTGATATATTTTCCCACAATATAACCAGCCCGATATAATAACAATAAAGTGAGTAATCTGCTCATTCTACCGTTACCATCATTAAAAGGATGTATACATAGGAAGTCCAGTATAAACATAGGAATTAATATCAAAGGATCAATTTGTTCTGTTGCCAATGCAGTTTCAAACGCCATACATAAACAATCCATTGCCTCTGCTGTTTCCCATGCTGGCACTGGTTTAAACCTTATAAACTTGTTTCCTTCCGCATCTACTTCCTCAATCACATTATCCGCTGACTTAAATTTTCCACCTATATCATATCCTTCAAACTTATATAAATCTCGATGTAGTTGCAAAATAATAGAAGCTTTCGGTGGAATATGTTCATAGCTCTCATGGATAGTATTAAGTACATCTCTATATCCTGCTATTTCCTGCTCATTGCGTGTCTTTGGTCTCGTTTTGTTTTTTACCAAAGCAGCCAGTCTTTCGTCAGACGTATATATTCCCTCTATTTTATTAGACGCTTCCGTACTTTGGATTTTCGCTATTTCCATTAATTGTTCCAAAGTATCAGCCCTTGCCTCAATAAACAATGATTGCTCGCCTTTATATTCATGAATCTGCGTAAGCATAGAAACAATTTCTGGTGTCAATAACTTTTTCCATTTATCACGGTAATCATAATTTCGCATACTTTTCCTATCCTATTTGTCCTACATTATTTTAACAAAATCGTATCATTTAATTATATCTATGTCAATTCAATTACATCATTTTTTAGAAAATGATGTAATTGAGCAAATTTTGATATAATTAAGAATAAGAAAAATATTATTTTTTATTCAGCTAGTCATAGTATAATATTTAAATATTTAAAATGGAATGTAATTCTTAGTGGATTTTAAAAAGAGGTATCACTCTATCGTTGATACCTCTTACTTGCTCCTTTTTTATTCCTTCCGTTCCGGCAGCATTCCCTTAATCTTCACCCCGCTCAGGTCCACATCCAGCACAATCTTCACCATCCAGAAGAATAACAGCAATACCAGCATAGGAATCACGCAGGAAGTAATGATCATCACAGCCACTGCTTCAATAAAATGGTTCAGGGAATTCTCCACCTTCTGCACCAGTTCTTCGGTAGAAATCGTTACATTTTCCACAACGTTGGCCACAGAGTCCTTCGCACTGGAAAAGGCATCCTTGGCCCAGTCAAAGATATTGGTAACAGAACCGGAATTGCTGTTCTCCTTCTCCTGCGCATTGCCTGTAGCAGTTCCCGTCGCACCGGTTCCGTTGTCTTCCGTCTCATTGGTATCATTTACCATATCACTGTTTTCCAGTATATTCTGTGTGCTCTTGGCATCCTCAATGGTGGCTTCGATCTGGGCCTGATAGGTGTCTCCGATGAGATCGGAGATCTTCACACTGGCAGGAACCACGAGGAAAATAGCAATGCCGAATACTGACAGCTTCGCTGCAAGTTTCCGCACCGTAGCATTCACAAAAAACAGATTCAGTATCCACAGCACGCAGGCTGCCGGAATCAGATATGTAAATGCCACATATCCGGTAATCGTCACTAGATATTTTTCAAGATAAATGGCGCAGAGAACCACCAGCAGATATCCGCCGACATCTGCCATTTTCTCCGCGATGGGCGTTGCCGTGTCTCCCGGAAGCAATGTGATCAGCGCCGAAGTCACCGTGGATGCCGCCGTCAGTTCCATGACAGTCTGTTTTTTCTCATCCAGAGAGGCTATGGTTTTCTGGTGATTTTCCGGGGCGGAGGCGTATTTTCCGATAACGGTTATGGATAGAATAGCGACCAACAGCAAAATCACTGCCGTAATGCATTTTTGTTTGTTAAAGTTCATGTGATTACCTTCTTTCCTTCTCGATTTCTATATTATTTCACGCTAATATCCTGCTATTACATTTTTTCAGGACGTAATATGAACTATACGCTACACTTTTCAGGACGTAATCCAATGTTATCTTACACTTTTCAGGACATAACTTCTATTTTAGGATGACGTTACTTCAAAAATCTCCGTAACATCTTCTCTTTCATCTCATCATACCTCTGGTACCGTATCGGCAGATCCATCCATGTCTTTTT
>OGXQ01002249.1_pt1 | contig 13382 bp, 9 predicted proteins | sample 1576291 | NCBI WGS metagenome assembly OGXQ01 (sample SAMEA3541575, study PRJEB24748) | human gut metagenome | biome: human gut; feature: human-associated habitat; material: faeces | place: China | collected 2012 | reverse complement strand
CAACGCGAAGAACAATCCTGTGAATATGTTACGCAACTGTTTCATTTTTTGTTTTATTTTTCTTTTGTCGTTTCTTATTCAGCTCATAGCCTGCAAAGAAGCTTGTCTCAAATACCAGATAAATCAGATAGGCCCAGGTCGTCTGCCAGAAAGGAGGAGCTATGACAATCTCCATAGTACTTTCTTCCCCCCATACGCCGGCTACATTGCAGGCTTTCACTTGCAACTGGTATTTACCGGGAGGAAGATTACGGTACGTTGCCAAATTTTGTGCTGAAGGGATGCTCCATTCCGAATCATATGGAGGCATCCGATAAGAATATTTGGATGCTCCGCTTAAAAAGTTGAATGTTGAAAAGGCAATGACAAATGAATTTTGATAATGTTTCAAGTTTAACTGCCCTGTATAGGACATGGTTTCGTTGAGAGGGGAATCATCCATACCGGGCAACATATGCGCTCCATTGATGTGAAGCCCTGTGAATACGGTCGATGCAAGTTTTTCCATGTTTTCCACTTTATTGGCATCGAGAACTACCAGGCCGTAGTTCGTACCGAAAAGTAATCTTCCGTCAGCATTTATGCAAGCCGTATTTTCAGAGTATACATTCCGCAGTGTATGTGAAGAAAAATAATAATTCTCTATTTGCTTGGTGGCGAGGGTGAAGCGGGAAATGCCATATTCGGTCGCAATCCACATTTTGTTGTCCTGATCTTCAACAATCGACTGTATGACTCCGTTGGGCAATCCGTCTTTAATACTATAACAATCGAAAGTCAGATGTTGGTAGTCATTTCCCGGATAGCAGATGGCAAAGCCTGCTCCCGTTGTTCCAATCCACATATTTCCTTCATGATCATTCACCAGACAGCGGATTTCATTGCTGGGGAATGTTTCATTGACATGATTGTAAAGTACGTAATTCTTGGGGGAGTTGATCAGTGAGTCCGGATGGAAGATATAAATACCGTTGTTGGTACCCACCCACATCATACCGTTGCGGTCTTCCTGTATGACGCGTACCCGTTTTTCTCCATAACTGCCTTGAAAGAAATGCTTGAATTGATAACTGTTGCCTGTTTTGACAGCCAGATTCAATCCTCCGCCAAATGTTCCTATCCACATCCGCCCTTTGCGGTCACGGTAGATTAAGTAGACATTGTCGTTTGATAAGGAGTTATTATCCTTACTGTTATATCGGTACCATTGATCAGCCCCGATACGTAATCCTATACCACGCATACCCAACCATAACTGTCCTTCATTATCTTCGCACATACTGTATACGTTATGTGTAAACTTCTCTCTACGAAGTATATTTTTCAGGTTGGCATCATATTCATATAGGGTACCCATGCGGTTTGCCATATATACATTACCGTTTTTGCCACGTAAAAGCATACGTATCGTGTTGGAGCGGTCAGAAGCATCTTCGCCATTCGGATAGATACGTAACGTTCCTTTATTCAGAATCTCCAGATGAGATAATCCGGAGAATTCGGAACTCACCCAGATGCCCCCGGAACGGTCTTCAATGATATATTGCAGATAATTGGAATTGATATGGCTGGAGTGACTGACTTCAAAAGTGAAGTGCTGCAGATCGCCGGTATTCAGATCGTAGGCAAAGAGTCCGTTTCCGTAAGTCGTAATCCAGATGATATCCCGTGAATCATGAATGATAGAGTAACGTTCTACATCGATATATCCCAAATGCTCGGATGAAAGAAACTGAAAATGTTTGATGTCGCCAGTGCTGGTATTGACATACCATACGTTGCCGGTATAGTTGTGTACCCATGCATTCCCTTTATTGTCTCTGGTGACGTTACCGTTTTTAATATTCAGGCGGGAGAACCGGCGCAGCTTTCCCGTTACGGGATCTAGGATGTAACTGCCAGTGGCGGTAAACATCACCCATTGATGTTGCAGGCGGAGGCTTCCGGTGATTACACCTGTATCTCCGAGTTCGGTTAATGAAGCGATTTTCTCCAGTCGGTTATTGGAAAGAGAGTGGCGGTAGATTTCTTTTTTTCCGGTAATAATGCAGGTATATTGGTCATAAGAAAAGATATGTTCCCAGCTTTCTCCCTGTGTATCCATTGCTTCCAGTTTGCCGTCATGGTATTTCCATAATCCTTGCTTGGTTCCTATCCATACATGTCCGGGGCTGTCATTGCTTTCGTAGACAAACAGTACCTCGTCAGAAGATAGGTTGCCTAATTCTTTTTTGTATGCCTGCGACGAGAACTGGCCATCCTGATAGACGACACGACGGCATCCGTTATTGTTATCCCACAACCAGATAGACTGGTCGGATGCAATGATTTTTTTCGAATAGCTCTGTTTGTATTCTCCGCAACCGGTGAAATCGACGAAGCGCCCATGTTTTAAATCGTAACAGCTATATAAAGAAGAGAGGGTGGCGATCCATAAAAAACCGTTAGAGTCTTCTTCCATATTCCGGATGCGTGGGTCGGCCAATGAAATCGGCAGATTAGGGTCCGGGTAGATACTGACAAAAGAGTTGCCGTCATAATAGCTTAATCCGTTGACGGTTCCCATCCACATAAATCCCTTGCTGTCCTGAAACATATATCGGATGGAATTATTCGCCAGTCCGTCACCGGTGGTCAGTTTGTTCGAACGTATCTCGACAGATGCATGTACTGAACTGAGATAGAAAGATAAGAATGCGAATATCAGCAGTGCATTTTTCATATTTGATTTCTACGATTCTACATTATTATTAATGGTTACAAAGTTAATTTTCTTTTTAGAATAGAGGATGTAATAGCGTACGGAAAAACAAAGAAACGATGTATTATCGTTCATTCTTGATGTAAATCTCAGGTGAAATACGATTTTCTAGGCTTTGTGTACGCATGTACATTCTAAACTATAAAGAAAGCTGTAATTTAGCGGCATGAAAACGGTAACTGGAAAAAACTTCCGGTTACAGAATATTTGTTTAGAGGTAGAAGATAAGAGTCAGGTAATAAAGAAGCACATTAACAACAGTAAAATGGAAATCAGTTTTCAATAGGTTTTAAAATATAAGCATAATGAAAAAGCATATAGGTATTAGTCTTTTTTTTATGGGGTGTTTCCTGTCTCTTTCGGCTACGAATTATTTTGTAGCTACCAATGGTGATGATTCAAATGCGGGCACGCTTGACAAACCTTTCGCTACTTTACAAAAAGCGCAGTCAAAAGTCGCTCCCGGAGATACGGTATATATTCGCGGAGGCGAGTATCGGATACGGGAAGAGCAGATGATGGGAGGAGATCATTTGCGCGCTTATGTTTTTGAAATGAATAAAAGTGGCACTCAGGCCAAGAGAATCTGCTATACAGGTTATCAGGATGAACGTCCGATATTCAATCTGGCTGAAGTAAAGCCGGAGGGTAAACGGGTATCTGTCTTTTATGTATCAGGCTCTTACCTCCATTTCCGCAATTTTGAGATTATCAAAACACAGGTTACTATCCGGGAGCATACTCAGTCGGAGTGTATATACAATCAAGGTGGAAATCATAATATTTACGAGAATCTGGCGATGCACGATGGCATGGCTATTGGTTTTTATTTGGTGCGGGGAAGTCATAATCTCGTACTGAACTGTGATGCTTATAATAATTATGACCCTGTATCTGAGAATGGTACCGGTGGAAATGTGGATGGCTTCGGTGGGCATCCGGCTTCTGCCTCCTATACGGGAAATGTGTTTAAAGGATGTCGGGCCTGGTACAACAGTGATGACGGTTTTGATTTGATAAAGGCACAAGCAGCTTATACGATTGAAGATTGCTGGGCGTTTTATAATGGATATAAGCCCGGAGGATTTGTGGGTGCGGGAGATGGTACAGGGTTTAAAGCGGGTGGCTATGGTATGCGCTCAAAAGTGAAGATGCCGAATGAGATTCCACACCATGTAGTGAAGAATTGTCTGGCATATAAAAACAAGAACAAAGGATTTTATGCCAATCACCATTTGGGAGGAATTTCCTGGTTCAATAATACCGGTTATCAGAATCCGTCTAATTTCTGTATGCTGAATCGTAAGTCTGCCGGAGAAATAGTGGACGTGGACGGATATGATCATATTATTCGGAATAATTTGTCATATAAGCCGAGGGCTGCAGGAAAACATATTGTCGATGTGAATCGGGAGGAATGTACGATTATCAATAATTCTTTTCTTCCTGTAGATATGACCGTAGGTGAGGATGATTTTGTAAGTTTGGATCCTGCTCAGTTAACATTGCCTCGCAAAGCGGATGGAAGTCTGCCGGATATTGATTTTCTGAAGTTAAAAAGAAATAGTAAATTATATGATGCGGGAATCGGTTTTCAATTCTCTGCGCAGAATCTTTAAAATATTGTTCTGTTATTGAAGAAAAATAGCTGCATGATAGATCTATGTTGATATAATCCGCATAGATCTATCGTACAGCTTGAAGAATGAGATCTTTCTGTAGATTCAGATATTAGAGAATAAGACGTTTGATCTCCTCAGCGGTATCTACAATATATTGAGGACTGAATTCTTCCAGTTCGGCACGTGGGCGGAATCCCCATGTTACTCCACAAACTGTCACTCTTGCATTGGCAGCCGTTTGCATATCCACGCCGGAATCACCCACGTACAGCACTTCTTCTTTGGTTACTTTGGCAACTTCCAGAATATCGAATACAACGGTTGGATCGGGTTTAACCTTTATCCCTTCACGTTGCCCGAACACAGCGGTAAAATGGATTTCCGGAAAATAATGGTCAATCAACTTTTGGGTGGCTGCCTGATATTTGTTGGAAGCCACAGCAATTTGAATACCTGCATCCTGTAAGTATGAGAGCAATTCCGGAATACCGGGATAAGGGCGGCTGTCATCGGCATTATGAATGTCATAGTAAGGGACGAATTCCTTGCGTACGCGCAGTACATTCTCTTTGGACTTTTCTCCTTCCGGCAAGGCACGCTCAAAAAGTTTGTCGATGCCGTTTCCTACCATGAAGTTATATTTCTCGATCTCATGTGTGGGATATCCTAACTTATTCAAGGCATAATTTGTACTGTGTGCAAGGTCGGCAATGGTATTCAGTAATGTACCATCCAAATCGAAAATGACTAGTTTCTTCATTGAACTTCTTGTTTTTTTATGTTAATCCTGTTTTCCTTTCTTTCTGCTTACAAAGATAGGAATAAAAAACGAATCATTTCCTTGTAATTCGGAACCAGTCTACATCTGTCCATCCTCCATCATTGGTAACAATAGCCGGACGGGTACAGAACATGCCGACTTTGGCGCCAATCCATTGTCCCTCCCTTGCCTGAAAAGGGTTGCCTAATGGCAAGAACTTCTTTCCGTCAAGGCTATAACTGAAGTTGCACATCACAATGAGGTCGTTACCTCCTTCACTGGCTTTAATTTTCTTGCCGTCGCAACTGAAACGTACCTTTAGGTATACCGTGTTTTGGGTAAGACCGACAGAAGAGTTTACCTGTTCCGCTTCTCCTTTATCTGCTTTTTTACATTCAATTTGAGACAGCACAAGACCTTTGTCCGTATTTTCCAGAATCAATCCTGCATAATCCCTGCCCATTACTACCAAACCTGTACGTTCACCTTTCAGTTTGGGATTAGGCATGAAGGTCAGTTTCATTGTGGTGGTGAAATTGTCCGAAGGAGTTTTTTGCAACAACAGATTAGCTACATCCCACAAATTCTTATAATCCGCTACTACCGGATAAGAGTATAGTCTGACATAACTTTTGTCTCCGGCATAATATGCCCATTTCTCATTGATATTAGCGTGCCACTGCCATTGCGGAGAGAGTATATATCCGTCGAATTCGTCGCTTTCTTGCGGTGTACAGATGGGATATATCTTTCCTACATTCGGCTTTTTGTAGGTCATTACCGGTTCGCCGCAACCGTCACCATCTTTGTCGATACCGATTACAGGCCAGTCATTCACCCACTTCATCGGTTGCAAGTGAACAAGGCGACCATAAGCGCCTACATCCTGAAAGTGGAAGAACCAGTCTTCTCCGGAAGGAGTGTCTACCCAAGCTCCCTGGTGAGGTCCATTGACGGGAGAATCACCCTGCGCCAGTACAGTTCTCCATTCATAAGGACCATACACATTTTTAGAACGGAGTACTACCTGCCAACCGGTTGGCACACCGCCTGCCGGATGGAAGATATAATAATAGCCGTTCCTTTTATAAAACTTCGGGCCTTCACACGTCTGGTGTGCTTCGTGACCGTCGAAGATAATGCGTGAGGGGGTGATGGCTTTGGTCGCTTCCTTATTCAATTCACAGATGGTGATTACACTTTTCAGTCCGGCACGGCTTCCTGCATAGGCGTGTACCAGATATACTTTTCCGTCTTCATCCCAAAGCGGGCAGGTATCGATGATTCCTTTTCCCGGTTTAACCAGAACAGGTTCCGTCCACGGACCTTGCGGGTCTTTGGCTTTTACCATGAAAGCGCCTTGATCCGGGTCTCCCCAGAAGATATAAAACTCTCCGTTATGGTGGCGGATACTGGGTGCCCAGACACGGTTGCCGTGTTCCGGACGTTCCGGTGTTTCAATAGGGGTGAGGGCATAGGGAACAGCAGCTCCGATAATCGTCCAGTTCACTAAATCCTTGGAATGTAGAATCTGCAATCCCGGCAGACAGTTGAAGCTGGAAGAAGTCATATAGAAATCATCTCCTACGCGGCAAGCGTCCGGATCGGAATAATCGGCATAGAGCACCGGATTTTTGTATTTGCCGTTTCCGAGATCAGAAACCCATACTTCGGATACATAGTTTTTCTGTGCTACCGCAGTGAAAACAGTCAGCAGGCAAAAAGCTAAAGTCTGTGTCAATCGTTTCATGATATAGGTATAATAGTTTGATATTAAAGATTCAGTTGAAGTCTCTCAATGGGGCAAAGGTAAAAAAAAGACTCCGCACAAAGGAGTAATAATTGTGCAGAGTCGGTATAAAAACTGGTAAATATTCCAGTATTTGATTGTTTAATTGTATTTGTATGCTCTGTTTAATGCATCTCTTTTATTTTGACTGTTACCGGATGTGCCAGTTCTTCTTTCCATTCGCGGAGATAAGCGAACCATGCTTCCGGTGTCTTATAGCCGAAAGTTTCTTTCATGGAAGTGAAAGTGGTGTGATACTGTAGGTACTTACTTCCCGGGGCTGTGATCGTATAAAGGTAGTTGTCTTTGTCTTTCTCTTCCGATTTTACATAGCGTTGGGGGATGCAAGTTCCCAGTCCTACAGTTTCTTTGGCATATTTCACGGTGTCGTTTACCGGCCAGTCAGTGCCCCAGCTTCCAACCAGTCCTTTATGATCCGAATAAGACTCCGCAGTACCGACAATATCCTGAACGCCTGTACAGAACACTTCGTTCTTAATCGGCTCGTCGAAGAATGCCTCGATACGAAGATCACGGTGTCCGGCATAGAGCGTGTAACGGGTCATCATGTCCAGTTCCGCATTTTGATACTTCCAGCCTGTCACTTCGATTTCCGCGATGACACGTACCGGACCGTAAGAGATAATACGTTCCGTGCGGGTATCTACGGGAGTGATATGAGTTGCCTTTTTTCCGTCCCATCCTTTGAAAGCACCCGGACCACAACTGTCGAATACCCGGAGCACATCGTCTCCGAATCCTCTTGCCAACTGTTCGTCGGTAGGATAGAATTGAGATTCTTTGATTTCCAGTCCTTTATTGAACTTACCGTAGATATCCGGCGTCTGTTTTTCGTTAAAGTAAAGACGATAGCCTACCAGTTCCGATTCCAGTACAGGACCATGAGGACGGACCATACTATATATATTGCTCGTACCAGGGACAGTGATTGCCTGTACTGACTGATGCTTTCCTTTTCTCGGGTCAGCAATGAACATTTCCGCATAAACCCGTGCCGGATAGGTTTTCGTACTCTTTTCAGAAGACAGGGTTACCTGGAATGTTTTTCTTCCGTGAGCAGGGAGGCTGGTAACGAATGCTAGTTCATCCATCTTGCGGTCTCTGTTCAGGTCGTCCAGCTGAGAAGGAATTTCACTGCTTCCTTCCATTACTACGGCGGACTTTACTTTAAATCCGGTATGCAGGTCACGCAAGTTGATTACTACCGGTTCATCCGTCTTGGCACGGTCCCAGTTATTGTTTACTTCTACAGTAATGGTCTTCTCCTGTTTTTGAGCCCAGGCGGACAGAGAGCAACACCCGACAAGGAGTGTGATGATAAAAATATTCTTCTTCATGATTTTAAGGCATGATATTATACGTCGTATTTCTTTCTGCAAAAGTAATTGAAAAAATAGCAGACCGGCTTATCTTTGGAAGATAAATTAGTCTGCTATTTGAGCTTTTTACTCTATATAATGATTTTGTGGTTTTCTGTGGTGGAATCTCTTATTTGAAATTCAATATCTGTCCTTTGGCGTCAATCTCTTCATAAGTCTCTCCATCGACTTTCAGATTCTTGGCGCTTTTGACGTTCAGTATATTCTTTCCTTTGGTTGATTCTACATAAATATTTTCGAGTGTGACACCGTCTACCTGACTGATAACGACTCCGTCAGTAGCCTCTGTCATCACCACATTCTTCACGGTTACGTTACGGATAGGCATTTCCGGAAGTCCGTTGAAGAACATTGCACGTCCCGAACCTCTGCAAATGACATTTGATATATGAATATCACGGAACGCAGGAGTCTCTTCGGTAACAGGAGGAATCGCCGTCTTCATACGGCTCAGCAGATCTTCTTCCGATTCTTCTCCGGCTCCTTTGCCACCATAGAACAGGTCGAAAAGTAATGGTTCGTTCGGTATATTGATCATGTTGATGTTATTGGTTATACAACATGGGGATGTATTGATCTGGTAAGTGCTTCTACAGCAGAGTTGAGAAAGCGGTACGGATATATTTATGTTGACCGCAATGATGATGGAACAGGAACTTTGAACCGGTATAAGAAAAAATCGTTCTACTGGTACCAGAAAGTGATTGAGAGCAATGGAGAAATTCTTCATCAGGAATTAAAATAAATAGATTGCATCCCGGGCGGCCGCATGATAAGATAGTTCTGTAAGTTATAGAAAACAGAACTTTATCATGCAGCCGCCTGTGCTGTATCATACTCGGTTATAACCCAGACGTTCAAGGAGTTCTTCCAGGTCTGTTCAAGAGAGTTTCCCCTGTGATGGATAAAAAGAGGATATTCTATGGTTTTATCATCTCTGTTTTCTGTAGAAAAACAGTAACGAAAGGAGGGGGACGGAGTAGGATGGAAAAAATTACTTGACAATTCAAGGAGCATATAATAGTATAATAAACAGAAGCGAACAACTGTTCGGGTAAAAAGGAGAAGATTCGGTATGGCAAGTGATGAAAAGAAAAAAGCGCTGGATGCGGCGATTGCAAAGTTAGAGAAGGATTTTGGAAAAGGTACTGTGATGAAGCTGGGAGAGGGCAGTCATGTTGCTGTAGAGACGGTTCCTACAGGGTGTCTGAGTCTCGATCTGGCACTGGGACTTGGCGGTGTTCCAAAGGGACGTGTGATTGAGGTTTATGGTCCGGAGTCCAGTGGTAAGACGACAGTGACACTCCACATGATCGCAGAAGTACAAAAGAGAGGCGGGATTGCAGGATTTATTGATGCAGAGCATGCGCTGGATCCTGTTTATGCGAAGAAGATCGGAGTAGATATTGATGAATTATATATTTCACAGCCCGACAGCGGAGATCAGGCTCTGGAGATTGCTGAGACGATGGTGCGCTCCGGAGCAGTGGATATTATTGTGATTGACTCTGTTGCGGCCCTGGTGCCAAAGCAGGAGATTGAAGGAGATATGGGAGACAGCCATGTCGGCCTGCAGGCGAGACTGATGTCGCAGGCACTGCGTAAGCTGACACCGGTCATCAGCAAATCCAACTGTGTGGTTATCTTTATCAACCAGCTCCGTGAAAAGGTAGGCGTAATGTTTGGAAATCCAGAGACAACGACAGGTGGACGCGCATTGAAGTTCTACGCTTCTGTCCGTATGGATGTCCGCAGGATCGAGACGCTGAAGCAGAGCGGAGAGATGGTCGGCAACAGAACCCGCATCAAGATCGTGAAGAATAAGATTGCGCCTCCGTTTAAAGAGGCAGAGTTCGATATCATGTTTGGAAAAGGAATCTCCAAAGAAGGAGATGTTCTGGATCTGGCAGTTGGTATTGATCTTGTCAAGAAGAGTGGTGCGTGGTATGCATATGAAGGAGAGAAGATCGGACAGGGACGTGAAAATGCAAAAGCATATCTGACCAGTCATCCGGAGGTGATGGAGGAGCTGGACAGAAAAGTACGCCAGCACTATCATTTGATCGAAGGAGAGGAAGAGGTAAAAGAGAGTGATCTGAAGCTGACTCCAAAAGAAGAACAGATGGAACTGTCGATCGAGGGAGAAGAATAAAAAATGGTCGTCACGAAAGTAGAGATGCTGACCAAGATCAAATATAAAGTGTATTTAGATGAGGAGTTCGCCTTTGTGTTATACAAGGGCGAACTGTCGCATTACCGGATTGTTGAGGGGACTCTTTTGGAGGAGGATACTGTACAGGAGATTCTGCAGAAGGTGATCTGTAAAAGAGCAAAGCTTCGTGCCATGCATCTTCTGGAGGATATGGACCGCAGCGAATCGGCACTGCGGGAGAAGCTGCGTCAGGGATTGTACCCGCCGGAAGCAGTGGAGGCAGCGATTTCTTATGTGAAGTCTTTCGGATATCTGGATGACGCGCGGTATGCGGAAAATTTTGTACAGAGCAGAAAGGCATCCAAGAGCAGACGAGAGATTTTATATCAGCTCTGCCAGAAAGGTGTATCAAGGGAAATTGCGCAGCAGGTCGTAGAAGAGTGCTTTGACGGACAGGATGAGACTGAGGCAATCCTTAAGATTATCGAGAAAAAGCGTGTGGATCTAAGGACGGCTACACCGGAGCAGATGCAAAAATTATACGGTCATCTGGCACGAAAAGGATTCCGATATGAAGACATCCGTCAAGTGATACAAAATTATGATGAGAATGCTTGACAGGGTTGGTAAAACAGTATAAAATTTAAGTGTTGTATTTATGTATGCAGATACATAAACATGTACAATGAAAATTAAATAAGGAGGTGCTCCTGTGCCGGTAATTTTATGTGTAATTATTGCGGCGGCCCTCGCGTTGATAGTCGGTGTCGTAACTCGCTATCTGACCATTACCAATCTGAAGAACAATGCGGAATCCAAGATTGGAAATGCGGAAGCGAAAGCAAGAGAAATCATTGACGATGCCGTGAAAACTGCTGAAACGACAAAAAAGGAAGCTCTTTTGGAAGTGAAGGAAGAGTCCATCCGGACGAAGAATGATCTTGAAAAAGAGACGAAAGAAAGAAGGTCGGAACTGCAGCGCTATGAAAAGCGTGTGCTGGCAAAAGAAGAAGCAGTAGACAAACGTTCCGAAGCTATTGAGCAGCGTGAAGCAAAATTTACAGCAAAAGAGGAACATTTAAGACAGCGTGAAGCCAAAGTGGAAGAACTCAGTCAGAAACGAGTGCAGGAACTGGAAAGAATCTCAGGTCTTACCTCCGAGCAGGCAAAAGAATATCTGTTGAAAACTGTTGAAGAAGATGTGAAACATGAAACAGCAAAGATGGTCAGGGAGCTGGAGTCTCAGGCAAAAGAGAACGCAGACAAGAAAGCAAAAGAGTATGTTGTCAATGCGATTCAGAGATGTGCAGCTGACCATGTAGCGGAGACTACGATTTCAGTCGTGCAGCTTCCAAGTGATGAGATGAAAGGAAGGATCATCGGACGAGAGGGACGAAACATCAGAACTCTTGAGACTCTGACAGGTGTAGAGCTTATCATTGATGATACACCGGAGGCAGTTGTGTTATCCGGATTTGATCCGATCCGAAGAGAAGTTGCCCGTATTGCTCTTGAACGCTTGATCGTGGATGGACGTATCCATCCGGCAAGAATTGAAGAGATGGTGGAAAAAGCACAGAAAGAAGTAGATTCTATGATTCGCGAAGAAGGAGAGGCAGCAGCCATCGAGGTTGGTGTACCGGGTATCCATCCGGAATTGCTGCGTCTGCTTGGACGTATGAAATTCAGAACAAGCTACGGACAGAATGCGCTGAAGCATTCCATCGAGGTTGCTCAGTTGTCAGGACTTCTGGCAGGAGAGATCGGGCTGGATGTGCGTATGGCGAAAAGAGCCGGACTTCTGCACGACATCGGTAAATCGATCGATCACGATGTGGAAGGATCTCACATTCAGATTGGTGTGGATCTTTGCAGAAAGTACAAAGAATCAGCGACTGTGATCAATGCAGTCGAAGCACATCATGGCGATGTAGAGCCTCAGACTTTGATCGCCTGTGTTGTACAGGCTGCAGATACGATCTCAGCAGTAAGACCAGGTGCAAGAAGAGAGACATTAGAGACATATACAAACAGATTGAAACAATTAGAAGAGATTGCAAACCAGTTCAAAGGTGTTGACAAATCTTTTGCTATTCAGGCAGGTAGAGAGATTCGAGTAATGGTAGTTCCAGATCAGGTAACTGATGATGATATGGTACTTATGGCCAGAGAGATTGCTAATCAGATTGAATTTGAATTAGAGTATCCTGGTCAGATCAAGGTAAATGTGATCCGCGAATCACGCGTCACGGATTACGCAAAATAGAAAACTGAATATGAAATGAAAAGCGGAATTTCTGAAACATCGTAAGATGGGAAAGGAAGTTCCGCTTTTTCGTGGATGAAAGGAAGAATTGTGTAATGAGCGAAAAGATCAAACGTCTGAAGAGAGAATTAAAGTATAAGGGAGCAATCGTAGATTTTTATCAGGATACGATGGAGATAGACGGCACTCATACGGCCACATGGGATTTTATCAGTCATAAAGGGGCTGCAGCGGTTGTTCCTGTAACAGAAGATGGAAAAATTCTGATGGTGCGCCAATATCGAAATGCACTGGAACGTTATACACTGGAGGTTCCGGCAGGCGCGCTGGATGCGGCAGATGAGCCGGGAATTGTATGTGCAGGCAGAGAGTTGGAGGAAGAGACTGGATTTCGCAGTGAGAATCTGGAATGGCTGATCACATTGCGGACAACAGTGGCTTTTTGCAATGAACGAATTGAGGTTTTTGTAGCAAGAGATCTGATTCCCTCCAGACAGCATCTGGATGAAGATGAGTTTATAGATTTAAAGGCATACACACTGGAGGAGTTAAAAGAAAAGATTTTTTCCGGTGAGATAGAAGATTCCAAGACCATTGCCGCTCTTCTGGCATATGAGACGAAGTATCGAAAA
>OGXQ01002243.1_pt1 | contig 13404 bp, 12 predicted proteins | sample 1576291 | NCBI WGS metagenome assembly OGXQ01 (sample SAMEA3541575, study PRJEB24748) | human gut metagenome | biome: human gut; feature: human-associated habitat; material: faeces | place: China | collected 2012 | reverse complement strand
GTCCAGGTGCTCCATATCCTGCCGCAGCAGCTCCCGCAGGGCGGGCTCTGGCTCCTCCTCCAACCGCCGCTGGTAATACTGCTTGTTTTTCAGGAAGGACTCCCTGGAGTCCAGGGCCAGCAGCTCCAGGGATGTCATCCCCTGGAGGAGACCGGTCAGGGCCCGCACCCGGCCCCGGATGCCCTCTGGGGAGAGGATGGACAGGTTATCCGGCCGGAGCAAGTAGAAGAGCAGCTCGTCCCGGCTGCACACCGCGCCGTGCTCCGTCAGGCGGGTGATACCCATGAGCTGACGGGTGGTCTGGCGTTGATGCAGGAGTAATTTTTCCTTCCGCGTCACGGTTCCTGCCCCCATTCGTAAAACTGCTGCTGCAGGAATAGAAAGCAGGCCGCCCGGCGGAGGAAGTCTAGGACGCTGGAGCCCTCCACCTGGATGGTGAGGAATGCATACAGCACCGTACCCACCAGGGGGAGCATGGTACCGGCTTGAGCCAGCGCCAATACAGAGAGGAGAAAAGCCGCCCCAATGACAGCCACATCCCGCAATTGCCACAGCCACAGGGTGGCCTTAGCCTTCAGGTTATCTGGATAGATGAACAAGAAAACACCTCCAAAGCAGGAAGGGATCCGGCCAGTCCGGCCGAATCCCTTCCTGTAGTTCATTCTTCTGTACTGCTTTCTTCCACGCCCTCGTTTCCGTCGGGTTCTCCTTCGGGCTCAGCGTCGTCCTCCGGGGTATAGGCCTCCTCCGGGAGGTGCGTCCCGTCTCCTGTGTTGGTGTCGGCCTCCGCATCCACCCGCTCCTCCTGGGCCTCCGCCAGGGCCCTGTGGATGCAGTCCAGGAAGAAGGCGTTCTGCTTGATGCCCTTCTCCTGCAGGTAGTCCTTAAATCGCTCGAACAGCTCGCCGGGCACCTGGAATGCCACCGTTCTCTTGTCTCCGCTCATCGTAGTTTCCTCCTTCTGATTGTCGTAAAATGTTTGGATCAACCAGGCCATATACTGGCCCAGTGTTTTGCCGGATGCCTCCTGCTCCTCCCGCACCCGGGCGTGAAGCCCAGCGGGGATGGGAGCGCAGAGGTTCTTCACTTTTTCTTCCATATCGCAACTCCCTTCTTCTTATGGTAACGCAAGTATACCGATCTCACCGGCAAATAGCTATGACCAACACCAACAAAGATCTCGCCGGAAACCAAGCATAAGCAACATGCTATTTGACGGCCTGGACAATGGTGCGGGTGGTGTTGACAGCGGCCTGGGCGGTGTAGACGGCGCTCATGATGTTGGCCCTGGTGGTGGTGTCCAGGCCGAAGGCCCCGGCGATGCGGGGCACCTCTCCGGCGGCCAGCATGAGGCCAAGCCCCAGGAGGGCTTTGTCACTGAATACCATGAGCCCCGCCACCAGAATGGTGGCCTGGAGGAAGGCGGTGAGGCACAGGCCGATGACCTGCTTGCACCACTGGGTGAAGCCGTCCGTATAGCCCCGGGGGATGGAGAACATGTACAGGGAGCCCACCGCGATCTGGATGAGCAGGATGCCGCCCCGTTTCAAGTTTGAGAAGAACACCTTGATTACCGCATAGGCCATGAAGATCATGGCGAAGAGGAGCATGATGGGGTTGGTACCCAGGCCCCATTTGGCCTGGGCCGCGATATCCGTCAGGCCAGCCCCCTCAAGGCCTGTGAGGATTTCATTGCCCAGCTCCCCGATGCTCTTTCCCGCCCCTGTGATTTCCATGGCGAAGGTACCCTGGAGGGAGACGGAGAGGGCGTACAGCCGGACGGGCACAGTGGTGAACAGGCTGACGGCAAAGAAGCCCTTGAGGGCATTGAGAGCGGGCTGCTGGAGATTGCCCCGGCCAGATGCGTACTCAATGCCGCACTCAAAGGCAGATACCACCACGCTGACGGCAAAGAGAGCCCAACCCAACTGGGAGAAGAAGCGCACCACTGACCGCACCCAGGAGAGGTCAAACAGCTCCACCCCCATGTTTCCCATCTGGGCGAAGAAGGCGCCCAGGAAGCCCACCATCTGGCTGTAAAACCAGTCCAGGATGGACTCCATCACCGGGTTGGCCACAAAGTCCCAAATAAACACTCGCCTTCACCGCCTCAGATGCCTACGATATTCCAGATGTAATTGGGGGCCAGCAGCACGAAGATCAGGCAGACGAACAGGATGGCCGCCCCCGTCCACTCAAACTGGCCGTGCTTGCGATAGTCGAAGAAGCACAGTGCCACCTTGACAAAGAATGCAATCCCCAGCACCATGGTGAGGGCGGGGAACACCACAGTATCCACCACGGTCTTAATCTGGCCGGCGGCATCCGTCCAGGTCTGCTCCACGGCGTCCGCCACATTGCCGGCGGAGGAGGCGAAGGCCGGGACCATGCACAGGGCGGCCACCGTCAGGGCCAGGAGCAGCACCTGGATTCCCTTTTTTCTGATACTCATTCTGACACCTCCATAAAATTGGAGGGTCGCCCGACTGGGGCGGCCCTTCTAACGATAGTTTGCTGGAATCAATAGCCGGTGCGGGGCAGGGGCTCGGCGGGCTTGTAGACCCTGGTCACCCACCGGGAGGTGGCCATAATCCACTGGCCGTTGTACACGCCGCCCACATCCGCCTGGTTGACGAATTGGCTGCCACCGGTAAGCCAGGCGTAGACGGTGGCATAGACCTGGGGCGCCTCCACCTGCCGGAAGTTGGCGGGCACCACGCCGAAGGACACCATGAATTCGGTGACGTACTCGTTGGAGGCCAGGCCCAGGGCGGCCCTGGAGGCGTCCAATACATAGTTCTGCTGGGTGCTCAGGTTGTCCGCCAAGGTGCGCCAAGTGCCGCCACTCAGGTTGGTCTTGTAGACCACCTTATAATTGCCCGGCACGTTGTAGGTGCCAGTGACAATCTTGTCCAGCCGCACCGCCTGGCCGGGCAGAGTGTCTCGCCAATAGAACGATGTAAGGCTGGTGGTGGAGTTGTTGCCGATGCCTCCGAAATCGTAGCGGATCTGTTGGCCGGGCATGACCTCCACATAGCCGGTTTTTTGGATGCTTACATTGGTGTAGAGGCCCTTGTTGGTCATGGCTGCCTTTACGATCTGCCCTTCAAACTCAATCTCCACCTCGATGGGGGTCTTGTCCAGGCCGTAAAAGTCTGCGGCCTTGGATTCCACGATTTTGTAGCGGCCCAGGGGGAGAGGCCGGGAGGATGCAACGCCGTTCTTGTCCGTCTCAACCGTATCGACCAAGTTGCCGGTCCGGGCGTTGTAGATCTCAAACTCTGTGCCGGGGATGGGGGTGCCGGCGGGCCAGCCGTTGACACTGTTGTAGTCCGCGGAGGTCTTTGTTATCTGGATCTGTCCAGTGATGGGGGTGTTCTCCCACTCCACCTCGGTGGTCTCCCCAGACTCCACATAGACGGTCTTTTTCTCCGTGTCAGGAACATAGCCCTCATTCTCTAACTCTCTGAGATAATACCGCCCGGCCTCCAGACCCTCGATCAGTACATACCCCTCGTTATCCGAAGTGTACTGGCCAACGGGGGTGTTGGTGCTGTCATAGAGGATAAACGGCACCCCATAGATGCCCTCGCCGGTGGCGCTGTCCGTCTTGTGGATGAGGATGGCGCTGACCGGCGTATTCTCCACCTGGAGGGTGGTTGTCTCCCCGTTCTCCACCTCGAAATAGTGGGGCGTATCGTCCATGTGGAAGCCTTCCGCGCTCTCGGTTTCCACGGCATAGTACGATCCATTCTCCAGGGACAGGAACACCCGGCCGTTTCGGTCTGTTGTCACGGTACCCACCAGGGCGTCGTCCATACGGCGGATTTCAAATGTAGTGTTGGGAATCCGCTCCTTGGTGTCATCCGCGTTGACCTTGATCAGCTCCAAGCCGCCCACAGGGTCGTTATACACCGTGATGGTCTGGGTGTCGTTGGGGTTGATGACCACCGTTTGGGTACGGGTTTCCTCATGGATGGTGTAGCCCTCGATGGTCTTGGTCTCTGTGACGAGGAATGTCCCCACCAAACCGTCAATGATGATCTGGCCGTTTTCGTCAGTGCGGTAGAGGCCCATGCTGGAGGTCATGCCGCCGTTGTCGTCCACCACCGTGCCGTCCGCCTCGGTGATGGTAAATTCCACCCCCTCCAGGGGCTCATGGGTGACGGAATCCAGCTTGTTGATGACAAGGCCGCCCTTGGGGGTGTTGGTGATGACCACCGTTTGGGTATCTCCACCCTCCCCGATGACTACATTGGTGGAGGGGGCATCCATGACGTACCCCTGGGGCGCCTTGATCTCCGTGAGCACGTATGCGCCGGGGGCCAGATTGGTGATGCGGATCTCACCGCTGCTGTCAGTGGTAAACACCCCGTTCTGGGTCAGGGTGCTGTCACCGATCACCCCGTCCAGGCCCACTTCGCACCCCGACGCGGTCGTGACGCGGAACTGGGCGCCGGCCAAGGGCTGACCGGTCACGCTGTCCCGTTTCTGGATAATTAGGGCCCCATGGGGTTCATTTTTGAAGGTAAGGGAAACGGTGCGGCCCGCCTGGATTTGGATGGTCTGGGATTGGGTGTCGATCTCGTATCCGGCCGGGGCTCTCGTCTCCGTGACAATGACGCTTTTGCCCGGCTCCAGGCCGTCAATACGGATTTCGCCATTTTCGTCGGTGACAAAAATCCCGTTGCTATCTCCGATCACGGTGCCGTCCGCATAGGTGATTTTGAACTCAGCATCAGGCAGGGTCACGCTGGGGTTGGCCGAGCACACCTTACGGATGAGCAGATTCCCGTCCGGCATGTTTTCAAAGCGGACAGTGATGACACTCTGCTCCCCGTTGTCTGCCAGGTAGACGGTCTCGGAGGACTGGATGATGCTGTACCCCTCCGCCGGATCCACCTCCTCCACGATGTACGATCCTGGCTTCAGGCCCGTCCAGATGGCCATGCCGTTGGAGCCGGTCACCTTCTGGCCGATCACCGTGCCGCCGGTACCGGAGGCGCCGCCCAGGTAGCGGAGCTGGAAGGTGGCCCCACCCAGGGCTTCACCGGTGACACTGTCATATTTCTCCACCACAATGGCGTTGAGGGGCACATTTTGGAAGGTCACCGTCCTGTCCCTGCCGCCGGTGATGTAGAACTCCTGGGTGGCGGGTTCTTTGATGGTGAAGCCAGGGGCGGGTTCCAGCTCCGTCACCTTGTACCAGCCGTCCCGCAGGTTCTCCAGCACGATCTGGCCGCTGGCGTCAGTGAAGTAGATCCCCAGGTCGTTGAGCTCGCCGGTGTCGGTGCCATTGCTGCCGTACCAGAGCTGGAATTTGGCCCCCTGGATGGGGCTGCCGGTGATGCTGTCTACCTTCTGGATGGTAAGGGTGGGCTTTTTGTGGTTCTCGAAATAGACGGTGTGGTTCCGGTTGGGATAGAGGGTGACCAACTGGGGCTCCGCATCCATGAGATAAGGGGAGGGAACCGATTTTTCTGAAATTTGATACACCCCGGGCAGCAGATTTTCCAGGGTGGCCGTTCCGTCTGCCCCGGTCTTGATTTCATCCACGCTGTGGCCGTCCGCCGCCTTGACGGTGAACACGGCCCCCGCCACGGGTGCGCCGGTGTCGGCATCCCGCTTCACCACCGTCAGGTTGGGGCGGATGTCGTTCTCTAGGATGATCGTGGAGGTCTTGCCGGGGAAGAGCTCCACATGGTACTCCACCGAGTCGATGATGTGGTCTGAAACCGTATCCAGCTCCTTGACCGAATACACCCCTGGCTCCAGGCCGGAAATCAGGATTTCGCCATTTTCATCAGTGGTGCGATCCAAGTAGTGCGAACCATCCTCAATCCTGGCGATGCGGAAGGTCACCCCAGCCAGCCGGGAACCGTCCGCACTCAGCTTGATGAGGTGCAGGGAGGGCTGGACGGAGTTGGTGAACACAAAACGGGCTGTCTGGTTGGCCTCCATCTGGATGATGCGCTGGGCCTCGTCGATGAGGTAGCCGGGGCAGTCCAGTTCCGTCACCACATAAGCTCCGGTGGGCAGTTCAGACAGGTCGATTTCGCCGTTCTGGTCGGTGGTGAACTCCGCCGGGCCCCACGATCCGTCTACCGCCTCGATGCGGAACCTGGCGTTGGGGATCACCTTGGACGGGTCGGCGCTGTCCACCTTGACCAGCCAGATCCCGGGCTTCTGGTCGTTAAAAAAGTAGAGCTCCTTAATACTGTCTCCGGCCTTCAGTTCAATTTCCTGCGGGGTGGAATCCACCAGATGCCCACTGTCTCCGGTGTCCACCTCCTGAACGAGGTAGGTGCCCGGCTTACAATCGACGAGGAGGATTTCACCCAGGGCATCCGTCTCGTAGTCGCCCAGGAGCTCTCCATCCCGCCAGATACGGAAGGTGACACCGGACATGGTCTCATGGCTCAGGCGGTCGTATTTGACGATTCTCAGGCCGGGCAGGGCCTCATTTTTCAGAGTATAGGTAACACATTCCCCAGTCACCACAGTAGTGGTGTAGACCTGCGGATCACGCTGCCACCCCTCCGGAGCGGCCAGTTCCTGGATTTCGTAGGCCCCCGGCTTCAGCTCCGTAAACGTATAAGAGCCGCCTGTTCCGGTTACGCCGGAATAGGTGGCTCCGCTTTCGATGTGCTTAATCTGTATTTGGGCTCCAGCCAGGCCGGCCCCGGTGGAACCGTCGATCTTTTCAATTCTAAGATCTCCGTAGGGTTCATTTTCAAAGTCCACCTCGGCGGTTTCTCCATATTTTACGGTGACCTGCTTGACCGGCTCCTCATCCAGCAGGTGATACTCTGGGGGCACTCGTTCATAGATGGTGTAATTGCCCACCTCAGTGAGGGGGATGGTGATGGAACCGGACTCCGGCGTGGTATAGATGCCGATAGTGTCCCCGTCCGGACCCACCACCTCGAAGGTCGCCCCAGCCAGGGTCACGGTGGTACCGGCCTCGTACTTGGTGATTTTGAGGGCAGTCTGCTCCGGTTCCGGTTCTGGCTCTGAGTTGTAATTGCTGATGGCGTTACGCAGCAGGCTGGTCTGGGGATCGGTATCACAGAGATAGCTCTGGAGATTGCCATATTCGTCCGTTTCCTGGCAGAGAGCATAATAAACAGCGTAGCGATAGACATCGGCAGAGAGGGTCAGCTGGACGCTGCCGCTCCGCCCCTCCACGCTGGCCGCCGGATACAGCACCTTAAATTGTCCGCTGTAGCCGTCTCCGGTGTTGGACACCTCGAGCTGGGTAATATCCTGTCCGTTCATGTCTGTAATTCTGGTACCATCAGGGACGTCACCAGGATTTTGAAACTGGATATTGACGATATGGTTTACGACCCAGGTATCTGAGGTGGCGGTAAATACCTGTTGGAAATATGCTTCCCCATCAAGGGTAACGGGGTACGCCTGCTCCTGGTCTGGGGTGACCGTAATCTGGGGCTCATCCACATGATCCCAAGTCATACCTTGTGTATAAATTCTGGTCGCAGCATCCAGAAGCTTTTCTCCAATTGTGCGTTCTGAGCCGGTAAGGCCCGGGGCCACGGTGACATTGTGGATATCCCACTCTGGGATCAGATAGCACCAGAGCGCGATTTTGCCTGCGTAAAAGGCCTGATACTTGTTATCCAGCCCAAGTTCCTCCAGTGAACGGTGGGGGTACATATTGGCAATCAGCCCCACTACCTTGGGATCGCTGGCCTTCTCCTCAGCCAGATAACGGATACTCTCCCCCTCGGGAACCGTTTGGGGTACGCCGTACTGGTTGGGGTTGACACAGTATGCCGGGATCTCCTGTTGCTTGCCCTGCGCATTTTCATATAAAAAGTAGGTATAAGATTGGGTCTGCACCTTGCCATTGACAGCCAGATAGTTCATGGAATATCCGCCGCTATAAATGTCCAGTTCGCCCAAAGCCTCTTCCGGAGTAGATGCCGCAACAGCGGATAAAGGCAGCATGCCTATGATTAGGACAGCTGTCAGCAGGAGCGATATTACTTTTTTCACAATATTTCCTCCTCGGTGGATTTAAACAAAGTAAAAAACGCCCCGAAACGGTTCGTGATTGGCCGTTTCGGAGCGGTAACACATCGTTTTGCTATTTTTGCTATGGGTGGTTACATGCCCATTACATTGTATTCGGTATAGAGGTATTTCCCATTTTTATAGACATCCCATGCTTCCACCTCAAACCGTGCCATTGGGGCGGAGTAGAAGACGCGGGTGAGCTGTTCGTCCCGCCAGGGCCAGAACGTCTGCACACCGCTGGACTCTGTAATCCCCATAGACAGGCGTAAGATGGGATCCCCCTTAGAGTTGAGCTTAAGGGTTCCAGCCTCCCATAACTCCGGGCAGTTGGGTACGGCGTTATACAGGGTATACAGCATCCGGCGGGTTTCATAGAGATTTAAGATATGTAAATCGTCGCCATATTGATCATGGAACCTATGAACAGCAACTTGAGGCAGCTCCAGCTCTGGGAACTGGTTCCAGTCACAAGTCGGCGTGGGCAGCGGGGCCAGGGGCTCCCATAACTTCAGATCGGTAATCTCATAGGTGGTACCGTCATCGCAGAGCACCTTGTCTCCCTCCTGTAACCGGAGGGGCTCGTCCGACTGGGGGATGACGACCACCCCGGAGGGGGCGGGCGCCGCGCTTTCCTCTGTGTAAGGGGAGCTGGTGTCTACCAGGACACGGTTGGCGCCCTGGTCATACGCCACGCCGAAGTCTACCGCCCGGCCGACATCCCGGAGCTGCACATAGTTGTGGCCGTGGATGACATACGCTTCCAGATCCACCTGTTTCCCGTCCACATAGAAGGTTTGGGTGCTTGGGGCTGCAGTGAGGGCAGCCACCCCCGCCGATGCTGGCCCTGCCAGGGCCGCGCCGGCCAAGGCACCTGCCAATACTGCTGGAATAAGCTGTTTCCTTTTCATACGGTTGACCTCCTTCTTTCCTCTGCTGTTCTTGTGTTCCTTACAGCAACAACATACCGGAAATCTGGGGAAAAGTCTACAGCAAAGAGCAGTCCCCTGTGGAGAAAATGAGCCCGGAAACTCAAGCAGGTTACACAACCTCCACCGCCTGCACCTGCCAGCGGTAGGCCCTCTGATTACGCACGCAGGTGTAGAGAGTGAGCATGTTCTCGATAGAAGGGGCGGTGCCGCTGGTATCCGTCTCCTTGACCTTCTGTACACTGGTGACCTCATAGGTGCGGACGCCCAGCTTGGTGGTCCAGGTGATGGTATCTCCCCGTTCCAGGGTGTGGAGATCCCCAAAGTCATCCCGTACCCCCCGGTTGTGCCCGGCGATGGCGCAGTTTCCATCCCAGATGCTGGTGCCTTTGAAATGTCCCGCGCCCTTCATGAGCGTGGAGCTGTCTGTACCCTCATAGACCCGCACGCTCAGGCCGATGGCGGGGATTCTCAATGTCCCCAGGTATCCGCTGGAATAGTAGAGATCCGAAGTCACCGGGGTATAGCCGAGGGAGGTGGTCTGCTCCTCCTCGGTAGCCGGAGTGGAGCTGTTGGTATCTACAGAGGGCGGGAACACGATTGGCATCCCGCTGCCGTTGACGGCGCCCACTGCCATGCCCTCCGGAGCCAGGTTGGGGGTGAGCCAGGTTCCGGTGTTCAGGGTATCCGCACTGGCGCTGCCGAAGCCCGGCGGGATGAGGGCGGCATTCTTGCTGATGTCCTCATTTTTCAGGGCCCCGCCATCTGCCGTATGTACCACCTCCACCGAGGTGGACTTGCCGTAGTCCGGCCCCTCTGGCGCGTCAATGGCGTAATCTAAAGCCCCCGCCGGTGTGGCCAGGGCCGCCGTCAGGCAGGCGGCCAAGCACAGGGTGATCAGCTTCTTCATTCCGTATCCTCCTCTTTGAATTCCCGGCGCCGTTTGACGAACAGGCAGGCTCCAATCACGCCGCCCACAGCAAAGACCACGCCCAGCGGGAGCAGGATGGCCGCCCAGTTGAACTGAGCCAGGCCGTCCCCAGGCTCCTCCATGGGTACGGCGGGTTCCAGGGGTTCCCCCTCAAAAATTGCAACGTAACGCACCCGGTTCAGGGCAATGCGGCTGACGGTACCGGTGTAGTCTGCCGTGACGGTATATCCGGTGACATAGCTGCTGGTGGCGGTGCCGGTATAGGTGGCCACGGCGGTGTAGCGGTCTCCAATGGCGTAGCCGGACATGCCGGTGGTGTTGTCCGTCAGCCAGTCAATGTTCTGGAGGGTGAGGGTACGCCCGTCCTCCTCGATGCTCTTGGGGATGCTGGCGGTATCCTGGCTGGCCAGGTTGGGGTAGGAGCGGGTGGCAGACACCTCCCGGGTGGAGCTGCCGTAGCCCGCCGCCGCCACCTGGACAGTGTCCAGCTGGAGGGACAGGGTGCCGGACAGGCCGTCCTCTGTGACGAACTCCTTCTCCTGGGGCAGCAGGGCCAGGACGGATTCCATATCCTTGCTTTTACTCTCCAACGATACGGTCTCCGTGTGCGGACGGCTCTCATGCTCCGGCAGCTCCTGCTGGAGCAGGTCTGTCAGGGTGTAGTGGAAGCCGTCCTGCTCGAAGTCCGACCGGGGGATACCGGCAGGGTCCTGCTCCGGGGACAGGTCATAGACCTTGCGGATCTCCGCCCCGTCCTCACTGCGGGTGACAGAGGTTGGATAGCAGACCTGCACCTCGGTGACCGCGGGGAATGGCTCCGCCGCCAGGGCGGTTGGGAGCAGCGCCGCGGCTATCAACAGGCCGGCGGCGCATCTCAGAATGGTGTGTTTCACGATGGGGTTCCTCCTTCACATTTTGTCATATTTTGCTCCAGCCGCTCCAGGGTGCGCCGGGCCAGGAGGCGGAACTCCCAGGGCTCCAGCTCCAGGGGGCGGTAGTCGCCTTTGTCCGTGATGCCGTCCGCCCGCACCTTGAGCACCAAGGGCAGGACGGCGGCAGGTTCCTTGAGCACCGTGGGGGCCAGCCAGCCCTTGCCTGCCAGGTACACCCACCGGAGGGCGGAGGCAGGATTACCAGGGACGTCGGGCCAGAGGTATTTCCCCGCCAGCTTCTTGCGGCGCTGCTTCTTGTTGACGGGGATGGGGGCCAGGATCTTGCCCTCAATTTGGTAGCGAAGGCCAAGCTCCTCTACACAGGCGCGGACAGCCTGTCTTGCCTCCGGCTTATCTGCCCAGACAGGCAGCGGCTCCCCAAGCTCTGTGGCCAGCACGTCCTCCCCCTCTGGATCATCTGGGAAGAGGGGCACGTTCTTCACCAGCTCCAGCACGTGGAAGCCGTCCGTCAGGCCCAGCACCTTCCGCTTGGTGATGGGGATGCCCCGGTAGTGCGCCAGGGCCTCCCCCAGCTCCGGGCGCTGCCGGATCGTCCAGCCTTTCTGTAGGAAGCCGCCCCGGCCCAGCCGCAGATCATCCATGGTGTAATAGGCCAGGCTCATTCGGCATCCTCCTCCCGGGCCAGCAGGGCGCCCAGCCCGAACAAATCCACGCCGCAGTGCTCCAGCATGTCCAGGAACTCCGCGTCATAGGATCGGAATACCTCAGACGCTCTTTTACACGGCATACCGCTGGCTGACCGGCTGTCCAGAGCCAAGCGGACAACCATGCCGACGTTCAGATCGTGGAGCAGCCGGATGGCCTCTAACTGCTCCCTTGCAGTGGGCTCCTGCCAGGTAAGCACGATGCAGCCGTGCTCTGTATGCAGGGTCAGCCGCTCCGCGTCCTCCAGTCCGGAGAGCTGGAGGGCGGCCCGGGGGATGGCCAGGGTCTTCTTGCTTGTGTCATGGCAGATGGTAAATTTCATCTTCTGTTTTCACCTCGTATTCTTAGTCCTGCGGCCAGTCCCACACCCGGGGCAGCCGCCCGGTGGGGACGGACAAGATCCGCAGCTCCGGCCGGTCACTGGACTCCAGTCCGGGGTTATCCAGCAGGGAGAGCTGGCGGTTGAGCATGGGGCCGGGGTCAAAGTTGGTCATGAGCAGCTCGTGGTACCTGGCGTCCTCCTGCCGGGCCATGGGGTTGGGGCGGTCAAAGCCCACAATGTAAAAGTCCGGGGCGAAGAGGTCCAGAATGTCCGGATGGCTGTTATAGGACAGAACGATGTGGCTGTCCCGCGCCGCCGGGGCGCACAGGCAGTCATGGAGCCGGACGTGGTCTTGGAGGGCAAAGGAGGGTGTGTACATCTCCTCCGCATCCAGATAGGGCGGGTCTGCATAGATTACCGCTCCGGGCCGGGCGTACTGCCGGATCACGTCGCAGCAGTCCTTGCTCTCCACTACCACACCCCGGAGTGCGTCCGAGGCGCGTCGGAGCAGGCCGAGGAAGCGGCGCAGCTCCACGCTGTGCCCGCCAAAGCTGTTCCCGGCAGCACTGTAGCTGTACCGGATGCTCAGATAGTAGGCCGCAGCCCGCTGTACGTCCGGCAGGTTGGCCCGGCCCACCAGGAGCTTCTTCACCTCCTGCCTGTCCATGGGCGGGAAGTAGTCCTCGGCAATCTGGAGCTCATCCTTCAGGAAGTCGTTGGGGTCATACTCGTGGTCAAGGAAGCGGAGCACCAGCTCGAAGTCTGCCCGGGCATGGAGGGGCAGGAAGTCCAGCTCCCTGAGCAGCGCCAGGGGCCGGTCCCTGGCACAGCGGAACAGGTTGACCAGATCCACATCCACGTCGTTATACACCCGGAGCGGGGCATACCCGGCGCCCAAGCCCAGGGTCACCGCGCCGCTGCCGCCGCAGACCTCCAGCAGGCGGGGCGCCTTCCTGGGGAGCAATTGGAAGATGTAGGGGAGCAGGGAGTGCTTCCCGCCTACCCAGGGCAAGAAGGGTTTAGCGATCTGCCTCACCTCCCCCGGGCAGGCGGAAGTCGCCCATGGCTCGGATCATGCCCGAGGATGCCATCCGCAGCCCAAGCTCCATCCTCTGGAGCTGAAGAATCGCGGCATACACTTCCCCGCTGTTGGAGGGGTAGAAGTAGCCGGTACGGTCGCTGCAGATAGGCGCCCCGTCTACCCGCAGGTCATGGATCAGCTTGCGCAGCTCTGTTCCGCTGATGCGGAATACCTTCATCAGCTTCTCCCCGCCCAGGGCATTCTGCTGGCCAAGGCAGTGCTTTTTCAGGTACCGCAGCAGCTCTCGTTCTTTTGCTCTCATGATGTCCCCCTTTTCCGGGCCGCTCTCCCGAAAAAGGGGGCAAAAAAGCAGGGGCCGCTGTCCTCTTCGGAAAAACGGCCCCTGTCGATCTATCTATGATGGTATGAGCTTACATCTTCTGCATCTGTGTGGGCGCCTGGGTCTGGGTATGGGGGCCCAGGATGTAGGCCCCGCCGTCTAATGTCTGGGAGTGTCATCTGTTTTCGCTTCTGCAGATGTTTCTGTTTTGTTTTCTGTTGCCGGT
>OGXQ01002242.1_pt1 | contig 13404 bp, 9 predicted proteins | sample 1576291 | NCBI WGS metagenome assembly OGXQ01 (sample SAMEA3541575, study PRJEB24748) | human gut metagenome | biome: human gut; feature: human-associated habitat; material: faeces | place: China | collected 2012 | reverse complement strand
CAAGTGAGATGGAAATGGCTTTGCGCGAAACTCAGACTCGTTTTTATGCCCTTGACTTAAAAAATATGGGGCAAAACTTTTCACTCGATGATGGTTTTAACCTGTTAAAGCTTCCTGTGAAGGAAGCCGAAAACGATGGCTCTTTGAATTATATTGCTTCAACATACGATCCGTATGATATGGTAATACGCGACGGAATCTATCCGGGTGGACGTAAAGTGATAACTTTTGCCAATATTCTTCAGCACGATGTCTTTCCATTGGCACGTATTCTTCAATTGGTTCAAAAATATGGACAGGGAGAAATGCGTCGTCCCGTAGAGATTGAGTTTGCCGTAAATCTGAATGCAGCAGAGAAGAAAGGAGTATTCTATTTGTTACAGATACGTCCGATGGTAGATATGAAAGCCGATTTGAATGAAGATTTGGATGCTATCCCCGAAGAGCAGCTCCTGCTGAAGAGTGTAAATTCTCTCGGACAAGGTATTATGGACGATATTCAAGACGTAATATATGTAAAGACCGAAGGGTATTCCGCTTCCAATAATCAGCTGATTGCCTATGATATAGAGAAACTTAACAAACGTTTCTTGGATGAAGGAAAGCATTATATTCTTATTGGTCCGGGACGCTGGGGAAGCAGTGATACATGGCTGGGTATTCCGGTAAAATGGCCTAATATATCGGCTGCACGTGTCATTGTAGAGGCTGGACTCACCAATTATCGTGTCGATCCGAGTCAGGGAACCCATTTCTTCCAAAATCTGACATCCTTCGGCGTTGGTTATTTTACGATAAATGCATATATGAACGACGGACTGTATAATCAGGAATTGCTGAACAGTATGCCGGCTGTGGAAGAAACCAAGTATTTACGCTGGGTACATTTCGATAAGCCGCTTGCTGTCAAGATGAATGGTAAGAAGAAAATAGGAGTGGTTAGTTTTGACTGATTGGATAAATATAAGACAGGTGGGGCAACTTCAGTATAATTGCTCCACCTGTCTTTTTATAGCTTTTTTATCCGTTATTCCGGTAATCCAGCGGGCTCATCCCCACATATCTTTTAAAATATTTTCCGAAAAAGGACATGTTAGCAAAGTTGAGCGAGTCTGAGATCTCCTGAATCGAAAGATTTGTTGATTTTAGTTGCGACTTTGCATCCATGATAACCATGCGCGAAATAATTTCCATGCAGGTATTTCCCGTTGCCTGTTTTACCGTAGTGCAGAGGTGTGTTTGAGTTATTCCTAACTTTTCGGCATACCATGCTACATTACGTGTTTTATTGTAATTCTGCATGACCAGCTGAGTGAAGTTTTTGCATAACATTTCGCTCTTCGACAAATTACTTTTGTTTTCATTTGCCCGGTTGCTGTACATGGCTGCTATACCTATATGTATATTATTATAGAGGTGTGGAGTTATGAACTTTCGGGTATTCTCGTTAAAGAATTCATACAGCTTTATCAAAAAACAGAGATAATCTTTCAGCAGTGCAGCACCTTCCTGACGGAGGGTAATGAGCGGGCGTCCTAAAGTGATGTATAAAGTATTCATTGTAGAACGGTTTAAGTTAGCCTGTTCTACATATTTCGATGAAAACCCTCCGAAGTATAATTCCATTTCTCCTTTTACACTATGTATCTGAAGAATTGTTCCGGGCATGATTGTTACAAAATCGTTGGCGCGTACAGTTATTCGGTTCAGGTTAACCGATGCTTCTACTTCACCGCTCATACACAGAACGAAAATTTCCGATTTTATTCGGCATGGGAAATTGGTGTATAAGCTTAGTAGCTCTTTACTGATACCTGTCCCTACAATCCATTCTTCCGGTAAATCTATCTTGGGTAATTCTTTTTCCATCGTTTAAAACTTTCTGCAAAGTTATATGTTTTTTGAAATATAGACTATTGACAGATTAGTTAAATAACCTAATATAGTTTATAAATTAGTACGTTATATATTCACTTTTAATGTCATATTAAAAAATAGAACAAAAATAATAAGATTAGACCTTGTCAGTTCTTCTAAAAGGTTGTTACTTTGCACCGACTAATAAAAATAAAAATTTAAGGTATCAAATGAAAAAGAATTTGTTTTTTTACTTGTTTGCTGTATTGTGTACAGTGAGCTTGTTCACTTCTTGTAGTGACGATGATGAACCAACAGTAACTGTCCCTGGTAATGTTGATGTAGCAGGTGACTATAAAGGTACATTGGATGTTAAATTAGTATCGGCAGGTATTGAAACACCGGCTGGCACTGTTCCTTCACAGTTGGTTTCTGTTATTAAGTCAGGAGAAAATACCGTAGATCTGAAAATAACTAATTTTTCTTTCAGTGGTATGCCGCTGGGTGATGTTGAGTTAAATGGTTGTCAGCTAACTGATGGTGGTAATGGCAAATATACTTTCACAGCAACAGAATCTTCTATGGAATTAGCCGGTGTGCTGGTTGCTGATGTGAAGGCAAATGGAACTTTTGCAAACGAAACTCTTGCTATTGATTTGGATATAAATAATATAAAGCTTGCTGGCAATGCTGTTCCTTATACAGTAAAAGCTGTTTATGAGGGTACTAAACAGTCAGGTTCTGAAAGCAGTGAAGCTAAGATCCTTTCTTTTGTTTTCGACAAAGAAGTTGCAGCTGTAGATTCATTGGTTGTTGGTGATGTGGTTATCAACGAAGAATCTAAGACTATTACTTTCATGGTTGCTGATACTGCAAAAGCTGAATATCTTACAGCTTTAGTTCCGACTATTGAAGTTTCTGATGGGGCAACTGTCACTCCTGCAAGTGGTGTAGCACAGGATTTCTCAAATGGTAAGACTGTAACTTATACAGTTACTGCCGCTGGTGGTAATGTGGCTGAATATAAGGCTTCTATTGTTGGAAAAACTGCATTCTATGATTTTGAAGATTGGAAAACAGTTGAGGTTAAAAGTGAGTTTGATGGTTCTGTTCAATGGACATATCAACTTCCTGTTGCTGGTGCATGGTCGGGGGCAGATGCCGCATTACAGTTGATACCTGTAATGGTTCCAACTTTTGATGCTACTCAAAGAAGCCTATTACCGACTGATGAAGCTTATTCTGGTAGCAAAGCTGCAAAAGTGGTAACATTGGATACCGAAGGTGCTCCAAGTATTATTCCTGGAGTTTTTCCTAGTGTTCCTAAAGTTACGTCAGGATCTTTATTCTTAGGAGATTTTGAAGTTGATGCTCAAAAAACATTACGTAGTACACGTTTTGGTGTGCCATATAGTGCTAAACCTATAGTTGTTCGTGGCTATTATAAATATATTCCGGGCGAAGTATATTATCGTTGTGATGATCCGGAGAAATCGAATGAGGCTGTAAAAGATGCTTCATTGAAAGATGAATGTGCCATAAGTGCTGTTTTGTATGAAGTTTCTTCTTATGAAACAACAGAGGATCATGATAAAGATGAACGTTTGGACGGTACAAATATATATACATCTGATAAGATTGTTGCTATGGATGTATTGGAAAGTGGTGCAACAGACGGATATGTTTCATTTGAATTAAATTTGGAATACAAGCAAGAATTTGATGCAACAAAACTGTATCGTTTTGCTATTATATGTTCGTCAAGTAAAAATGGTACAACTTTCTCTGGAGCTCCAGGTAGTACATTATATGTAGACGATATTGAGGTTATAGCAGAGTAATTAATCAAAATTAATAAGAGAAGAGGGTGTGTCAAAACTCGTTTTTTGAAAATATGAACTTATAATTTGAAATTTGAGCATCCTAAAAGACTAAAGAAAGGGCCGTATCATTACTCAATACAGAGTTTGATACGACCCTTTTTTAATATTATAGTTATAATCTGTAACTTTGAGGAGTAGTTATTTTAGTTTTGACACACCATCTTTTTATTTGTACAAATTATAAAAAAACATGCTGATGTTTTATCCAATTCTTGGGCAAGTTTTCTTGAATTTATGCTCATGTTTTTTTAGAATGCAGTGATTCTTAAAATATAGATATCTGATATAAACTAAAAAGGCTCTGTCAATCGTATTTGGGAGAATGACAGAGCCTTTCTTATAGTAAGTAAAGTGGTTGATTCTTAATGTGATAAACTCTTTTGGGAAGAGCCTGATCTTTGGTTTGCCCTCACGTTTTCTTCAATAGCTGAAAATTTGATGAAAGGCTTGAAAAATACGTATTTCTATTATGCGAGGTTAAAACTCGTAGCCAAATCCGAAATTCAGATAAATGGGGTACATGGCAAAAGAAATAGTATTGAAGTCTTTCTTGAATATGTCATTGAGTCCCCATGTCAAATCGGCGTGTACAGTGAGGTGTTTGTAAGCTTTCCAGCTTCCTCCAGCCTGAATACCCCATTGGAAACGACGTAATTCATCAGAAAAGTCATATGCTGCTGAGTTGTCACCTTCAAAATCAATGCGGCTTCCCGTTGCATCGGGAGTGCGCAAATGTCCTTCATAAACTTCTCCTGAAAAATCTCCATCCATCATGTATGAGAAATAAGGACCGGCTACAACTTTCCAGCGGTTATTGATTTTATAGTTTGCCAACAATGGAATAGTGATATACGACATCTTGACTTTGGTTTTGACACCTCCGGTCCAAAGACCTTCTACTTTTCCGCCTACTTCGTTGAAGATAGCCATTCCGTAATTTTTTACTGTAGCACGTGTGGTCATGTCTTTGCTGTCAAGTCTTACTCCAAGACTTATTCCCCATTTCTGGGCAGCATCAACCCATTTTGTTGCGTTTCCTTCAATTGTTATGGCAAGTCCCGGTGAGTAACTGTCCAAGCTTCTGATCTCTTTTGGAAGAGGAAGCGGTGAAGTTCCTCCGATATTGACTCCTGCCTTGAATTCGTAATCTAGTCCATGTAGGGATGACCATAGCAAACCTTTATGTTCGGTAGACTGTGCATGTAACAAATTTGCTCCTGCAGTAAGTGCCGCAGCTAATATAAATATATATTTTTTCATATTCCTGTTTCGAATATCTAGATGATTGAATTGTATTATTCACAAGTTATTTCTACTTCGTCAATGCAAAGCTCACTTCCTATAGCCCCTTCGAAATAGGCTCCCTGAATGCTGGAAGAGAAGACAATAGCAAGTTTATATTTACCAGCTTTCAGATTATCTTCATTAATGGTTTTACCATTTTGGAGCTTGAAATCCAGATCAAATCTGGTCCACTGGTCGGTTGCTTCTGTTTTGTCTATACGTGCCATTGAAACAATGTTCTTTGCTTTCTCGTTGCTTTCCGTAAATAAGTCACCATCCAGTGAGAAGTCACTGTTGGGGGCTTCATAAAGCACGGCATAGATATCACCGGTATCGGTTTTTCCTGAAATGACATTTCCGTTCTGGTCTGTCAATGTTGCTCCCGGTTTATATTTGTAGTATCCTGACATTTTCAGAGGTTTCCGTGTGAAAGGGAAGCCGAACTGAGTTGCTTGTCGTGGAGCAATAATAGCATAAGTCATGTTGAAAGAGCCGATAAAGAGATTTCCGGCTGCAATCGGCATTTTAGGGTTGGTATTCATACCGAAGGTTCCTGTTGACTGAGTAACTAGTTTTACACATTTGCCTTCTACTCCTCCGTCAGCCTGTGATGTCGGATATTGTATGGCATTGGTTGCCATGCCGCATAAATTATATCCCTGATTACCACTTGCCCATTGCATGATACCATTTACATCAGTCAGGTATAATACATGATATGGATTGATTTCTCTTAAGTTTTCGAATGAATATTTTAAAGGTAGCTCTATTGTATATAGATTAACTGTGTAAGTTGCCTTGTTACTTCCATCTTCGGATGTGACAGTGAAGGTACGCTCTTTTTCAGTGCTGAAATCGTAGTAAGGTGGATTGTCTTTGCTTTGAGATTGGTCTGGACTGATGGTAGCCCCGTCAGGGAGAGTGAAATTCAATTCCTGAGCTGCTACATTAGAGCCTTCGAAAACGAAGATATCGATTTCTCTGCTTATTTCATTGATGTTTATTAATTGAATGTTTGTTCCGCTGCATCCGTCTATTGCCGCTTCTACGTTTAATGCTTCATCTTGGATGCAGGATATTGTGGATAAAGATAGTGTAATTCCGATTAAAATGTTTTTTAAATCCATGTCTCTTTTAGTTATTGTTGATGTGGCAAATATACGATAAAAAAAGCCCTTCGGAAGCTAATTTCATTTAATTTTTATACCGTATCTATGAAAAATAGACTAAATGAAAAATTGTAAAATACATGAATTTCGCTGTTTTATGATATGCTAAAGGTTGTGGAAAATAAAAAATAGGACAAAAATAAAAAAAAAAGACCTTTCCAATTTAATTAAAACTCTGTTACTTTGCTCCCTGAAAAAATTAAATTATTACTTGGATGAAAATGAATAACTGTTTAAAGGCTCTTTTTTCATTGGTGTTGTTGGCTTTTTTAGGCAGCTGCTCTAGTGAAGAAGGAAAAGAGAGTGTTACAGGACAAGGACGTATTATGGTCGATTTGTCGACCGACTTGTCTTACAGCCGTTCGGTAGACGAAAGTGCTTACCGTAACGTAAACAATTATAAGGTATCTCTATATAAAGGAGAAGAACCTGTTTACACGGATAAACTTTATGGCGATCTGGAATTGGAACAGAGTGTAGACTTTGGAGTTCCTTATACGCTTACTGCTTATTATGGAGAGGATGTTGCTGCTGGTTACGACAAGCTGTACGTAAAGGGTAGTCAGACATTTACGGTATCTCAAGGTGATAAAAAAACTGTTTCTATTCTTTGTAAACCTGCCAATGCCAGAATTACTTTAGTTTATAAAGGAAATGATGATAACGATGCATTCGAAGATTACTTCCAGGATTGTACCGTTACTGTAAAGACCGACTATATGGATGAGGCTTGGACTATGAATAAGTCGAATGAAGGTCAACAGCTTTATCTGAAAACCGGTGATGAAGGTACAAATGCTACTTTGTCCTTCTCTTTAATCGATAAAAATGGTGAACCTGTATCTGTTGATGGTTTCGATACTTCTAAGGTAATCGATTTGAAACCTTGCTATTCTTATACTTTGACCATCAAGCCGAATCAAACAGATATTCCAGGAGGTAAGCTGGGCTTGACTATTACTGTTGATGATGGGGTAACAGAAGAAGATGTTACTGTTAATATCCCGGGTGATTACATTCCAAATTAAGATAAAATACGAATAAAATGAAAAAATATAAGAGTTTAATATGGCTTTTAGGCCTTATTGTAGGTTTGTCATCTTGCGAAATGCGTGATGAACTTTTGGGTAAAGGAGGAGCCGGAGAAAATGCCGGTACATTGGAACTCGATTTGGCTTCTATATATAATGGAGTTACGTTAAGCCGTGCAAACGAGACTGTTGATGGTGGAACTACAACCGGAAGCTTTAATGAAGAAGATGTAAATGTAGACAACTATACATTGATTGTAACAAATACTGAAACTCAGGAAGAAGCAGCCAGAGGTAAAGTCAGTGAATTGAAGAACGAAAACGGTAAGGTAGTTCTTCCTTTGGGTGAAGGAAGCTATGCTGTAACTGCTTACAATTACGAAGGTGAAAATGTAACAGTATCCGAGCGTCCTTATTTTAAAGGGGAACAGACTTTCTCTGTAAAGAAGGGTATTGCTACAAATGTTGATCTGACTTGTAAGTTGGCATGTGTTGAAGTATCAATAGGTTTGACAAGCTCGTTTGAAGAAGCTTTTAAAGACGATTATTCTGTTGTGGTAGACAATGGAGATGGAGCTAGTCAGGTATTCGATAAAAATTCTATTGGAAAAAAATATTATTACCAGACACCTGACCATCAGAGCTGCCTGAACGCTTCTATTAAGGCAACTTCTGTAGAAGGTAATTTTGTTGAACTGAAAGCAACCATTCAGAAGCCTGCCGATGCAGAAGGTGGTGAGTCTGATTTGGAAGGAGGAGATTCTTTTGAAATTAAACTGACTGAAGAAGGTTCTACAGAGTCCTCTGTTTCAATTGGTATTACAGTTGATTTGACATTTACTGAAGTGGGTGAAACTATCGAAATCCCTGTAGGTAATATTATTTATGACGGTCCGGAAAACCCAGGTGAAGGTGGTGGTGAAGATCCGGAAGCTTCTATCACATTCGAAGGATTGCCTGCTACTTATACTTGTACATATGGTGATTCTGATATTGCAGGTTTACAGGATGTTCACATCTTAGCTCCTAATGGTATTAAAAATCTGAACGTTACTATTTCGGGTGAGATTGCTGGCCTGTTAGGTATGGTAGGCTTGCCGGAAACATTCGATATTTGTAATCTAACTGATGATATTAAACCTACACTGATTAATGCGTTGGAACTTATTACAGAAGATGAATATAATCAGTTGCATACGGGAACTTGTACAGATTTTACGTTTAGACTGGGAAAATTATTAGTGCTTGTTCCAGGTGTTGTTCAATCTGGAGAGAGTGTATTTAACTTGGCTGTTTCGGATGGTGTTAGCACTAAAGACGGAGATATTACAGTTATTGTAAATCCAAAGGAAGGAGAGTAAGAGTTTATGAAATTAACAAATATAATGATAGGATTATTTCTGGGTGTAGGACTGATTTCTTCCTGCCAGTCAGAAATAGATGAAGCCAAAGGATATGGTTATCTCCAACTTTCTTCCGTTGATGTTAATAAGAGTGTGACTACTCGTGCTGACATTACAAGTTCGGAAGCAATAGCTGTAGATATATTGAATGCTTCGAATGCTGTGGTTAAACATGCTGACGACTGGAAAAGTCTGGATGATGTTCTTTTGCCGGTAGCAACTTACACAATTAAGGCTTATTCGGCAGATAAAAACATGGAAACTCAGGGATTTGATGCACTTCCTTATTATGAAGGACAGAGCAGTGTAGCAATTGAGGCAAACAAAGCAAAAACTGTTGAAATCACTTGTAAACTGGCACAGACAATGGTTTCTGTAAGTTGCTCAGAAAGTTTTAAGTCTACTTTTTCTGATTATACTTGTTATATAGAAGGAGCCGATGCGCTAAGTATTCCTTTTGTTAAGGATGAAACTCGTACTGCTTATGTAAAGGCCGGTCAGTCTTTGACCGTAAAAGTGGATTTTGGCAATGGAAAGACTTTTTCTCAGGAAATTGTTTCAAAGTCTAAAGCTGCATATCACTATAAAGTAACATTGGATATTACTGATAGCAATGCTGGAATTGATATCTCTGTAGACCAGACTATTCACCAGTATGATGTTACAGTAAAAGTTCCTACTAAGCAGGAAAGTGCTGATATGGTAACCAGTGATATCAGAAACGATGCTTCTAAAGTTTGGGGACAGTTCGCTTATCTGTCGGGTGCTTGCAACTTGGAAGAAATTACCTCTCCGGTACAATTCCGTTACAAGAAGAAAGCCGATTCCGAATGGACCACAGTAGAAGCTGTTCAGGAAGAAAGTAGCAAGAACTATTCTGCAAAGGTTGCTCCGCTGGATTTCGGTACTCAGTACGAATATTACATCTTGTGTGGAGATAAAGCAGGTGAAACTTGTTCGTTTACTACAGAATCGTATGTGGAAATTCCGAATTTAAACTTCGATACATGGAGTCAGAATGGAAAGAACTGGTATCCGAATGCTGATGCTTCTAATAGCTATTGGGCTACAGGTAATGAAGGAGTAACTACTTTGGGTAATTCTAATAGTGTGCCGGTAGAAGGTAGCGACGCTCGTAATGGTAAGGCTGGAAAGCTCGAAACCGTAACTGTTGCTTTGGTTGGATATGCAGCAGGTAACTTACTGATTGGTAACTATTCTACAAATCTTAATAATATGGCAGCTAGCGTACAGTTCGGACGTTCTTATAACGGTGCTCGTCCTGTTAAACTGTCTGGATATTATAAATATACTCCGGGTACTTCGATGAATAAGAATGGAAAGATTCCTTCTGATCGTACATTGACAGTTGATGAATGCGATATTTATATCAAGCTTTGGTCTGGAGATGCGGTTATTGCTGAATCACATTTTGTGACTAACCAGACTGTTTCTGATTATACTCATTTTGAACTTCCTATAGAGTATACAGATATGACCAAGCGTCCGGATAAAATTACAATCGTGGCTACATCAAGTCGTTATGGTGGTGAGTTTGAAGGCTCAGGTATGTTGAATACAAAGGTGGTCGGACAGGTCGCTGCCGGCAGTACCCTTTGGGTAGATGATTTTGAATTGTCATACTATTAATATTTACATGAAGAAATATTTGATTCTATTATTAACCTTTTTGTGCGTGACTTCGGTTTACGCACGAAAAGGTTATGATCGTAATATAAAGCCCTCCTTATTTGTTCCGAAAGGATCGTGGATGGGAGGTGTCACATTCTCTTATACAGAATTGACCGGTGATAATTATAAGTTTCTGATATTGGATGATGTAAACGGTGAAGGGTATACCTTTAAGGTAAGTCCATATGCCGGATATTTTTTCCGTGATAATATGGCTGCCGGTGTGCGTCTGAACTATAATCGTACGTATGCAGATGTTGGTAATATCAATCTCGATTTGGGAGATGATTTGACTTTTGATATCAGTGACTATAAATATCTGGAGCATGAGTACACTGCTGCCGGATTTTTGCGTACTTATATGGGACTTGGCAACAGTAAAGTCTTCGGTTTCTTTAATGAACTTCGTTTGACATATGGATACGGCCAGGGAAAAACGTTGTCCGGGTCGGATGAGAAAGCTACGGGTACCTATCAGACCTCTCATCGTTTACAGATTGGAGCTGCTCCCGGTCTGACAGCTTTTGTAACAAATAATATGGCCGTAGAAGTATCTATTAATGTTGTCGGTTTGGATTTTAAATGGATTGAACAGACAACCAATCAGGTAGAACACGGTTCGTACCGTCAGAGTTCGGCTGATTTTAAGATTAATATATTTTCGATAAATATAGGTATCTGTACCTATTTTTAAACTGATGGATTATGATAATGAAGGCTTTGAAATATAGCTTTGCTTTTCTTTTATTGCTGAACATGTCTTCGTGTATAGAAAATGATATTCCTTACCCTTATATTGAGGGAGTAATTCAGGAATTTCAGGTGGAAGGAATGCAAGGGGAGGCTGTGTTCAATAATCAGGCTCGTACTATTGAGCTTACTATAGGGGAGGATGCTTTTATTGACAGTTTACCTGTTACGAAACTGATTGCCAATACGGAAGCTTCAATCTATCCGGATGTTGCAGCATGTATTAAACCGAATGGTTTTCCTAATTTCAGTTTTAGTTCGCTGTCAGAACTTCCTGCTAATGCCAATACGGCTATTGATTTTACGAATCCAGTTAGAATCTTGTTGAAAACTTATCAGGATTATCAGTGGAGGGTGACTGTAAAGCAAGAAATTGAACGTGTGATTGAGGTGGAGAATCAGTCGGGTACTGCTCCTTCATTGGACTTATATAATCATGTTGCTATTATTTATGTCACGGAAGATGCTGATTACCGGAATATCAAGATTAAAAAATTAAATCTGGAGGGCTCAAAAACAGTATTAGATCCAGATCCGGCAACAGTAACGGATTTTACTCGTCCACGTGTGTTTAAGGCTTACCGTAATGGCAGATATATATGCGACTGGACGGTGGATGTACAGAAATCATCGGTAGCTGCTTCTGTAGAAAAAGTAAATGCATGGGCTACTAAGGCTTATATCAGTGGAAGTTTTCGTGCTGGAACTGATATTTCTGTGGAATATCGTGTGAAAGGTAATGAGGAATGGACGAAACTGGATAATTCGGCTATTACTGAAACTGGAAGCACTTCTTATTCGGCTGAACTTACGGGGTTGCAGAGTGGTACGGATTATGAAGTACGGGCACTGGCCGGAGGTAGTGAAGGCGATGTATATTCTTTCCAGACAGAAACAATTGTTACGCTTCCTAATATGAATTTTGATACATGGACCCAAGATGGAAAAACATGGTATCCGAACCCTGTTGCCGATAATCTGGATGATCCGCAGGCTTATTGGGCTACAGGTAATGAGGGAGTGACTATTTATAAGGAATCGAGTACCGTACCTGTTACAGGTAGTGATGCTTATAAAGGAAAGGCTGCCAAAATGTATACGTACGGAGATATTTTATTGGTTGGTGCTGCTGCCGGTAATTTGTTTATCGGGACTTATAAAACGAATGTAGGGAAACCTGAGTCGAGTCCGTCGTTTGGACGTGCTTATTCAGGAGCCCGTCCTACAAAACTGAGTGGGTATTATAAATATAAATCAATGCCTATTACATACGCTGGTACTGTTCCCGGGAATCTGAAAACAGATCAATGCCATATTTATTTAAGATTATGGAATGATGCCGGACAGGAAATAGCTTATGGTGAGTTTATTGGTACAGAGACTGTTACTGAATATACGAAATTTGAGTTTGATATTAAGTATAGTAATACTGAATCGAAACCTGCGAAAATCGCGATTGTTGCTACTTCCAGTAAGTATGGCGGTGATTTTGATGAGAATGGAAAGAAAGTAATCGGACAGGTTGGCGACGGCAGTACGTTGTGGGTAGATGAATTTGAATTAGGTTATGAATAAATTGGTTATTGAATATATGAAGTGGATAGGAGGCTTGTGCTTGCTGTTGCTATGTATGCTACTGGGAGGGTGTCAGGAGAATGAGGAAACTGATTTATCTGGCAAAACGGGATTGCTTGTTACCTTGACTGATGAGGATAATAAAGCATATTCACGTAAAGCTCCTTCTGAGTTGGAAGATCCGCTGACAGAAATGTTTCAGTTGAAGATTTTATATAGTGGTACCGATAAATCTGCCTATAAGGGAGCTTGTAAGGAATATGTTTTATTACAGGAAGGCCTGTACGATTTGACTGCTACGTATGGTGATAATCCAGTGATTGCATTGGATGCTCCCTATTATGTAGGAAGTTTGAATGCACAGGAAGTGATAAAAGGAGAAATGACTTCAGCTTCTATATCTTGCTCTGTGGCCAATTCTCTGTTGTCTGTCATTTATAACAGAGAGAGTCTGAACAAGATGTATGAATCCTATTTCGTAACAGTATCTGTAGGCAGTGAGTCTGTCGATCTGGATGCTGATTCAGGAAAGAGTGCTTATTTTCGTGCAGGTTCGTCAGTGAAGCTGGTTTTCCACGGCCGTTTATCTGGTACGGGAAAAGAGGTCGTATATGATATTCCGGATCAGGAGCAGTTTGCAAATATTGCAGTAAAGACTCATGTAAAGGTTACATTAGGTCTGGATGATTCAGAAATTTCATCGGGAGTAGGTATTTCTATTGAGAAACTTGAAACGGAAACGGTTTCTATTGCTGAAACG
>OGXQ01002240.1_pt1 | contig 13422 bp, 10 predicted proteins | sample 1576291 | NCBI WGS metagenome assembly OGXQ01 (sample SAMEA3541575, study PRJEB24748) | human gut metagenome | biome: human gut; feature: human-associated habitat; material: faeces | place: China | collected 2012 | reverse complement strand
TTTTTTGGTCGGAGTGCCGGGATTCGAACCCGGGGCCTCTTGGACCCGAAGGCCGATTTTAAACTTTTTCTAGGTGTTTTATGCGGTTTTTAATCCTTTTTGCTCCGATCCAATTCATCTTCAGACCTCTTTGGCCACCCGGTTTCCATGTGTTCCGAAGCGGTGTGTGGTATGTTCTGTGGTCAGAAACGCGCCCCCAGCCCCTGCTGGTGTTTTTCACCGACAGGGAGGGGGGAGCGCTTTTTTGCTTCTGGCTGCCTGTATTATAACTCGGATGGAAGGATGGAACAAGTTATTTCTACGCTGTCCACGGCTCAGGAATTGGGGGGCTGTAAACAAAGAATAAGCGCAGCCGCAGTTAACCTTGATCCTTCGGCATATTCCGAAGCGCTTGGAGTTGGTCCCGTCGGCCATAGACAACAACGGTGACCCATACGATTCTCTGACTTTCATTGATGCAATAATACACCAGAAAGTTTTCCACCGGCATTTTATGGATTCCCTCGGAACGCCACGGTTCTTCCGGCGTCAGAGGGTAACGATTCGGCATCGTGCGCAGGGAAGAGATCTCTAACTTGACTCTTTCCAGCCATTGGCGGGCAGTCTCTGGAGACTGCAGCACATTAGAGATATAGCTGACGATTTCCTGCAGCTGTTCCACTGCGTAGTCGGTCAGTTTGACTTGATACTCCATCCTCAGATACTCTTACTGATACGGGCAAACGCGGCGTCCAGATCCATCCCCTGGCCTACCTTAGCCTGTTTCAGTCCCTTCTCCATCATCTGGTCAAATTGTTCCTCCGACAGTCCGTCCCGCGTCGGGAGCGTAGGGATCCGGAAGGAATAGGGGATACTGTTCGTCATGATAATTTGTCGATAAAGGGAATCGATCAGCACAGACACCGGAATACCCAACTGATCCAGAATTGCCTCCGCTTTCTGCTTGATCTCCGGTTGAACCCGCGCCGTTACATTGGCCGTTTTGCCTGCCATAGGAAACACCGCCTTTCTGTCACAATTATACTATTTTATGTAGCGTTTTGCAATACATTTTGTTCTGGGAGGGCAGCGCCAGTGATGGCCGGAATGATTTCAATCAGAGAGAGCAACATCGGGGCAGGGAGCGCTTTTCACATCTCAGTCTGTCTGTGTGATCATTCTGACTGCAAAATTCAGCGCGTGGTTTCCGAGCCGTGAACCGCTCAGGAATTAAGGGGCGCTGTTGGTCAAGAAAAAGAGGATTATATTTCGTTTCTAAGCGGGACTGCCTTCCAAAATCCCACAAAAAATGATACACTATTAAAAACTGTACTGGGAGAAATGGATATGATCAACATCCGAAAACTGGAAGCCGAACTGTGGGAGTCCGCTGATCTGCTGCGTGCAGGCTCTAAGCTAACCTCAAATCAATATTGTATGCCAGTCCTTGGCCTGATCTTTCTGCGCTACGCATACAGCCGCTTCAAACTGGTGGAGGCGGAGATCCTGAAGGACCGCCCGGTGCGAAATGGCCGGGTGCTGCCGGTGGAGGAGAGCGACTTTGCCTCCCGCAGTGCCCTGTTCCTGCCTCGGGAGGCCCAGTACGCCTACCTGGTGGAGCTGCCGGAGAACATCCCCGCCGCCGGGCTGACCAACCGGAACGGCCAGGTCATGAACAGCCTGGGCGAAGTGGTCAACAACGCCATGGAACTGGTGGAGGAGCAAAGTGAACAGCTCTCCGGCGTGCTCCCCAAGGACTACACCATGTTCTCCGACGAGCTGCTGGCCGAGCTGTTGCGGATCTTCAACAACAGCGCCCTGGACGATGTGGGGGGCGACGTGATCGGGCGCATCTATGAGTACTTCCTCAACAAGTTTGCCAAGAATATCGCTCAGGACGACGGGGTATTCTTCACCCCCAAGTCCCTGGTAAAGATGATCGTCAACATTCTGGAGCCAAAGGAGGGCGTCCTGCTGGACCCGGCCTGCGGCAGCGGTGGGATGTTCGTCCAGACCGGCGACTTTGTGGAACACGCCGGGATGCTGGCCAACAACACCATGACCTTTTACGGCCAGGAGAAGGTGGAGTACAACGCCCAGCTGTGCCTGATGAATCTGGCGGTCCACGGCCTGTCCGGGGTCATCAAGTCCGGGGACGAGGCCAATACCTTTTACCACGACGCCCACAACCTGGATGGCTGCTGCGACTATGTAATGGCCAATCCCCCCTTCAACGTGGACAAGGTGAAGGCGGAGTCGGCCCAGACCGCCGGGCGGCTGCCCTTTGGGATGCCCGCCGTCAACAAGAACAAGGAGGTCAGCAACGCCAACTATCTGTGGATATCCTACTTTTACTCCTACCTGAACGAGCGCGGCCGGGCCGGCTTTGTCATGGCCTCCTCCGCCACCGACAGCCAAAACAAGGACAAGGACATTCGGGAAAAGCTGGTGCGCACCGGCCACGTGGATGTGCTGATCTCGGTGGGCAACAACTTCTTCTATACCAAGAGCCTGCCCTGCTCCTTGTGGTTTTTTGACAAGGGGAAGAAGGAAGAACTGCGGGACAAGGTGCTGTTCATCGACGCCCGGAACTACTACACCGTGGTAGACCGCACCCTCAACGAGTGGAGCGAGTGGCAGCTGAAAAACCTGAACGCCATCGTGTGGCTGTACCGGGGCGAGTTGGACAAGTACCAGAACCTGCTCTCTCAGTACCGGCAGGAGCTGGGGAAGCAGCTGTCCTTTTCAGAGAGAGCGGAGCAGCTGGAGGCCAACCTGCAAAACGCCCGGGCAGAGGCGAAAGAAGTTGTGGCTCAGGCGGCCCGCAAGGACAAAAAGCGGATCGAGGCGGAATACCAGGACACCATCCAGGCCCTGGAGCGGAAGCTGACCGTGGCGAAAGAGGCCCTCTGGCTCACGGAGAAATTCGGGGACGGAGTCTATCAGGACATTCCCGGCCTGTGCAGGGCGGCCACCCTGGAGGAGATCGAGGCCAAGGGCTTCTCCCTCACCCCCGGTGCCTACGTGGGGGTGCCCCCGGCGGAGGACGACGGGGTGGACTTCCATGCGCGTATGACCGAGATCCACAAGGAATTGCTGGAACTCCATGCGGAGTCTGACCGCCTGATGGAGACCATCTCGAAGAATTGGGAGGAGATGGGGCTGTGAGTTGGGAGATGGTAAAGTTAGGCGATTTATACGAGGTTCATAACGGATTATCTAAGGGCGGCAAATTTTTCGGAAGTGGATTTCCATTTTTATCATTTTCTACTGTATTTAATAACTGGTTTTTGCCTGAAACATTACCAGATTTAGTACAATCAACAGAGAAAGAACAGACCTCATATTCTATTCTTCGCGGCGATGTATTTATCACCAGAACCAGCGAAACTATGGACGAATTGGGAATGAGTTCTGTAGCCCTTAAAGATTACCCCAACGCAACGTATAACGGATTCACAAAACGATTACGACCTGTAGATAATAGTCTTCTTCCAGAATTTATAGGATATTATTTCCGAAGCAAAGAGTTCAGAAATAAATTTATGGCTTTTTCTACTATGACTACGCGGGCAAGTCTTCGAAATGAAGATTTACTTTCTCTGGAAGTACCAGTGCCAGAGCTATGTATCCAACACCGCATCGCCGACATTCTCTCCGCCTATGACGACCTGATTGAGAACAACCGAAAGCAGATCAAACTGCTGGAGGAGGTGGCCCAGCGGCTGTATAAAGAGTGGTTCGTGGACCTGCGCTTCCCCGGCTATGAGCACACCAAAATCACGGACGGCGTGCCGGAGGGATGGGAAAAAAGAACCGTTGGTAGCTTAATTGATAAGCCCATAAGGACAAAACAAATTCCAACCGCTGATTATCAGACAGATGGTATGATTCCTGTCATCGATCAAAGCCGAGAATTTATATCAGGATATACCAATGATACCGAATCTCTTGTACAATCTAATGTGCCAGTAATTGTTTTTGGAGACCATACGCGTATATTAAAGTTAATTCAATTCCCATTTGCAAAAGGCGCAGATGGGACGCAATTGATTTGCTCGTCTTCTAATCACATGCCGCAAAGATTGCTATATTGTAGTTTGCTTAATATTGATTTGTCTAATTACCATTATGCAAGGCATTTTAAGTACTTAAAAGCCGAAGTTATTTTTGTACCAACTGTGGAAATTGCAAATTTATTTGAATCGATTACTGAACCTCTTTACACAAAGGTTCAACGTTGTAGAGAAATATGCTATCAGGCACAGCAAGCTCGTGACCGCCTGCTACCCAAACTAATGACCGGAGAAGTGGAGGTGTGATAATGGCATCCCAAGAAGAAGGCACTGAGATGCAAATCATTCCACACGACAGTTCTGCCCCCATCGACATGTTAGGGCGCGAAGATTTTATAGGGCAACTGATTACTATCGTAGAGATACTCGCCTCTAATAAAAAGAATGCAAGTTATGCGATCAACGGAGCCTGGGGAACGGGAAAAACATGGATCCTGGAGTCGTTTGAACGGAGAATCAGGGAATTTTATCAAGAGGGAACAACGCTGAACAAATATGTGGTGTTTCATTACAATTGCTGGGAATATGATTATTATTCAGAACCGTTGATTGCAATTGTTGCAGCTATTTTAGATCAAATCGATACGCTTAATCTTGTAAAAGAGGAACAAAAAGCAGCCATTAAAGAAATTATCAAGGAAATTGGAATTAGTTTACTTGAAAATGCGAGCACAATTGTTAAAGGAAAGACAGGCATAGATATTCAAGCTATCCAGAAAAAGATAGAGCAAATAAACAATGAAACATCAAAAGCAATAGCAGAAAACCACGATTTTGATACATATTTCAAATTCAGAGAAATGCTGAAGCAACTATCCAAAACAATTGCGTTACTCGCAGAGGATCAGACAGTAATTTTAGTCGTAGATGAACTGGATCGGTGCTTACCAGAATATGCAATCAAAGTTTTAGAGCGATTACACCATGTGTTCGGCGACATTCCCAACATGCAGGTAATTTTAGCCGTCGATAAGAATCAGCTGGTTCAAACGATTTCATCATTATATGGAAGCAATACCAGCATTGAACGATATTTAAAGAAATTTATTGACTTTGAGTTATCACTGCACGCTGGGGACATTGGCAACATTGTCAAAGGCCTTTATCCGCAGTATCATAGTTGCTTTAGCTGTCAAACGTTACAAAGCGACAAAGCTGATGACCTTTGTAGTCTTATCTTAGCCGATATTGACATTAGAACGTGTAAATTGATTGCTGAGAAAAGTCATTTGTGCCACCGCATTCTTACATCGGATAACATAATTTGTGACAGCTCTATTTTATGCGTCGAATTATTTCTTACTGTGTTAAAACAGTATGGTTTAAAGGTAAGCGATGCCAAGAACCATTTTAGCGAACAAAATTTATTTGCATCCAATCTATTTTCTCCTGAAAACAACTATGCTTTGAAAAAACTGGGGAGTCACTATAAAACACCAAATGGCCGTTCCCAATACTTTCACTCCAACCCTCCTGGCTCTCCTTATATTGATATACGTGATTTGTTTGGTCTTATTATCGGATGTTACCGAGCAGTCCTAGGGTTCAATAATGAGCATTGGAGCGGTGGATATGAGAATGTCGTTACAGTCGGTACTTTGTCTGTTCGCGAATACGTTTTGAAATTCTGGAAACTTTTAAATCTCATACAATGAGGAAGCCAATCCAAAAAGGAGGTTTTTATGAGCTACGACTACTCCGAAAATATCCTCGTCCAGGAGTCGGCCGGGCACCTGCTGGAGCGGGAGCTGGGCTGGGAGGTGGCCTATGCCTACAACACGGAGAAGCTGGGCAAAGACGGCACCTTTGGCCGGACGAGCTACCATGAAATTCTGCTCACCCGGTATTTTCGGCAGGCCCTCCAGCGCCTGAACTCATGGCTCACCTCCGCCCAGCTGGACGAGGCCCAGAAGAAGATGGAATCCCGACTGTCCACCGCCTCCCTCATGCAGGTCAATGAGGAAAAGTACGCCCTCATCCGGGACGGCATCCCCGTCACCGTCAAGCGCCCCGACGGAAAAACCGAGGAGAAGCGGGCCCGGGTCATCGACTTCCAGAACACGGACAACAACCACTTTCTGGCCATCAAGGAATTGAAAATTCACGGCGACCTGTACCGCCGCCGCACGGACATTGTGGGCTTTGTCAACGGAATTCCTTTACTGTTTGTAGAGCTGAAGAAGAGCACCGTGGACGTGCAGAACGCCTACACGGACAACTACACCGACTATCTGGACACCATCCCCCACCTGTTCTACTACAACGCCTTTCTCATCCTCTCCAACGGTCTGGAGGCCAAGGTGGGCACCCTGGGCAGCAAGTACGAGTTCTTCCACGAGTGGAAGCGTCTCAGCGAGCAGGAACCGGGCAGCGTAGCCCTGGAGACCATGCTCCGGGGGATCTGCAAAAAGGAGAACTTTCTGGATCTGCTGGAAAACTTCATTCTCTTCGACCACTCCGGCGGCCGCACCGCCAAAATCCTGGCCCGGAACCACCAGTATCTGGGCGTCAACGAGGCGGTGAAGGCCTACCAGGCCCGGAAGCTGAACAACGGTAAGCTTGGGGTATTCTGGCACACCCAGGGCAGCGGCAAGAGCTACTCCATGGTGTTCCTGACCCAGAAGATCCGGCGGAAGTTTGCCGGCTCCCCCACCATCGTGGTCCTCACCGACCGGGAGGAGCTGAACAAGCAGATCAGCGAGACCTTTGAAAACTGCGGTCTGCTGGGCAAGGCGAAAGCCGGACAGTTTATGGCCGCCAGCGGCGACGATTTGATCAACAAACTTCGGGGGAACCCCAGTTTTATCTTCACCCTGATTCAAAAGTTCAATCAGCCCAACGTGCAGCCCATTTACCCCGACTACGATATCCTCATTCTCTCTGACGAGGCCCACCGCAGTCAGTACGGCATCTTCCGCATTGGCTTTACCGGGACACCCCTGCTGTCCAATGACAACATCACCGAGCGCACCTTCGGCGGCTACATATCCGTGTACGACTTCAAGCGGGCGGTGGAGGACGGGGCTACCGTACCGCTGTACTATGAGAACCGGGGAGATAAAATCGCCGATCTCCACAACCCGGAGATCACCGACCGGATTCTGGACGCCATCGAGCGGGCCGATCTGGACGTGGACCAGCAGGAAAAACTGGAACGGGAGTTTGCCAAGGAGATCCACCTGCTGACCGCACAGCAGCGGCTGGACTCCATCGCCAAGGACTTCGTGGGACACTACTCCGATTTGTGGACCAGCGGCAAGGCCATGTTTGTGTGCCTCAATAAGGTCACCTGCGTTCGGATGTATGATCTGTCACAAAAATACTGGGCCCAGGAGATCACCCGCCTGGAATCTCAGCGCAGGCACGCCACCCAGCAGGAGGCTCAGGAACTGGACCGGAAAATTGCCTGGATGAAGGAGACGGAAATGGCCGTGGTGGTCAGCCAGGAACAAAACGAGATCCAGACGTTCCAGAAATGGGGGCTGGATATCAAATACCACCGTGAGAAAATGGAGAACCGGGAACTGGACAAGGAATTCAAGGACCCGGACAATCCCCTGCGGGTGGTGTTCGTGTGCGCCATGTGGCTCACCGGCTTTGATGTAAAGTGTCTGTCCTGCCTGTACCTGGACAAGCCATTAAAAGCCCACACCCTGATGCAGACCATCGCCCGAGCCAACCGCGTGGCGGAGGGAAAGAGCAACGGCCTGATTGTAGACTACATTGGGATCGTAAAAGCACTGCGGAAAGCGCTGGCAGACTACACAGCCAATGTGGGCGGCCAGGGCGAGAGTGACCCCACCATAGATAAGGATGCGCTGATTGTCCGTATCCTGGATACCATCGCTGCTGCCAAGGAATTTCTTCTGCGCCACGATTTTGACTTACAGACGTTGATCGACGCAAAGGATTTTGAGAAGATGGCCCGGCTGGAGGATGGGGCAAACGCGGTCAGTGGAACCCTGGAGGAACGCAAACAGTTCCAGACTTACGCCAACGAACTGATCCGGATGATGAAATATGCCGACCGGAACGATGTCTCGTCGGATACCCGAAAAGAGTATGAGGCCATTGTTGCGATCTTCCACCAGCTCCAGAAAAAGCGCAAGCACGCCAGCAATGTGGATCTGATGGTGGAGATTAACGGCATCATCAGTGAGTATGTGCAGGTGGATATTCCCGGCGAAGGACTGACTCCCTCCCGCCAGTTCGACATCAGTAAGATCGACTTTGACCTGCTCCGCCGGGAATTTGCAAAGGCAAAGCGGAAAAATCTGATTCTGAAGGATCTGGATGACTTGATCCAGCAGCGTCTCAACGAGTTGCTGTTTGCCAATCCGCAGAGAATCAACTACTATGAGCGCTACCAACAAATTATCGAAGACTACAACAGCGAACAGAACCGGGCCACCATCGAAAAAACATTCATGGACCTGATGGATCTGGCCAACAGCATGGATCAGGAGGAGCAGCGGTATGTCCGGGAGGGATTCTCCAGTGATGAGGAGCTATCCCTGTACGATCTGCTCTTCTCTGAAAATCTGTCCAAACAGGACATTCAGAAAATCAAGCATGTGGCGGTTGACCTGCTGGCCAAGGTGAAAGCTAAAATCGCAGAGCTGGATCACTGGACTGATAAGCAAGAGACCAAAGCTGCGGTGGACAACCTCATTCGGGATACCTTGTGGGCGGAATTGCCAGAGTGCTATGATGAGGTCAGTATTTCTGGATACCGCCAAAAAATCTATGAATATGTATATACCCGTTATCCTGATGTAGCGTAACACAAAAGGATAAAACGCAGGAGGCATTATGGCACAATATGAAGTAAACAACAGCTCAATACAAACCCTGTTGTCCTGGATTCGCAGTGGGGAGATTGCAATTCCGGAAATCCAACGCCCCTTTGTGTGGGATTCTACCAAGGTGCGTGATTTGATTGACTCTCTGTATGCCGGTTTTCCGGTGGGCTATATCATTGTCTGGAAAAATCCTGATGTTCGGCTGAAAGACGGCACGATTTCTTCCGGCAAAAAAATCCTCATTGACGGCCAGCAGCGTATTACGGCTTTGCAGGCGTCTATTGTTGGGGAACCGGTGATTGGCAGCAATTACCGTAAAAAGCGCATCAAAATTGCCTTCCATCCGTTGGAGCAGCGTTTTGAGGTAGCCAACCCTGCCATTGAAAAAGACGGGGCCTGGATTCCTGACATTGCTCCGCTCTATCAACCAGGGTTTGATTCCTTTAACTTTGTGATTGATTATTGCATCAAAAATCAGTTGGATAACAGCAAGCGCAGCGCAGTCAATGATGTGCTTACCAAGCTGCAACAGATTCAGAATAACAGTATCGGTGTGATTGAATTGTCCCATCAGCTGGATATTGCTCAGGTCACTGAGATTTTTATCCGAATCAACTCCAAAGGAGTGGTGCTCTCCCAGGCTGATTTTGCAATGTCTAAAATCTCTTCGGACGACCGCTATGGCGGCAATCAAATTCGCAAAACTATGGATTATTTCTGCCATCTGATGCAGAAGCCGGAGGACTTTGAGGCGATCCGTCAAAACGATACAGAATTTGCGACCAGTGAGGACTTTTCAAAAATCAAATGGATTATCAACGAGCATGAAGATATCTATGTACCGGATTATACCGATGTGCTTCGTGTGGCATTTACCTTCAAATTCCTGCGTGGCCGGATCGCCGATCTGGTAAGCCTGTTGTCTGGCCGTGATTTTAATTCCCGTGATTATCAGGAAGCCATTGCTGAAGACTCCTTCGCAAAGCTGAAGGAAGGCGTTCTGGAGTTTGTCAATAAAACCAATTTCCAGCGCTATCTGATGATTGTAAAGTCCACCGGCATCATCTCTCCTGCAATGATTCGCTCCCAGAATGTCCTGAATTTTGGATATGCTCTGTATTTGCTGCTTCGAGCCAAAGGAGAAAATGCAGCAATCATTGAGAAAGTTGTGCGCCGCTGGCTTGTGTTGACGATTTTGACAGGTCGGTATTCCGGATCTCCAGAATCCACCTTCGACTATGACATCAAGCGCTTCCAGGCCAATGATCCTATGGAATTTCTGGAACATACCGAAGCTGGTGAGCTGTCTGATGCGTTCTGGAACAACATCCTGGTGACCAAACTCGACACCTCTGTGGCCAGCAGTCCGATGTTCCATGTGTTCCTGATGGCACAGGTCAAGATGGGGGATTGTGGGTTCCTGTCAGAACAGATTGATGTGAAGTCGCTCATCGAACAGCGCGGCGACATTCATCATATCTTCCCCAAAAAATATCTGCAAAAGTGCGGCATTAAAGAGCGTGGGATGTACAACCAGATTGCAAACTATGTCTATACCCAGTCTGAAATTAACATCAGAATCAAAGACCAGGCACCAAAAGAGTACATGGCTCAGGTCAAGGAACAGTGCACAGGCGGTAATGCTGTTTATGGTGGTATTGATTCGCTGGCAAAGCTGGAAGCCAACATGGCTGCCAACTGTATTCCACAAGAGATTTTCGATATGGATTATACGCAGTTTGTGGATTTTCTGGAGAAGCGCCGTCGCTTGATGGCACGAAAGATTCGAAGCTATTATGAACTGTTAACATAAATTCCTCTGCCCTGGTACAGGCGATGCTCATACGGTTTCGCGAGCAGGGAAAACGAATCTCTGTATGGCTAAATACTGAGGCGTAGCTTTCTCTGCTCCAGCGTTTTGGCAGAGAGTGTCCTCAAATTCTGTGGGGGAATGAAACAAAAAAGCCCTTGTCATTTCGAGACGTGCGGACAAAAAGCTGGACCTGGAAGAGGCAAGAATGTACACATAAGAGGAACGGATGTGTGCAGTAGAGGCATACATCGCATCTGGGTATCAAGCGAATAAGACGATCCCAGGAGCTGGGATATCTATCTCATGAGGCCCTGCAGGGATGGTACTGGGAATATCAGAAAAACAGGGGTCGGGCCTGCGGCGCAGGGATCATCCACGGCACCGGTGACGGCAGTGCCTTCACTCCAACAGAGCGGGTCCACCAGAGCCAAAGCGGCGGTGATACTGATGCAGTTTTGTGAGTTGCAAGGTTGAAACATTGTAATTTAAGTACCATTCCGAAAAAGGGCGCACAAAATCAAGCCCCCTAAAAGCGGGCTAAAAACTAAGATATGCTTGAAATCTAAGATGTTGGTGGAGCAGTTACTAAGTAGCCTTGCCGCTGTAAAATGAAGATGGCTTCTTCCACAGAAACCTCGCGGTGTGCAGGTGGTCGGTCGCCCTTTCGGTAGATTTCAGGGTTGTACGTCTCGTTCTTCTTGAGCATATTGTAGATAGCCGTAAGGAGCATTCTGGCAATGGCACTAATGGCTTTCTTGTGCCCACGGCGCTTTTTGAGTGCAAGGTAGCGATTACGAAGTTCCGGGAACTGCTTGGCACGAATGGCACAGAGAGCACATTGCACCAGTAAGGGTTTGATATAGGCGCCGGCCCGGCTGATCCTGGTGGTTTTCTTCTTCCCTGCACTTTCGTTGTTCTGCGGCGTAAGACCAGCCCAGGAGCAGAGATGCTTCGAGGTGGGAAACACGGACATATCCACTCCAATTTCGGAAATGATGCCGATAGCGGCAAAGGATTGGATACCCGGCACCGTCATAACAAGGTTGAGTTGAGGAAGATATTGTTCAGCAGATCGGAAGCAGTGGACAGAATCAGAGATTCCAGATTGAGTTTGCACAGTTCAAGGCTGTCCATGTGGGAACGGATGATGCGGAGTTTTTCAGCCTGTTCTTCACACATCTCTCCATCTACGGCGGCAAGCACTTGTTCGTTGGTCGCTTTCATGCCTTTGGTTCGGAAACCAGAAACATCCGTAATTTTCTCCGTTGGATCTTCCAGAATACGGGCAGTGATTGCGGAGGCTGCCTTACCGAACACATCTGAGAACACATCATCCAGTTTGAAATTGGAGACCGTCAGACAGTTTTGTGCCCGGTTTTTCTCTCCGGTAGTAAAGTTGGTGAGTTTCCAGCGGTAACGTACCAAATCCCGTAGTTGGCGAATATCTGCTGGTGGGATAAAACTCCCGGCGACAAGGTCGTGCTTGAAAATGTCGGCGATCCACTTGGCATCCCGTTTGTCCGTTTTCTTGCCCCGGATGGCTTTCACATATTTTGGGTGAGCAAGGACAACGTTGCAGGTGGGTTCCAGAATGTTGTAAATGGGAATCCAATACTTCCCTGTAGATTCCATACACACATCTTTGCAGTTGTTCTCAGAAAGCCAATCCGCACACCGGCGTAAATCTTTGGTGAAGGTAGAGAACCGTTTGCTCTTGTAAGTTGTCACCCCATATTCATTTGTGGAAGCGATACAGGCAACGACAAAAGACTTGTGGACATCCATCCCACAGCAGACACGGTAAACGATTTTAAGCATAACACATCCCCTCGAAACAGTATTTGAGGGAACAGGCAGGGACTGGACGCTCACTGAAAGATTGAAGTAGTCCGTCTCTCCAAAGATAAGGTTACAGGGTTCTATTCCCTATTCATTGGTGCTTGAAAGAGCGTCCGGCACACATACAAATTCAGTCCAGCCGAAACTGAGCCTACTCACCTCCACGTGCTCTGTAGTGTGTCTGCTCCCTCAAACACATTCTAACAAATTTTGACTTGCTGCGTTAGAGGTGCTGGGTTTCATTCCCTTTGGTGCCTTGGAGCGCAGCGGAAAGGTATGGTCATACAAATGAATGATCCGAAACGGCCAGAGTGGAGCCCTCCTTCACCCTGGCCGGTTTTTCGGATGCTCTTGACAAACCGAAACGTTTGTTCTATATTGGAACCAGGCGAAAGCCAAAAACTCGTAGCTTTCCGGTGAGGTCTACACCCCGGTGGGACCTCAGACATTCATGGGCCTCGTAGGGCACCACAACCACCCTGTACGAAGGGAACTTCCATGAAGGTCTTCAGTATTTGGCGCTGTGCCGGCAGCGCGGGTGTGCGCCTTTCCGTGGAAAGCGGAAAGGATGCAAATGAGCGACTCTGTCGTGATTACCTATAGTGGCCAGCAAGTATCAGTGCCAAAGGAGGTCGCAGACTTCCTGGAGCAGGATCGGAAGCGGGAACAGGCGCAGGAAAAACAGGACAAAAGGCATCTGAGTAAAAGTGAGTTTGAAACGGTGCTGTCTGGTTCGGATTGCGTCAGGCGTCCCGTGGAGGACACTGTACTCCGGAACCTCCAGCTTGAAACTCTGCGGAAAGCCGTCGATGGCCTGGGAGATCAGGGCCGGGATCTTGTAGAACTCCGATATGGCATGGGATTGACCATGGAGGAGATCGGGACGATCTACGGCGTGTCCAAAGCTGCGGTA
>OGXQ01002226.1_pt1 | contig 13514 bp, 10 predicted proteins | sample 1576291 | NCBI WGS metagenome assembly OGXQ01 (sample SAMEA3541575, study PRJEB24748) | human gut metagenome | biome: human gut; feature: human-associated habitat; material: faeces | place: China | collected 2012 | reverse complement strand
ATAATGTTATTTTAAGTAATTTTATGCCAACCGTCAACCTCTTTTTCAGAGAACGTAATAATTTTATATTGCGATGCTCCAGACGTTTGCTTTTCCTGTAAATACAGGCTTTTCCGACATTTATAGGTGTCATGATTTTCTGAACCACAAGATATAGTATGTGTAGAATGCTTTTCCCAATTGTTGACATAATATTTATGTAACATTTGCTTACCGTTTTCTTATAAAGAAATGCTCCCAATATAGCTCCACCGACTGCAAACCATCGTAAAATACCATTATTTTCTTCCACCAGAAAAAGAAATACGCCCCATGCACAGATCAGCCAGAAGAAAAAATCCTCCAATGAAATCCAGAACTGTCCATGACGGATCACACGCCTTATAATCAACAGGCCGTCATAAAACACCGCCATAATAATTCCGGTCAGAAAGGAATGAAAAAAAAGGAGCAGTTCCTCTGTGATTTCCTGACTCATACGCCTTACTTAAACAGTCTGCCAAGGAGCGATTCTGTCCGTTCCGTACGGCTTCCCTGTTCAGAATAAGTTACGCTGTCAATCCGTCCGTCGATATCGACTTCGCCTTTATCCAGCATCAGACGGCTCACATGAAGTTCTTTTCCTTTCATCATAAGCATCGTCAGGATCGTAACCGTCGGGATTGAGCTTTTCGCCGTTGCGAATGCCGTTTGAATCGGTCTGTTCAAGGAATGTGCGAACCTTGTTAAAGTCGTTTTGGTCATAACCCTCGGGTGCGGTATGCACGGCGGGAGATTTTGCTGCGTTTGCAAGAATTGCAGCAGTTTCATCCGCAAGCACGGGTGCAGCACCGGACAGGGACAGCACAGTCATTGCCGCAGCAAGCAGAAGGGCGGCAAAGAGCTTAAACTTCGATTTTTTCATCTTTTTCCTCCAAAAATATATTTTCTTGCCCGCAATTACGGCATTCTGCACCGGCGCATACGGGCGTGGGCGGGATCCTCCCGCCGCAGGCGGACTCTTGTTTGCCGAACCGCGGCGGGATTTGTTGCTGCGGCATCCCGGACGGATTGGGGGGTCTTGAGGCTTGCCGGGTGAATTAACATGTTTGCATGTATAAACATGTTAATTCGTTGCCGTAAATAAAATATAACTTAAAACGGCGTCCGTGTCAATAGCTTTTTTGCAAAAGTTGTGATATTATTAAACCGAAAATTGCAAACGGAGGTAAAAATGATAACACATGAGCCGCTGCCGCTGTATGAGGCGTTCAGCTTTTTAACCGGCATTGCGAATGATTTTTCAATTGAAGAATTCTTTGAAGCGATGTATATAAAACACATATCAAAAGCGGAGGAGTACGGCAAAAGATGCAGGATACTGTCGGAGCTGTACCGGCGGCTTGCTGCGTCCGTAACGGCGGAGCCGGAAAAAATTACAGCTTTGTTCAGCATGTTCACTCCGCGCGGCAGAGCACGGGATATGCACCAGTCGGAAACCATAGCAGGGTTTTTCACACAGAGCATGACGGTTTTTCTTGAAAGCGACCGCGAAAAGGTTTTTGAAAGCATTGAAAACAGTCTTGATGAAGTCCCCGGTCTGATTTTCCGCGCCGTTGCCGGGCAGATGCAGGAAAAGGCATTTGCGGACGGAGAAAAGGTTGATGCGGCAGAGGTGTTTCGCGCAGTGAACGGAAGCGCGCTTCCGCAAAAAACAAAAAACGCACTCATAGATGCTGCGCTTGATCCGCAAAGGTATGCTCAAATGCTGCGGGAAGTGCTTTGCCCCGTTGCGGACGAATTTGAGCGTCAGCGTGAACTCTGGCAGCCGCTTATCTGCGATTTTGCGGAGTTTTTCCCGATCGACGGCAATGAAAAGGCTCTTTTGCTCAGTGAAATGAAATACGACGCTTCTCCGGTTGACGAGTGCCTGATCTGCCCCTCCGTTATCGGGTTTGCAAATGCATACATAGGCACGGATGCACCGGAGGCGGGCAGCTCGCGGCTGATTGCGATTATCGGCACGCTTTTCGGCACTTTCCGCCGCAATTCGGAAAGCGCGGAAAACTCGGTTTCCGAAGTTGCACGGATAATGGATATCTTGGGCGAACAGAATCGCTTCAAAATCGTTCTGCGGCTGCTTGAAGGTTCGGCATATGTGGGCGAACTTGCAAAGTATCTCGGGCTTGCACCCTGCACCGTTTCGCAGCACCTAAGCGTTCTGCTCGGCGCAAACCTTGTCAAAAGCGCGGATATCGGCCGCAGAGTGTATTATTCGCTCAACAAGGAGCGCACGGACTGTTTCCTTGATGCGCTTTGCGGATTGATGAAAAAAGACGAATAAGAATGTATATCGCACGTGTTCCCCTTGTATTGAGCCGCATTTCGGGTTATAATAGCAATGAGCAAAGATAATTCGATTCCCGCTCTGCGGCTGCTCCTTCGCTGGCGGGAGAAAGGTCAATTAATGAGCGAACAGTGTACCCACAATTGCGAAACCTGCGGGGTGGATTGCGCTTCCCGCAGCAGTGCGCAAAAGCAGCAGGATTTTAAAGTGAATGCACATCCGCTGAGCAATATCAAAAAGGTCATTGCCGTTGTCAGCGGCAAGGGCGGCGTCGGCAAATCCCTTGTCACTTCCCTGCTTGCGGTAAACATGAACCGTGCGGGAAAGCACAGCGCGATTCTTGATGCGGATATTACCGGCCCCTCCATCCCCAAGCTTTTCGGCATACATGAAAAGGCTCTCGGAAACGAGGACGGCATTCTCCCCTGCAAAAGCAAAACGGGCATTGATGTTATGAGCATCAACCTCCTGCTGGAAAACGATACCGACCCCGTCGTTTGGCGCGGCCCGGTTATTGCGGGAACGGTCAAACAGTTCTACACGGATGTCATCTGGCGCGATGTCGATTTCATGTTTGTTGACATGCCTCCGGGAACGGGCGATGTTCCCCTGACGGTGTTCCAGTCCCTGCCGATTGCAGGCATCGTTGTTGTTACCTCTCCGCAGGATCTCGTTTCCATGATAGTTGAAAAGGCCGTGAACATGGCGCGCATGATGAATATCCCCGTGCTCGGCATTGTTGAAAACATGTCCTATTACGAGTGCCCGCATTGCGGTGAACGCAGCGAGATTTTCGGCAGAAGTCATATTGACGAAACGGCGCACAGGTTCAATATCCCCGCCGCCGCACGCCTGCCCATCAATCCCAAACTTGCCGCCGCTTCCGATGCAGGGCTTATCGAGATATATGAGGGTGATTGGCTGAACGGAATCACGGAGTTCCTGATCGGAACGGATAAATAATCAAATACTTGAATCACGGGTCGGGAATGCGGAATTGGTTCGCATTCCCGATTTTGAATCAACAGAAGGAATCGCATTGAAGAGGATCTGTCACCGCAGCCCGCCCTTGCATTCATACTTCTTCCTTTCGTGCATACAATTAAGCAGCGGCAGCGGATATGCGCGGGACATTCTGTCAACTGCTTTGCGCATTCCGAAATACGCAGCTTGAAAGGACAAAAAGCGAATGGATAATTTGAAATACGGCAGTCGAGGCACGGATGTTGAGCTTTTGCAGCTTGCGCTTACGCGCAGCGGATATTATAATTCACCGTACGGAATTGACGGCATTTTCGGTGCGGACACGCAGAACGCGGTGCGCAGGTTTCAGGCTGCATTCGGGCTTGCGGCGGACGGCATTGTCGGCAGGGACACGAAAAAGGCTCTGCTCCCCTTCCTCATCGGCGGGTTTACAACAAAAATTCGCAGCGGAGACACGTTTTACCGCCTTGCAAAGCATTACGGAACAACGATTGCCGCAATTGCGGCGGCGAATCCTGCATTGAATCCGGAGAAATTGGTTCCGGGAACGGAAATTTATATCCCGTACGGCTTTGACCTTGTGCCGTCCGATGTTCGGTGGACCTCCAAGCTGAATGAACTTGTGCTTGAAGGGTTGAAGCTGCGCTATCCTTTTATCGGAACGGAAACATACGGAAAATCCGTAATGGGCAGGCCGCTTCGCGCAGTTTCAATCGGTGCGGGCTCGGCTGAGGCGTTTTTCAATGCGTCACATCATGCGAACGAGTGGATAACAACTCCGCTTGTGCTGAAATTTGCAGAAAACTATCTGAAAGCATATATCAACGGGAGCAGCATTTTCGGAAGGGATGCGCGTGAACTTTTTGCAAAAACGCGGCTTTTCATCGCCCCGCTTGTCAATCCGGACGGCGTGGATCTTGTTAACGGTGCATTGGATGAAACAACGCCGCTTTGGCAGTCCGTGAAGCGCATTGCGCGGCAATACCCTGCGGTGCCTTTCCCGAGCGGGTGGAAGGCGAATATTGAAGGTACGGATCTGAACCTTAACTACCCGGCGGGCTGGGATACGGCAAAGGAAACGAAATATGCTCAAGGCTGGGTTTCGCCCGCACCGCGCGATTTTGTCGGCGCTGAGCCTCTTTCCGCGCCGGAGAGCCGCGCCGTGTTTGATTTCACCGCCGATCACGAGTTTCGGCTTATCCTTGCCTATCATACGCAGGGCGAGGTAATTTATTGGAAATACCTTGATATTGAACCGCCGAACGGCTATGATATCGGGCGTGCGCTTGCTGCTGTCAGCGGCTATAAACTGGACGAGGTGCCGACGGAGAGCGGCTTTGCAGGGTACAAGGATTGGTTCATCCTGTTTTATAATCGCCCGGGATACACTGTTGAAGCCGGACGCGGCACGAATCCCCTGCCGCTCAGCCAATTCGGAAGGATTTATAACGATAATGTCGGAATCATGGCAACGGCACTGTCGGAGGCGGGGAAACTTTAAGGATTTCCCTGAGTAATTTATCTTTACAAAACACAAACCGAAGCTTGTGCGGTTTTTGCTGCCGTTCTGTTCGGTGCACTCGTTCTCGGCAAAGATATTGCGGCGGCAATGAAGCTTGCGGTTGATTTCACGGTTGCATCAATAAAAGCAACCGTCGGGGACAGCGGGCACAGATACGGGGTCAAGTTCGAGAAGGCATTGCCCGGGCTCATGCGGAGCTTGGAGAACTGACGGCATCGCGCAGGCGGTTTAATTCGTTTATTCCGTTTTCCGATTGACAATTTCCGCCGATATTCTTATAATACCTTTCGGCAAATGCCGACGGGCGCGGCGTTTGCACATGCACGCGGATGCGGAGGTATTGTTTTGAAAAACTCAACTGAAAAAAGTTCTGAACCGGCGGCGGGGAGAATGCGGCTTTATGAGGAGCCGGTCTACCTTGCCGCACTTGTGATGCTTTCACTTGCCGTTGCAATGACGGCGGCGGCGGATTTCGGCGTTTCGATGATCGTTGCTCCGGCGTATATTCTCAGCCTTAAATTTCCGTTCCTGACTTTCGGAAGGGCGGAATACATTATTCAGGCACTGCTGTTTGCGGTTTTCTGCATTTTGATGCGCCGCGTAAAGCCGGTGTACCTGTTTTCGTTCGTGACGTGCGTGATCTACGGCTTTGTGCTTGACGCATGGCGCAGCGTTGTGCCGGCATTCAATCCCGCAGTGACAGCACCGGGAAGTTTTGCTCTGCCTGTGCGCCTGCTTCTGTTTGCGGGCGGCGTGCTGCTCTGTTCGTTTTCGATCGCTTCGTTCTACAAAGTCTACCTTTATCCGCAGGTGTATGATTTTTTTGTTAAAATGCTGAGCCGCAGGTTCAACATTGCGCTGCCGAAATTCAAAACATGTTTTGATTTTTGCTGCCTTGCAGCCGCGTGCGTGCTGACGCTTGCTTTTTTCGGCAGATTCCGCGGCATAGGCGTCGGAACGATAATCATGACGGCCGTCAACGGCGCGCTTATCGGGCTTTTCGGAAAAGTTCTTGACAGGTTCTTTGTGTTTGAACCGCTGTTTCCGAAGGTGAAGCGAATTTTTGAATAATATGCGCTTAAAAACAAAAGCGGAACAGGGGGAGAAAACTCCGTGTTCCGCTTTTTCGGCAAATATCGAACATTGCCTGATTTAAAAGTCAAATCAAAGATTTATTTTGGAGTCGTGTCAAAAAACGGGGGAAAATCAGAAGATGCTCAGGAACAATTGCTCCGAAAGCTTTTGAAGCAGCATTATTCCGGCATAACCGTTGCCTTTTTCGTCCAGTGCGGGAGAAAAAATCCCGATGCCCATTCTTGTCGGCACAACCGCCATTATTCCGCCGCCGACGCCGCTTTTGGCAGGAACGCCGACGCGCACGGCAAACTCGCCGGAACCGTCATACATGCCGCAGGTCATGAGCACCGCATTCACATAGCGTGCATATTCATACGGAAACAGCCGCTTGAGGGGCTTTCCGTGGGAGGCAAGCACCCAGCCGATTTTTGCAAGGTCGCGGCAGTCGACAGAGATCGAGCAGGCCTTGAAATAACAATCAAGAACATCTTCAACGTCATCGGCTATCATACCTTGGGATTTGAGCATGTATGCAAGCGCACGGTTTTTGTTGCCCGTCCGCTTTTCGGAAAGATAGACGCTTTCGTTAAGTGCGATATCGGGATTGTCCGCAAGGCGGCGCGTCAGGTCAAGAAGACGCTCGAAACGCTCGTTGTAGTCCTTTCCGCGTATCATCGGACAGAGGGCGATCGCACCCATGTTGACCATTGGATTCAGATGCTCGCTCAAAAGGGACTGCGCCGAAACATTTATTGCATCGAAGGGCTTGCCCGTTGCTTCAACACCGATGCGTGAGCGAACCTGTTCAATGCCGTTGTCCATTAACGCAAGCAAAAGCAGAATCGGCTTCACAACGCTTTGAATCGTAAATTTTTTGGTGTAATCACCCGCACAGTAATGTTTGCCGTCGCTGCTGATAAGGTACACCCCCAGTGCGTTCGGGTCGGCTTTTGTAAGCTCCGGAATATAGCTTGCCAATCTGCCCTCGGAAGCGTAGGGGCGGCATTGGTCAATGAGTTGTTCAAGCAGTTCGTCCATGGTTTCGGTGCATCCTTTCTTTATTCGGCAGCGGATTCGGTATACCGCAGCTTTTTTCAAAATGTTTCGGTGAAGTAAATTTTAAGGCTTTTGCGCAAAAATGCAAGTATATTTTTAATATCGGATCCAACCGCTGCCCGCCGGCAACTGCATAAAGGAAAGAAAAACAAAAACGGAACCGCCCCTTTCGGAGCAGTCCCGTGTGTTGTTTAAAACGAAAGCGTGTTTAAACGGCATCGAAAAAAAAGATTACTTCATTCCGCGCTTAACCATTTCGGTGACGGCAAAAGTTGCAACATCGTCGGCATATTTGCTTGCGCCGAACCCTGCATCAAAGCCGAGTTCCTTTGCAAGCTCGTGGGTGATGCGTGCGCCGCCGCAGCAGACGATGAACCTGTCGCGCAGGCCTTCCGCTTCAAGCAGCTCGATAAGCTCGGTAAGGTTTTGAATGTGTATATCCTTCTGGGTAACGGTTTGGGAAACAAGAAGAACATCGGCGTTGACTTCAACCGCCTTTTTGATGAATTCCTCGTTGGGAACCTGTGCGCCCATGTTGATAGCTTCGATCATGTCATAGCGTTCAAGTCCGTAATGGCCTGCAAAGCCCTTGCGGTTCATGATTGCATCGATTCCGACGGTGTGCGCATCGGTGCCGGTGGAAGCGCCGATCATGACGATCTTCCTGCCGAAATGCTCGCGAATATATTCGTCGGTTTCTTCCATGCTCATGGTTTCCGCTTCAACGGTCTGCACATGGATATTTTCATAGTCAACGGTATGCACAACGCTGCCGTAAACAACATAGAATGTGAACTCCTTGTCCAAAGACTTTGCAAGCGCAACGTTGGGTTCTTCAACGCCCATTTTGCGGACGAGCTGGCGTGCAGCTTCCATGCCCTTTTCATCGTTCTTAACGGGAAGGGTGAAGCTGAACTGAACCTTGCCGTCGTTCATGGTATCGCCGTATGCCTTGAGCCGTGTAAGGTCGAGAGTTGTGTCAAAATCAGCCTTGTGTGTGTTATAAAGTCCGCCGCTCATTATTCGTTGCCTCCTTTTTTATGCATCAGCTCAACAAAGGGGTTGAAATAGCAATCATCCTTGGTAACAACGCCGGCAAGACCTTTGCCGCCGTCGCGAGGACGCTTAATATCCGCAAACACGCCCTTTTCAAGCGTTGCAAACAAGCCTGTCTGCTCAATTTCACCGAGAAGGTCGGTTGCTTTCCGAAGAACTTCGTTTGCACGGGTCTGCATGATGCCGCCTTCTTTATAGGTCAGCTCACTGCCGAGATCGTGCATGGTGCGGAAGATGTACTGTGCATTCTCTATGGAGAGTGCACGGTCGCTCATGAACGGAGTGTGGATAGCTTCGGTGAGCATACCGAGAAGGTGGAGCTTCTGTCCGGTGAGGATCGTGACCATGTTGAAGAGTGCGTCCTGAACATGCCCGCGGAAAATATTGCCCGTCATGAACTTGGTGGGGGGCATGTATTTAAGCGGTGCATTGGGGAAGATCTCCCTTGCCATCTGCGCCTGCGCAAGCTCGTAGAGGAAGCCGTTTTCAACATCGGGAGATATTTCAAATGCGTGCCCGAGACCCATCTGCTCTTCGGGAAGCCCGGCTTTGAGTGCGAATTGTTCGTTGAGGAACTGGGAAGCAAGCACGGTGTGCGCCTCTTCGACAGCATCGGCTGTGGTAAGGTAGTTGTCCTCGCCGGTGTTGATGATAACGCCGGCAAAGCTGTTGATAACGCGGCTGAAATACTGGTCAACGATCGTGCGCTGCATGTTGATATCGCGGAAGAGGATACCGTAAAGAGCATCGTTAAGCATTACGTCAAGGCGTTCCAACGCGCCCATGGCGGCGATTTCGGGCATACAGAGACCGGAACAGTAGTTGCACAGACGGATGTAGCGATGTTCCTGTTCGCCGACTTCGTCAAGCGCAGCGCGCATAAGGCGGAAGTTTTCCTGAGTTGCGTAGGTTCCGCCGAAACCCTCGGTGGTTGCGCCGTAGGGAACATAGTCGAGCAGACTCTGACCGGTGGTGCGGATAACGGCGATAATGTCCGCACCCTGTTTTGCGGCAGCTTTTGCCTGCACGATATCCTCATAGATGTTGCCGGTTGCAACGATAACATAGAGGTAGGGGTCGGTTTTGTCGCCGAAGCTGTTGAGATAATCATTGCGCTTTGCAACGTTTGTGCGAATGCGTTCTGCCGTGGCTTCCGCAACGGGCATGACGGCGGCGCGAATCTCTTCAATGCTGTGGGGAGCAACGGCGGAAAGATCAAGCTCGCCGCGGTCGATGCTCTCCGCAATTTGCTGCGGATTCATGCCGGTTTCGGTCATTGCGTTGCCGATATAGTAGGCTGCGCCGCCCGGGAGCAGACCCTTGTCGAAAAGGTGATCGACAACAACATTGGGCAGCGGAACTTCAAGTGCGTTTACACCGTCGATGCCGAGAAGGCGGCAAACGGCGCGCTCCACCGTTACCGTCGTGTGAAGGTCGATAAAGTTCTGAGTATCCTCCGCAATGCGGCGGGCAGATTCGCGGGCTTTATCAACAAGATTTCGATTGAGGTTAAGTTTTGATTCCATTGAGTGCTTATCCTCCTGACACTTTTCCATAATCCTTTTAAAGTCACCCGCCGGGACATAATCCCTGCGCCCGGCGGGCGGTGTGCGGCGCGTTCATGCGGAACAGAACACACCGAGTGGTTAACCTGCAATTGCTTAAGCAGCTTTCTGCGGAGCAATTAAATGCCGATTATTCGTGATGCCCCCTCTTGAGCCTTTCAAGATCGGAGGGTTCAAGGGAGATTTTGCCATCGCGCCTGCCCTGTTCAAGGCCTGCAACGCCGATAAGGTCGGGCTGTTCGCCGCGTGCCTTGCGGCAAACTTCACAATGACATACGTTTTCGTAATGCTCCGGCTCGGTATAGGTCGTGATAACGCCCTCGAAATTCCTGAGAATCGTCTTTCTGGGAGTCTGACTGATGACGTAGTTGGGCATAACGGGGGTTTTGCCGCCGCCGCCGGGTGCGTCAACAACAAAGGTGGGGATGCAGTAGCCGCTGGTGTGGCCGCGCAGACCCTCGATGATTTCGATACCCTTGCTTACGGGGGTGCGGAAATGGGTCAGACCCATGGAAAGATCGCAAACATAGATGTAGTAAGGACGAACGCGGATGCGAACGAGATCCTGAACAAGCTTTTTCATCACATGTACGCAGTCGTTGACGCCTGCAAGCAGAACACTCTGGTTGCCGAGGGGAATGCCTGCGTCTGCAAGCATCTCACATGCGCGCTTGCTCTCTTCGGTGATTTCATTGGGATGGTTGAAATGCGTGTTCAGCCAAACGGGATGGTACTTTTTGAGCATTGCGCAAAGCTCCGGGGTGATCCTCTGCGGCATGACAACAGGGGTTCTGCTGCCGAGGCGGACGATTTCAACATGGGGCATCTTGCGCAGCTCGCTGATGATGTATTCAAGCTTTTCGTCGCTCTGCATGAGTGCGTCGCCGCCGGAAAGAAGAACATCGCGAACTTCGGTATGATTGCGGATATAGTCGAGACATTTCTCGATTTGGCAATCGGGAACGGCGGTATCATGCTGCCCCGCAAACCTGCGGCGGGTGCAGTGACGGCAGTACATGGAGCACTGGTCGGTGATAAGGAACAGGACCCTGTCCGGATAACGATGAGTCAAACCGGGCACGGGGGAATCCGTGTCCTCATGAAGGGGGTCAAGCTGGTCCTCGGGAGCCTGATAAAGCTCTGCCGCGGAAGGAATGCACTGACGACGAACGGGATCATAGGGATCGTTCGGGTTGATGAGGGAGAGATAATAGGGAGTGATCGCCATGCGGAGCGTGCCGAGGCATTTCGCAACGCCCTCTTCCTCCTCGGGAGTCAGGGAGATGTATTTTTTGAGATCTTCAAGAGTTTCGATGCGGTTTGCAACCTGCCAATGCCAATCGTTCCAAAGCTCATCGGGAACATCGGTGAACAGACCGTATTGCCTGCTTTTATTCATTTTTGCCTCCTTGCCTTTCGGCTGTCGTTGCGGGTATTCTGGGGTGTGAACCGGATTTCGGGCGATAAAAAACAATCTGCCCGAAAGTTATCGATAAAAATAATATCGATAAACATTGTTTTATACGGGCTGTCCCCTGCCGCAAATCTGCGCAGCGCGGAGAGCAACCCGGAAAAGGCTTATTCGCAAAAAACTGATTTATAAGCCCCTTATTCGGTTGACGTGTCGATAAACAGACGGTTATCAGCAGTACTTCTCGTCAAAGAGCTTGCGGAGCTTCTCGTTCTCGCGGAGAACGTTGAGGGTGATTTCGGCATGATCCTTGGTGTAGCCGTTGCCGATGATCATGGTAACGTCCTTGCCGATGCCCTCTGCGCCGAGTGCAGCCTTTGTGAAGCTGGTTGCCATGGAGAAGAAGTAAACGATGCCGTCGTCGCGAACGGGGAGGATCGCGCTCATTTCGCAGCTTTCGATGTTGACGCAGCAGATGGAGATGTCGTATTCCTTGCCGTCGTTTGCAGCCAGTGCGGCATCAAGCACTGCAATGGGTTCGGTTGCGCTTGCAACGATAACCTTGTTGTAAACGCCGAGTTCCATAAGGGCGGGAACCTGAGCGGGGTTGCGGACAACGCCGACAACATTGCCCTTGGGGCCTACCTTCTTCATTGCTTCGTAGCCGCAGAGAACGCCGCTCTTGCCGTTTGCGCCGAGGATAAGAACGCTGTCGCCTTCCTTGGGGAGCTTGCGGGCCTGTGCGGGTGCGCCTGCAACGTCGAGAGCTGCAAGTGCGAGAGGTTCGCTCATGTCATCGGGCAGCTTTGCGTAGATGCCGCTTTCGAAAAGAACAGCCTGACCGATAATGTCAACGCGGTCAATATCCTTGTGGATAGCAAGGATCTTTTCGATTTTGAGCGGAGTGAGGGAGAGGGAAACGAGGGAAGCGATCTTGTCGCCGACTTTAAGGTCGCGATCCTTAAGATCTTCGCCGATGTATGCAACTTTGCCGATGAACATGCCGCCGGAACCGGTAACGGGGTTCTGCTGCTTGCCGCGCTCTGCAACGATGCCCATGATCATTTCGCCGATCTTCTGCTCGTCGCCGCCGCATGCTTCTTCAATCTGAGTGAAGGAAGCGGAGTCGATGTTAAGGGAGATAACATCGCAGATGATCTCGTTGGAGTAGTGCTTGGTCATGTCGTTGTCGATTTTCCATGCTGCCTGAGTGAGAACGCCCTTGGGTTCGATAACTCTGTGAGTGCCGTATTTGTTGCCTTTAAGTTCCATTTTGGTTTCCTCCGAATAAAATTTAGGTTTATGGCGGATTATCGGTCATGCGCGGGGCGCAAGGCCGAGGATCTCGCGTGCTTCGGCGGGGGTTGCGATCTCCCTGCCGAGTTCCTTTGCAATGCGGACTGCTTTTTCAACAAGCTCGCCGTTGCTCTTTGCAAGAACGCCCTTTTCAAGGTAGACGTTGTCTTCAAAGCCGACGCGGACGTGGCCGCCGAGAAGAATGCCGAGGGTGATCATCGGGAATTCGGTTCTGCCGACGCCCGCAACCGTGAAGGTTGAACCCTGGGGAATGCTGCCTGCCATGAATACAAGGTCGCGCGGCGTGCCGCTGATGCCGCCGTTGACGCCCATAACAAAGTCAAAATGCATGGGGCTCTTGATAAAGCCTTTTTTGTTGAGGCGAATCGCCATATCGATCATGCCCTTGTCGAAAACTTCGACTTCGGGTTTGATATTGCGCTCGATCATGCGTTCGCCGAAATACTTGATGGTGTTTTCGGTGTTAACAAAGATGTCGTCCCCGCCGAAATTGCAGGTGCCGCAGTCGAGGGTTGCCATTTCGGGCATAAGCTCGATGGGCTGGAGCCTTTCGTCATCGCTCATGCCGACTGCACCGCCGGTGGAGGGCTGAATGATAACATCGGGACATTTTGCATAGATGGCATCCATGCATTCTTTGAAGCGTGCCTTATCCTGGGTGGGTGTGCCGTCATCATAGCGGACATGCAGGTGAATGATGCTTGCGCCCGCTTTGTATGCGGAATAGGCTTCGTTCGCAATCTCTTCAACCGTGTAAGGCACGGCGGGATTGTGTTCCTTGGTGACTTCCGCGCCGCAGATGCAGGCGGTGATGATGAGTTTTTCCATGGATTCCGATAGTTCCTTTCAAATTATTTTATTCTGCGGCAAACGTACCTTGAGAAAAACGGGAATCGAAAATCGGCCGTTTCCTTCCGGCGTTTGCTTTTTACTTAAAACGGCATTCCCGCGACAATGACAAACAGTGCAGTTTATTTGCGCTGTTTGTCTGTTTTACCGCATTGCAGAAAGGCAAAGACTTTCTGCCAATGACAAACAGTGCAATTTATTTGCGCTGTTTGTCTGTATCTTCCGCATTGCAGAAAGGCAAAGACTTTCTGCCAATGACAAACAGTGCAGTTTATTTGCGCTGTTTGTCTATTTTACCGCATTGCAGAAAGGCAAAGACTTTCTGCCAATGACAAACAGTGCAGTTTATTT
>OGXQ01002225.1_pt1 | contig 13520 bp, 10 predicted proteins | sample 1576291 | NCBI WGS metagenome assembly OGXQ01 (sample SAMEA3541575, study PRJEB24748) | human gut metagenome | biome: human gut; feature: human-associated habitat; material: faeces | place: China | collected 2012 | reverse complement strand
GCGGGCTGGTGACGTTCATCTCCAACCTATGGCCGACAGAGTATATGCATCTGTTCACGGCAGACGGTTGGACGGGGGAGCCACACCCCTGCGACGAGGGAGAGCTAGCCTGGATCAAAAAGGCGGATCTATTGTCTCTTCCGCTGTGGAAGGGGGATCAGATTTTTCTGGACCTTCTGGACCGGAACACGCCATTTTTCTCCTTGAAGCTCCAGTATGAAGGAGACGATCTGGTTTTGGCGGTACTCAATGGAGAGCGTATCGTGTGACCGAAGAGGAGGCTGTATGCCGCAATGTAAGCTTGATGTGACTCTAGAGCCGCTGAGCGCCGCGTACCTGAATCAGGTGGAACGGCTGTGGAGCGATCCGGCGGTGATCCGCTACACCAGTATCCGGACGCCATGCACCCGGGAAGCCGCAGCCGAGAGGCTAAGCAATCTGTCGGGACGGCCTACGGTATTTGCCGTACTGCACGCGGGGAAATTTTGCGGCGTGGCGGGATGTCTGCCGGTAGAGGGGGAGACTTTTGGCCTTTTCTATCAGCTGCTGCCGTCCTATTGGGGGCAGGGGGTAGGCCGAGCCGCCGCAGAGATGGTATTGGAGGCGCTGCGCCGGCTGTCGCCGTCAGCCACAGTTTGCGCGGATGTGGTGGCGGAAAACACCGCCAGCATCCGGATTTTGGAAGGGCTGGGCTTTCGCCGGGTGCGCACCAGCGCGCCAGACGGCGGCTGCGGACGGCTGGCTATCTGGGAGTATCAGCGATCTTTCGGCAATCAAGAGGAGGAATGCCTATGAGAGGAAAACTGCTGTTATTCGGGTTTGAGTCACTGCTGAATATTCTGGCGCTGGAGGGAGCCGTGAAGCCCTTTCAGGTGGAGCTGGTACCGGTGGGACGGACAGATTACAATAAGCCCATGGCGGTGCTGGCAGGTAACGGCAAGGTTATCGGAGTAAATGTGGACAATAAAGAAAACCGGGAAAAAAAGCGCGGACGTGCCATGCTGATTAAAAATAATCAGTATTTTGTCGTCGGTGACAAAGGTATACAAAGACAATTAGAATAAAGACAATACACCAAATCCTACCGGTGGTTTTCCAAACTCTCCTGACAACTTTCCTATTTGTCAAGAGAGTTTTTCTTTTCCTTTTTTGCTACTTTCCCCCTTTTATTTTATACCTTTGTTCCTCATAATAACTAACCTTATAAAACGAAATGAAATCTATCCGAGAACTATACCGCATCGGCACCGGTCCGTCCAGCAGTCATACTATGGGACCGCGCAAGGCTGCTGAAATCTTCTTAGGAAAACATCCCGAAGCCAAAGCTTTTCAAGTTACTCTTTATGGAAGCCTCGCCGCTACCGGTAAAGGACACATGACCGATGTAGCCATTTTAGATACATTGCAACCGCATGCGCCTACAGAAATTATCTGGAAAGCCCATGTCTTCTATCCGTTTCATCCCAATGGAATGACTTTCAAATCTTTGAATGAAAAAGGAAAGGTGACAGATGAATGGACTGTTTTCAGTGTAGGCGGAGGTGCTCTAGCCGAAGAAGGGCACGACAAAGGCTCAACTCCGGAAATCTATGATATGAACCGTATGAGTGAAATCCTCTACTGGTGTGAACGTACCGGACGCAATTACTGGGAATACGTCCAGCAATGTGAAGACGAAGACATTTGGGACTATCTGGCAGAAGTATGGAAAACCATGAGAGAAGCCATTGAGCGTGGTTTGGATCAAGAAGGCGTATTACCCGGGCCACTCAATCTGCGCAGAAAAGCCTCCACTTACTATATTAAGGCAAAAGGTTATAAGGACAATCTGCGTTCCCGCGGGTTAGTATTCTCATACGCTCTGGCAGTCAGTGAAGAAAACGCCTCAGGTGGCAAAATCGTCACAGCCCCTACTTGCGGATCATGCGGAGTGGTTCCGGCTGTACTTTATCACTTGCAAAAAAGCCGTGACTTCAGCGATATGCGGATTTTAAGAGCACTGGCTACTGCCGGATTGATAGGAAATATAGTAAAACACAACGCCTCCATTTCCGGAGCCGAAGCCGGTTGCCAGGCAGAAGTAGGAGTGGCCTGTTCAATGGCATCCGCCGCTGCCAGCCAATTATTCGGAGGTAGCCCGGCCCAGATAGAGTATGCAGCCGAAATGGGCTTGGAGCATCACTTGGGAATGACTTGCGATCCGGTATGCGGATTGGTACAAATCCCTTGTATCGAAAGAAATGCCTATGCAGCGGCCCGAGCTCTTGATGCCAATATCTATTCTGCCTTTACAGACGGTAATCACCGTGTATCCTTTGACAAAGTGGTGGAAGTAATGAAACAGACCGGTCATGACCTTCCTTCCTTATATAAGGAAACCAGCGAAGGCGGTCTGGCAAAGGATTACGAGCCGATGGATTAATAACAGGGCAAAGACCGAGAACTGTATTTATAATACATAAGAGGGTGAATCAAAATTCGTTGCAACTATCTTTTTCAACGCTGATAATAAAAAGATAGTTCAATTTATTTCTGATACACCCTCTTATGGCATCATTACTATAAGGAGAGATAGTTCCCCTATTACAGAAAAAATCTTTTTTAATCGCTCAACTTCAAGAATCCTCCAAACTGATCGAAGTCTACTTCCAATCCATTTTCCAATGTCAGTTCATATCCCTTGCGGTTACGTTCTATCTTCACCGTTTTATGCCCGTTATAATTAGCTTTCATATACTTGGAAATAGCCTGAGGGATAAAAGTAGAAGGAACCGACTTGTTCTTGCAATCTATCTCAAGCCACTCTCCCTTTGAATTGAACTCCAATTCAATGCCATCGGCCAATTTCACATCATAGGAAGTGGTCTGAAACAAGTCCTTTTCAATCTTGATATACGCAACTTTAGTCTGAGAGAAATGTTTGCCGATCATTTCACGTGCGGCAACAGGAAGCTTATTCACATCGCGGGTCACAACATCGCCTGCCATGGCGAACTGAAGAGAGCATACCAGCATAGCCATTAAAAATAAAATCTTTCTCATAATCTAATTTATTCTTTAGTTAGTTAATGCCATACCAACAACTAACCGCCTAAAAAGATTATGACGCGAAAAATTATTCCTGTATTTTAGATTTAATTAAGGCTGTCTCCCAACATGGGAGGAAGCTCCTCCATATCCTCATTTTTAGATATGCTCATTTTTCCTTCAGGAGTAATAGTGATGGAGAAAGGAATATACAAATCTGTCTGAGGATAACTCACACTGGCAGCCAATATGATATTTTTTCCCTCACGGGTCTTCTCTTCATCAAATACCACGCCCTCCAATATAAAATGACGGAGATGATCAGCACTTACGAATCCAGAGAAACTTTGCTTGGTAAAAGTTTTGGCAAAGACCCGGCTCCCATTTTCACGGGAAATTCTAACGATAATACGATTGTCGGCAAAAATTCCCAAGTCACTTTTGACTGAAGGCAGAGAATCACTGGGAGCACGCTCTATAAACAAATTATATTTTTTTCCGCCACTGACAATATGCTGGTCAATACGTGAAACCTGCATACGCTGCAAACCTGTCACATGATCCACACTGTCTATTTGGAACATCAATTGTTCTGCATCAACGGAAGCCTCTTTCTTACCTCCGCAAGCGGTCATTACAACCAGCAAAACGACAAATAAAAAATATATCTGTTTCATCTAAATCTCGATTTCTAGGTGACAAAGTAACAAAAAGTAACGGACACTCACAAGAAAACCTCCATAAAAAGCGAAAACCGGGCAATATCACATTGGCCGGCCTTCAGAGAAAACTAAAAACTAAACTAAATTATTTATTAAGTTAGACTAAACCCAAAAGAAAAGGTTTAATCTCACTTAGAAAAAAATATTCTTTCTTTGAAAGGCATTCCTGCTACAACGCCTTCCAAAAATCCATAAAATTCTTATAAAGCCCATAGCAGACCAACTGATCTTCCTCCTCCAACTCATAATTTTCCTCAAAATGATTCTCCACCTGATGCTCCAATATCGAAATACCCAAACCGTTCAGCACTTTCTCCCCTTTTATCAATGCAATGATTTTTATATTGAATTCCGTTTCTAATGACAGATCACTCACCTTATAGCCTACAAAACAAGAAGGAAGTTTGAACTTCATCACATAATGTTCCTCGTCAATCTGAAAAGACTCCACATTGACGTGTAAATCCAACAACTGAACCAAGCTCCGTGCCGCTTCTTTCTCCGGTGTCAGAATACTATCTAAATTAAAAGCCTCAAGCACGGTCTTATGCACATCATCTACCGCACGGGCATAGATATGTTTCACTCCTTTCTTTTTCAGCAGTGCCACCACACGCACAGAAGCACCAAAATTCTCGCCGATAGCAACAATAACCACATCCACATCTTTCAGTGGCAGCACACTGAGCGATTGTTCGTCCGTAGCATCAATAATAAAAGAAGTCGCGATTTTGTCCTTCAACACATCCACACGATGCTCGTTTGTATCCACTCCTATCACCTCATGTCCCAATACGGAAAGCTCTTCGGCCAACACTCCGCCGTAATTTCCTAAACCAATAATAATGTATTTCATAACTAGTTGATTATGATGTTATCACTCGGATATTTATATTTTGTTATTTTTTTCTGTTTAATAAGGCTGGATATCAAAGTAAGCACCCCTACTCGTCCGATAAACATCAGAACAATGACAATCAGTTTGCTGTCACTTCCCAAAGTAGGTGTCAGATCCAGGCTTGAACCTACCGTACTGAGTGCCGAAGTACACTCAAAAACCAACGCCATCACTGAAGCCTGCGGCTCTAGAATGCTTAAACCGAAGATACCCGCGAAAACAATCAGCAGATAAAGAATCAATGTGGCATTAGAACGCCGGATGGAATCATGAGATAACTCCCTGTTGAAAATATTGACTTTATCGGCACCTATAAGAATAGCACGCAAGTTCAACATGACTACAGCAAACACATTCACCTTCACACCACCGGCCGTAGACTGCGTACCGCCGCCAATCATCATCAGCACCACCATCAGCAGCAACGTCTGCACACTGAAAGTAGTCATGCCCACACTTGAAAATCCTGCCGTACGGGGACAAGTTGCGTTAAAAAAGCCCTGCACCCATTTCTCTGTAGCCGTCATTCCCGCAAAAGCATGATTCCATTCGAAAACAACAATGGCCACAGTACCCGTCACTAGCAAGATAGCCGTCATAATCAATACGATACGGGTATTCAGGTTATATAAATGTATTTTACGGATTGTCCTCTTATTCTTTTTGACATAACGGTGATACAAGCGCTTGCTTTCATAAGAAACCGTTTCATACAGATTTACCAGAATCGGGAAACCTATACCTCCCAAAATAACCAGGAAAGAGATAGTGATATATAGCAAGTTATGATTATGAAGTACCAGTTCGTTACCTAAGTTTCCATACAAAGTAGAGAATCCGGCATTGCAAAAGGCAGAGATGGAATGGAAAGCAGAAAAAGCCAGTTCTTCCTCAATATCCATGCCCATAGTGCCATGTATACTTAAAAAAATAACCCCCATCCCAGCAGCCTCTATCACCAAGGTAAACCCTAATATATATAATAAGGTGGAAAGCAGCGAACTGAGTGACTGCGAGCTTACCATATCACGGACCACCAACTGATTGTAGAGCGAAGTATTCCCCATAAAAAACATGGCAAAGAAACTGGTCAGGGTCATGACTCCCAAACCGCCGATTTGTATCAGCATGATAATGATGAACAACCCCTCGGACGTGAATGTAGAAGAGACATCGACCGAAACCAACCCCGTGACACAAATGGCACTGGTAGCGGTAAACAGAGCATCGATAAAGGAAATGCCATGATAAGTGGCACGCGGAAGCATCAGTAACGCTGCCCCTATCAGAATAAATATGAGAAAACTGGATGCAAAGATCAAAGACGGGTTGGTGCGCCTGCCCAGCAGCCGGACTATCCCATTAGACAATTGCAGCAGCGAAAGCAAAGTGAGCAGCACCACATGATATAAACGACTGTGGAAAAAAGACCAGAAATCATGAATTCCCCCTTGCACCTCCGGTTCATGGAAAATAACTGGAATCAAAGTCAGATAAAGCATCAGACTCAGTATCCATGCCAGTCCCCGGTACTTCCGCTTGGTATCCGAGTAATTTAATAAAAGATGCAGGGAAATATCAACCAGAAAAACAATCCAGACAAAATGATACAGCGTGTTTATCATCTCCATTTCTTCAAAAGAAATAAGAAATCCATGCTCATAAACCAATGTAAGGATGAACAAGGCCGACATCATATAAGTTATCCCGTCCATCCATTTCAGCAATCGCTCTATGTACGGTTTTACTAACTTCTTACGATAGATAAATAGTTTGTGTAAAGGTTCCATGTCGATATCATCTTGCATTAACAGAAAACAAACTTAATCAAAATATTCACATCTCTGCCTATAATAACAAATAACTTCGCATTTTTACTCTGACATCCCTTTTTTTATTGTTCCCGACAAAAAAGCAGTTGAAAATTAGTAAGGAATACTTTTTTTTACCTAATTTTGACCGCAAAACTATTAAATTGAAAGATTATGAGCACAAAACAGAAACGTTTTATCTTACCAGAGGATGAAATTCCTAAATACTGGTACAACATACAGGCAGACATGAAGACCAAACCCATGCCGCCGTTGAACCCTAAAACCAAAGAAGCGCTGAAACCGGAAGACCTCTACCCCATTTTTGCCAAAGAACTTTGCAAACAGGAATTAAACCAGACAGACGCATGGATTGAAATTCCCGAAGCAGTGCGTGAAATGTACAAATACTATCGCAGCACACCATTGGTACGTGCCTACGGACTGGAAAAAGCACTAGGGACTCCCGCACATATTTATTTCAAAAATGAAAGTGTCAGCCCCATCGGCTCCCACAAACTGAACTCGGCTCTGGCCCAGGCATATTATTGCAAGGAAGAAGGCGTAACCAATGTCACTACAGAAACCGGTGCCGGACAATGGGGCGCCGCTCTATCGTATGCCGCAAAGGTATTCGGGCTGGAAGCTGCCGTTTATCAAGTAAAGATCAGCTATAATCAGAAGCCCTATCGCCGCAGCATCATGCAGACATTCGGAGCAACGGTCACCGCCTCTCCATCCATGTCTACCCGTGCCGGCAAGGATATCATTACCCGTAATCCCAATTATCAAGGTTCACTGGGAACAGCCATCTCCGAAGCTATCGAACTGGCAATGAGCACTCCCAACTGTAAATATACACTAGGGTCGGTATTAAGCCATGTCACACTGCATCAAACGGTTATCGGTCTGGAAGCCGAAAAGCAAATGGAAATGGCAGGCGAATATCCCGACATGATTATCGGTTGCTTTGGTGGCGGTTCCAATTTTGGAGGAATCTGCTTCCCCTTTATGCGCCACACTATCCTGAATGGGAAACAAACCCGATACATTGCTGCCGAACCGGCTTCGTGCCCGAAACTGACCCGTGGTAAATTCCAGTATGACTTTGGCGACGAAGCCGGATATACCCCGTTGCTGCCCATGTTTACACTGGGGCATAATTTCTCTCCGGCCAATATCCATGCGGGAGGTCTCCGTTATCACGGTGCAGGTGTCATCGTTTCACAATTATTGAAAGACAATCTGATGGAAGCGGTTGATATCCAGCAATTAGAATCCTTCCAGGCTGGTTGTTTGTTCGCACAAGCAGAAGGAATCATTCCGGCTCCCGAATCGTGCCATGCCATCGCCGCCGCTGTACGCGAGGCGAACAAGTGCAAAGAATCCGGTGAAGAGAAAGTGATCCTGTTCAACCTTTCAGGTCACGGGCTGATTGATATGGCCTCATACGACCAATACCTGGCAGGTAACTTGATGAATTATGAGTTAAAAGACGAAGATATCCAGAAGAACTTGGATGAAATAAAAGACATGTAATCAGGACATAAAATAAACGAAGGATACGGAAAGGATATATTATCCTATAAACTACGGCAAGCTAAGCGGTTGTATCCTTCAGGTTAAGGGTTCTTTTACTGACAACTTCTATCTCCCAAACTTGCGGAGTTAACTCCATAGCCTTTGGAGTTATCTCCATAAGCTTGGGAGTTAACTCCAAAGGCTATGGAGATAGAAAGGATACGTTCGTTTAAGCTTAGGGATAGGATAGAAAAGGCTTAACCATACAATGAAAGACACAAACCACTCTACCGGCGGGATATAACATTAACATAAGTTCGATATAAGAAATAACTCGTTACAGGATGGTTTTGAGTTAAATGACAAAAGGATTATTAAAATTCAATATCAGTCTTGCTCATATTCCTGTCAGTTATAAGCTAGTCTTATAATAAACTCATGTTATCATAAGAAAAAATCCGCGTTATCCCGCACAACCCGCACCTAAAAAATGATTCAAAACCACAAAATAACAGGCACTTCAAGCCTGTTTATAAAGAAAATGAACTATTTTACAGGATTATGTATGAAAAGTACAAATTAATTTCCCTTTTTATTCCTTTCTTTGCACAGTTACATCAATAATCCAAATAAGTATGAAAAACATCATGAAGCTTTTCTTGTATGCTGCATTACCTTTGGCATTAATTGCACTAGGCAGTTGTAGCTACCCTAAAAACATCACGTTCAAAGCCGACTCACAAACAGGGGCGCTAAGCGGACTTTATCTGACAAGCGACACTTCCATGAACTGGATCCTGCGTACGGATGGAACACAATACGAATGGGTGGACTCCCGCTATGGATGGGGATTGGGACATCTTCGGATAAACGGCACTGAATACTCCTGGAATATCCCGACAAAAAAACATGACACGAGCCATCACATGACCGTGAAATACCAGACAGGTGACATAGAAATAAACGTAGCCCGAAAATGGAACAGGGACGGGAACCTGGTAGAATCCTACGAATTCGCAAACACCGGAGAAAAAGACGCCGACTTACAGGACATTGCCATCAACACACCTTTCAATGACAATTATCCGGATGCCCGGACTTGCTACGAAGCCCGTTGCAATGCACATATATGGGCAGGAGGAAATGAAGCCTATGTCTATTGCACCCGGATGAGCGGAGCCCCCGGCGGATTGGGACTGATTATGGAAGAAGGTGCCATTAAAGGCTATGAAGTGAGGGAGCGCTCGCAGAAAAAAGGAAGCTCCAACTTCCGCGGTGTTTTCCAACTTAATCCACAGGACAAGACTTTAAAGCCGGGAGAATGTTATACCATACAATGGTTACTCCTATCGGCGGACAACTGGGATGAATTCCAAGCAAAAGCCATAGACAACGGTCTGATCATAGCCTCAGCAGACCGTTATGTAGTAGAAACAGGCGAAAAAATAAATGTTTCGTTCAAAAGCAACTGCCCCTCACTGAAAGGCAAGCTATTGCTGAACGGTAAAGAAGTGGCAGAAGTAAGCGGTGACAACATCAATTATACCACCATAATAAATGAACCCGGAGAGAAGATTTTCACACTGGCTTACGGGAACGGAAAGCAAACGTCGGTAGAGTGTCTTGCCGTCAGCAACTTTGACAGCCTGGTCAACCACCGGTGTCAGTTCATTGCCGGACACCAACAGTTCATCAAGCCCGGTGACCCTAGAAGCGGTGCCTTCATTGTTTATGACAACGATACCGAATCCCTTTACATCAACGGAGAAAGTGGCAGCAAACGCTCTGACTGCGACGAAGCCAGAGAAAGGGTAGCTATGGGGATTCTGCTGGCTCTACAATACCAACGTACTTCCGACAAAAAATTAATGGATGCCCTGAACAACTACGTATCTTTCATCCGCCGCATCCAGAAACCGGACTACACAACCAATTCCACCGTAGACTTCAAGAGCAAGAACCGGGGATACAACTATCCGTGGGTAGCCGATTTCTGGTTTACCATGTTCCGCACCACAGGCAATAAACAATATCTGAAAGACGGGTACGGCACACTGCGTGCACTGGTCCGTTATTTCAAGCATGGTTTTTATTGCATCAATATCCCGACCTACGGCTATACTCTATTGAAAGAAAACGGATTTACTGCCGAAGCGGACACTCTGCTGAACGATTTCAAATCAATGGCAGACGTATTTTGTGAAAACGGGCCTAATTATCCGACCTCCGAAGTCAATTACGAACAGAGCATCGTAGCTCCGTCCATTATCCATCTGCTGAATGTATATATGCTCACCGGGGATGAAAAATATCTGAAAGGGGCCGAAAGCCAGCTTCCTTTATTAGAATCATTTGGCGGAAAACAGCCCAGTTTCCACCTTTATGACATCGCTATTCGTCACTGGGATGGTTATTGGTTTGGAAAAGACCGGATTTGGGGAGATACCTTCCCACATTACTGGAGCACTTTATCGGGTATTGCCTTCCGTCTTTATGCCAAAGCGACCGGAAAACAAGAATATACAGAACGGGCCTTGAATATTTTCCGGAACAATCTATGCCTCTTCACCGAAGACGGAAGAGGAAGCTGCGCCTTTATCTATCCGGACAAAGTGAACGGACAAAAAGCTCATCTTTATGACCCGTTTGCCAATGACCAGGATTGGGCAATGGTATTTTGGTTGGAGTATGGCACGGATTTCAAGTAAATGAGGAGATGCCGAAAGTCCGATAGTGCTGTCATGTATTCAGCTGTAGGGGCAGGGATTGCCTCATAGCCGTCAAGCAAAGGAAAAACATCTACCGTAGAACACCGACCCAAAAGGGTCGGTTTCTTCATTTTATAAGTTTTAGATAACAGTCTGCAGGCTCCTCCAGAGTTCCGCTTCTCTCCCGACTTTATCGTCAAGAAGCTGCTTACAAGACCACGGTCGGTCATACTTTGGAAAGAGAACCTGCAACTGCTTTCGTACTATCAGGCAGATACACGAGCCTGCCCCTACGGTGGTGAAAATACTATTTGCCAACTCAGATTGACGAATATAAGTTTTTTTGCCTGCCCGAACTAACGGGCACGATCTTGGGAGAATATGCAAATCAGCCTATTTTCGGGCGAGCAAGCCTCGCTCTTACAAGCAAAATGATAGCTGAATTCCTTAAATATGTTTTCATCCAGCCACAAACTATGGTTCAAAGCTGCGAAGCATTTTAATCTCGTCCCGCCAAATGGTGTCATCGGGAGTTTCAAGAATAACGGGCATATTGTCAAAACGGGAATCCTGCATAAAGCGGCGGAAGAAATCAATACCAATCAGCCCCTTTCCGATACTGTCATGACGGTCTACCCGGCTACCCAATGGTTTCTTTGAGTCATTCAAGTGAATGGCACACAAATAGTTTCTCCCCACTACCTCATCAAACTCGGTAAAGACCCGGTCATATTCATTCACAATATCATAACCGGCGGTATAGGTATGGCAAGTATCCAGGCAAACTCCCACACGAGATTTATCCTCTACCTTATCTATAATATATCTCAAATGCCAGAATTCATTTCCCACATTACTTCCCTGTCCGGCCGTATTCTCAATCACAGCAGTCACACCGGTCGTCTTATCCAAAGTCATATTGACAGACTCGGCAATCCTGTCCAGACACTTCTCTATGGATATCTTGTTCAAATGACTTCCGGGATGAAAATTCAGCATTTTCAATCCTAAAAGCTCGCAACGCTGCATTTCGTCCAAAAATGCTGCACGACTCTTCTCCAGCCCTTCCTCGTCAGGATGTCCCAAATTTATCAGATAACTGTCATGAGGAAGAACATACCGGGCATCAAAACCTTCTTTCTCGCAGTTTTCTTTAAACAGAGTAACACTCTCGACAGACAAAGGTTTTGCAATCCATTGCCTCTGATTCTTTGTAAAAAGAGCGAATGCGTCCGCTCCTATCCCTAATGCATTAACGGGGGCCATTTCCACGCCCCCGCTTACGGATACATGTGCACCTATTTTTTTCATTCTCTTTCCATTATTGATAGACACAAAGATAGGAAAAATAAGTTAGAAATTATATTGCGCACTCAAGTTTATACGGTTTGCTTCACGGTTCACATCATTAAAATTCTCTCTCCAACCATGAAGATATTCCGCACCTACCTGCAAGTTATGACTTACATTCCAGAATACATTTGCAACCAGGTACTGACCTTTTTTATACTGAGTTTCATTAAAGTGAGCATAGCAATCTTCTGTAAACAGACGTGACTGGCTATACGTAGCCGATGCGAATACCCGTTTCGAGAAATTATACTGTAATCCGGCATACCATCCTTTCATGGGCAGTACCTGCATACGTCCGGACTCATCGGCCAAAGGAACGATATCTACATTCAAGTTGCTGATATCATTCAAATATTGAGCAATACCTCTACCATAAGTATATTGTCCGTAAAGCTGGAAACCACCCAGTCTTGCTGTCCCCGATGCCTGTATCCCCCAACCGGTCAATGACTTTGCCTTATTATTCACTTGATCCTCATAAGTCATACTTCTCAAGATTCCTCCCACACGTATATGACTAGCCTTTGCCCAAGAATACTGTACATAGGCAGGAATATCCGGCATCCTCTGCTTACCGATTCTCACATCTTGTGCCGGAGTACCGTCTACTGACGGCATTTCCACACCGACACCCACTTTCAAACCTTTCATCACATTGGCTTCATAACGCAACTGGGTGGCGCGATAGAAAGTCATCCCGTCAGGTCCTTGAAAATCAATAGTCGGAGGAGCTGCGGCAAGGTCCATAAACAATCCGGTATCATACCCCATAGTAAAGCCCAGGAAGGATAAATAAGCATTCTGCAATTCAAAAGTCTTTCCACTTCCACGGAAGTTTCCGGCTGTATAAACGATGAAGTTACCCAAATGCTTGGTTCTCCCCACCAACTTTAAAAAGATAGTGGAAGTGCTTGCATCCATCTGGAACTGATTACGGACAGACGTGGATCCCGGTTGCGGAATGAGTGCAGGGATAAAGTCAACGTCATCCACTATCCCATTAAAATCATATTCCATTGTAGTTTTCAAATAACCACCGATACCCAATGCAAACTTTCCCTGTTGGTCAGTAAGTAAAAAACGAGGAGCACGGGGATCATGGAAATGCGGACGTTGCGTTTCTTCAAATACATTGATTAATTCTTCCTTGCCATTTTTATCTTTTGAGATAATAACAACAGGTCCCGGTCCTTCCAGCTCCGGATAAAGTTTTTTTTGTTGCGCAAACATCGGCGTAACAATCATTGCGCCCAATACAAGGCAACTCATTGATTTAAAGATACTTTTCATAAAAGTTAAGTTTAGGTAAATAGTCAATTCAATGGACTATGAACAAAAAGTTTAGAAAAAAGTTTGGGAAATGTTTGCAAATTCAAAAAAAGTCACTACCTTTGCATCCGCAATCGAGAGAGAAATCCTCGATAAAAAGGATGGCCCGTTCGTCTATCGGTTAGGACGCAAGATTTTCATTCTTGAAAGG
>OGXQ01002222.1_pt1 | contig 13535 bp, 9 predicted proteins | sample 1576291 | NCBI WGS metagenome assembly OGXQ01 (sample SAMEA3541575, study PRJEB24748) | human gut metagenome | biome: human gut; feature: human-associated habitat; material: faeces | place: China | collected 2012 | reverse complement strand
CCCACGTCAAAAAAACGGTTCCGATACTTTTCCCGAAAAGCCGTCAGGCCCGTCCCGCCCTGCATGGCAGCCGTAATGGCACATATGTTCCCGTTCTCTTCAGCCAGGTCACAGATTTCCTTGCCAAACACGTCAGAAAAACTCTGAGATCTTTCTCCCGTGTCCCCGGTAGTCACATCAAAACCGGAAAGGCCATGATAGATGCTGGGGTCCTGTTCCGCATACTGGTAGCCCTTTCCCTTGTTGGTGCGCACATGCAGCAACACCGGCTTGTTGATCAGTTTCGCACTTTCAAAGGTCTCTTTGAGCTCTCTGATGTCATGACCGTCAAAGGGTCCGTAATAAGCGAAACCAAAATCTTCAAAGATCGTAGAATTATAAAAGACCTTTTTGACCGCCCGCTTCATCCTGCGCAGCGCAGAAGAAATTCCCTTACCCACCACAGGCAGTTTCTGTAAGGAGCTTTCCAGATTGTTCTTGATTTTCAGATAGCCAGGCTTTGTTCTGATATAGGTAAGGTACCTCGCCATGGAACCCACGTTTCGTGAGATCGACATATTGTTATCATTCAGAATGACAATTAAATTCCGATGCAGCCGACCGGCATTGTTGAGGCCTTCATACGCAAGTCCGCCGGACAATGCGCCGTCGCCGATCACAGCGATGACATACCCTTCTTTTCCCTGAAGATTGTTCGCCTCAGAAAGCCCCAGGGCAGCTGAAATAGAAGTGCTGCTGTGACCGCTGGTAAACACATCGTAAGGGCTTTCCTCACGGCAGGGAAACCCTGCCAGCCCTCCCACCTGCCGCATCGTAGAAAACCGGTTGAACCTTCCGGTCAAAAGCTTATAGGGATAGCTCTGATGGCCGACGTCCCAGACAATACTGTCCTTGGGCGGATCAAAGGCCAGCATCAGCGCCACCGTTAATTCCACCACGCCCAAGTTGGATGCCAAATGACCTCCATTGCCGGAAACAGTTTCGATTACGGCTTTTCGAATCTCTTCGCAGAGAGCGTTAAGCTCCGCATCGTTTAGTTTTCTGACATCCTGGGGAGTGTGAATTTGCCCCAATAAATTTCCCATAAAGACCTCTGTTTACTCAAGCGATCCCGTTTTGAAGCTTCGCGGCAGTCACTGTATTTTTCATCAACATGGCAATAGTCATCGGCCCCACTCCGCCAGGAACAGGCGTGATGTGGGAAGCTAGTGATTCTACGGCGTCAAAATCCACATCGCCGCACAGCTTGCCTGCCTCATTGCGATTCATCCCAACATCAATGAGAATCGCGCCTTCCTTTACCATATCCGCCGTCACTGTGTTCACCTTGCCCACTGCGCTGACAATGATATCTGCCCCCCGACAGATTTCCGCCAAATTCCTTGTTTTGGAATGGCAAATGGTCACAGTGCCGTTCTCCTGCATCAACAGCATAGCTACAGGCTTTCCTACGATATTGCTTCTGCCAATCACAACACACTGTTTCCCTTCGATGGAATGACCGCTGCGCTTGATTAACTCAATAATGCCCGCAGGGGTACAAGGAAGGAATCCCTCTCCGCCTGTGTGGAGATTGCCCACGTTTACGGGATGGAAACAATCCACATCCTTCTTCGGGTCGATGGCAAGAATAACCTTTCGTTCATCAATCTGCTTTGGCACAGGCATCTGCACCAGAATCCCATGAATGTCCTTATCCGCGTTCAACTTGGCAATCAGCTCCAAAAGTGCCTCCTCCGTTGTCCCCCCAGACAACACATGAGAAACCGAGCGAATCCCGACTGCCTCACACGCCTTTTTCTTGTTATTCACATATACCTGAGAGGCGGAATCATCGCCGACCAAAACAACCGCTAAGCAGGGTGTAATCCCCTTTGCCTTTAATGCTGCTGCCTCCTCCGCCGCCTCTGCCTTAATTTCCGCAGAAATCCGTTTGCCATCAATCAGTTGTGCTTTCATCCTTTTTAACTCCCTTTTTCTTAGAAGAGACCTACCACATTTCCGTTATCGTCAATGTCGATATTCAAGGCTGCGGGCTTTTTAGGCAGACCGGGCATTGTCATAACATCGCCCAGCAGAACAACGATAAAGCCTGCACCTGCGGAAATACGAATCTCCTTTACTGTTACCTCGAACCCTTCCGGACGACCCAACACCTTGGGATCATCGGAAAGAGAATACTGTGTCTTTGCAATACATACGGGGAAATCGTGAAAGCCCAGCTTGTCAATCTGTGCCAGTGTTTTCTTTGCCGCCGCAGAGAAATTAACTGTACCTGCGCCATAGATTTCCTTGCATACCTTATTTACCTTTTCTACGATATTCAGTTCATCCTCATACAGGAAATGGAATTTGCTTTCCTTTGTTTCCAGTGTTTCCAGAACCTTTTCAGCCAGAGCCTTGCCGCCCTCGCCGCCGTTAGCCCAAACCTTCGCTACGGCAAAGGTTGCGCCCATGGATTCGCAGCGTTCCTTCACATAAGCCACCTCTGCATCTGTATCAGCTACGAAATGGTTCAGTGTTACCACAACGGGAACGCCGTATTTCTGAATATTTTCAATGTGCTTTTCCAGATTCACAAAGCCCTTTGCCAGTGCATCCAGATTTTCATTGGACAGATCTGCCTTCGGCACACCGCCGTTATATTTCAGCGCACGCACGGTTGCAACCAGAACAACCGCATCGGGCTTCAGGCCTGCCTTACGGCACTTGATATCAAAGAATTTTTCAGCACCCAAATCTGCACCGAAGCCTGCCTCTGTTACAACATAATCCGCAATTTTCATTGCTGTTTTTGTTGCCATAACGGAGTTACAGCCATGTGCGATATTTGCGAAGGGACCGCCATGGATAATTGCCAGTGTGTTTTCCAGTGTCTGCACTGCGTTAGGCTGCAGTGCATCCTTCAAAAGAACTGTCATTGCGCCGTCTGCGCCAATCATTTTTGCTGTTACGGGTTCATCCTCATAGGTGTAGCCAACGATGATTCTGCCCAGCATTTCCTTCAGCTGCTTCAAATCATTTGCCAGACAGAAGATTGCCATGATTTCGGAAGCAACGGTAATCTGGAATGCGTCCTCTCTGGGTACGCCGTTTACCTTGCCGCCCAAGCCGGAAATCACATTTCTCAGCTGTCTGTCATTCAGGTCTACACAGCGCTTCCATGCAATTCTTCTGGGGTCAATGTTCAGCTCATTGCCCTGCTGAATGTGGTTATCCACCATGGATGCCAAAAGGTTATTTGCTGTTGTGATGGCGTGCAAATCGCCGGTAAAGTGCAGGTTGATATCCTCCATGGGAACCACCTGTGCATAGCCGCCGCCGGCAGCGCCGCCCTTTACGCCCATGCAGGGCCCCAAGGAAGGCTCACGCAGGCAGGTAATCGCATTCTTGCCCATCTGCTGCAATGCCTCTGTCAGGCCGATGGTAACGGTTGTTTTGCCTTCGCCTGCGGGGGTAGGGTTCACCGCTGTTACCAGAATCAGCTTTGCATCGGGGTTATCTTTGATTTTGTCGTAATATTTGCTGCTGATTTTGCCCTTGTATTTGCCGTAGCAATCTACATATTCTTCGGGAATCCCTGCTTTTTCAGCAACCTTCAGGATATGCTCCATGTTACATTCCTGCGCAATCTGTAAGTCTGTTTTAAACATTCGAAAAATCTCCTCTCTGCTTTGGCGGTATTCCGCTGTTCCACATCTGATACAAGGGACGGTGCGTTTTTTTACCGAAAATTTTCCATAAAAAAAGCCGCACCCAATCCAAGCATCATCGCCCAGACGGTCGGCATTCGAATAGTCATACTCCATGTGGTTGTCTCCACTTCCGTCAGTCATATGACCCTATGCCGATAATACTATACTTGTCTGTTTTTGTCAATCCATTTCAATCAAAAACAGAAAAAAGGATTGCAGCGTGCTTCTGCAATCCCTTTTGGGTGTCGACAAAGTCGACCCCTAAGTCGAAATCAGGATTTCGACTTGTTTAGACAGAAGAATAAACAGACGAGTTCCATCGGCAAACCTTGAAACTCGCTGTTTTCCTCGTCGGAAATGAATTCCTCCTGCGGATTTTATTCAGGGAACACTTTGTTCCCCGAACCCCTCTGCTATGAAGCTAATTTAAATCTCATCGGGAACTGCGCCCGTCATTTCCTCCCATTCGCTTTTCGTAATGAGAACCTTTCGGGGCTTACTGCCCTCCTCCGGGCCGACAATCCCCTGCTTCTCCAAATCATCCATCAGCCTTGCCGCGCGGTTATAGCCGATGCGGAATTGTCTTTGCAGCATGGAAACAGATGCCTTTTCCTTTTCCAGAATCAAATCAACCGCCTGCGAGAAAAATTCATCCGAATCCTCCGCCGCACCGCCAACCTTGCCGGCAGCGGTAATTTGGTCGATGGTTTCCTGTGTATAATTAGGCTTGCTGCTCTTTTTCAGAAAATCGACAATAGCTTCTACCTCCTGATCCGTCACAAATGCGCCCTGCAAACGGGAGGGCTTGCTTTGACCCGAAGGATAGAACAGCATATCGCCCTTCCCCAGCAGCTTTTCCGCCCCGACCATATCCAGAATCGTTCTGGAGTCAATGCCGGAGGATACGGCAAACGCCAGTCTGGAAGGGATATTCGCCTTGATTACCCCCGTAATGACATCCACAGAGGGACGCTGTGTCGCAATAATCAGGTGCATCCCTGCCGCACGCGCCATCTGCGCCAAACGGCAGATAGCATCCTCCACCTCGCCGGGTGCTGCCATCATCAGGTCTGCCAATTCATCAATGATAATGACAATCTGGGGCATTTTGCCCTTTTCGTCACCCTTTTCTTCCATCAATTTATTAAAGCCCTTAATATCTCTGACACCATGGGCAGCAAAATCATTATATCTTTGCAGCATCTCACGCACCGCCCAATTCAGCGCAGAGGCTGCCTTTTTCGGATCTGTCACAACCGGAATCAAAAGGTGCGGAATCCCGTTATACACGCTCAGCTCTACCACCTTTGGGTCAACCAGAAGCAGCTTAACCTCCTTGGGGTCTGCCTTATAAAGAATACTCGTAATCAGCGTATTGATGCAGACCGATTTCCCCGAACCCGTTGCGCCCGCAATCAGCAGGTGCGGCATTTTTGCAATATCCGTCACAACAGGGTTGCCCGCAATATCCTGCCCCAGTGCAAAGGCGAGCTTAGAGGGGTGCTGCTTGAAGGCATCGCTTTCCAGCAGCGTCCGCATATAAACCGACTGCGTTTCCTTATTCGGCACCTCAATGCCGACTGCCGCCTTGCCAGGAATGGGCGCTTCAATACGAATCCCGCTCGCCGCCAGATTCAGCGCGATATCATCCGCCAAATTCACAATCTTGCTGACCTTTACGCCTTGGCTCGGCGAAAGCTCATAGCGCGTCACAGTAGGGCCCCTGCTGATTTGGATTACCTTTGCATCCACGCTAAAGCTTTTCAGCGTGGTTTCCAGCTTTCTTGCATTTTCAAATAATTCCGAACGGTTGCTGCCGTTGCCCGTCTGCGGATCTTTTCCCAGCAGCGTAATCGGCGGAAAGATATACGGCCTTTCCTCCTCGACAGGTGCCGTCTCCTTCCTTGGCTCATGTATATCTGCCGCCGGCTTCGCGTCCTCCGCCTCTGCCACTTCTTCGGATTCCTCCGCTTCCTCTGCCTGCGTTTCTTCCACAGTCTCCTCCATCATTGCAATGGGGATTTCTTCCTCGGCAGCGGACGTTTCCTTTCTCGGCACAACGGTTTTGCCCATGTCCTCCTCCGGCAGAATATCAATGCTGATGCTTTCCTCGCGTGGCTTTTCCGCAAAGATTTCCGCAAACAATGCATCCGCCGCATCGGCTTCTGTTGCCTGCAACTTCACCTGCTCCTCTGCCGGCATTGCCGCTGCTTCTCGGATAGAAGGCGTTTCTGCGGCTTTTTCGTCGTGCGCTTCCTTCAGCACAGCCTCCGTCTTTTCCTCTCTGCGCACCGCAGCCTCTGCGCCGTTTTCCTTCACAAAATCAAAAATCGGTTCCCGTTTTTTCGTTTCCAGAATCAATGGCTTCTTGCGGAACACCGTTTCCTCCACATAGGGCGTTTCGCTGCTGTTCTCCTGTACCTCGATATTGAAATCCTCACGATTCATCCTTCTGCGGCGCTGTGCCCTTTTCGCCTGCCGCTCCGCTTCCAACTCCTCCTGCTGGCGAATCCGCTCGGCTTTATTCTTGATTTTTTCGTTTTTCACCTTCCGTCTCGCCTTGCGGTGTGCATTAGCATCCCCAAGGGCATGGAAGAAGGATTTTCCTGTTGCCATGACGATGGAAATAATTCCTGTCGCCAATAGGACAATGACGCTTCCAAGGGTGTCCAATGCCCTGTCCAGTCCACCGCCAATCAGTCCACCTGTCAGCCCTCCATTTGTAAACGCACCTGCGCCGTAAAGCACACCACAGCGTTTGAAAAAGCCAAGGCTTTCTGCCACCTGAATCGGGTGCAGCACCTGCGCAAAGGCGGCTACAGTCAGCAAAAACAGCCCCGCCCCGATGCCGCGCACAAGCGGATATCGCTTTTCCTCGCTCACCAGCATCCAGATGCAGTAGGCAATCACGCAGATGGGCAGAAAAAGCCCGCCAAGCCCGAAAAGTCCCTTGAAAAAGCTGCTGATGATGCCGCCGATGATGCCCATTTTTTCCGTCAGCAGGCTGATGAATACAATAATTGATGCAACAATAATCAGAAGCAGAATGACCTCATCCAGAATACTGTCCCCAAAACGGGCAGGCTGCGCCGTCATTCTGGTGGTCTCTTTTCTCGCTCCCGTTTCCTTTTTTGCTGTTTCCCTTCCGGCACTGCTCCTTGCCGTTGCTTTTTTCACAGACGGCGATTTTGCAGTGGTTTTGGCAGTTTTTTTCTTATTTTTCTGTTCCGCCAAAGCTCTCACCTCATCTATTTCCATATCCTTCAGATAAAAATTTTCCAATACATAATTTTATCACAAAATTCCTTTGCACGCAAATATACCTTGGCTTCCGCAAAAACCAAGGTATCCTGTTTTTTTCGTTATTTCGATTGCAAGGAAAGCACCACCACAGTCCCCAGAATCAGCGCAAAGCCAACCAGGTCTATGCCTTGGAATTTTGCGTGCAAAAAGAGAAGGGAAACGATGACCGCCGTAATCGGCTCCACCATCCCAAGCAGGCTTCCCATGAAGGGTCCTACAACGCTGACACCCTTCAAATAGAGCGAAAATGCGATTGCCGTACCAATCACAACCACGCCTGCCGTTGCCAGAAGGGTTTCCGGGTCAAAAGGAACGGCATAGCTCCATGGGCGCACAAAGGGCAGCATTGCCACGCCTGCAAGCAGCATGGCATAGCCCACAACGGCATATACGCCATAATGCCGCAATAAATCCCCGGAAAGCAGATTATACGCCGCACCGCCTGCCGCCGCACCCAAGCCGAACAGCAGCGCCACAGTTGTAATGCTCATACTGCGGATATTACCATGCGTACTGATCAGAAACACCCCCAGCAAAGCACAAAAAATCGCTCCTGTTTCCATTTTGCGAGGCAGTCGCTTTTCCTTAAAGCAAACAATCCCCAAAATCAGCAGGGGTGCCAAGGACTGCAACACCGTTGCCGTGCCTGCATTGGAATACTGGACTGCCGCAAAATAGGTATACTGACAGGTCAGCATACCGAAAACGGAAAATACAAGCAATCTTCTTGCATCCGCGCCATTCCTCCAGACATCCCCCATGCGCTTTTTCGTCAGAATCAATCCTGCCAGAACCAGCAGCGCCCCTGCGAAAACCAGACGCACCGTAACAAGCCATTCCGCACTAATTCCCTTCTTCTGAAATAAATATTGCCCAAAGCAGCCGGAAAGCCCCCAACAAATGCCGCCCGCGAGGGTAAGGCAAATTCCTGCTGCACGCTTTGTCTTTTGTTGTTCCATATTTTTCACCTCAGGTAACAGAATAATATATTTTTTCGGGTTTTTCAACAAGAAAAAAGGTACTGACCCTTCGATCAGTACCCTGTGTTGTTAAAGGTTATTATGAAGCACTCGGAAAAATCAGATTGTGTAGCCCTGTGCCTTCAGTGCTGCAACCATTTCTTCATAGTGTGCTTTGTTTCTTGTTTCAACGGTTACGTTTACAACTACATTGCTTACTGCTACGCCTTTTGCTCTTCTGTCGTGGTTTACATCCAGAATGTTTGCGCCTGTCTGTGCAATAATCTGCAGCAGCTGAATCAGCTGACCGGGCTTATCTGCCATCATTACAGAGAATTCAGCAATTCTGCCGTTTTCCTGCAGACCCTTGTCGATGATTCTGTCCAGTACGTTTACGTCTACGTTACCGCCGGAAACTACGCATACAACGTTTTTGCCCTTGATATCTACTTTATTTGTCATAGCTGCTGCTACGGAAACTGCGCCTGCGCCTTCTGCTACCATTTTGTGTTTTTCCAGCAGCATCAGGATTGCGGATGCGATTTCAGCTTCTGTTACAGTTACGATGCCGTCAACATATTTCATGCAAGCCTCGAATGTCAGTGTGCCGGGCTCCTTAACTGCGATACCGTCAGCCATTGTGGAAACGCTAGCCAGCTTTTCGATTTTCTTATGTTCGATGGACTGCTTCATGGAAGGAGCGCCTGCTGCCTGTACACCATATACCTTGCAGTTGGGGTTGATGCTCTTGATTGCGCAAGCAACACCGGAAATCAGACCGCCGCCACCGATGGGAACGAATACAACGTCAGCTTCGGGCAGTTTTTCCATGATTTCCAGACCAACAGTACCCTGACCTGCCATTACATATTCATCATTGAAGGGGTGCAGGAATGTGTAGCCCTTTTCCTGCTGCAGTTCTACTGCCTTTGCAGCAGCATCATCATATACACCGGGAACCAGAACAACCTCTGCGCCGTAGCTCTTTGTAGCTTCTACCTTAGCCAGAGGAGCACCTGCGGGCATGCAGATCGTAGCCTTGATGCCTTTTTTCTGTGCTGCCAGAGCAACGCCCTGTGCATGGTTACCTGCGGAACAAGCGATTACACCCTTGGAAGCTTCTTCTTCTGTCAGGCTTGCTGTTTTTACATAAGCACCTCTCAGTTTGAAGGAGCCTGTTACCTGCATATTTTCGCATTTGATGTATACGTTTGCGTTAGGGTTGATAAAAGCGGATTCGTACAAAGGTGTTACTCTTGCAACGCCTTCCAGTGTTTTTTTTGCGTCCTGAATCATTTCCAGTGTAAGCATTTTTTCTTCCTCCTAGTGTCTTTTATATAATATGTTTTGTCTTTTTATCAAGGACATTTTTCTGTCCTTGTCTCTCTCTCAAGTACGCATAAATTATAGTACGCAAACGCGATTCCGTCAACAGCTATTTGTGATTTTTTAGACATTTTTTGCGATTTTGTTAAAAATTCCGACAAATCCGCCAAATATGCACATTTTTCCGCACACTGCAAAATGAAATCCCCTTCTATTGTGCGTTTTTCCAATAAAAAAGTATCCCTATCATTAGGATAGAGATACTCAATTTTCCCGTTTTTTCTTGATTTATGCGGAAACACCGCTGTTTCCTCTGCTGCTTTTGCGCTTCCGCATCCGCTGCAGGGGCTTTCTGTTTTCATTATAAACATATTCGGGAGCTGCCTTGCCGTTTACAACATCCTCTGTGATAATGCAGCGTTCCACGTTTGTCTGTGTCGGGATTTCATACATAATCGGGTTAATAAATTCCTCTACAATAGAACGCAGCCCACGCGCGCCGGTTTCCCGTTCCATTGCCTTTCTTGCGATGGCACGCAGTGCTTCCTCCTTAAACTCCAGAATGACATCATCCAGTGCAAAAAGATATTCATACTGCTTTGTCAGCGCATTCTTGGGCTCTGTTAAAATATGCACAAAGGCATCCTCGTCCAGATTATCCAGCGTTACCACAACCGGCAGACGACCGATAAATTCCGGAATCAGACCATATTTCAGCAAATCCTGCGGCATGAGGCTCTGCAAAAGCTCGTCATTTGTTTTATCCAGCTTGCTCTGCACCTCTGCGCCAAAGCCAATCACCTTATGCCCCATACGGTTCTGAATGATTTTTTCAATGCCGCCAAAGGCACCACCGCAGATAAAAAGGATATTGGTTGTATCAATCTGGATAAATTCCTGATGCGGGTGCTTTCTGCCGCCCTGTGGAGGCACGCTTGCCACAGTCCCCTCCAGAATTTTCAGCAGTGCCTGCTGTACGCCTTCGCCGCTGACATCTCTGGTGATAGATACATTTTCGCTTTTCTTTGTGATTTTATCAATTTCATCGATATAGATAATGCCGCGTTCTGCCTTATCCACATCATAATCCGCCGCCTGAATCAGCTTAAGCAGGATATTCTCCACATCCTCGCCGACATAGCCGGCTTCGGTCAGAGAGGTTGCATCCGCAATCGCAAAGGGTACATTCAGCACCTTTGCCAAGGTCTGTGCCAGAAGGGTTTTCCCTGTCCCTGTAGGCCCAACCAGAAGGATATTGCTCTTTTGCAGCTCTACATCCTCTGCCTTGGTATCCATATAAATGCGTTTATAGTGGTTATACACCGCAACCGCCAAAGCCTGCTTTGCTCTGCTCTGCCCGATGACATATTCATCCAGCGTTTCCTTAATCTCCTTCGGCTTCGGCACATTGAAATTTTCATCCTTATTTGCCAACACATCATATTCTTCCTCGATAATGTCCGAGCAGAGGTCGATACATTCATCGCAGATATATACATTCGGGCCGGCAATCAGCTTTTTCACCTGATCCTGCGTTTTTCCGCAGAAGGAGCAGTGCAGCTTATTCATATCTTCCGTTTTCCCTGCCATTTATCCTCTCTCCTTTGTCTGAGGCTTTGTGATGACAGCATCAATCAAACCGTAGGCTTTTGCCTCCTCAGCGCTCATAAAGTTATCGCGTTCTGTGTCTCTTTCCACTTCTTCCACAGGCTTGCCTGTATTTTCCGCCAAAATCTGATTCAGCTTTGCTTTGGTGCGCAGGATATTTTCCGCATGGATGCGGATATCCGTTGCCTGCCCTCTTGCGCCGCCGCTGGGCTGATGGATCATGACCTCTGCATTGGGCAGAGCATATCTCTTGCCCTTTGCACCGCCTGCCAGAAGGAATGCGCCCATACTTGCCGCCATACCGATACAGATGGTGGATACATCAGGCTTGATATACTGCATGGTATCATAAATTGCCATGCCTGCCGTTACAGAACCGCCGGGGCTGTTGATGTAGAGGTTGATGTCCTTATCGGGGTCCTCTGCTGCCAGAAACAGCAGCTGCGCCACAACCAGACTTGCGGTTACATCATTTACCTCTTCCCCCAGAAAAATGATTCTGTCCTTCAGCAATCTGGAATAAATATCATAAGAACGTTCGCCACGGTTGGACTGTTCTACGACCATAGGTACTAAACTCATTATGATTCCTCCAATCTTATATTATCTAAATAGGCACAGTTTCCTGTGCCTATCTGCATTGCAATATTTCCAAGGCTTCGCCTTTTTGTTGCTTTTTTCTTATGCTTCTTATGCTTCTTTGATGACTGCGTTGTCTTCGATTACCTTCATGGCAGCTCTTACCAGCATATCCTGTCTCAGGGCGTTCTTATCGTCTTCCTGAATCATATCCAGCATTGTCTTGCCGTCTACACCGTAGCTTTCGCCGTATTTGATAACCTCTGCATCCAGATCTTCATCGGAGATAACCAGATTTTCAGCCTTTGCGATTGCTTCCAGCATCAGTCTTGCATCTACGCTCTTCATGGATGTATCCTTGAAGGTTTCTCTCATGGTTTCTTCATTTGTACCCATGTACTGATAGTAAACATCCATGGACAGACCCTGACGAACGATATTTTCTTCAAATTCTCTCATCATGCTGTCAATCTTGTTATCATACATAACCTGAGGCACTTCCATCTTGCAGTTTGCAACTGCTGCATCCAGCAGCTTATCGCCCTGCAGCTGTTTTGCCTTTTCTGTCTTCTCTGCAGCCAGTTTAGCCAGAATATCTGCTTTGTATTCATCCAGAGTGGAGAATTCAGAAACATCTTCTGCAAATGCGTCATTCAGTTCGGGCAGTTCCTTTGCTGTGATACCGTTTACCTTAATTGCGAATACAGCTGCCTTGCCTGCCAGCTCAGGTGCATGGTAAGCTTCGGGGAAAGTTACATTGATATCAAATTCTTCGCCGATGTTGTGGCCAACAATCTGATCCTCAAAGCCTTCAATGAAGGAATGAGAGCCCAGCTCCAGATCAAAGCCTTCTGCCTTGCCGCCATCGAAAGCAACGCCGTCAACGGAGCCCAGATAGTCAATGTTTACAACATCGCCCAGCTGTGCTGCTCTGTCTGTTACTTCAATCTTTCTTGCGTTCTGCTTCTGCACCTTTTCCAGTTCCTTCATAACGTCTTCATCTGTTACTTCTGCGGAAACCTTTTCTACTTCCAGCCCCTTATACTGACCCAGTTCCACTTCAGGCTTTACAGTTACATCGCAGATGAATTTTGCGCCCTTTCCGGACTGAATATAATCAATATCCAGAGTGGGAGCGGAAACAACGTCCAGACCCAGTTCCTTTACTGCTGCCATGTATTCATCGGGGAAGATGTGGTTGATTGCATCTTCATAGAAAAAGCCTTCGCCATACTGTGCTTCAATCAGCTTTCTGGGTACTTTACCCTTTCTGAAGCCGGGCAGAGACAGATTATTTTTGTGTTTGTTGTAAGCAAAAGCCATGCCCTGTTCCAGTACTTCTGCGCTTACTTCAAAAGAAAGTTTTACTGCTGTTTTTTCTTTGCTGATTAATGTTGCGTTCATTGTAAGAAGTTCCTCCTTAAAGATATTCGTTTTTTATGACAACTTTGTCTTTATTTTCTAAATGATGCTGCCATGTTGAGTTACAGTACGCTAAAACTGCACAATCACAGTAGATTATAACACACTGAATTTTGAAAATCTACAGGTAAATGCAAATTTTCCGTCTGTTTTCAACAAAAATACACCTAATATACCTCATATTCCGCCGAAATCAATTCCGCTTCTGTGCTTTTCTCCATGAAATTCAGAATATGCTGCAGCATACGCTCCGCATGGCTTTTTTCATTGCTGACACAGGCAAAGCCAACCACGAGCATTTTATGCTCCTCCTGCCTGTCCACCTCTGCCACGGAGGCGTTAAATTTATGTCTCGTTTTTTCCACCAGACTTTTGACCACCATCCGCTTTTCCTTCAAGCTGGAAACCCATTCTGCGCGAAAGGTTGCCTCACAAATCCCTACAAACACATGAGTCCCTCCTTTCCGGTTTTGTTAAAAGAAAGGTAAAAGAAAAAATCGGTCTTGATTGTCCTCAAAACCGATTCTTCTAAGCGCGAGACGAGATTCGAACTCGCGACCCTCGCCTTGGCAAGGCGATGCTCTACCACTGAGCCACTCGCGCATAGTATGCAGTTTGTCGAAAAAGAAGCGCGAGACGAGAT
>OGXQ01002211.1_pt1 | contig 13590 bp, 16 predicted proteins | sample 1576291 | NCBI WGS metagenome assembly OGXQ01 (sample SAMEA3541575, study PRJEB24748) | human gut metagenome | biome: human gut; feature: human-associated habitat; material: faeces | place: China | collected 2012 | reverse complement strand
GTACTGGTGGCCGAGTGGAACAGCGGCAGCCCCAAGGCCCCCCTGCTGTTCATCGGCCATGTGGACACCGTGTTCAAGGAGGGGACAGCCGAGGACAACCCCTTCCGCATCGATGAGCAGGGCAGGGCCCACGGCCCCGGCGTGCTGGACATGAAGGCCGGCCTTGTCATTGCCGTCCACGCCATCAAGGCCCTGGCTGCCGCCGGCTTTACCGGCCGGCCCGTCAAGTGTGTCTTTGCCGGTGACGAGGAGAATCTGCATATGCTCTCCAATGCCAAGCAGGTGATGACGGAGGAGATCAAGGGTGCCGCAGCCGCATTCAACTTCGAGACCGGCTTCCCGGACAACCGTCTGGTGGTGGGGCGCAAGGGCGGCGGCCCGGTATCCCTGACGGTCCACGGTGTATCCGCCCACTCCGGCAACGCCCCGGAGAAGGGGCGCTCCGCCGTGCTGGAGGCCGCTCACAAGATCGTAGCGCTGGAGGCCTGCAACGACATTTCCCGGGGCAAGCTCATCAACTGCGGCAAGATCACCGGCGGCATCGGAGAGAACACCATCCCGGATTTGTGCACCATCAGTATCGGTGTCCGCTTTCCCTCCACGGAGATCAAGAACGAGATCCTTGATGCCCTGGAGCAGGCCGCGTCCCACAGTACCGTCCCCGACACCTGGGCAGAGCTGGACACCAGCCGCCTGATGGAGTGCATGGACACCACCGACGGCGTCATGGCCCTGTTCCGCCACATCCAGCGCACCGCCGTCAGGTGCGGTATGGACGAGCCCGGCTGCTTCCAGGTGGGCGGCCTGTCCGACTCGGGCATCACCGTGGCCTGCGGCATTCCCACCGTGTGCGCCATGGGCGTGCGGGGCGAGGGAAACCACACCCCCACCGAGTATGCTGAGGTGGAGTCGCTCTTTGAGCGTTGCATTCTGGCCGCCTGTGCGGCCGGCTCTCTGGAGGACGGCTTCACGGAGCAATAAAACCTGTGAAAGAAGGAGGAAAAATCACCATGGAAGAGAAAAAAGCAAAGAGTGAGAAGGTCGGCGTAGGCGCATGGATTGCGCTCATCGTGCTGATCCTGATCCTCTCCGGCGCCTTCCGCACCATGGACGGCCCTATCAAGGTGCTGGACTTCACCAACCTGTCGGGTGCCTTCGGCACCATCGGCGACACGGGCGCCAACCTGATCGGCTCAGGCGGCACCGGCGCCAAGGATTTATTCCACAAGCCGGAAATGCATGCGTTCGGACACCGGCGCCAAGGACGGCTTCATGGCTGGCTTCAACCTGATCCCCGCCGTCATGTTCTTCTGCGGCCTGCTGGCCGTGTTTGAGCAGCTGGGCGCCTACAAAGCCTCTGAGATCCTGTTCCGTCCCCTGCTGCGCCCCCTGCTGGGCATCCCCGGCAAGTGCGGCATCGCTTTCATCTCCAGCTTTACCGGCTCCGACGTGGCCGCGGTTATGACCCGCGACCTCTATGAGGAGGGCTCCATCACCGATGACGAGCGCACCATCTTCGTGGCCTATCAGTACGCCGGTTCGGCCTGCATCAACAACACCATTACCGGCGGCGCACCCCTGGTGGCCATCAGCCCGGTGGCCCTGGGCCCCTGCATCCTGATCATGGTCTTCTGCAAGATCATCGGCGCCAACATCGTGCGCATCATTCTGCGCCTGTCCGGCAAGAAACGCAGCAAGGAGGGAAAGACAGCATGAGCAACGAGACGAAAACCGCGGCCGTCCAGCCGGCCGCCCCGGCAAAAGAGAAAAAGCCCTCTGTCGTCGATACCTTCCTGAAGGGCTGCGCCAGAGGCTTCAAGGTGGGCATTGAGAACATAACCCCCGCAATGATCCTGGGCTATGTGCTGGTGTACATCCTCCAGGAGACCGGCCTGATGGACCTGCTGGGTGTGGTCATGTCCCCCGTCATGAACCTATTCGGCCTGCCCGGCGAGGCCTTCGCCGTGCTGATCTCCGCCTTCTTCGCCAAGGCCTCCGGCTGCGCCACCGCCGCCTCCATGTACCAGGCTGGCACCCTCACCCTGGGCCAGGCTTCCATGATGCTGCCCGCCTGTATCCTGATGGGCACCCTGATCGGCCACTACGCCCGCATTGTGCTGGTCACCGGCTCCAACAAGAAGTGGCACCCCCTGCTCATCGTGATCTGCCTGCTGGACGCGGCCATCAGCTTAGTAATTATGCGCGTCATCCTGGCGATCATGGGCATTCGGCAAATTCTTACAATTCTAACGCTGTTCATGTTCTTTATGCGGGAGAAAAGTTCGCTTTTTTGTTAATGTTTTGCTTGCAGTTTTATGGTATCCAACTTTACCAGTATCAAAATAGCATCGGTTTACTACTGCAACAACAAGCAAAAATCAGCACCATTTGCAAGCCATATTACTTCACAAAAGATCATTCAGAAACAGAACTTATTGCAAAATAATCGTCTAATTTATTTTGATTATACCAGAGTATTCTTTCAAACTCAAGAGAAACGTCATCTGAAAAATCTACTCTCGGCACACAGGATCAGGCAGGGATATTAAAGTACTTCAGATACGCCCGGAAACGATCCTGTGCCGTCAGGCAGGTGTCCATCAGATAACCATTTTCGGGGCCCCATTGGCTTAATCCCTGGTAATAGAACATCTTCAGGTCATCCTAGATCACAAAGGGAACAATACTATGGTTCAGACATTCCTTGAAGAAAAGCAATCGTCCTACCCGGCCATTGCCGTCCTGAAACGGACGGATGTGCTCAAATTGTACATAAAAATCAATCAGATACTCCAGCCGTTTCACTTTTACTTGGTGATACTCATCCAGCAACAGCTTCATTGCACAGGCAACTTCCTCGTTTTACAGCCTTCCACCTCATTGGATACCCGTTTATACGCACCTAAAATATAGTTACGGTCATAGACATGGTAGCCAGCCGTGTCTATGACCGCAACTATATTCTAGGTGGCTCAAATAAAAATCAGGAAGGTTGGTTGTCCTAATATTTACCATGTAGCTTTTTATGTAGCTCCATATTTTCGTGTAAGAAGTGGTTTTTTTCCTGATTAACAAAGAAACAGTTGCACTGCCTGTTAAGTTTCATATCATCTCTGTTATAACTAAGGCAAGAGATGAGCCACTCCCTGTCGCTGATAATTGTACTTGAGAGCAAAGCCATCGCTGCTAGAGGAAAGCAGGAACCGACTGAATAGGTACTTAGGAAGCCCAAGACAGCCCCTGAGCCGCGAAAGCGTGCGGGAAATTCAAGAAACAGCAAATCATCTTCTATCAGCGGGTTTGAAAGCAGCAGCCGCGTAAAAGATTGGCCGCAGACGATTTTACCGGTATAAAAGTATTCAAAAGAGGCTCCATCTAATTTCTCTGAGGAATATGTGTAGATGGCCGCATGGGTCTTACTCTCGTTGTAGCATAATTGATGCGCTCTAAGGATCGGCGCTTTTGCGTGGGAAAAGTACGTATATATGTACTCCTGCCGCATATTTTCCATGGAAATTTGGTTGGCAGAACCACTTGTGATCAGTAGGTTTGATGCGTTCCAGTAGTTGTCAATGAGCGCGCCGATAGAAACACCCAGCGCATTACTGATCTGCTGAAGTGTCAGCAAATCGATAGAAATCTCACCCCGCTCATATTGAGAAAGGACGGATTTACTTCGGTGCAAAATAGTGGCAAAAGACTCCAGCGTATAGCCTTGCAATTTTCTAAAATAGCGGATTTTTGCACCCACTTCTTTGCAAATATTGATTTCATTCATCGCACATCCCCCCAACAATTCCATTTCAAACGGAAATCCGCTAAAATACACAAATAAAATATTTTGTTTCTTTGACTTTTTGATTATAATGGATTGTCAATTCCGGTGCAAGCGGAATTTTTGAATCACAAATCCGGCGAAGCAGGAATTTGCAAAATTGCCTCCTCTTTGTGAAAAATATATGATAAGGACATCCTAAAACATGGAGGCAATTATAATGATTGTATTAAAAAACTGTCGTCTTATCCCATACCTGACGGATGGATACAGCAATCCCACCGCAGACATTTTTATTGACGGCAAACACATCCAAGGAATCTATCCCTGTGGAACACAATCTTGTGAAGATGCTGAGTGCTATGATCTGAACGGCAAAACGGTGATCCCGGGTTACTTTGACCTGCATGCACATTTGATGTTTACCAACCAGAACTGGGAGTATTTAATGCACCGCAGTGAGAGCACATATGTAATGGACAGCGCCGCTTACGCCAAGACTTATCTGAAATTGGGTTACACCACCATCCGTGATGCTGGCAATGACTATTATGCCTCTGTAACCGTACGCGACAACATCAACAGCGGCGTTCTGACCGGCGCACGTGTTATCACCTCTGGCAAAATTCTGACACCCACTACACGGGGCAACTCCAGCTTTGGAACGCTCTATAAGGAAATTGACGGTGCAGACGCCATGCTGAAGGCCTGCCGTGAGGAGTGTGCCGCAGGGGTCGATTTTATCAAATATATGTGCACAGGGGCGATGCTGAATCTTGGCGGCGTACCTGGTCAGATTGTAACCACACCCGAAGAGCTTCGCGCTATTGTGGCAGCAGCGGAAGGACTTGGGACCTATGTTGCCGCACATTGCCACGGCACGTTGGGGATCAAAGAAGCCATCAAGGCCGGCGTCCGCACCATTGAACACGCCTCCTATATGGATGAGGAGTGTGTGGAGCTGATCCTCAAGCGTGGGAATGATATTTGTACAGTTCCTACGTTTGCGGTGGCGTATTCGTTAGTTTCTGAGCTCTCTGGCCCCGTTGTTCCTGAATTTAAGAGCAAGACGGAAGATGGTATCGCACATATGGCGCAGGGTATTCACCTCTGCCAGGCCGCTGGCATCACGATTGGTTTCGGTACCGATCTGGATATGGAAAATGCGGCGAAATATCCGGGCATCGAGTTTCAGGCAAGAGCATCCTATGGCGTGGACAATGAGACCATCTTGAAACAAGCCACCATTGAGAGCGCAAAGATCCTCCGCATGGATGACAAGCTGGGTACTATCTGCGTTGGCAAACTGGCCGATCTTGTGGTTGTAGACGGTGCACCCGATGAAGATATCTCCTGCATGATGAAATATCCTGCTATGGTGTGGAAGGAAGGCGTTTTGTTCAGAGACTGAGACGTATCCTATGGAGGGACATTTCTATGCAGATAATAGACTACTGTGTTTTGTTCAGCACGATTCTGGTCGTGATACTCATTGGATGGCTTAGCGGCAGAAATACCTGCTGCACCGATTCATCCAAAGAGTTTCTGCTGACAGAAAAAGGGATTAATAAACTGCAGGCAGGCTTTTCCATGGCGGCTACCGACTTTGGAGGCAGCGGCTTGGTCGGTGCAATTGGTTACTGCTACTTTGTCGGGATTTCCGGCATATGGTGGAATTTAGCGGCAGCTCCAGCATTTATCCTGGTGGGACTCTTTTTGGCAAAGAAGTTTAATCGCATGGATTGTGCCACACTTCCCGAGTATTTTGGCAAACGGTATGGCAAAGGAGTCAAACTTCTATCCTGTATACTCCATATTCTGACCAATATTGCCGCCCTTTCAGTCCAGTTTACTGTTTCTTGCACAGTACTTCATATTATCACAGGATTCAATATCAATGTCTCTCTTGTGATTTCCGTTCTAATCGTTCTCTTTCTCACCTCCGGCGGCCTGCGGGCAGTTGTAAACACCGATGCTGTGCTGTTTATCATAATTGTGATCAGTATCTTGCTAATGGTGCCGTTTTCGATTCGGGCGGCTGGCGGGTATGCAACATTAAAAGCAAATGTGCCGGTTGAATTCTTCCGTTTTGATCAGCTGGGCGCATGGACTCCAATCTCATGGATCCTGCTCTGCATGCTCAATTACTCCACGAACCAGAACTATATCCAGCGAATGGTCAGTGCAAAAGACACAGGAACTGCAAAATTCGGTGCGCTCTTCACTGCCGGTTTCTATGTGATCATTTCAATGGCATTAGGATTAATTGGAATAGCTGCCTATGTGCTTTTACCTGGAATAGAAGATTCTAACATGATATTTGCAACCATGCTGGTCCGCTTCTTCCCTCACGGCCTGCTGGGCATAGGGCTGGCCGCTGTATTTGCGGCAACAATATCCACCGGAACATCAATGCTGCACGCGACGGCAACACTCATTGTCAACGATATCTATGTTCCGCTTGGCAAGTCAGAGCGAAATGATCAAAGTATATTGGTAACCAGTCGCATTTGCGTTTTTGCCGTGGCACTGTTCGCATTGAGCATATCGATGTTCTCCAGCAATATTGTAAATATTTGCTATATTGGTGGCTTGTTCTACGGTGTTTCTGCCTTTGTTCCAATGGTGTTAGGATTGTACTCCAAATTTGTCACAGGCAAAGCTGCGCTGATAAGTATGGTCATGACTGTTGTGCTGAGTTTGTTGTGGGAGTATTTTCCATCTTTTCGTATCAGTGCGCTTGCACAGATTCCGTCCAATGTCTTTGGACTGGCTGTCAGCGCAGGGACGATCTGCATCATATCGGTGCTTACAAATAAGGTAAGAAAGGATGAAGGCCATGTTTAAAACGAAAAAATTTGGCGTAATTCTATTGTTAACATCTACCTGCCTAATCTACAATTTGCCTTACCTCAGTTCCACATTTTATACACAGTTTCTGGAGGCATTTAACCTGTCAAATACCCAGGCTGGTATACTGATTACCTTTTTCTCTCTGACAGCAACTCCTGGCTATCTGTTTGGCGGAATGTTGGCTGACAAATTCAGCCCAAAGAAACTCATCATTCTTTCCCTGCTGATGACAGCCGCTCTTGGCTATGCGATGTATTTTATGAGCGGCTATACCGTCCTGATGGTATGCTACTTTGGATTTGGCATCTCCACTACCTTTATCCATTGGAGCGCCTTCATGAAACTCATTCGTGCACAGGCGGATGACAAAGATGACCAGGGACGCACGTTTGGCACATTTGAATGGTGTTACGCACTTGTCGGTGCAGTGGCAAGCTACGGACTGCTGGCGCTGCTGGGATATGTCAGCTCCTTTAAAATCGCGACTGCGCTGTATGCAACCATACTGGTAATCATCGCCCTTCTGGTTATCTTTTTGCTCAAGGACGTTAAGGGCATCAACGACAACGATTTCAATGTGCGAATGGTAAAGCAGGCGATTGCGCATCCGGTCACCTGGCTGAACGGCCTGATTGTAATGGGCATGTTTATTGTCGCCACCGGCTCCGCCTATCTGAATCCCTATCTGAATGGGGTCTTCGGAACGAGCGTAGCCTTTGCCACATCCTTTGCCATCATGAATAAGTGCATTGTACGCCTCTGCGTCGTCGGTGTTGGAGGCATGCTGCTTGACAAATGGAAAACCCCCAAGTTCATGATTATCTGCATGGTATTTCTCTCAGCCGCCATTGTTGGTATGTTTGTAATTCCCCAAAACAGCGGATCCATGGTGATCGCAGTTATCATAGCATTCCTAATCTTGATTTTTATGTCTACTGCGCGGAGCGGTATGTATACACCTATCCCTGAAGCAAAAATCCCAATGGCCATTACCGGCACCGCTATGGGTATTTGCTCTGCTGTGGGTTATTCCACCGATATCTGGTCGTATACATTGATTGGAAACTGGCTGGACAATTACGGAAATACCGGATACCAGTATGTGCTACTGTTGTCTTTGGCGGGTGTTGCCATGGTTATTATCTGCAGTATTCTGCTATACCGCTATGAGAAAAGACACCATATCTTTGAGCGCAGTGAAGTTTAAGTTTTACGGATAGAAACGTCTCCGGTCGCCAATGGTGCATTTTAGACAAGCACCTGAAACAAATACCGCGAACAGGAAGCAGAACAAGATTCCTGTTCGCGGTATTTGCGTCAATAGAATTCCTAGGTGGTTAGGAAGGCAGTCACGCTACAAGCGACGCGCATGCCGTCCCACCATTTATGGAATCCGATTACTGCTGACCGGGCCGGTCAGATCATCGCTTACCTACGAAGGGGCTGACGCAGACTAACAGTGCGGAAATTTGGAATGTCAGCCTCTAAGTCTAATGAAAATTTGAGGATAAACCGCATATCTGCAAAAGCCGTTCCCATTTACAAATCAACCATAGATGAGATAAAAGAGATGACCCAAGCAGAAAACTGGGATCACAGGCATCACAACCAGCCGTGGTTTTACCGTCTGAAGATAATTTATTGATTATAGAATTCTGCCTGAGCATCTACATGTACCAATGGTCATTTCCTGGGTACTTCGGCCAGTTCAGAATCAAATTTTGCCCAATGCCATAGTTGCTCCAACGTCTGTTTGATTGCCGCCAGTTGTTCCACACTGATAGGTGCACCTTGATTCGCGGCCCAGGCCAGTTGATTTAAATTATTTCCAATTGCGTTTAGTTCCCGGCAAACCTGCATGACCATTTCAGTGGGACGCTCCTTGATCTCCAGGTCAGCCAGTAAGGAACGGATCAATGCACTGGCAGAGAGGCCACTGCGCCGTTGCTGCTCCTTTAAATGGGCATAATCTTTCTCACTGAGCATCACGTGCAGCTGATGCAAAAATACTCACCTCTTTCCTGTTGCTATGCACTGGGGTTTCAGGGGTATCCCCTGACAAGTGCGTTTTTGTACAAAAATGCGATGCTTGCAAAAACAGCGGCACAGCCGCTGTGGGTCTTTACCCAGCCGAGAAAAGAATGTATGGAAGCGAGATATTATCCGTACACAATTTCTCTCAAAACTTGCTCCTCTGCGGCGGCTTTGAAGCTATTCATCTGCCCCACCCAGCGCAGCTGATCGGTGGCTTTGAGCTGCTCGTCCACCCCCTCTTTTGCGGCCAGGTCGGCAATGACCCGGTCTACCTGCTCCGCAGCCAGAGCGTCGATTTTCCGGAGGTGTACATCCAGTTTCCCGGCCAGCAGCAGCCGGTCATACATCATGGGCCGGTACCGCTTCAGATAGGTTTTCCGCAGCAGCCCGTACTTGCCCAGAGGGCGATGGTCCTCTGTTTCCGGCAAAGTCAAATCAGGGTAGAAATAGCCATCCACTTCGGTATAGGTCAATTCCATATCATCAATCCTCCTAATCGTTTTTAAAGGCATCCAGCGCCATCTGGGCTCCTAGGCGGAAACCACACACAAAGCAGTCCAGATCGCTCAGTGCATTTAGGGTTCCCCAAGCATCGGTATACTGCACAAAGAGTTCCCTCTGGGGTGTGGGCAGCTGATCCATCAGAGTCTGCTCCAGGCTGCTGAGAGTCTGCTGCGCCTTCCGCATAGCTTTTGGATGGAGACTTTCCCGACATTGGGGATCTACGTTGCCGAAAAACAACTGCTCCAGAAAGGACATGGTTTTCGTCCTCCTTTTCCATAATTTAGGCTTCTGTGACGCTTGTGACGCAAGTGACGCAAAAAACAGTACCCACTTTTAGCGTCACAAGCGTCACTTGCGTCACACAGGCTCGTTTTTTAATGTCAATGTGATATGACTGCCAGCCCTATCTCTTATATTCTTGTAGGCAATTCCATAAGTAGAATATAGTTGCCCAGCCCGCACATTGAGCCGCCTGGTCAGGCTGCTAGCCGTGGTTTTCAGTCCCAATTTCTCCAGCATTTCCGCACCGCTTCCCTGCCACACCGGCTGCTCCGGCATAACCAGTTGGGCTACCTGCTCCAACAGCGGATCAGGTGGTTCTCTCCACAGCTCACAGTCCGCCCCCTCCAGTGTCCAAGTCAGATTTTCTTCGTTGCGGAGCAGGCGGAGCCGCTGGTCGGGCTGGTCGCGGCCTACAATGTTCAGGATAGCCCGGTGGTCGGTACGTTTCTCTTTATGTAACAGAAGGGCCCCGTCGGCACATCCCAGCAGGCCGGTAGTGCCAGAAATCATTTCAAAGCTATCCTCCGCCTGCTGCTTTCTGGTGTGGTGAACGATGAGAATGCAGATATTGTGGAAGTCAGCAAAGGTTTTCAGCTGGCCAATAACCTCATAGTCACTGGCATAGCTGTAGCGCTCTCCAGCCATCTCCCGCACCTTTTGCAGGGTATCAATCACAATCATCTGAGCTTTGGGATACCGTTTGAGGAAATACTCCATCTGCTGTTCCAATCCCTGGCCCAGCCGCTTGGCCGCCACCGCCAACATCAGATCCCCGTGGCCGTCTACCCCAAACATCCGGGCCATGCGCTCCTGGAGCCGCCGGTACTGATCCTCCAGGGCCAGGTAAAGTACCGTTCCCCGATGTACCTGGTAACCCCAGATAGCCTGTCCCGTACTGACGGCGTAGGCTATCTGGAGCACCAGAAAGGATTTGCCGATCTTGGGTGCTCCGGCAAAGAGGTACACTCCTTTGTATAGCAGACCATCGATGACCGGCTCCTTGACCGGGAAGGTCTGATCCATCAGCTCCTCCATCCCAACCATGTGGAGGTAGTCGGGGCTTTGCATCTGCTCCCACTCACGCAGGCGTTTTTCAAGATCCAATGTGGAAGTTTCTGTGTATGGATTGCCTTCTGCCGGGTTTTCTGTTACAATAGTTGCGTTCTTTAGTAGCAGTTGCCCTCCGTCTGTTGGCGCAGACGGGTTCAGGGCAGCTGTTTTTTTATGCTCAAACATGGGACACCTCTCCCATACCTGCCATAATCGTGTTCATCATGCAGATGGTATCCAGCAACTCCTGTTCCACGGAGCATCCGGCCTCAATACGCTCCAGCTGACCTTTCACTTCGGAAAACTGTTCCCGCAACGCCTTGTACACCCTGGAGTTTCCCTGAATCACCACTTCCTTGACGAGTAATCTGCGGATAATATACTCCTGCTTGGTCAATCCCGACAGCTTTACAAAGGTATTGAGCTGGTCGCTCTCCTCCGGGGACATACGGAAGGCCACCGTAACATTCCTCCACCGGTTTTTATTGTCCCGGTTTTTTGCAGACACTAAAAATCTCCCCTTTCCATATTCAATTTTTGCGCCATCTCCTGCTGTCGTGTGGGGAAAAGATGCGCATATCGGTAGGTGATGTCTATGCTCTCATGTCCGACCCGATCGGCAATGGCCAGGGCAGTAAAGCCCATGTCGATCAACAAACTGATATGGCTATGTCTCAAATCATGAATCCGTATTTTTTTGACCCCTGCAGCTTTTGCGCCCCGCACCATTTCCCGATAGAGGTAAGATTTCGTCACCGGGAAAATGCGGTCTGTGGGCTTTATGCCATACAGCGTCTTGATGTGCTCCTGGATCTCTTCCCCCAGAAACGCAGGCATTTGAATGACCCGGTTGCTTTTTGGTGTTTTCGGCTCAGTCACTACATCCCTTCCTTTAATCCTCTGGTAAGATTTGTTGATAGTCACCGTACCTTTTTCAAAGTCAAAATCCTCGGAAGTCAAGGCCAGCAGTTCACCCTCTCGGATACCGCACCAGTAGAGTGTCTCAAAGGCATAGAAGGACAGTGGCTTGTCCATCACCGCCTGGGCAAACTTCTGGTACTCCTCCTTTGTCCAGAACTGCATCTCTCCATTCCTGGCTTTGCCCATATTTCCTGCCAGCGCCGCCGGATTGGCTGCCAAGCGGTAATGCTTGACCGCATGGTTGAACACTGCGCTGAGCTGGTTATGGAGGGTCTTCAGGTAAACGGGAGAATAGGGTTTTCCATTCTTATTCCGGTGACTAAGCATCTCATTTTGCCAGGCGAGCACATCTTTGGACTGGATCTCACACATTTTTTTGCGTCCAAAGTAGGGCACCAATTTTTTATACATGATATGCTCCTTTGGGCCCCAGGTATTTTCCCGGATTCTTCCCTTCATGTCGGCTATGTAGAGGGCGACAAATTGCTCAAAGGTCATGCTCAGATCTGCCGCCTTCTGCTGCAAGAAGCCGCGTTCCCACTCCAGTGCCTCCCGTTTCGTGGGAAAGCCACGTTTCAACTTCTTCTGCCGCTTTCCGGTCCAATCCTGGTAGTAAAAGGATACATACCAGGTTCCTTTCTTTTGATCCTTATACGCTGGCATCCAATTCCTCCTTATTGCTAGTCTGCATCCCATAGATCCGCTCCTCAAAGTAGCGCCTGCTCACCTTGCCGGAAATGGTCAGAAACCCCTTTTCCTCCAACTCTTTGTTTAGTTCCCGCACCAGCTTGTAGGCATAGGGGCGTGATATTCCGAGTGCCTCTGCCACCTCAGCCGCATGGATAAATAAGTCCTTACTCATGTTGTACCTCCTTTTTAATATGTGCATTTTTGTTAATATTTGCCCTTTCATTATATATTCGCATTTAAGCGAATGTCAAGATCCTGTTTCGCATTTTTGCTAATATTAACTTGCTTTTTTCTTCTACATACGATACACTATCCCAGAGGCGGTGATTTGTGTGACGGTAGGAGAGAAGATCAAAAAAATCCGAACATTTCGAGGTATGACGCAAAAAGAACTGGGCTCTATGCTCCGTATGGGGTCCCGTGGGGCAGATAATCGCATTGCCCAGTATGAAACAAATTACCGTGTTCCAAAGGCGGAATTGCTGGATGGAATCGCTGGGGCCCTGAATGTGAACCCCCAAAATTTTTATGACCCGGTCCCTGATTCTTTGGATGCCTTCATCTATCGTCTGCTCTGGTTGGAGGAGGATTTTCCAGGCTATATCCACCTGTTCCAGCTGGAGCGGTGCCCCGGGGACAGAGAAACAGAGAGCGAACCGGTCGCCCGGTATGAGGACGGGAAAAACTGGCCTGTCTACCCACCTGTGGGGATGTACTTTGACGGGGAGCTTGTGGGAGATTTTTTGCGGGAATGGCTTTTGCGCCAGCGGCAGCTGGCATACGGCGAGATCACCCACGACCAATACTTTGCCTGGAAGATCAACTGGCCTGATACTTCTGACCGCTGCGCCGATTCCACCCATTACGTGGACTGGCGCAAATAAAAATAAGGACAAGCAAAACAGCCCTGCTGAATTTGTCGTTCAGCAGGGCTGTTTGCTTGTCCTTTGCAATAATACCCGATTGTATCAGGCCGACACCGTTAGTATCATTTCAGTATCGTTAGGCAAAGTGACAGGCCAAAAAGCCTGTGTTTTCAATGGTTTCAGGGCTCTTGCACCTTATTCCCATTCAGTAAGTTCGGAGAGGAGAGAATCAGCATGTCCAGACAGCGGGGGCGGCAGCTTCAGGGGTTCGGCTGTGTCCTGATCGTGACCGTCATGCTCATTGACCACTTTTGTTCACCCTGCAGGACAATTTTGTACTTGCCTGCGCCATTGTCTCCGCCGTCGCGCTGATTGTCGGCATCCGCGTGGTCAAGCGGGCGGACGACAAAGCTCAGGATGAGGCCGCTAGGAGCATGCCAGCACACCGCCTCTGATTTCAAGGCAGCGTGGCTGGGTGTTGATAAGGTACCAACCGGCGCAGAGGGGCCATCTGCTCAGCGAGCATGCAGTCCACAAAAGCAAAGGAGAAAAAATCTGCCGTCCCGCGTTGTAGCGCCCCTAAAGGGCTATGATAAATTCCACACGCCGCTGCCC
>OGXQ01002210.1_pt1 | contig 13599 bp, 10 predicted proteins | sample 1576291 | NCBI WGS metagenome assembly OGXQ01 (sample SAMEA3541575, study PRJEB24748) | human gut metagenome | biome: human gut; feature: human-associated habitat; material: faeces | place: China | collected 2012 | reverse complement strand
TTCGACGATATGATTGCCGCTTTGCGCAAGCGTCATGACTTCTTCGCCGCCCAGGTGCAGTTCTGGCTGTGATTGGAATGGTATTTGATGCTAATTTCAACGGAAATGGCGCACGATATGGGGCTCTGGAAAAATATCTTGTGTTCAGCGACAGCTGGGGAACAGATCGGGGATATATCTGGAGAAAGTCTATAGAAGTATACCAGGATTTCCCGATTCTCCATAAGCTGTTTGGCTACGGGCCGGATACCTTTGGAATTCTGGCAACCAGAGGATTTATGGGGGACATGCTGGAAAAGACAGGCCTTGTTTTTGATACTGCGCACAATGAATATATTCAATATCTGCTGACCATAGGGCCGATTGCTTTGCTGGGATACCTGGTGTTCCTGGTTGGTTCCTGCCGGACGATGGTGAAGGCTTATCGGAAGAATCCCTATATCCTGGCCTGCATGACAGGAGTGCTTTGCTACGGAGTACAGGCCATAGTAAACCTGAATCTTCCAATTGTTACACCGATGCTGTGGTTCTGGCTGAGTGTGGGGATTGGCCTGGTCAGAAGAAATAGAGAGTGTTAGAAAGAAGCAGAGCAGCTTTAGACGGAAGAAGCGTGGAAAATTAGATAGAGGAATCCTGGCGTTTAGACAGCAAGCTATAAAAATATAAGAAAAGGCTTTGGGGGATTTTTGGCGGTCAGCCAGAGAGAGCCCCAGGGCTTTTTTCATATCATAGGAAAATTCAACCTGTGATATAAAAAAGCTCCGAAAAGATGCGTGATACACGCCAGAGAAAATGGTAAAATTCTCCTTTATTAATAAATAATTAAAGGATTTCCAAATGTTTTCGTCCATTGTAAAGTTGCGAAAAAGGGCATTAAATGTTATACTGTACTGAGATTTTATATGCTTTTTATGTAGGAAATATGCGCAGAATCCTGCAGCTGCAGGATTCTTTTCTATAGAGAAGGATGGCTGTTTTGAATGACGAATTTCCCTGCCGGATAGTCCATTTAAGAGAAAGACAGCTGAATCGTTACAGAGATATAAGGAATTGAGTGAATATAAATGAAGAGAAACAGAAAAACAAGAGAGCGGTATAAGCGACTGATTAAGCTGAGTTTTGCTGCTGTGATGCTGCTGGGACTTTGTATGCTGTATGCTGTAGCCTGGAGCGGTTATTATAATAAGGCAATTTTGCAGATGCCGTTTTATCGCCGTGGAAACTGGATGATGATTCTGATATATGGAATTCTTCTGGTCTTTTTCATGAATACATACGGTGGATTTAAAATTGGATATCTGAAAAATGGAAACCTGATCTATTCACAGATTATGGCGGTATTGTTTACGAATCTTGTGACCTATCTTCAGGTGGCAGTCATTGACCGAAGACTGGTAAATCCGGCATATCTGCTTCCTATGACAGGCCTTGAGCTTATATTTATTGTAGTCTGGACGATGATATTTCAGATGATTTACCGGAATATGTTTCCGCCCCGGAGAATGCTTTTTATTGAGGGAGATCGGAAGGATTATCATTTGATGGATAAAATCAATGCACGGGAAGATAAATATCAGATCTGCGAGGTTGTTTCCTATAAAAAGAATCTGGAAACAATCAAAAAGAAAATGGAACTGTATGATGCAGTGGTGATTGGCGATATGCCTTCACATGAGAGAAATCTTCTGCTGAAATACTGTTATATTTCAGGAATCCGCAGTTACAGTGTGCCGAAAATATCCGATGTACTGTTGCGCAGCTCGGATGAGCTGAATCTTTTTGATACACCACTTTTGTTGTCGAGAAATATGGGGCTTAGTGTGGAGCAGGAATGGATGAAGCGGGCAGAGGACATTATCGTTTCTCTGCTTATGGTGATTTTGTTTTCTCCTATATTTGTTCTGGCAGCTGTTGGGATAAAATGTACAGACGGAGGGCCGATATTTTATAAGCAGGAGCGTCTGACAAAAGACGGAAAGATTTTTATGATATACAAATTCCGTACCATGATTGTAGATGCTGAAAAGAAATCAGGACCGGTTCTGGCATCGGAGCATGATCCAAGAATCCTTCCTATTGGACGGATTTTGCGAGCCACAAGGCTGGATGAGCTGCCGCAGATTCTGAATATTTTAAAAGGAGAAATGTCTGTTGTAGGTCCCAGACCAGAGCGGCCGGATCTGGCGGCAGAGATTGAAAAGGATGTACCAGAATTTAACTATCGTCTGCGGGTAAAAGCAGGACTTACCGGATTTGCTCAGGTATATGGGAAATATAATACAACCTTTTATGATAAGCTGAAACTGGATTTAATGTACATCAGGAAATATTCGTTGTTTCTTGATTTGAAGCTGATTTTGATGACTCCCAAAATTATGTTTTTAAAAGAAAGTACAGAAGGTGTAAGTCAGGAACTGGAATATTTGAATAAGAAATAGGCAGTAATCAATGAATATTGGAGAGATAAATTTATCAGAAAAAAAACAGATCTTTATTTTGATCTCTACTTATAATGGTGAAGAATACTTGGATGAACAGTTGAAAAGTATTTATGATCAGACATATACAAACTTTGCTGTATATGTACGAGATGATGGATCGCAGGATTTAACTAAAGACATATTGAATCGATACGAAAAGAAATATGATAATTTTCAATGGTTTTCTGGTAGAAATATCGGAACATCAAAAAGTTTTTTTTCATTAATGAAAATGATACCATTGGAAGACGCCATCTATGTTTTTTCTGATCAGGACGATGTGTGGCTGCCGTATAAACTACAGCATATTTATCATGTATTTGAAACGGATCATAATTCCAAACCATTGCTGTATTGTGGAGATACGATTTTGACAGATCAAGAGCTTCATATCTTAAAGAAAGAAAATTTTGGAGAAAATATCTGCCCTTCTTTCGGAAATGCACTGGTGGAAAATATCTGTATTGGCTGTACTTCTGCGATGAATAGATGTTTACTGGAAAATTTAGTTAAGCGAATTCCGCAGAATGAAGTAATGCATGATTGGTGGTTTTATTTAACCGCTTCCTGTTTTGGAACGGTAATCTATGATAAAGAGCCGCTTCTTTATTATCGTCAGCATAGCAGAAATGTAATGGGAAGCGGTATTACAAAATATGATCGGATTATAAGGCGGCTACGGAATCATAAAAATCATAAACATCAGATCAGTAAACAAACAAGAGAGTTTTCAGATACCTTTCAGGTTACTGGAGAAAATGCATATTTAATAGAATGTATAAAACAGTACAAAGAAAGTTTAACCGCTTGTTGGAGATTAATAACAAATACAAGCATCCATCGTCAACGTAGATTGGATGACCTTATGTTTAAAATTTTGTTTCTTTTCAAACAATTATGAGGATATTATGAAGATTGCATATTTTGCTCCTATATATTTTGACTATTTGAAACAGCGGCCACAGCATTTTGCGGAGCTTTTATCAAAAAAACATGAAATTATCTATATAGAACCCACAATAAGTCTGATGAAATATTTGTTAAAAGGAGGAACCTCTTTTCACAAAATTGATTATCAGGTCAATCCCAATCTTAGGGTGATTCGTGTCGGTGGCGGATTCACAGTTCACAAAAGCTTGGATTATTTTGATGTATTTAACATGAATTCCATTTCTGAATATATTCAATTGGAGAAATATGTAAGGGATTGTGATCTCATTTGGACAGGTTATCCAGGCTGGTATAATTTAATTTCCCGGTATAAAGGAAAGAAGCTTGTTTACGATAAGATGGATGAGGATAGCCAAATAGCAACAAACTATTTTTTAAAAGAAAGCTTAAAAAACAAAGAAGAGAAATTAATTAAAAGCGCCGATTTAATCTTTGTCAGTTGTCAGAAGTTCTTTGACCAGCTTCAAGAGAAACATTCGAATGTTAAGCTGCTGCAAAATGGCGTTATGGTGGATTTTGTACCTAGCATTGAAAAAATATGTTACGATGAGTTAGCGCGCTTTGGCTTGAGCAGTCAAAAAACAATTTTTGGATATGTAGGGACAATCAGCCATTGGTTTGATTTTGAAGTATTACACGTTATTTTGGAAGCAAATCCGAACAATGAGATTGTTTTAGTTGGAAATAACATGATGCCGGAAATGAAGCATGAAAGAGTTCACTATGTTGCTCCAGTAAAAAAAGAACAAGTTGCTGGTATTATTGAACAATTCGATGTATGCTTGTATAATTTTAAACGAAACGATTTGTTAGATACGATTAATCCGGTAAAAATATATGAATATCTGGCAATGAACAAGCCGGTGCTGGCAGTTGAAAGTATGGAAACAAGGCAGTTTGGTGATAAATTGCTACTGTATGAAAAAAAAGAGGATATAAGAAATATTTTATCAGTTGGATGGAATTGTCCATTTAGAAATGGAGAAGAACGGAGAAAGTTTATAGATAGCAATAGCTGGGAGAGTAGAGTACAACTAATTGAACAGGAACTTAAAAATATACATGGGAGGAAAATATGGTAAAAAAGGTAATGCTTGTTTTTGGAACGCGTCCAGAAGCAATAAAAATGTGCCCATTGGTAAAAGAACTTAAGTCAAGAAAAAATATGCAAACCATAGTTTGTGTTACTGGTCAGCACCGTCAAATGTTGGATCAGGTTTTAGAAACATTTGAAGTTGTACCAGACTATGATCTGGCTATCATGAAAAATTCTCAGACACTCTTTGATGTGACTATTTCTATTTTGGAGAGAATTAAAACAGTGTTCGAGTTAGAAAAGCCAGATGTGGTTTTAGTTCATGGAGACACAACGACAACTTTTGCCACAGCAATTGCCGCTTTTTATTTACAGATTCCAGTAGGACATGTAGAAGCTGGATTGAGAACCTACAATATTTATTCTCCTTATCCAGAGGAGTTTAACCGGCAGGCAACAAGTATTATTTCAAAGTTTAATTTTGCACCGACAGAGCTTTCTAAAAATAATCTTTTAAAAGAAGGTAAAGATGCAGAATCTATTTATGTAACAGGCAACACAGCCATTGATGCATTAAAAACAACGATACGAAGTGATTATACCCATGAACAGCTGGACTGGGTTGGAGACAGCAGACTGATTATGCTTACTGCCCATAGAAGAGAAAATCTGGGAGAGCCGCTGCACCATATGTTTAGAGCAATTCGGAGAATTGTTGATGAATTCGAGGATATTAAGGTAATATATCCAATTCATATGAATCCAGTGGTCCGTCAGACTGCAAAAGAGATTCTGGGGGATGATGATAGAATTCGCTTAATTGAGCCATTGGAGGTTATTGACTTCCATAACTTCTTATCCAGATCTTATTTGATTTTAACTGACAGTGGCGGAATTCAGGAAGAGGCACCTTCTTTAGGAAAGCCTGTTCTTGTTATGCGGGATACCACAGAGCGTCCGGAAGGAATTGCAGCAGGAACCTTGAAGTTAGTAGGAACAAATGAGGAAACGATTTATAATGAATTTAAGCGTTTACTGACAGATAAGGATGAGTATGAAAAAATGAGTAAGGCATCAAATCCTTATGGTGATGGATTTGCATGTAAACGTATTGCAGATATTTTGGAAGAGAAGTTGTAGTAAAGAAAGAGAGCGTTTTAACTATGAAAATATTTGTTGCAAGTTGGTTCTTTCCGCCAGCAACATCATCAGAAGGTATTGTAACTTATAAATTACTTAGAAATTCAAATCATCAGTATGATGTATTTAGCTCAACAAGTAAACAATGGGGCTATCAAAATACGATGCAACAGCTCAATGACAAAAATTTGCGTTGTTTTACAATTTCGACAGACAGTATTGATGAATGGGTTGAGGCTTGCATAGAACAGTTTGAAAAATTATATTCTGTAGAACAGTATGAGTGCATTATGACTCGTAGTATGCCGCCGGAAAGTATTTTGATTGGTAAACATATCAAAGAAAAATATCCACAAATAAAGTGGATTGCAAGTCTGGCAGATCCAATTGCAAATAATCCTTATGAAATTAAAGCATATATTGATGATTGTCTAACATTAAATAATAAAGAAAAAGAAGATTTAAAGATAGCTTTAAAAAGTTCAAATGCTGAAGCGATAAAATCGTGGGAACAGAGGCCAGAGTCAGGAGTAAAACTTCTATGTAAATTGCGAAGATGGCAAGCTGAAGTGATTAAAAATGCTGACTTAATTATTTCGCCAACGGCAACTCAATTATCCTATATGGAAGGGCAGGCAGAATGGAATCCCAAATATTTTGCTGTGCCACATAGTTTTGATGAATCTTTATACCCAATTGCAAAGGAGAATGTTCATAAAAAGCTAATTTTTTCATATATAGGTTATTCAGACAGACAAAGATCGCTAGAGCCTATCGTGCGTGCGATTCGTTTATTAAAACAAAGAGGATGTCCGTTTTTGAATCAATTAGAAATTCGCTTTATTGGAAATAATCCCCAATACATTAAAGATATGGTCTTGAATTATTTTTTAGATGATGTAATTCAAGTAAGAGATGGCGTAGGGTATTATGAGAGCCTTCGTTTGATGCGGGAATCCGACTGGTTAATTCATGTAGATGCTTATTTTGAGGAGCTTTCTTCAGGTGGTTCGATTTTCTTTGCTGGAAAATTGGCAGATTATATGGGAGCAAAGCGTCCTATTTTGGCATTAACAGGAAAAGGTTCTCCGGCAGATGAAATTATTTCAAAATATGGAGGAATTCGATTAGATTCATCGGATATAGCAAAGATAGCAGATATATTTGAAGAAATTCTTGTAGCTAATTTAAAACCGGTTATTAATGAAAAATATCGTGCAGTATACGATGCACGAAATGTAGCACAGGAGTTTGATAAGAGGATAGAGCAGTTGTGTGGGCTTCGATGGGGATTACGGTGTTCGGATTTTATTGAGGTTCCTCCATCAAAAGAACCAAAGCTTGTTACAATTTGTGTTCCGGGATATAATGTAGAACGTTATTTAGAACGCTGTATCCGTTCCTTATTAGATCATAAATTTGCAGAGGAAACAGAAATTTTAATTATAGATGATGGTTCCCGGGATCATACTCCTGATATCGCAAAAATATTTGAAATTCAATATCCAGGAATAGTGAGATTGATTCAAAAAGAGAATGGTGGTCATGGTTCCACCATTAATCGCGCAATATCAGAAGGTGTTGGAAAATACTTTATGGTTGTAGATGGTGATGATTGGATTGATGGTAAGCAATTTTCACAAGTATTGGAGAAAGTTAAAAATGGAAGTATTGATACAGACATTATTTCATCTAATTATCATGAGGTAAATATGGAATCTGGGGAGAGTACACCATGGATTCAGCAGGCAACTATAGAATATGGAAGAGCATTACCGTTTGATGGAATTGATGTAGAGAATGTGTATTTTACATTGGCTAGTACTATGTTTAAACTTTCTTTACTGAGAGAAACAAATAAGCCATTACAAGAGCATACATTTTATGTAGATGTGGAGTATATTCTCTTCCCGATTCCTTATGTGAAAACGGTGATGTTTGTGGAGAATTTCATTTATAAGTACTGCAGAGGCAATGCGGAGCAAAGTGTTCACATCCCTACCATGGTAAATCGATACGATCATCATGAACGGGTAATGAAACGCGTACTTGAATATGAAGCTCAATGTTCTATAGCACCGAAGCAGAAAGTGTATTATGATAGTATATTGAAAAGATTATTGTATACCCATTATGCGCTTTGTTTTGTATATGATTCTGATAAAAACAGAGGCTATCTTCGAGCAAAGGAATTTGATGAATATTTGTTTAAAACTAATTCAGAACTTGCGGTGTGGAGTGGAATCTCTATTCCAGCACTTCGTATTGCGAGGAGATATCAATTTGATTTCCAGAAAATCAGCCATTCCATAAGCGGTAAGTTATATAATAAGTGTTATCATTTAAAGCCCACACTACAGTCCATGATAAAATCTAATAAAATTATACGGAGAATGATTTTTAATAGGTATACATTAAAATTATCTAAAACAAAGTTTTTTACTGTGGGACCAGGTAGGCAGATAAAGGAATTGTTCAGAAAATTTATGTAAAGGCGGAAAAAATATGTATGATTATTTGATTGTCGGTTCCGGTTTATTCGGAGCGGTTTTTGCGCATGAGGCAACAAAAGCAGGAAAAAAATGTCTTGTTTTAGAAAGAAGAAATCATATTGGCGGTAATTGCTATACAGAGAATTGGAATGGAATTCAGGTTCATAAATATGGAGCACATATTTTCCGTACATCAAATGAGGAAATATGGGACTATATCAGACAATTTGCAAAATTCAATCATTTTGTAAATTCACCGATTGCCAATTACAATGGGAAAATTTTTAATATGCCCTTCAACATGAATACTTTCAGTAAGATGTGGAATATTCGTACTCCAGAAGAAGCAAAGGCAATTATTGCAGAACAGAGAAAAGAGATTGTTGGCACTCCGCGTAATTTGGAAGAACAGGCAATTAGTTTAGTAGGACGAGATATTTATGAAACTTTAGTTAAGGAATATACAGAGAAGCAGTGGGGACGTCCATGCCAAGAATTGCCCGCTTCTATTTTAAGACGACTTCCGGTTCGTTATACATATGATAATAATTATTTTAATGATCCATATCAGGGAATTCCGATTGGTGGTTACACACAAATTATGGAAAAGATGTTTGAGGGATGTGAAATTCGCTTAAATACAGATTACAATGAAAATCCGGAAGAATTTAGAAAGTTGGCTGATAAAGTGCTGTATACTGGTACGATTGACAGCTACTTTAAATATTGTTATGGACCGCTGGAATATCGTAGTCTGCGTTTTGAACATGAGGAATTAAATACAGATAATTACCAGGGTGTTGCGGTTGTAAATTATACAGATAGTAAAACTCCATATACCCGTATTATTGAACATAAGCATTTTGAATTTGGCACACAGTCAACAACTGTAATTTCTCGAGAATATCCATTTGAATGGACTCAAGGAATCGAACCGTATTATCCGATTAATGATGATAAGAACCAAACTTGTTATGAAAAATATGCAGAATTAGGACGGAAGGAAAAAGACGTATTATTTGGTGGAAGACTTGGGGAATATAGATATTATGATATGCAGGATACGATTTTGTCTGCATTGAAATTGGCAAAAGTAGAGCTTGTATAAGGCTAGAGATACTGTTGGAGGAAAGTATGTTGAAAAGTTGGGAGATTAACTTAACTGAGTTATCATTAGAAGGAGAAGAAAATTCAAAAAAAATTTGTGCTATAGAAAAAGCATATGTGAATGGTCATCTTATTTTGAAAAATGCGGGAGATTCGCTAGCTGAGTTTTTATGCGGTGATATTTTGGTTGAAGATAAGGTGTTTAAAAATTTACAGATTAGTTTTAAAGGCTCTAATTTGAAAAATAGCGGAGGCTGTCTTTATATAAATGGACACCCGGTTACACTGAACGGACTGGCTAATATGGAGATTACTCCACCAGTTAAGTTACATATTACGATGACGATACCTGCCGATTCTGCTGTTGAGGTTGAGCGTATTTTATTAACGGCACAAGAAGAACCACAGGATTTAGTTGACAACTGCAGCCCTGATAATGATGTATTAGTAATTACCCCAGACTATCCTTCCACGCACAATCTGTATTTGTGTGCATTTGCACATTCCCGAAACCGTGAGTATATTGGGAATGGACTTAATATTCAGGTTGTATCTATCTCTCCCAATAACTGGTATCAGTCTGTTTATGAATTAGATGGGGTGCCTGTATTTACTGGCCGTTATCAGGATTTGAAAAAATTACTTAGCCGTCACCAGTATAAAGTGATTGTTGTTCATTTTGTAGACGAAAAGTTATATCCGATTTTTGATGGATATATCCAGGATGAACGATTGGTTTTTATTTGCCATGGGCCAGAAGCAACCTTTCGTTTCCTGACGAATCGTTGTCGGCCATATTTTACGAAAGAATTGCCAGAGATCGATAAGAGTCCATATTTTGATAAAAAAGAAGCCTATGCGATTAAGTATGCGAAAAAGAAAAATGTAGACTGGGTGTTTGTTTCTGAATGGTTACGGGATTTTTCTGAAAAAATGTTGGGAACGCAATTTGAGAATGCTCATGTTATCTATAATACCATTAACGAGCAACTGTTTCCATATCATCCCAAGAAAGCAGAGGATAGGAAAAAAATTCTAGTTTTACGGAAGTTTGATAATATTCGGGTACATTCCATTGATCAGGTTGTAGGAGCTATTCGAGATTTATCAAGGCGTGATTTTTTTGAGGACTTAACCTTTGAAGTGTATGGGGATGGGAATTATTATGAGGTTTTGACAGAACCATTAAAAGAGTTTTCTAATGTGCATTTACACCGGACATTTATTCCAAATGAAAAAGTACATGAACTGCATAAAGAAAATGGTATTCTTTTGATTCCTTCAAGACATGATGCTCATGCAGTTGCAATGAGTGAGGCTGCATCATCAGGGGTGGTGGTGGTAGGGTCTGATGTGACATCAAATGGTTATTTTATGAACAATGCTGTAAATCATACTTTAGCTGACCCAGAAGATTCTCACGCTTTGGCTGATATTATTGAACGGCTTTACCGTAATCCAGATGAATATTTAGAAATCAGCGCCAGAATGTCAGCGGAGACCCAGGCTCGTTGTAACCGTGAAAATACAGTGCTAAAAGAAGTTGCACTGATTAAGCATAATATAGAAGTTTTTGACAAGACTGATTATAAGCTTACTGTTTATCCGGAAACTAATCCAGTCTTAACCATTGTGATTCCTGCTTATAATGTAGAGGCCTATTTAGAAAAATGCGTCCGGTCTATGCTTGCCCATCGGAATGTGGAAAAAACAGAAATTATTATAGTAAATGATGGATCAAAGGATCGCACTTCAGAAATTGCTCACCATTTCGAGAAGATTACAAATGGGATTGTTCGGGTTATTGATAAGGAAAATGGCGGCCATGGTTCAACCATTAACGCAGGAATAGCCAATGCCAGAGGCAGATATTTCCGCCTGATCGATGGAGACGACTGGGTGGATGCCGAAAATCTTGCTACACTGGTAGATAAATTAGAGAATGAAACTGTGGATCTTGTATTAACAAAAGGGAGTTATGAATATGTTGAACAGGCAGAACTAGTTAATATTATAGATTATGATATGCTGCATGAAGGTACAACATACTATTTTGAAGATCTCTTATATCCGGGATATGGATTTTCAACTTATGGTCCTATATTAACAACCGGAAATTATCGGACGGATGTTTTGAAAAAAGCACAGTTCCAGATTTCTGAGAAACGGCCGTATGTGGATATGGAGTTTAATTCCTTTGCAATACGATATGTTGATACTTTAAAATATTATGATCTGGATATTTATCGTTATCTGATCGGACGAGAGGGGCAGACGGTCTCCAGGGATTTCTGGAAGAAAAAATATAAAGATCATAAATATGTAATACTGAATGTTTTGAAAACGATTCATAGTATGTCGGATTATTCAGAGGCAAAGAAAAAATATGTTTATGAGCATATTACAGCACTGATGATCGATTCTCAAATCTTTATGTATGATCAATTGTGTTTATGGGAAGAGATTGATACTTTCCTGAATGAGTTAAAAGCATGGCCGAAAGCTAGAAAAGAAGGTCTGAAGTATATTAAGAATAAAAATGGGGATTGCTGTGTTATTTTAGAACATTATCGTGATGCGATGAAAATTAAACCAGAAAAACGGAGTCCGATTATCGGTGGAGATTATTTTGTAAACCATAGTCGAAGTCATTCTGTGAAGTGGTATGCTAAAAAAGCAGTTAAAGCATGTATTCCCTATGGCATCTTACGCCTTTATCAGTTAAAACGCTATCCAAATGGTGTATAAGCTAGATAATGGACAATCTTATGAAGGGATTAGAACATCATGAGTGAGAATAAAAAGAAAAGGTTTCAAGAGGAAGCTAAGAGACTGTTTATAGGTCTTATCGGTTGTGTTTTGTTTGCCTGGCTGTTCTTTTGGGCATCTGGTGAACAATTGTTTTATGAGATTATTTCAACTAATCCAATTACAGCTTCTGATTGCGCAGCAGTTATGACAGATAGTACGCAAGTAAGATTTAAAATGAAGCCGAATGTAGAATTGTTAGATAAGTTATCTCTTTTGGTTGGAACTTATGGGCGGCAAAATCAAGGAGATTTACTGTTACAGGTCTATGATGATGGTGAAACAGAATTGGGACAGGCGACCCTTTCAACGGCAGAACTTATTGATTATGTATATCAAGACTTTATATTTGAAACACCGATAAAAATTGAGAGTGGTTCTGAACTCACAGTAATTATTACGGCGAAAAATGTTCCAGCAGAGCAGGGTGTTTCATTATGGTATGGAAATAGCATTGATACAGGTAGAGTATCGGTTCCCGATTTAAATGGACATAGCTTTATCGTAGATGGAGTAGAGAGAGACGGAAAGATTTGTTATTCTATATCAGGTCGAGATACATTATGGTATGGAAATTGGTATTGGCCGATTGCTGGAGTATTGATTGGAATTTTGGCTATTTATGGATTTTGGACAATTTGGTGTCTGGTTAATGAAAAGCAAAATGCAATTATTCGTATTGCATCTACGATCAATACCTATGCCTTTTTGATTCGTCAGTTGGTGGCTAGAGATTTCAAGAAAAAATATAAGAATTCAGCGCTTGGTGTTTTATGGAGCTTTTTGAATCCTCTGCTGACTATGCTTGTGCAATATTTGGTTTTCTCTACGATTTTTAAGTCTACTATAGAAAACTTTATCGTATACCTCTTAAGTGGTATTATATTATTTAACTTTTTTGGAGAAGCAGTGGGACTGGGATTAAATTCTATTATTGATAATGGGCATTTGATCAATAAAGTATATATGCCAAAAATCATTTACCCACTTTCCAGGACATTGTAAACAAGCATCAACTTATTGATTTCAATGCTTCCTCTTGTTGTTATGATGCTTGCAACTGGATTGCCATTAACAAAAGCAATGTTCTTAATACCGATAGGTTTATTAAGTTTACTGGTATTTTGTTTAGGTATGTCCTTGCTTTTGTCAACAGCTATGGTATTTTTCAGAGACACCTCGTTTTTGTGGAATATTGTATCTACACTGTGGATGTATTTAACACCTACATTTTATCCTGTTGATATTATTCCAGAGGCTTGGCTGCCACTTTATAAATTGAATCCAATGTACCAGTATATTACATTTTTACGTTCTATCCTTTTAGATGGAATTGCACCATCATTAGAATTATATGTTGGCTGTATTGTGAGTGCAGTGGTTGTCTTTGTTTTAGGATATTGTGTATTTAAGAAAAATCAGGATAAGTTTGTATTACATCTGTGAGGTATAAAATGGAAAAAATCATTGAAGTAAGTCACATTTCTATGGGATTTAAAATGGATATGAATAAGGTGTCCAGCCTAAAAGAGTGGGTGGTGACTTGGCTAAAAGGGCAGAGCAATTATCAGACTTTCTGGGCTTT
>OGXQ01002208.1_pt1 | contig 13608 bp, 9 predicted proteins | sample 1576291 | NCBI WGS metagenome assembly OGXQ01 (sample SAMEA3541575, study PRJEB24748) | human gut metagenome | biome: human gut; feature: human-associated habitat; material: faeces | place: China | collected 2012 | reverse complement strand
CCCAAGCTGCGTTGTCGCCGCAGCTGCCGCTGGCAATGATGGCCGCGGGGACAGGGCGGGCAACATAGGCCAGACCATATTTTTCGGCGTAGCTCTGTGCGTAAGAGTTTGCGGCAACGGAAAGCGTTACGGTGTCGTGCGCATCACGGAAGATATCAGTGCCGATCTTCACAACCCCATCGGGAATGTAAAGACTTGTGATCCGGGTATCGGCTTTGAAGACATACTCCCCGAGCACTGCCAGTTTGCTGGCATCGTTGATTGTAACATCGGTCAGCTTGGAGCAATAGTAGAACGCATAGCCGTCGATCTGCGTAACAGAATCGGGAATGGTGATGGAGGGCAGGCTGCTGTAGCCGAAAGCACCCCAGCCGATTCGCTCCAGCTTGGCACCGTCTTCAAATGTCACGTTCTGCAGCTTGCTGCACCAGTTGAAATTGAACTTACCGATATAGGTGATATCCTTGCCAATGATGATCTGCTTGATCTGACCGTTATGCTTGCGGATCGGGGTCACACCGCGGAACTCATAGTCATTCATGGCACCGGAACCACCAACTGCAAACCTACCGTCGCGGTAGAAGACATAGTAGACTGTCTGACCGCACAGACCAGCGTCGACAACATCTGCCGTTGTGCAGCGGACAAAGCGGCCGCTGTCAAATTCGCACTGCTCACCATTGAGCTCATAAGTGCCCTGATAGGCAAGAGCGTCCTGATCGAACGAGTAGGTGCCATCCGGGAGGACCAAAGCACCCGTGACCGGGCTGCCGCCGATGAAATAGCGCATTCTTCCCGTCTTCGTATCCTTCGCCCAGCCGGGGTAGGCGCTTTCCTTCGCGCCGGTCTCGTATCCGCAGACCTCACAGGAGAGCATGTCCGTCTCGCTGTCGTAGTCATAGGTATGCTCATCATTCTCGCACAGCGGGGTTTTCCTTTTACTGTACTGATCCAGCACGGTCTTACTTCCGTCCTCTGCCACATTATACGCTGTAACGGTAGCCTGGAAGCGGTCGGCGGTGACGTCGACATAGATGCTCTCGAAGTCGAGCGTGGCCTTTTCGAAGTGGAAGTCCTTATTATCCACGATGGAGTAGGACTTACCGCCGGTGGAGCCGCAGATGTAGTACACGGTGCCCTTTTCCTCCACCTGACCGGCCGTCAAGGGAGCGGTGCGGGCGTAGCTGTGGTCATTGCCGGAGAAGTAGAAGTCAATCCCGGCTGCGTCGCAGGCTGCGGGCAGATACTGCTGATAGATCTCGCCGCCGCCGGTGGGGTTGGTATAGTAGGCGGGGACATGCGTGACCAGCACCTTCCAGGTGCAGCTCGTCTTCGCAGCGTCCTCGATCAGCCACTGTGCGAACTGCTGCAGGGTGTCCTTGTCGGAGGTGTGGTTCAGGACGGCGATGTAGACGTCGCCGCGCTCCACGGAATACCAGTCAGCAGGCACGCCGAACACGCTCCTGGCAGCGATGGCGCCGCTGCCGCTGTCGTCTGCCTCGTGGTTGCCGATGACGTGGAGCACATCGGTGTCGCGGATGCCGTCGAGCGTGAAGAGCTTCAGGGCGTCGTCCCACTGGTTGTAGTAGCGGACATTGTCCACGGCGTCGCCGAGCTGAACGCCGAAGGGATACTGCCCGGCCAGATGATCGGCGATGCGGACCATGCCCTCAAGGGCGGCCTCCTCCTGAATGTCCGCCAGCAGGAAGAAGCGGGTCTGCTTCCCGGCTGCCGGGACGGTGAAGCTGCGGATGGCGGACCAGACCGTGCCGTCGCCGACGCGGTAGTAATACGTCGCGCCTGCGGTGAGGCCGCTCAGCGTCACGCCGTTCACGCGGTTGATCTGCTTGCTGCCGGAGTAGGAGATCAGGCGGCTCGTGCCCTCGATCTGCGTGGCTTCGCTCAGATCTGCGCTGGTGGAAAGCTCGGCTATGGCGGCAGCGGCGCTGTGGCGCGGGTCGCTCATCCAGGTGATGGTCTTGCCGTCTGCGGCAGGGGAGAGGGCGTAGATGATATTGTAGGGTGCGCCGGTCTCGTCGCCCACGGCGTTGTAGCTGAACAGGGTGATCTGATAGGAGCAGTTGCCCTCGGCGTCCTCGGCGCGCAGGTTCACACTGCCCTCGCTTGCCGTCAGGCCGGAGATGTCGATCCGGCCGTTCTCGTCGGTCTGACCCTGCAGGACGTCATTGGCATAGACGCTGACGCCGGCTGCCGCAGCACCGTCGCGCACGACGGTCACGGTCGCGGTGGCCTTGCTGCCTGCTACGGCGGTCTCCGCCGTGATGCGGTACATGGCCTCGATCGGATAATTCGCGACGGGCGTGGTGAAGCCGGTCGCATACTGGTTCAGGTCGCTGATATCGAGGCCCTCCGTCTGCTTGCAGCCGTAGGAGCCCTTCGTGACCTGCACGTTGATGCTGCTGCCCTCTGTGACGGAGGTGGGGATGGGAATGTCGACCGTGGCCAGCGCACCGGCCGTATACTTCGCGTGGTCAATGGTGGTGATTTCCACGGAGATGACGCCCTTGGAGGGATCGTAGCTCCAGCTGCCCGTCACGCCCTCGGGGAAGGTGGCGTTTGTAACGGGATAGCTGCGCGTGACGGAGATGGTTGCCGTCAGAGAGGTGATGGAAGCGGGATCATCGCTCTCCAGCGCCAGCTGCCACGTTTTGCCGACGGTGGGAACACCCAGCGTGTTCAGCGCAATGTTCGGCACGTCCGGCTTTTCGGCCTCGACGGTGAAGTAGCGGGTCTCGCGGGTTACGTTGCCGTAGCCGTCCTTCAGGTAGAACGTGATGGAGTGCAGGCCGTTGCCGAAGTGCATCAGGCCGGAGGTGCTGCCGAGAATGTCACAATCGTACTTGCCGCGATAGGTGCCGTCGAAGTAGAAGTAGGCGGATTCCACGCCGGTGGCGTAGGGATCGGTCTCCTCGCTGTCGTGGTAGGTGACGAAAAAGCGGAGCTTGTCGGAGTGGAGGGTCATGCCGTCCTCGAGCTCTGTCTTGGTGCCGTCGTCGTTGACGAGCTGGATGGAGGTCACGACCGGAGCCGTGACGTCCTGATTGTTTGCGCCGTAGACGACGCAGAAATTATCGAGAAGAATGTAGCCCTTCAGGTCGCCCTTGTCGAGCTTGACGCCGTCGGTGGTGTACCAGCCGATGCCGCCGGTAGTGACCATGGCACGGAACAGCATGCCGCTGTTGGCACGGATCAGGGCACCGGCGTACTGAGTAAGATCAGCCTCAAGATACTGCCAGCCGGTCTTCAGCCCCTCGCCGCTCCCCGCGCTGCCATTGCTGAAATTGACATAGGCGTTCGTCCAGCTTTGGCCATTATTTGTACTGGTGGCGATCTGGGCACGCAGCCACGGGACAGGGACTCCCTCGGGGATATAGACCCAGACACCAAGCGCTGTCGGCGTGCCGTCAATGGCGAGATTGTCGCCAAGGCCGAGACAGGCACCATCGGTACCGGTGAGACCGGTCCAGTCATATTCCAGCTTGATGGCCTTATGACCGAAGCGGACGATGTCGGCATATTCCTCGGCGGTATCGGAGACGATGGAGCCCTTGACGACGCCGCCGCGGCCGGCATAGTGATAGGTCGCGACTGCATTGGAGGCCATGCCGCCAAAGCTTTCGACGGTCGTGCCGATGGTGGAATAATCCCACGGGTCCTCATCGCCGCCGTCGAGGATCATGGTCGGCTCCATGCCGATATTCACGGTAACTGTGGCGCTCAGGTCGCCGCGCGTGGCGGTGACGGTCGGGCTGCCGGAGTATTTCACGTTGCTCGTGACGGCGAACCGGTTGTTCGCAAACGAACCTGCATCCGGGTCGGAGATGGCCCAGTTGATGTCGCCGTCCTTGAGATGGACCTGCTCGGATTGATAGGTCGCCCGGAAGCCAAGGTCGCTGACGTCGTTATAGTTGAGGTTGACTTCACTCGACGCGAACGAAAGGGCGTCCGGCTCCTGCACATGCAGGATGGTCGAACCGACCGTCTTGCCGCCGCTGATTAGGTCGATCGTCACGTCGCCGGTCTTGCCGGACGAAGTGAACACGGCGGAAGCGCCGCTGCCATTGACAGTGGTCTCGCTCACAGTGCCCATGGCCGCATCGCTGACCGTGAAGACGGCGTCCGCGGGGAGCGCCTTTGCCGGAGCGCCGGAGAAGTCCATGGCGCTGGCCGTCAGCTCGACCGTGGAATTGAGTGTGTAGTATTCGCCGTCAGGCGTGACGGCGGCGTGGTCGAACTCGCCGGAGGCAGCCACGGTGGAGACGACAAGGATCGTGCCGGAGACCACGCGCTCGCTGCCGCCTGCGGGTGTGTTGCGCATGGTCAGGTCGCTTTCGCCCTCGCGTTGGGAGAGGTAGGTGGAGGAGCCGCCCTCGTCGAGCTGGATGGCCGCCACGCAGCCGAGCGCGACCATCATGCGGGCCTCTTCCTCGGCGGTGTAGCCGACGGAGCGGGGGGCCATGGTGCCGTCTGCCTGGAACAGGACGACCGTGCCGTCGGCCTTGACGCCGACGCTGGTGCGCGGGTAATAGCCGCTGTTGCCGGACTGGGAGACAACGACCTTGCCATCCCAGACCATGGCGACGAGCGCGTCGACCGCTTCGACGATCTGAACGGCCTTGCCCTGCTTTTCACTCTGGCTGGCCTCGGCCTGCGCAAGGGTCGTGCCCTCGCGGAAGACGTTGACGGAGCCGTCGTCAAACGCGGCGAGGAAGGCACGGCTGGAGTTATCGTGATGCACGACACCGTTCATCACGAGATAGCCGGAGGGCTCGCCGGTGTTGATGTTGAACCACGAGGCGTTGACGCCGCCGACGACGTTCAGGCCCGTCTCCCTTTCATAGACGTGCGCCTGCTCGGTCGTGGTCTTCAGCGTCCAGCCAAGCTCCTTCGGGTTGCGGTTGCCGTAACCGGCTACAATTTTCGCCCGTCCCTCATTCGGGTTGACCTGCATGACGTTGGCAACGGTTTGGGAGTTGCCCGCGTCGTTGTTCGTGATAATCACGGACTCGGAAATATCCGGCGCGATGGAGTAGCTTTTCTTGGAAATAACGTGGTAAGCGGTACCGGGAATTTCGCTGCCCTTATTCAATTCGGTACTCAAGGGCTGCTCGGTTCTACTGCTATCTTTTGCGATGGCATTCGCCGGGAGAAGCGATAGACACATCACGAATACGAGCAGTATAGAAATGGCTTTCCTCATGTTGTTTTACCCCTCTCTGAAATAATTTGAATACATGTACCTTCGAAACTTAGCGAAATGTTACATCGATCACCCTCCTGCTTCTTTATCGAATACATTTTGTATGTATTTTGATTGACATAGTAGCTTGCTTGTCCAGATATTCAGTATAGGAATGCTCTAGGTCCAGAATTGCGGCATGTTCCTTACATTTACGCTCCTCTGGAGAGGGAATCCGATGGTAATCTCCATATAAATTTCGCAAAAGAGCGTCATAATGCCGTGAGATCGGGAACGTGAAATCCTCAAATTGGATTTCCATTGTGTTGTTGAGCCATTCCCGGGGCAAAAGGTTCTTTTTATAGCTTTTGGAAGCTGCCAGAAAGGAATGTACCATTTCTGTGCCTGCGTCCTTCCTGCGTATGCAGAATTCCTCAAGAGGACGGCGCGGCAAAACGCGGCAAAACTGCATAAACAGCTTCTTTGCAATGCTGTTTGTTTCATAGCCACGATCATACAGCGCTTTGGCGATGACAACTTTAGATGCAGCAAACTGAAGCCTTCGGATCAAGCCATTATTTGCCAGATTATCACATGGGAAAATGTCGATATAAACGCCTTGGTGTACCAATTTGTCCTTCGGATGATATTTTTCCATACAGGCAGTTCCGTTTCGCCGGAGCTTCGAGAATTGCATCGGCCAATGTGGGCTGTTATCTTTTTGAACATAATAGACCGATGTGTCAAAGTCGCCTGCGGCTTCTCGGAAGAAGCGTTCATACTCGTCGCGCATGAGAATAACATCAATGTCATCATCCCACGGAATGAATCCCCCGTGTCTTACAGCGCCAAGTGCAGTTCCGGCAAATAACTGATAATGTATGTTATGATTTCGACAGACTTGGTCAAAATCATGCAGCATCTCCAACAGGAGTGTTTGGTGTTCTGTCAGATGTGTTTTCTGCTTTTCCACAGTTTGACCTCTTTGCTTTCCAATTTATCTGCCATTAACGAAAGCGCCGTATACTCAGCCTTATAGGCACGATACATATTCTCCATACTGAACCGTGCTGCGGCATCTGCGGCAATCGCCGCCCGGTCCGGTGTGGCTTCCAACCGGCTGCGCAGGGCATGTTCCAGCGCGTCCAGATCGCCATATTCCACAAATTCGCAGCAGGATGGCGGCGCGATGCTCTCAGGCCCGCCTGCGCGGAAGCCAACGACCGGCGTGCCGCAGCAGAGGCTTTCGGCAGTTACCAGCGAGAAGGTCTCACGGTGGCTCGTCAGCAGTGCGGCGTCTGCGGCGCTGTACCACGCCGCAAGCATTGCCGGATCCTCCAATCGGCCGATATCCAGCACGTTGTCCGGAACACTCTGCAGCGGATCGCGGTTTCCCACGACGGCGAATGTGACGTCCGGCATGCGCTTTGCAAGGGCAAGAACGTACCATCCGCCCTTCAGGCTGCCCTGCTCGGGGGAGAAGGACGCCGTCACATGGAGCACGAGCCTGCGTCTGGCGGATGTGTATCTTCGCCGCAGGTCAGCTGCAGCCACCGGATGGAATATCGCGGTCTCTACGCCGTTTCCAATGGTCACATGTCGCAGCCCGGCCAGGACCGGCGCATGCTCCGCCCGGCCTCGAAGCCACGGCGAGACGGAAACGACGGTGCAGTTGGAAAACCCGGCGAATGCATCCCGCATCCGCTTCCATGCGGCTGCCGTTCGGTCAAACAGCAGGGAGCCGGTCTGCGCCCGCAGCTGCGGGCAGCTGCCGCAGCCGGTGCGCCACTTTTCGCAGTCTGCCGCAATACCGCAGTTGGCGGTATAGGGGAACTCTGCGTGGAGCGTCAGCAGCGTTGGAATGCGGTGCCGTTTCAGCCAGCGGACAAGACGGAAAATATTGACGAAATAGCCGTTGATGCACTGAAGGTGGACGATATCCGGCGCCTCCCGCCGAAGAATATGCAGCAAGCGTGCGGTCGAGAGCACGCAGCCGCCGTAAACCAGTCCGGTCAGATCGGCCTCGGCATGCTGTACCTTGGCGTACAGCTCCCCGCAGATCTTATGGACGTGTGGGTCTGTGCTGCGTGATCCACGGCCGCAGCAGACAACGGATTCAATTCCGTCGGCCAACAGGCGTGTGTGGATCGCCTGCGTCAGGCGGCCGGTGCTCCCTGTCCCATAGACACAGTTGATCTGCAGAATTTTCATTTTGCTCCCTCCGCAGCCACGCGCTCCAGCAGCGCATGCAGGCGCGCGCTGTTATCGGCCTCGCGTCTGGCAACTGCCGCGGCGCGCTCGACGAGGGCGCGACGGCATGGCTCCTGCATCAGAACGGCCTTTGTGACGTCGGGAAGCTCTTGCATGGAACTGGCCAGCGCGGCGCAGTCGTTCCGGCGCAGATAGGCCATGGAGGCAACATCCTCCGGCCCGTAGGCCAGCAGGGGCCTGCCGCTGGCAAGGCTCTCGATGATCTTGGTGGAGACGGAATAGCGGACGCGGTCCCGGTTCTCTTTGTCAAAGGCCTCCACATGGACAAAGGCATCGGCGCCGTCAAAGGCTGCCTGATATGCTTTCCCGGTGACAAAGCCGTGCAGCCGGATCGCCGGGCAGGCCGCCAGACGCTCCAGCAGCTCCGGGTATTTGTGATCAGTATAGATCTCCAGCGTAAAATCGGTCCCTTCCTGCCGGTTCAGCGCGTCCAGCGTCTGTCCAAGATCCAGCAGGGGCTGGCCGCGGCCGCAGCCGAGGTTCCCCATGTAGGTCAGGCAGCGGTGCAAAGCGTCGCGGCCCGGCTCCGTATAGGGATGAACGGCAAACGGCGGGCAGGTCATCACGTCCGTCACCTCTGCGCCGAAGCTCTCGTGGTATCGCGCCGCAAGCTCGGGACAGATCGTCACGGTCAGGGCGGTCTCCTGCAGCAGGGCCGCGATTTTGCGGCGCAGGCGCTTCAGCCGGAGCTTTGCCCAAAAGGCATTTTGCTCCTGCAGGAAATAGAAATCGTCGCAGATATAGCTCACGATCGGGATATGCCGCTCGCGCGCAAGGGTCAGCGCAATGTCGTACAGCAGCTCCTGCTTGCCGGGCGCGACGAAAAGAACGTCGGGCCTTTCGCGGTCGAGCCATGCCTTCAGGCTGGGATGATCCCAGCGGCTGAGCTGCCAGATGAGATCGCGGGCCAGACGCATGGGCTCGGAGCGGCTGCGGGGCGAACGATAGGTTCGCTCCTCTTTTTCACTGGTGAATTTATCGTGACACGCCGGATCAGGGCTGATCTCCCCGCCGACGGCATGCCGGTTCCAGATGGAGTGCAGCGCTTCACGATCCGTGAAGCGGTAGTAGCTGCCGCAGCAGGCCGTATCCGGGACAGCGGGGTAGAGGAAGAGCTGGCAAAGCTCCTCCGGGCGGAATGCGGAAAAAAGGGACAGAAACGTCTTGCCCATGTTGTTATAGGTCGTGACCGGGTTGTGGGAGAGCAGAAGTACCTTCATCGTGCCCTCCTGTGCTTCCGCAGCGCATGGCAGGCATAGACTGCAAAAACGGCTGCGGATTTCCAAATAGACAGCTTTTCCACCCTGCGGTAGATCAGCCAGCGGTTTTTTGCCGCATTTCGCTTGTCGCTGGAGCGGGAGCCCTTTACCAGACGGTAATCCGCCAGCACCTCCGTGCAGGCGATCGCCCGGTATCCGGCCTTCAGAAGCCCGAGCCAGAATACATAGTCTTCATGATAGTATTCCGTCGGAAAGCGCTGCCCGGCGAGGATCGAACGGCGCAGCAGCACCGTGGAGCAGCTTAAAACACTTTCCCGCAGCATGGCCTCGTAGTCCGTCGACTCCGGAACGAGAAAATCGGACAGGTGTTTGCCGCTCTCGTCTATCAGTGCATAGGAGCAGTAGAGAATATCACCGCGCGATGCAAGAGCAAGCTGCTTTTCCAGCTTGTCTGTATGCCATATATCGTCGCAGTCCAGCAGCGCGATCCATTCGCCCTGCGCCAGAGCAAAGCCGCGGTTGCGCGTCTGCGCCGCGCCCAGGTTCTTTGGATTGCGGAATAGGCGAATCCGGGGATCGGATTTTTCAAAGGCCTCTGCGATCTCCGCCGTTCGGTCGGCAGAGCCGTCGTCAAGGATCAGCAGCTCCCAGCGCGCATAGCTCTGCGCGAGAACGGAGCGAATGGCAGCGCCGATATAGGGTTCTCCGTTAAAGGCAGGCATGATGATTGAAACGAGCGGCAGCGATGTTTCTGTGGCATGCAATGGGCGTTCCTTCTCTCAGCGTAGCTTCTTTTCCAAAAGCGTTTTGCATTTCTTCCAATCCCGGTAGCCGTCTCCAAGCATATGGATATCGCTACCGAGGTATTTGACATAGCCGTTTTGAATCCATTCCAGATATCGTCTGCGTTTGATCGGCTTCGTCAGGCAGACGGCATTGAGCTGAAGCGGGATGCCCTCCCGGATCAGCCTTTCGATATTTTCCTTCGGGTATCGGTCCGCATGGGCCAGAACGATGCGGACGTCCTGCCGCTCACACAGGGCGAACAGCGTATCCCACAGGGAGGACGGCCACGCGTAAAACGGCATTTCCAGCAGCAGCTCGTTCGTCCCCTCCAGACACAGGCGGGGAAGGTCGTCAAGCCGCTCCATGCCGTCGCAGATCAGGACCTCGGCCCCCAGCAGGATGCGCGGGAGCTCCGGCCTGCGCGGCAGCGCCGCGGCGCAGCGCGCTCTGCGCTCCAGAAAGGCGGCGGCGTTCTCGCGGTGCGGGTAGAAGTGCGGCGTGGCGCAGACGGTCCGGATCCCTGCCTCGGCGGCCATGGCGAGCTGCCGCAGGGACGTCTCCACGCCGTCGCTGCCGTGGTCGCAGCGGGGCAGGATATGCGCGTGGTAGTCGAGCGTCAGGTCGATCACGGGGTCACTTTGTGCCATAGGACTCGCTGTAGGAATAGCGGTAGCCGTACTTATCACCGTATTTGTACTTGCTGGCGTATTTCACGGATTTCATGTTCAGACCGTTCAGCACGACGCCGCAGAGATTCCCGCCCGCGCGGCGTACAGCGGCAGTCGCGGCATTCAGCTCGTCCGCAGTCGTATTGCCGGAGCGCGCCACGAGCACGACGCCGTCGACAAAGGTCGAGATGATCTGTGCGTCGGCGACTGTGTTGATCGGGGGCGTGTCGATGATGACGTAGTCGTAGTAGTCCGCGCAGCTCTCTACAAAGCTCTTCATGCGGTCGGAGGACAGCAGCTCGGACGGGTTCGGCGGGATCGTACCGGTGCAGACGATCCAAAGGGGCAGCTCCGTGACCTTCGCCAGCTCGAGCTGCCAGATCTTGGCGAGGTAGTCGCACAGGCCTGTAGAAAGCTCGACCTTCCAGAGGCGGCGCTGCGTTGGCTTGCGCATGTCGGCATCGATCAGCAGGACGCGCTTGCCGAGCATGGCATAGCTGATGGCGATATTCGCGGCGGTCAGGCTCTTGCCCTCGGAGGGCTTTGCGCTCGTGACGGCGAAGGTCTTGCAGGGCCGCGCCTTGTCCGCCGTCATGCAGAACATCAGGCTGGTGCGCAGCTTGACATAGGCCTCCTTCATGGCGAAGGGGGCGTCGTTATTCAGAAGCCTGCGGCGATTGACTGTGATAGCCTCAGCTGCTGCTTTATTATTACTCTTTTTCATTTTTAGCGGCACCTTCTTCCGTTACGGTCCAGTAAGCGTAGTCGTCATCGGCGGAATTGATGTCCGGGATCTGCCCGAGCACCGTGATGCCGACCATGTTCTCAATATCCTCCGGCAGATAAATCGTCGTGTCGGCGAGCGTCCGCAGGATCACGATGACGGCGGCCACCATCACACCGATGATCACGCCGATCGCGGTGTCGAAGACGGTGCGCGGGGAGGCCTTGTCCGTCGGTATCTCCGGCTGGTCAACGATCTCGACGCCGCCGGCCTTCGTGATGCGGACGATCTCGGTCGGCGCGACCTTGGCGAAGGCCCCTGCGACCCGGCAGGCAAAGGCCGGGTCCGTCGAGGTTATGACGACCTCGAGCAGCTGGGTATCTGTGATAACAGATACCGAAACCATGCCGCTGAGGCTCTTGCGCGACAGTGACACATCCGGGCCAAGCTCCTGCAGCACGGCGTCGAGGATCGAATTGCTGGCCAGGATCTTGGAATAGGTCGTGGCCAGACTCTCGGCGGCCTGCAGGTCGCCGTTATTGATCGTGCCGGACTGCACACTGTTGTTCGAGCTGTTATACACATAGAAGCTGACGCGGGATTCATAGCTCGGCGTGATCAGAAAGGTCGTGACCAGAAAGACGCAGGCGCCTGCGAGAACGCCGGCAAGCAGCAGCCAGTAGCTCTTGGAGAGCAGCAGCTTCAGAATATCCAGAAGCGTGACCTCGACCTTCCCGCTGCCTGCCTGCGGGGACTGTGTATCGTTCATGTATGTTCCTCCGATCCTCATCGTGTTTTCTCAGCGTGCACCATCGTGGGTAAAAATGAGAAGCGCCGTTTTTACGATACATTGCAGATCGAGCCGGATCGACCGGCGGGCAATGTATTCCATGTCATATACGATCTTTTCCTCGGGTGCGAGCTCGTAGCCGCCGTTGACCTGCGCGTAGCCGGTCAGGCCCGGCGTGACGACCAGCCGGTTGGAAAAGCCGACGATGTACTTTTCAAACTGCTCGTAAAAGTATTTCCGCTCCGGGCGCGGGCCGACAAAGCTCATCTCGCCCTTCAGAATGTTCCAGAGCTGCGGCAGCTCGTCCAGCCGCGTCTTGCGCAGGAGCGCGCCGAAGCGTGTGCAGCGGTCGTCGCTGCGCTCGGCCCATTTTGGCCCGTCCTTTTCCGCATCCATGCGCATGGAGCGGAACTTGCAGATCAAAAAAGGCTTGCCGTCTTTCCCGAGGCGCTCCTGCCGGTAGATTGGCCCGCCTGGGGAATCCAGCGCGATGATCGCGGCGATGATCCCCATGGGGATGGCCAGCACGATCAGCGCGAGCAGTGCAAAGGTAAAATCAAAGCAGCGCTTGAAGACCAGATAGCCCCGGCGCGTCTGTACCTGCGGAAGCGCGATGTATATCGTGCGCGGTTCATCGGCTGCTTCCGCGACCGGCCGGGAAAGTGTTGCCGCCATGCTGCGTCATCTCCATCGTTCTCTTTCTCTCGTTTTCAGCCCCTGTGCGCATTCCGAATAACGGATCGTGCGATCCGTTCCTTGCGAAAGACCCTGCCGCGGCGCTTCCGCAGTTTCGCAGAGTATGCCACTCAGTGAAAGAAAATTGCAGGATTTTCGGCAAACTTCTGCAAAGCTAGCCGAATGCATGTCACTTTATTCCAATGCATTGCACAGACCCGGCATGGCGAGCTTATTCATATTCGTGCGTTTCATCTCTAAGGTGGAATGCACATAGCGCTCCATGGTGATCGCCGTTGTAGCGTGCCCGAGGACCTCGGACAGAGATTTCAGCTCGAAGCCGGACTCGATGGCCCGCGTGGCGAAGGTATGCCGAAGCGTGTGGGCATGAACGCCCTCGAGGCCGCAGGCGGCAGTATAGCGCTTGAGCCGGTATTGCAGCGTCCGCGGCTCCATATAGGCCGGGCCTCCGGTCAGGACATAGGCCTCGGGGTCTGTAGGCTGCATATGCCTGCACAGCGCCGCGATCTGCGCCGGAAGCGGGATCGTCCGGAGCGAGGAATCGCTCTTGGGCGCGCCAATCACGATCCGCGTGCCTTCTCCGGTCCCGCCGAGCCGCTGCATCGTAGCCGCAATGCGGATGGTCTGCTCACGAAGGTCGATGCAGCTCCAGCGCAGCGCGCAGAGCTCGCCGATGCGCAGGCCGGTATACAGCGCCAGGAGCAGGCCGAATTTGCAGCTGTCCGTGGGGTGCAGCAGATATGCAACGAGCCTTTTCTGCTCCTCAATGGTCAGCACGCGCATCTCCCGGCGCTTGCCCTTCGGATAACGGATCTGGACCGCAAGAGCGCCAGCCGGCCGCCTTGCCTCCGTATCCTTCAGAACACTGTGCAGGACCGACAGGATGTCATGCATGCACGGGGCGCGCAGGGAGGGAAGCGGAAACAAATGTATGTGGATTACAGCCTGCTCGGCAGGCGGATCGCCTATCTGCGCCGCCGCAAGGGCCTGACGCAGGAACAGCTCGCGGAGCGCGCGGACGTCACCAACAACTACATCTCGCACATCGAGAACTGCCGTTCGATCCCCAGCCTCGAAACGGTCGTCAAGCTGTGCGGTGCGCTGGGCGTGACGCCCGACGAGCTCCTGCTGGGCACGAGCACGCACGAGCAGAACTACCTGAACAGCGACATTCTGCGCAAGCTGGAGGGCTGCACCCCCGCCGAACGCCGCCTGGTAGACGGCTTCATCGACCTGCTGGTCGACCAGCGGGA
>OGXQ01002203.1_pt1 | contig 13627 bp, 10 predicted proteins | sample 1576291 | NCBI WGS metagenome assembly OGXQ01 (sample SAMEA3541575, study PRJEB24748) | human gut metagenome | biome: human gut; feature: human-associated habitat; material: faeces | place: China | collected 2012 | reverse complement strand
ATGAACTGATGAAGAACGGCCGGCTATTTGGCAAGGATTACTTTGATGAACTGCTGGAGCGCATCCGGGAGATCCGGGCCAGCGAGCGTCGGGCTTACCAGAAAATTGCCGATGTGTTTGAGCAGTGCAGCTACGACTATGACAAAAACAGTGAGACCACGAAAGCATTCTACGCCTTCGTGCAGAACAAGCTCCACTTTGCCGTCACCGGCAAGACGGCGGCAGAGCTGATTTCTGAGCGGGCAACTCTGGACAGCCCCACCATGGGTCTGACTAACTGGAAGGGCGCGCCGGACGGAAAAATTCTGAAAAGCGACACGCTGGTGGCCAAGAACTACTTAAACGAAAAAGAATTGAGCCGCTTGAATCGTCTTGTGACCATGTTCATCGATTACGCCGAGTTGATGGCAGAGGACGAGCAACTCATGAGTATGCAGGACTGGCTGGAGGAGACAGACCGGTTCCTCACCAACAACCGCCGCAAGGTGCTGGAGGGCAAGGGACGCATCTCCCACGAGGCGGCAGTGAAAAAAGTAGGTACTATTTACGAGGAATTCCGCAAAAAGCAGGATGCCGACTACATCTCTGAATTTGACCGGCAGATCGCTGCATATCTGAAAGGTGACAAGCTATGATCGAACGCTTTGCCATAGCGGGCTACGCGCGCATTTCGGTGGACGAGGAACTGGATCGCGACAATGTGTCTATCGAAAACCAAAAGGCTATCATCGAAGATTTCGTGAAGCACCGCTTCCCCGACAGCACGCTGACCTTCTACGAGGATCGTGACCGTTCCGGCTATACCTTCGAGCAGCGGGAGGGTTATCAGGAAATGCGGCGCGGGCTGATGAGCCACAAGTACGACATTCTTATTGTCAAAGACTTCTCCCGTTTCTCCCGCCGCAATTCCCGCGGTTTGGTGGAGTTGGAAGACCTGCGGGACGTCGGTGTGCGTATCATCTCCATTGGAGACAATATTGACTTCCCAAACGACGATGACTGGCTGAAAATCCAGTTCCAGTTTCTCATCAACGAAATGCCAGTGACGGACACCAGCAAGAAGGTAAAGTCCGTCATCCGCCGCCGTCAGGCTGACGGCGCGTGGCTGTGCGCCGCGCCCTATGGCTACATTCTCAATAAACAAAAGCAGTTTGAGATCGTCCCCACGGAGGCGGAGATCGTGCGGGAAATCTTCCAGCTCTATCTGGACGGCTGGGGATATAAGAAAATCGCCAACCACCTGACAGATACTGGTGTGCCCACCCCTCGGATGTCAGAGCAGCTTCGCAAAGAGGCAGAGGGGGAGGAATCCCGCCGCACGGTGAAAAAGGACTGGGCTATTGTCACGGTGCAGGGTATTCTGGACAACGATTTTTACATCGGAACCCTGCGGCAGGGCAAGTACACCCGTGCCAAAATCAACGGTAAGGATGTCAAGCGGGATGAGTTGGAACATATCGTCATTGAACACCACCATCAGGCCATCATCGACTAAAAAGCCTTTCGAACAGTCCGCGCCCTGCGGGAACAGCGCTCTACCAACCACTACCGTGGGAAGAAAATCAATGACAATGTGTACTCGGGTTTTCTGGAATGCGGTGACTGCGGCAGTCCCATGTTTGCTATGAGCCGCCGGGATCTGCGCCCCGCCTACACCTGCGGCACCTATCATCGCCGGGGGCTGTCCGGCTGCACCAGTCACCACATCCGGGTGGACAGGCTGGACGAGTTGATGAAGCTGTATCTCAAAAAGGTAAAGGACAACTCCGCCAATATGCTGGAGCGTCTCAACGCCGACCTTGCCCATGAGCAGGAGGACATAAGTGAAACGGAACGCACTGCGGAGAATCTGGAAACCCTGCTGCTGGACGCACAGGAGGAACTGAAAGCCACCAAGCGCCAGCGTATCCGGGATATGGCGCGGCACCCGGAGCAGGAGGCCATTTTGGAGGAGACCTATGACGAGCTGGAGCATGACCTGATCCAGCGCATCAACGGCTTGCAGAATCAGCTGCAAATGGCGGCGGACAAACGCAATACCATTATTCAAGTGAACCGTGCGGCGAAAACCGCCATGGAGGTCTTTGATGATCTGTTGAGCAAGGAACATCTTGACCGCAAGGATCTACAGCTTATCATTGAGAAAATCAAGGTCTATGAGGATCATCTGGAAATTCGGCTGAAAGCCGACATTGACTGTCTGCTCCGCTGCGGAGAGCTGCCGCATGAGGAGGACTCCGTTGCCGCCATGGCTATCGTGGAGGATACCGTAAATTTTCCTGACGGCACGGGAGATATCTCAACCATTACCATCGTCCAGAGCGCGAAACAGCGCCCGGACAAGGTCTTTCGTGCCAATGTTATCAGTGACGGCGACCCGTTGGAGATCTACACGAGCAAGGACGGGGAGGTCATTTTTAAGAAGTATTCGCTCATGGGCGGCGTAGATGAGTTTGCCGCGCAGCTGTGCGACACGCTGAGCAAGTCGACCGGCACGAGCGTGGCCGTGACCGACCGCGACAGCGTCATCGCCGCGGCAGGCAGCGCGCGCCGCGACCTCATCGGCAAGCGCATCAGCCCGCAGCTCGAGCAGATCATGGAGGACCGCGGTATCTACCGCGCCGTGCCGAGCGAGCGCAGCGTGTTCGTCACCGAGTCGCTCGACCGCTACTGCGCGACCATCGCCGCGCCCATCATCTCCGAGGGCGACGCACTCGGGCTCGTGGTCTTCATCGGCACCGAGGGCGAGTCGGCCGCAGGCGAGACGGAGTACAAGCTCGCGCAGGCCATCGCAGGCTTTCTCGGCAAACACATGGAGAGCTGAAAAAGAGGACGGCTTTAGCCGTCCTCTTTTCCTATATAGCACCGCCTTCGTGTTGTGCATTGCAATTACTGATCGTACCACCTCTCATCGTGAATACGCAGTCCTTTCCAATATCCACAGCACCGCCATCACCATCGTCATCTCTGCAATTCGCAATGATACTGCTCTCCAAGATCAGTGTGCCGCTAGACACAGAAAAACCGCAGTTCTTATTTTGACCATCAATGGTGCCGTCAGTGCCGCTGTCCTTTATCGTTAGTGTTTTACCATCGTACACACAAAGCATATCCTCGTCTGTAGCATTACAGGTCAAGGTATACCCATTCAAATCAAATGTGACGGCTCCGCTGATTGTAATTTCGCCGCTAATAGTAACATTGCCACCTAAATAGTAACTACCGTCCGACAGGTTCAAATTGGTGCCATCAAATATCGTCCAACTCTCCCAATTGTTCTCCGCCCGCGCCGCCGCTCTGGCGGCACATTGCAGAGCTTAAGCGCGCACTCCAAAAAGCGCGCGATCTTGCGCTCCACGGTAAAGTACACGTCGCACGGCACGGCCACAAACGAGCGCATCATGCCCGTCGAGGCGATCTCCATCTCGTAAAAGTCCTTGGCCTCCGCGTCCGGAAGATCGTCCCCGAAGATGCCCTCCAGCCGCTTCGCCGTGCTGCGATACAGGTATGCCGAGGTTGACGACAGCGTGTAGGCCGTCACGTACAGCTCGCGCAGCGGCTCGGTCAGCTCGGCGATGTGGAGCTGGACAGCCGTCTCCACCGCGTAGAGCACGTGCCGCGCTGTGCTGCTCGGCCAGCGTGAACTGCCCGCTGAACATCCGCTTGTCAAGCTCGAGCAGCAGCGCCTCCTTACTGGGAAAGGCCCGGAAAAACGAGCTTGGCGGCATGCCCGCAGCGCGGGCGATCTCCGCGGTCGTCGTGCCCTCATATCTCTTTTCCAAAAACAGCTTTACGGCGGCGCGCAGCATCTTCTGCTGCGTCAAAAGTCCGCTCGCCTGCTTGCCGCGCAGCAGCATATCGATCACGCTCCTCAAAGTTTACTTGTGAGTGTAGTCACATAACAGCATGGTCCGCCGCTTTCCGCAAGAACGAACTGTGTAAATTTTTGCTCCTGCCTATATAAAAGAAGTGCGGCGGTCCTTCGACCGCCGCACTCTCTCATTTTATTTTCCTTTACAGCATCGCAAAGCGCTGTGCGCCCCTCGTTTTGAGCCAGCGAAGAAGCAGCGCTGTCACCGCGAGCGTCACCGCCGCCGCGATGGCGAGATACGCAGCCGCGCCGAGCTTCCACCCCTGCCAGAGGTAGAGCCCCGCGAACACGATGGCGTAGAGCCAGCCGCCGAACAGCGCGATCGTCACGGCCAGACTTTGCTTGATGGGCATGAGCTCGCTCGTCCACGTCAGGTTTGCCCGCGCGACGCCGAGCGTCAGCCCCAGGCACGCAGAAAACGCGATGTACGCGAGTGCCTCGGCAAAAACGAGCGGCAGCGCCGCCGTCACAGGCAGGATAAACGCCATGCAGGCAAGCGGCACGAGTGCTGGAAGGGCCGTGAGCGCAAGCTGTACCTTGAGCTTTGCGCGAAGCACCTGCCAGGGCTTGACGGGCAGCGATTGCGCGAGCCAGAGGGACTTTCCCTCGAGCGAGACCGACGGCGTCGCCATGTCGTTCATCGACGCAATGGCGCACACGCCGGTGCAGAGCAGCACTTCCGCACAGCCGCTCTGCGAGGTGAAGACCTCGTTCAGCAGCGACACGACCGTTCCGCCCTTCCACAAAAGCAGGATGCCCGAGATCGGCAGCAGCAGGATACCGAGGCCGCTGTTGAGCATGTAGTTCGGGCTCGCGGTGAAGCGCGCGAGCTCCTTGCCGAAAAGTGCCCCATCGATGCTCCGGCGCTTGACGGCCTTTTCGCGGTACACAGCCTTGCCCGATGCGCCCGACGCAGTCGTGATCTGCAAAAAGCTGCGCGAGAGCAGCGCCCACGTCAGCGCAAACAGCGCGAGGATGACCGCCGTGCTCAGCAGCATCGCTGTCACATCGCCCGTACCGGTCAGGCCAAAGACGTAGAGCGGGTGCGCCGCACCCTTGATCTTCTCACCGTAGACCGCGGCGTTGGCGACGAGCTGCTCGATGGCCGTCTGCGCCTTGAAGACGAAGAAATAGTAGATGGCAAGCCCCGCGAGCGAGACGATGACCGTGATGAAGCTCTTGTGCTTGAGCTTACGGCTCACCTTCGCCACGACCCAGCCCAGCGCGCACGAGAGCGTGAGCACGAAGATTGAGATGAGCGCCGTCAGCAGTACGCCGCCGAGGAGCGCCATCGGCGCCGTCGAGACCGTGACCCAGTAGACGATGACCGCGGGCAGGATGACGACCGCGGAGTACATGAGGCCCATGAGATAGACCGTCAGCAGCCGCGAGGCCATCAGCGTCCGCACCGGGATGGGCAGAGACAGCAGCAGGTCGTTGTCCTTAGCGAAGTACAGGCCCGAATACGTGTTGAACACGCTGCCGAACGCGCCGAGAAAGATGGCGAGCAGCGACATGAGTGCAAAATAGAGCCAGCCCATCCCCGCCTGCGTAAGCGGCGCACAGAGCGAAACGGAAAGCCCCGTGAACATCCCGCCGAGGCCGATCATCAACGCGGCAAAGAGCAGGATATAAGCGATAATCCCCGCCGTCGAACGTTTTTTATTGGTTTTGGCATTATAAAAGTAGCTGCGGAAAATTTCCATCAGCTGCTTCTTGACGAGCGTTTTCAGCATGATTCGCCCTCCAGCTCAAGGAAGACCTCCTCGAGCGAGTCGTCGCCCTTGACCTCCTCCATCGTGCCGGAGCGGATGAGCTTGCCGCCCTTGATGATGGCGACCTTGTCGCAGAGTTTTTCGGCCACCTCGAGCACGTGGGTCGAGAAGAAGATCGCGCCGCCCGCGTCGCACACCTCGCGCATCATGCCCTTTAAGATATGTGAAGCCTTCGGGTCGAGGCCGACGAACGGCTCATCCATCAAAATGAGCTTCGGCTCGTGCAGCCACGCCGAAATGATGGCAAGCTTCTGCTTCATGCCGTGGGAATAGGCCGCGACGGGCTGGGCCAGGTCGGTCGTCAGCTCGAAGAGGTCTGCATACTTGCGGATGCGCTCCTGCCGCGCGCTTTCCTCCACACCGAAGATGTCGGCGATAAAATTGAGGTACTGGATGCCCGTCATAAACTCGTAGAGGTCGGGGTTATCCGGGATGTAGGCGAGCATCTTCTTGCAGGCGATGGGATCGTCCTGAATGGAGTGCCCGCCGATCGTGATTCTGCCGGAATCGAACTGCTGGATGCCGACGACCGACTTGAGCGTCGTGGTCTTGCCTGCGCCGTTGTGGCCGATGAAGCCGTAGATCTCTCCTGGCGCGATGTGGAGCGACAGATCATCCACAGCTTTCTTTTCGCCGAAGGTCTTGGTCAGGTGTTCAATATAGAGCATAAGGTTCTCCCTCTTTTCTTCTTGCAGCCGTTTCGAATATCTTTACGATATCAAAATCATATCATCTAATTCTATACTGTCAAGAGAAAATTTAAAAATGTCAAGTTTGCTTTACTCGCAGGATAGCACTACTGCTCCGATTTGTCAAGCCTGCTTTACATTTTATCCTTGTGATACAGCACGAGCGACACAATACCCATCACCGCCGCATACAGTACGCCGCCAACGGCCCAGATAAACCAGCTATACTGCGGCTGGCCGTTCCCCTTGGGTCCGAAGGTGTAGAACAGGAAGATCTCCGTCACGCTCAGCCAGTAGATGAGCGACACTGTGCTCATTACGCCGCTGCGCGCCTTCTTTTTGCGCGTGTAGTCGCCCTCCTCGAGCAGCTGGTCCATCGCGCCGGTGTATGTTCCGCTCCAGACGAGCACGCCCACGCCGCAGGCGACCAGAAGCAGCAGCGCATCCACCTCCACCGCGGCGTAAACATCCGCCGGAGCGACGCGCGCGAGCAGCGCGGCGACATCGGACGACGCGAGACCGACCCCGAGCATCAGCGGCACGACAGCAAGGATGCACAGCACCACGCCGAGGATCGTACAGCGCGAGGCGGTCGGCTCATAGGCCTTGCGCCGCTCGCGCACCATGCCGCTCACGCCGTATTCCGTCTCGAACGGCTCCTTTTCAAGGAATTCAAACTCCTTTGTCTTCGCCCCGCAGGAGAGGAATATCCCCACCGCAGCGGCAACCAGCGCCAAAATGACGCTCACGCCGAGACCTGCGGCCAGATTCTCCGAAATACCGCCCAGGCCCGCGTCCGCCATGGCGGAGAGAAAAATGATCACGACCGGCGAGATGATGCACATCGCCACCGCCAGTGCGATCTTCGGCGCGCAGGCCTTGCGCAGCGCAAGGTATCGCGCCGCCTGCTCCATCGTCACTCTCCGCAGCGGCGTTTCGTCCGCCTCGGATTCGACGAACTCCTCTTCTTCGAGTTCGTCCTTCAATAAATAGTCGGTGCTCACGCCAAACAGCCGGCTCATCTGCACCACCTTGTCAAGGTCGGGCACGGACTGCGCGCCCTCCCACTTGGATACCGACTGGCGCGTCACCCCGAGCTGACTTGCCAGCTCCTCCTGCGACCAGCCTGCCTTTTTGCGCAGCGTGATGATTTTATCCGCTAAGATCATATCGTCTTCCTCCTGAATTCTAAGGCGCGGTCCCGCGCCGTCTGGATGGCGTTATCATAGCCTATTTCGCGGTTGCGGGAAAGAAAGCGCACTGTCAAATTTGTCAACCGGCAGTTGCAATCCTTGATTTTTCAAGGTTTTTTCGCCGTGCGCTCCTATTACCCTATGTATCTTCGTCATGATATCATACCTCGGCGCAGAAAAAAAGAGCGTCCCGTTCGGGACGCTCTTTTTAAGGTTTTTTCACACACTTACACGACGGCGAAGAACTTGACAAGGAACAGAGCGGAGATCACGTAGGTCAGAACGCTGACGTCCTTAGCCTTGCCGGAGAGCACCTTGACAAAGGTGTAGGAGATGAGGCCCAGGCCGATGGCGTGGCCGATGGAGCCGGAGATCGGCATACCGATGAGCATAATGGACACCGGCAGCATTTGGTCCATGTCGCTGAAGTCCACATTCTTGAGGCCCTGGAGCATCAGAACGCCGACATAGATCAGCGCGGCGGAGGTCGCAGCGCCGGGGATGACGGCGGCGATGGGGGCGAGGAACATGCAGGCGAGGAACAGGATGCCCGCGGTGAGCGCGGTCAGGCCCGTGCGGCCGCCCGCTTCCACGCCGGAGGCGGACTCGATGAACGTGGTGACGGTGGAGGTACCGGTGCAGGCGCCCGCGACCGTACCGATGGCATCGGACAGCAGGGCTTCCTTCATCTGGGGCATGTTGCCGTCCTGATCGACCATGCCGGCGCGGGAGGCCGTACCGACGAGCGTGCCGATGGTATCGAACATATCGATCATACAGAAGGTGATGACGAGCGTGATGGCGGTGAACCAGCCGATGTTCACAAAGCCCGCAAAATCAAACTTGAAAAGCGTGGTGGAGACCATGTCGGCGAAAGGCGGGACAAAGCTCGCAGTCGCGAGGCTCGCAAATGGATTGACATGCAGGAAGATGGCGCTGCCCGCCCAGTAGATGACGGACGAGAACAGCATGCCGAGCAGCACTGCCGCCTTCACGCCCTTCTTGGCGAGGACGACCATGACGAAAACGCCGAGGAACGCGGTCGCGACGGTCAGGACCATCGCATCGTAGCCCGAGCCCATGTTGCCCTTGATGATGCTGGGCGTCAGCGCACCGAAGAAGTCACGCATCATGTAGAACGGGCCGCCGTTTTCAGAGTAGATACCGACGTTGGAGCCAAGGCCCACGTTCATCAGCATCAGGCCGATGGCGGGAGCGATGCCGTAGCGCACGCCGAGAGGAATGGCCTCCACGATCTTCTCACGCACCTTTAAGAGCGTGAGGATGAGGAACACGATACCCTCGACAAGGATGATGACGAGCGCCGCCTGGAACGCGGACTCGTACTCGCACTCGTTGATGACCGCGATGTTGGCGACGACCACCGCGAAGAAGCTGTTGAGTCCCATGCCGGGCGCCATGACGAACGGCTTGTTGGCGAAAAACGCCATGCAAATCGTGCCGATCGCCGAGGCGATGCAGGTGGCAAGGAACACACCGTTCCACAGCGGCGTACCCACTGCAAAGTTGGTCAGCAGGTTCGGGTTGAGCGCGATGATGTAGGCCATGGTCATAAACGTGGTAAGACCGGCAAGGATCTCGGTGCGTACCGTAGTACCGTTGGCCTTCAGCTTAAATAGCTTTTCCATGATTTTCTCCCTTTCTTTTTTGTTTTTCCGCCCGCTTCCTAACAAAAAATTAGGAAGCAAAACAGATTTTCAGTCAATATTATAAACATCCCGACAAGAAATTGCAAGTGTTCTGTTTATTTTTACCACACTTTCTCACTCCGCGCCGAGAGTTCCGCCGGTTTCTGTTGTGTTTTTGTTTGCTTTGCGCTATACTATATTTAGTAAAAATTTGCATTTTGGGAGGTGCATGCCGTGAAGCTGATGGTTTTAGACGGCAACTCCATCATCAACCGCGCCTATTACGGTGTCCGTCCGCTCACCACGCGCGACGGGTTTTTCACCCACGCGATCTTCGGCTTTCTGACGATGCTCGGCCGCTTACTCGACGAGGAAAAGCCCGAGGCGCTGTGCGTCGCCTTCGACCGCCGCGAGCCGACGTTCCGCCACCTCGAGTACGAGGGTTACAAGGCCACGCGCCACGCCATGCCCGAAGAGCTCGCCATGCAGATGCCGGTGCTCAAGGACGTGCTCGACGCGATGAACATCCCCCGCTACGAGCTCGCGGGCTTTGAAGCCGACGATCTGATCGGCACGATCTCGCGCAAGTGCGAAAGCGCAGGCTGGGACTGTGTCGTCGCCACGGGAGACAAGGATTCTTTGCAGCTCGTGACCGAGCACACGACCGTCAAGCTCATTTCCACGCGCATGGGCCAGACCACGACGAAGGACATGACGCCCGAGAGCTTTCGTGAGGTCTACGGCTTTACGCCCATCCACATTGTCGACCTCAAAGCCCTGATGGGCGACGCGAGCGACAATATCCCCGGCGTGCCGGGCGTTGGCGAAAAGACGGCGATGGCGCTCATCCAGAAATACCAGAGCATCGACGAAATTTACCGGCTGCTCCCCGATATCGAGGCCAAGCCGAACGTCATCAAAAAGCTCACCGAGGGCGAGGAGAGCGCACGCCAGAGCTTCCACCTCGCGACCATCGTGACGGACGCACCACTCGAATTTTCTCCGCAGGACAATCTGCGCAAGGCGCCGTCAGACGCGCTCTATCCGCTCTTTATGAAGCTGGAATTTACCAAGCTCATCGACAAATACGGTCTCAAGCCGCCCGCCGACATCCCCGCCGCCGAGGAGCCGGTCGACCTCACCGTGACCGCCGAGGCCGTGACCACGGCGGAAAAGGCCAAGGAATATCTCTCGCTCTTCCGCAAGGCGGAGCATGTGACGCTGCTGGCGCTGCCGGACCTTTCCGGCGTGATCGTCGACTTCGTTGCAGGCGAATCGACCGCCGTCTCTGCCGAGTTCTACTTCAGCCGCTACGAGGGCGACTGGAACGCGCTGCTGCGCGCCCTGTTCTCGGATGATATCAAGAAAGTCAGCCACAACGTCAAGGACCTCCAGCGCACGCTGCTCGAAAACGACCTTCCCATCGAAGGGTTCATTTTTGACACCGCGCTCGCAGGGTACCTGCTCGACGCGACGGCGGGCAAGTACGATATCGCGTCGCTCTTCGCCGCCTACTTCCACCAGACGCTTGCCGAGCCGAAGCACTTAGATCCAGACGCTTTCTCGATGCTCGGCGACACGGCCGAGGCCGAGACGGCGTTCCACGTCTATACCAGCGCCGTCGATGCGCTGTATGAGACCTTTGCCCCCGAACTTGAGAAGCGCGAGCTGCACGAGCTCTATTATGAGGTTGAGCTGCCCCTCTGCGCCGTACTCGCGCGCATGGAGCACGCGGGCATGCGCGTGGACGCGAACGCTCTCGCGGCCTTCGGCAGCGAGATGGAAGTGCAGCTCAAGACGCTCGAGCAGCACATCTATGAAGAGGCGGGCGGGCCGTTCAACATCAATTCCCCCAAGCAGCTCGGCGAGGTGCTCTTTGAACGCTTGCAGCTCCCGCACGGCAAAAAGACGAAGACCGGCTGGTCGACGAACGCGGACGTGCTCGAAAAACTGCGGTGGGAGAATCCCATCGTCGAAGAGGTTTTGCAGTACCGCCAGTACGCAAAATTCCGCTCGACCTACTGCGACGGTCTTTTGAAGGTCATCGCGCCCGACGGGCGTATCCACACGAGCTTCCAGATGACCGTCACGGCGACGGGCCGTTTGAGCTCGACCGAGCCGAATTTGCAGAATATCCCCACGCGCACGCAGCTCGGCAGCGAATTCCGCCGGATGTTCGTCCCGGCAAGCGGCTGCGTGCTCGTCGACGCGGACTACAGCCAGATCGAGCTGCGGCTGCTCGCGCACATCGCGGACGACGAGGCGATGAAGCAGGCGTTTCTGACCGGCGAGGACATCCACACCGTCACGGCCGCGCAGGTCTTCGGCGTGCCGACTGATCAGGTCACCAAGCAGATGCGCTCGCACGCGAAGGCCGTGAATTTTGGCATCGTATACGGCATTTCCGCCTTCTCGCTCGCGCAGGACATCGGCGTGCCGGTGTACGAGGCGAAGGAATATATCGAGACGTACTTTGAGCGCTTCCCCGGCATCCGCCGCTATATGGATGAGGTCGTCGCGCAGGCGAAGGAGCGCGGCTATGTCGAAACACTGATGCACCGCCGCCGCGCGCTGCCCGAGCTGACGGCGAGCAACTTCAATACCCGTTCGTTCGGCGAGCGTGTCGCGCGCAACATGCCCATCCAGGGCACAGCCGCGGACGTCATCAAGCTCGCAATGGTGCGCGTCGACGAGCGGCTGCACAAGGAAAACTTAAAGGCAAAGCTCATTTTGCAGGTGCACGACGAACTCATCGTCGAGTGCCCGGAGGAGGAAAAGGAGGCGGTCGCACGGCTCCTCACCGAGGAGATGGAGGGCGCAGTGCACCTCTCCGTTCCCCTGACCGCCGAGGCCCACTGGGGCATAAACTGGCTGGAAGCCAAATGACCGGAGGAAACCAATGGAACAGTTAAAGAAAAAAGTCCGCATCGTGCCGATGACGAACGAATATTTGAATGACGTTGCCGAGCTTGAGCGCACATGCTTCTCGAACCCCTGGTCGCGCAACATGCTCGCAGAGGAGCTTGAAAACGCGTGCTCGGCCTTCTTAGTCGCGCTGGATGCAGAAAACAGCAGCGTCGTCGGCTACGCGGGGCTGCTCGCCGTCGCGGACGAGGGCTGCATCACCAAGATGGCCGTCCGCCCCGACTGCCGCCGCGGCGGTGTGGCGGGGCAGCTTCTCGACGTGTTTATCCGCTTCGCCGAGGGCAGCGGCCTTGCGTTCTTGACGCTTGAGGTACGTGAGAGCAACTATGCCGCCATCGCGCTGTACGGCAGCCGCGGCTTCCGCGGCGAGGGCCGCCGCAAAAACTACTACGACCACCCGAAAGAGGACGCCATCATCATGACGAAGGAATTCGGCGCGGCAGAAGCGGAGGCGCAGCAATGAAAATTCTCGCTTTTGAGTCCTCCTGCGACGAAACCGCCGTCGCGGTCGTCGAGGACGGACGAAAAATTCTCTCCGACGCCATCGCGTCGCAGGCCGACCTGCACGCACTCTACGGCGGCGTCGTGCCGGAGATCGCGTCGCGTAAGCACATCGAGGCCATCGCCGCGCTGACCGATCAGGCGCTCAAGGAGGCGGGCGTCGAGAAAAAGGACATCGACGCCGTGGCCGCGACCTACGCGCCGGGTCTCATCGGCGCGGTGCTCGTGGGGCTGAACTTTGCCAAAAGCGCGGCCTACGCGCTGAATGTGCCGCTCATCCCTGTGCACCACATCCGCGGCCACATCGCCGCGAATTACTTAGCGTTCCCAGAGCTTGAGCCGCCGTTTCTGGCGCTGTGCATGTCCGGCGGCAACACGCTCATCGTCGACGTGCGCGACTACACGGACTTTGCGCTCCTCGGCGCGACGCGTGACGATGCGGCGGGCGAGTGCTTTGACAAGGCCGCGCGCGTGCTCGGCCTTCCCTACCCCGGCGGCGCGGCGATGGACAAGCTCGCCCATGAGAGCGAGGGCGGCGTCTACGAGCTGCCGCGCGCGAAGATTGACGGGTGCCCTCTCGATATGAGCTTTTCGGGCCTCAAGACCGCCGTCGTAAACCTTGCCCACAACGCCGAGCAGACGGGAAAGCAGCTCGACCGTGCGGCGCTTGCGCGCGACTTCACGCAGGCCGTTGTCGACGAGCTCGTCCCGCGCGCGATGCTCGCCATGCAGCAAAGCGGGCGCAAGGTACTCGTCGCCGCAGGCGGTGTCGCCGCGAACTCGTTCATCCGCGCAGAGCTCGAAAAGGAGTGCCGAAAGCACGGCTACCGGCTCTACATGCCGCCGCTCAAGCTCTGTGGTGACAACGGCGCGATGATCGGCGCACAAGGGTATTATGAGTATCTCGCCGGCGCGCGAGCGGATTGGGCGCTGAACGCGTATGCAACGAGAGATATTGACGATTCTATCGTCTGAGGGTTTACAGCGCGGCAGCGCTGGTTCTTATTCCCCTGCACCGTGCAGG
>OGXQ01002195.1_pt1 | contig 13665 bp, 9 predicted proteins | sample 1576291 | NCBI WGS metagenome assembly OGXQ01 (sample SAMEA3541575, study PRJEB24748) | human gut metagenome | biome: human gut; feature: human-associated habitat; material: faeces | place: China | collected 2012 | reverse complement strand
ACCGCCGAGGGCGGCATCACCGCTCTGGACATTATGCTCCAGGATCTGGAGAGCACAACTTCTTTATCGTTTTTGGTAATTATATCGTAAGTATCTTTATCAAGTTTTTCGCGTAGAATTTTTTCACTTTCTTTACTGAGCTTAACCTCCTCGCCCTCTTTAAAGCACAACGGCGGATACATAACGCACCACCAATTATGTCCTTCACCGCTGCCGAGAACAATCCTTACACCGTAATATTCGCCCGCCGGCAAAATCATTGACTTATATGTTTTTTCGGGAAATTCAAATTTACCGTATTCGGCGTGTGCCGTATATGAAAAACCGTTTTCACGAAGTACGTCATTCGCTATATCTTCAAATTCATTCAAATCGTTTATTATCTCATCACGACATTCGTTTTTATCCGTTTTTGAAAGTCTGGCGCCGACATTTTTTAAAATTGCGTCACGCACCTTTAATTTAACTGCTTGATCGTTATCATCATCGCTGTCCGCGATAATATGTAATCTTATCAAATTATCCTGTAAATCCGCCTGTACACCGTCCGAATATGTAGTTACGCAAATCGTCATACAAAGTGCCAACAAAAATACCGCTATTATCTTATTCATAATTCATACCTCACTGATTTAATCTTGTATTGAAATTATTAACCTATTTTTCATCTCGCATACATATTTATTACGATTTTATGGAAATACTAAAGAAAAATCACAAGGAGGAAGTAATATGAAAAAATTAATATCTGTCGTTCTGGCATTTGCATTAATAACTTGCGGCGTCGTTTATTACACTAACGAAAACAACGCATATGCGGTAAGTGCCTCATCAAACGAAAAACAGCTTTTGGCAAGAGCGGTAAACGGCGAGGCACGCGGCGAACCTTACGAAGGACAAGTTGCCGTTGCGGCAGTTATTTTAAATCGTGTACGTCATTCGTCATTCCCTAACACAATTTCGGGTGTTATCTATCAGCCGGGTGCATTTACGGCGGTCAGTGACGGACAGATAAATGTTCCTATCGACGAAAATTCTACGGTTTACAAAGCCTGCAATGACGCTTTAAACGGTTGGGATCCGTCCGGCGGTGCGATATACTATTTTAATCCCGACACCGCCACAAATGCTTGGATTTGGTCAAGACCGCTTATAAAAACCATCGGCAAACACAGATTTTGCAAATAATATGAGAGAGAGGAAAATAATATGGAGAGAAAAAAAAGCATACACGTTTGGCTGTATACAATACTTATTGTAGGAATAATCGCCGCAGTCATATGGGGTGCTACCGCAACGAAAAATGCAAAAGCACTTGAAGGCACAACAGAAAATCAGTACAACAGAGCGTTCCACGAGCTTGTCGGTTATGTTGACGATATAGACACTCTTTTGAGCAAAACACAACTTACAAAAAGTCCCGCACAGCTTGCAAAACTTTCGAGCGATATTTTCAGACAAAGTGCAGAGGCAAAGTCATGTCTTGGTCAGCTTCCCACATCAGAGGTACAGCTTGACAACACGTCAAAATTTCTTTCACAAGTCGGCGATTACACCTATGTGCTTTCGCAGTCAATGATTAACGGCGAAGAAATTTCACAGGAAGAATATGACAACCTTGCGTCAATGAACGAATATGCCGCAACACTAAAAAATACGCTCTCGGAAATAGAAACAAAAATTTACAATGGAGAAGTACGCATTTCACAGTCACGTACAAGACAGCGCGGAACAGTCGCAGACGCGGCAGATTCAAACGTACTTGACGATTTGGCGAACGTAGAAAAATCATTTGACGAATATCCGTCACTTATATATGACGGTCCGTTCTCGGAGCATATTGAAAACAGAGAGCCTGCACTTTTGAAAAACGCACACACAATTTCACAAGAAGACGCACTAAACACAGCGGAGAAATTTGTCGGTACAAAAGGCTTGGCTTTTGAAAGTCTTTCGGAAAATACCGCAATACCGTCATACACATTTGTGAAAAACACCGACTCAAATCAAATTTCAATAAGTATAACAAAAGACGGCGGATATATTCTTTCATATCTGAACAGCAGAAATATTGACGGTGAACGACTTGACATTAATTCCGCAACAAACAAAGCGGCTGAATTTTTACAGAAAAACGGTTTTTACAGTATGCAGAGCAGTTATTACGAAAAATCAGGCGGTATCGCAACGATAAACTTTGCATATGTACAGGACAACGTAACGTGTTACAGTGACCTTGTAAAAGTTCGTGTTGCACTCGATACAGGTGAAATTGTAGGTCTTGAAACAAACGGATACATTATGAATCACGCAGAGAGAAACTTATCAGCCCCTGCACTTTCCGTTGATGACGCAAAATCAAAAATATCCACAGGACTTGACGTGACCGCAACAAAACTTGCTCTTGTTCCGAAGGACAGTATGAGAGAAGTACTTTGCTATGAATTTAAGGGTGCTTTTAACGGCAAAAACTTTTTAATCTATGTCAATGCCGAAAACGGTCGTGAAGAAGAAATATTCCTGCTTATCGAATCGGAAGAAGGAATTTTGACAGTATAATTTAATATATTGACTTTTTCGTGTATTTACGATACAATATACAATAGTATATTATAGGTACATTGTAAATATAGGAAAGGAAATAAAACCAATGAGTAAAAGATTATTTACTTCGGAATCTGTAACAGAAGGTCATCCCGATAAAATCTGTGACCAAATTTCTGACGCAATTCTTGATGAAATACTAAAAGAAGATCCGATGGCAAGAGTCGCTTGCGAAACTACTTGTACAACGGGTATAATCTCAATTATGGGTGAAATTACAACATCTTGCTATGTTGATTTCCCCAAGGTTGCAAGACAGGTTGTTCTTGACATCGGCTATGACAGAGCTAAATACGGCTTTGACGGTACAACTTGTGCCGTTGTTACGGCTATTGACGAACAGTCGCCTGATATTGCGCAAGGCGTTAATGACGGTTATGAAAACCGTGAACAAGGCGGTAATGACAACGAAAATTCAACAGGTGCCGGCGACCAGGGTATGATGTTCGGTTACGCTTGTGACGAAACACCCGAATTTATGCCAATGCCGATTTCTCTTGCACACAAAATGGCAAAGAAACTTACACAAGTAAGAAAAGACGGTATCCTTGATTATCTTCGCCCTGACGGCAAAACTCAAGTTACTGTTGAATATGATGACGATAAGCCTGTAAGAGTTGACGCAGTTGTTGTATCAAGCCAGCATTCTCCTGATGTTGATATTCAAAAGCTTCGTGAAGATATTAAGAGAGAAGTTATTTTAACAACTGTTCCGGCTGAACTTATCGATGAAAACACTAAGTTTTATATAAATCCGACAGGCAGATTTGTTGTCGGCGGACCTAACGGTGACAGCGGTTTAACAGGAAGAAAACTTATCGTTGACACATACGGCGGTTATGCAAGACACGGCGGCGGTGCTTTTTCGGGTAAAGACCCTACAAAGGTTGACAGAAGTGCCGCATATGCATCTCGTTGGGTTGCAAAGAATGTTGTTGCGGCAGGACTTGCAAAGAAGTGCGAAGTTCAGCTTGCATATGCAATCGGCGTTGCACACCCTGTTTCAATAATGGTTGATACTTTCGGTACTGCAACAGTTGATGAAGATAAGATTGAACAGGCAATCGAAAAAGTATTTGATTTAAGACCGCACGCAATTATCAAACAACTTGATTTGAGAAAGCCTATCTATAAAAACCTTGCCGCTTACGGTCATATGGGACGTGAGGATTTAGGCGTAAGTTGGGAAAAACTTGATAAAGTTGAAGAATTGAAAGCTGCAATTAAATAACTAATAAAATCCGATGGCATTAACCATCGGATTTTTTATGCACTCAAAAAGCACATCGTAAGATGTGCTTTTTGTAATACAAATAACTTTTTCATTAGAAATCTACTTCTGTACCGTAGTATGTGCAAGTAAACAATTTCTCCATCTGTTCCGGAGTAATTGAACGTGGGTTTGAGCCTGTGCAAGCATCACCTACTGCAAGTTCGGCGATTGATGACAATTTTTCTTTAAATTCATCTTCCTTAACACCGAATTCCTGCAATGTCTTAGGGATATTCATAGCTCTGTTAAATTCTTCAATCTTAGCGATTAGAGCATTTACCTGTGCCTTTTCAGATGTTCCGCCAAGTCCTACACGTCTTGCAATATCTGCATAACGGTGCATAGCCTCTGGCTCGTGTGCGTTGTACTTAATTACATACGGCAAATAAATTGCATTTGCACATCCGTGAGGAATATGACCTGTTGAGAATGCCGCACCTGTTTTATGTGCCATTGAGTGAACTATACCAAGCAAAGCATTTGAGAATGCCTGACCTGCAAGACATTGTGCATAGTGCATTTGTTCTCTCGCGTCCATATCGCACTTATACGACTGCGGTAAGTAATCAAGCACCATTTCTATTGCCTTAATTGCAAGAGGGTCTGTAAACGGTGAATTAAGCGTTGATACATATGCCTCGATTGCGTGAGTAAGTGCGTCCATACCTGTGTATGCAACTTGCTTTATCGGCAATGATTCAACAAGCTGTGGGTCTACGATTGCAACGTCCGGTGTAATCTCAAAGTCTGCAAGAGGATACTTGATACCCTTTGCATAATCTGTGATAACCGAAAATGCAGTAACTTCAGTAGCCGTACCCGATGTTGACGGAATAGCTACAAATTTAGCCTTTTGGCGAAGTTTCGGGAATGAGAAAGGTGTACAGAGTTGCTCAAAAGTAACCTCAGGATATTCATAGAATGCCCACATGGCCTTAGCCGCGTCAATCGGTGAACCTCCGCCGATTGCTACGATTACATCAGGCTGAAAATCTGTCATAGCCTTTGCACCCTTCATAACAGTTTCAACTGACGGGTCAGGCTCAACACCTTCAAACAACTGTACTTCCATTCCTGCTTCTTTTAAATATGCTTCTACTTTATCAAGAAAACCGCCGCGACGCATTGAACTGCCGCCCGATACGACGATAGCTTTTTTACCGTCAATATTCTTTAGGTTTTCAAGTGAATCCTTTCCGTAATACAAATCTCTTGGTAATGTAAATCTTCCCATAATAAATAACCTCCTCTAATAATAAGAAAAAAGTAGTTGTTAAATTATTATCAATCTAACAACTACATTATATCACTTTATATTCGTTTTTTCAATGATTTAAACCTATTTTACAAAAAATTTACCTTTTGCATAAATTTCTTGGTTTATTTTGTACACTTTTCAAAATCATAAATTAAAAAATCTTGTTGCGATATTGAAAAATATCAAAATACTCGTTGCATCGACAATGGTCGTTATAAGCGGTGCCGCCATAACAGCGGGGTCAAGCTTACAACGCTTTGCAAGCATAGGCAGTGAACAGCCTATAAACTGCGAAATTATGACTATAAATATAATCGACAGACTCACCACAGTCGCAATTTGCAAATCACCTGACATTATCCATATTCGCACACCGTTTACGATTGCCAATATAACGCATATTACAAGCGAAATTCTGAATTCGGTAAATATGACTTTTAAGAAGTCTTTCAGTTTAATTTCGTCAACCGACATTCCGCGAATTATCATTGTTGAGCTTTGCGAACCACAGTTACCGCCCGTACTCATAAGCATAGGAATAAACGATACAAGCGCAGGTATCGCCGCACACGCATCCTCATATTTTGTCAAAATAGTTCCCGTTATCGCCGCCGACAACATCAGTATCAACAGCCAAAAAATTCTGTTTTTGGCGTGTTTAAAATCAGACGTTTTGAAATACGATTCCTCCGTCGGATTGATAGCCGCCATTCTTTCGATATCCTCTGTTGCCTCGTCCTGCATAACGTCGATAGCGTCGTCAAAGGTTACGATACCGACAAGTCTGCCCTCGTCGTCAACAACAGGCATTGTTACAAAGTCGTATTTATTCATATCCTTTGCAACGTCCTCTTTATCGCTCAAAGTATGCACGCATATTATGGTCTTATCCATTATATCGCACACTTTTTCATTTGGCTCGGCAAGCAAAAGATTTTTTACAGACAAATATCCCAACAGTTTTCTGTTGTCATCAGTGACATAACAAGTATAAATCGTTTCAGCCTCATTGATTGTACGTCTTATACGTTTGATTGCGTCACTGATTGTCATTTTCGGTCTAAGACTGATATAATCGGTCGTCATAAGACTTCCGGCACTGTCCTCGGGATATTTCAATATCTCATTTATCATCTGACGCATATCAGGCTCTGTATTTTTAAGAATACGTTTCACCACATTTGCAGGCATTTCCTCAACTATATCCGCCGCGTCATCAACGTAAAGCTCATCAAATACTTCCTTGATTTCATTATCCGAAAAACCGCGTATCAAAAGCTCTTGCTCATCGGTGTCCATAAGTGCGAATGTATCCGCCGCCAAATCTTTCGGCAAAAGTCTAAATAAAAGCGGTAAACTGTCCGAAGAAACCTCTGAAAACATTGCCGCTATATCCGCCTCATTCATTGACGAAAGTACATCTCGAAGTGATGAATATTTTTTGTTTTCAAGTAATGTTTCGATTGTCTTAGCCAATGCTGTCATTTTCATCACTCCTATCATTTTTAGTCCTATATATAGTATAACCTTATTTTTGCTTTGTGTCAATTTTTAATTCCGATTTTTGTGTAAAATATATTTTTGAAAAGTTTTTTATTTTTTTCAAAAAAACTATTGACATTTGTCTAAATATAAGTTATAATAGTCAAGCAGTCAAGAGTTGGCCCGGTAGTTCAGTTGGTTAGAACGCCAGCCTGTCACGCTGGAGGTCGTGAGTTCGAGCCTCATCCGGGTCGCCATATGCCTTTGTAGCTCAGTCGGTAGAGCAAGGGACTGAAAATCCCTGTGTCGGCGGTTCGATTCCACCCGAAGGCACCACTTCACAATTCTATGAATTGTGAAAAATGCGGGAGTGGCTCAGTGGTAGAGCGTCACCTTGCCAAGGTGAACGTCGCGAGTTCGAATCTCGTCTTCCGCTCCATTTACTACAAGACAAAAGACGCAAAAATATGCGTCTTTTGTTATTTGTATCCGGCGCCATAGCCAAGTGGTAAGGCAGAGGTCTGCAAAACCTTTATTCCCCAGTTCAAATCTGGGTGGCGCCTCCAATAAGGAAGATGCTGCGGCTTAAGAATATACTTAGGTCGCAGCATTTTTTATATAAAATTTGATTTTGGTATGGTGGTATGATATGAAAAAGATAAAGAAATTTTTTGCCATACTTTTGATATTAGCAATAGGAATAGCCGTGATTAATTCGCAGACAGACTTTTTCTTGAATTTCGGAAGTTATGTTCCGTATCTTAAAGAAAATTGTCCGGAGGTTACGGAGTCGGTTTCGGCATTGTCCGAACGGCTTTCGAGGGTGACGGATTATATTCCTACACCGTTCGAGCTTATGGCAATGATAAAACAGGAGGATTTACCTATTGATCCGTCAGATGTGGCGGTCAATGCGTATATACAGAACAGTCCTATGCTTTCGTTTTATCCGAACGAAAATATTTCTATGATTGCGGATTATGACAGAATACAGATATTCGGAATTGTCGGTTCAAGAAGTAAATCAAATTTGATTGTGGCATTTATCGATGAAAACGGTGAAACGCTTGAACAGGTTTCGATTACGGCAAATTCCGAAAATAGTTTCAATAAAACAATATCAATTCCGAAAACGGACGGCGCATCTGTCGGTGTTGACGTGTATACCGGTGATAAGCCTTACGGACAGTTTGAAAGCTGGGCGTATAATTATGTAAAACTTGTGCGTGACGGCAACGGCGGTTGGGTTATCGAACAGTCACCTGTGTTTGAACATAATAAGGCGATGTATGAAAAGGATAAATCAATTAAGGAGGCACTTAAATACACCGCGTCTATACAATCAAACAGTGACAGTATAATCTCTATCGCCGAACAGCTTACGGCGGATAAAACGACAGATTATGAAAAAGTGCTTGCGTTGCACGATTGGATATGTTCTTATATGTATTATGACGTTGACAGTCTTGCAAGTGACGAGGCACCGCCGTATTACGCAACGGATATAGTAAAGAGCCGTAAGGCAGTGTGTCTTGGTTTTGCAACGCTTATGGCGTCGCTGTGCAGAAGTATTGATATACCGTGTAATGTCGTGTCGGGATACGCACTTGGTGTCGGTAATGATACCGCGTGGACAGATACAAGTATTGCAACCGACGAACAAAATCATGCATGGAATGAAGTTTACGTTGACGGCAGGTGGATGATTGTCGATACAACATGGGATTGCGCAAATAAAATCGAAAACGGCGAAATGAATAAGGGCGAAGTTTCACATTTGTATTTTGACGCAAATTTGCAGTTCTTCTCAAATAATCATAAAATATTGGAATACTCAAAAAGAAGATAATTTAACGTTCGTAGGGGCGATCATCGGTCGCCCGAGTAGCAGATAATAGAGATAAGAGCCACCCCACAGTCAACTGCATTGACAGCTCCCCTCAATGGGAGCCATGCGAAAAGCCTCTCCTTGAGGAGAGGTGTCACGAAGTGACGGAGTGGTGGCAAATCGAAAGGCAAGGTAAAGCCACCCCACAGTCAACTGAGTTGCCAGCTCCCCTCAATGGGAGCCGTACGAAAAGCCTCTCCTTGAGGAGAGATGTCACGAAGTGACGGAGTGGTGGCAACACAACAGCAGGCAAGCCAAAAACACAACACAGGCTTGTCTGTTTTGGATATAATCAAAAACAAAGGGAAAAATAAAAGGCGAAACAATGAAAATAGGAAATTTTGAAACAGAAAACAACGTATTTCTTGCACCGATGGCGGGAGTAACTGATTTACCTTTCAGAAAAATATGCCGAAGATACGGTGCAGGACTTGTGTATTCGGAAATGGTGAGTGCGAAAGGACTGTACTATAACGATAAAAAAACCGCCGATTTAATGCGAATAGATGACGAAGAACGTCCTTGTGCGATACAAATATTCGGCTCTGACGCTGATATAATGGCGGAAGTGATACCAAAGGTTATGGCGGTAAAACCTGATATAATAGATATAAATATGGGCTGTCCCACACCGAAAATCGTAAACAACGGTGACGGCAGCGCATTGCTTAAGACACCCGAAAAAATAGGCGAAATAGTGCATAAAGTTTCTTCCGCGTCTCCTGTGCCGGTAACGGTAAAAATTCGCAAAGGTTGGGATGATGACAGTATAAATGCAGTTGAAGTCGCAAAGATTATAGAACAAGGCGGAGCAGCGGCGATTGCGATACACGGCAGGACGCGAGCAGAATTTTACAGCGGAACGGCGGATTGGGATATAATAAAGAAAGTAAAAGAATCGGTTTCAATTCCGGTAATCGGCAACGGCGATATAAAATGTGCCGAGGATGCGAAAAGAATGATTGATATGACAGGCTGTGACGCGGTTATGATAGGGAGAGGCTGCGAGGGAAATCCGTTTATATTCAGACAGGTAAACGAATATCTGAAAAACGGCAAAGTGAACTTTAAACCGACTCCTCAGGACAGACTTACGCAAGCATTGGAACATATTGAAATGCTTGTTGAAGAAAAGGGCGAAAGCCGCGGAATAAAAGAGGCGAGAAAGCATATTGCGTGGTATATCAAGGGACTTGCGGGTTCGTCGAGATTAAAGGGCGAAGTTTTCAAAATTAGTGATATTGCCACAATGCGAATATGCCTTACAGACTATATTAATCAATTATAATAAACTTTAAAATGACGTAAAAAAGGTCTTGAAAAAAACCGCAAAATTTGTTATAATTAATAAAATTAATACTAATGAGAGGAGTTATAAGAATGGAAGAAAAATTTTCTAAGGAAGGTCTTACATTTGATGATGTATTACTTGTACCGCAAGCATCTGATTTTACACCTAACGAAGTTGACTTAACAACAAAACTAACTAAAAACATAACGCTTAACATACCGCTGATGAGTTCGGCAATGGATACTGTTACAGAGTCGTCAATGGCTATTGCAATCGCACGAGAGGGCGGAATCGGAATAATTCATAAGAATATGACGATTGAACAGCAGGCTGCGGAAGTTGATAAAGTAAAGAGAAGTGAGAACGGCGTTATAGCCAATCCGTTCAGTCTTTCTGAAAACCATACGCTAAAAGACGCAGATGAGCTTATGGGTAAATATAAAATTTCAGGTGTTCCGATTTGTGATGACAATAACGTGCTTATCGGTATAATTACAAACCGTGACTTGAGATTTGAAACAGATTTTGCAAAGAAAATTAAAGACGCTATGACAAGCGAAAATCTTATAACTGCTCCTGTCGGAACAACTCTTTCAGAGGCACAGAAAATTCTTTCAAAGCACAAGATTGAGAAGTTGCCGATAGTTGATGAGAAAAATCACTTAAAAGGACTTATTACAATAAAGGATATTGAAAAAGCTATCCGTTATCCGAATTCTGCAAGAGATAAGAACGGCAGACTTTTGGTCGGTGCGGCAATCGGTGTTACAAACGACGCATTGGAAAGAGTTAAGGCTGTATATAACGCAGGTGTTGACGTTGTTGTACTTGACAGTGCACACGGTCACAGTAAGAATATCATAAATAAGGTTAAGGAAATCAAGGAGGCATTCCCTGATTTGGACTTAATCGCAGGAAATATTGCAACAGGCGAAGCCGCAGAAGCACTTATTAACGCAGGCGCAGACTGTGTTAAGGTCGGTATCGGTCCGGGTTCAATCTGTACAACCCGTGTCGTTGCGGGTATCGGTGTACCGCAGATTACTGCTGTATATGACGTAAGCCAAGTTGCAAAGAAGTACAATATCCCTGTTATCGCCGACGGCGGTGTTAAGTATTCGGGTGATGTTGTTAAGGCTGTTGCGGCAGGTGCTGACGTAATTATGCTTGGTAGCTTGCTTGCAGGTTGTGACGAAAGTCCGGGCGAATTTGAAATATTCCAAGGCAGACGTTTTAAGGTTTACAGAGGTATGGGTTCTATTGCGGCTATGGAATGCGGAAGTAAGGACAGATACTTCCAAACAGGTTCAAAGAAACTTGTTCCTGAAGGCGTTGAAGGTCGTGTACCTTACAAAGGCCCTGTTTCTGATACTATATTCCAAATACTTGGCGGTCTGCGTTCAGGTATGGGTTACTGCGGAACTAAGACAATTCAGTTGTTAAAGGAAAACGGTAAGTTCGTAAGAATTACAGGTGCAGGTCTAAAGGAAAGCCATCCTCATGATATTTATATCACTAAGGAAGCTCCTAACTACAGCTACAATACACAAGGCTAATAAGAAATTTAAGGCAAGTCACTTATGTGGCTTGCCTTTTTGTATGCCTAAAACAGCCCCATACCGCCGTATGTGGCGATAAGTGCGGCGAAAACGATTGAAACCATAGACAGAAGTTTAATCAATATATTAACGGACGGACCGGAAGTATCTTTAAACGGATCACCGACCGTATCGCCGACAACGGCGGCTTTATGATTTTCGCTGCCCTTACCGCCGAAATTACCTGCCTCGATATATTTCTTTGCATTATCCCAAGCACCGCCCGAATTAGCCATCATTACAGCAAGTGCAAAACCGGATATTAAAGCACCTGCAAGCATACCGACAACACCGTTGCACCCAAGCACCAAGCCTACGATTATCGGTGCAAGTATTCCGAGTGCGGCAGGGAAAATCATTTCTTTCAGTGAAGATTTTGTGCATATGTCAACGCATGTTTCATAATCGGCTTCTGCTTTACCGTCTATCAACCCCTTTATTTCTTTAAACTGACGTCTTACTTCAACAACAATTTTCTGTGCCGCACGTCCGACGGCTCTCATAGTCATTGCACTGAACAAAAACGGCAGCATTGCCCCTGAGAATAAGCCTATAAGCACTGCTGGATTAGTGACGGAGAGATTAAGTTCAATTCCCATTTCGGTTATTTTATCTGTGTATGAAACTATCAGTGCAAGCGCGGTCAGTGCCGCCGAGCCTATTGCAAAACCTTTGCCTGTTGCGGCGGTCGTGTTGCCGAGTGAATCGAGTGCGTCCGTTCTTTCACGCACTATATCGGGAAGTCCCGACATCTCCGCAATACCTCCTGCGTTGTCGGCAACAGGTCCGTATGCATCTGTCGCAAGCGTTATGCCGAGTGTTGAAAGCATACCGACTGCCGACAGACCAACTCCGTAAAGTCCGTCCTCAAAGCTTGCCATACCTCCTGCGGTAAAGTAGCTTATAATTACCGAAATTCCGATTATAATAACGGGTATCGCCGTTGACGACATTCCCAGCGCGATACCGTCTATTATGATTGTCGCCGAGCCTGTATTTGAAGATTTTGCGAGGTTTTTTGTAGGATTGTAAGAGTCTGACGTGTAATACTCTGTGAAATATCCTATCATCACGCCTGCGATAAGTCCCGAAATAACCGCCCAAATTACATTTGAATTGTCGGGAAGTAATGTGAAAATAAGAAAGGCCGAGCCGACTGCCGACAGGATTGACGCAATGTATGTACCGCGTCTTAATGAGCCTAAAAGCGATTTTTGCGTTGCACCTTCCTTTGTCGAAACGAAAAACGTGCCGATAATAGACGCAATTATGCCGATTGCAGCGATAAGCATCGGCACAAGTACACCGTTAAAGCCAAGTCCTGCCGCCGACGCAAGCGCTCCGCACGAAATAATCGAGCCGACATACGATTCATACAAATCAGCACCCATTCCTGCAACGTCACCGACATTGTCGCCGACATTATCGGCAATGCAGGCAGGATTACGCGGATCGTCCTCAGGTATACCAACTTCGACTTTGCCGACTAAATCCGCTCCGACATCAGCCGCTTTTGTGAATATTCCGCCACCCACACGTGCAAACAGTGCCATTGAACTTGCACCCATACCGAATGTGAGCATAGCTGTCATAACATCATTTATGCTTAGTTTAAACACGAATTTCAAAAGAATAAACCACACGCTTATATCGAAAAGTCCCAAACCGACAACGGTAAGCCCCATAACAGAGCCTGACGCAAACGCGATTTTTAAACCCTTGTTGAGTCCGTCACGAACACCGTTCGCGGTGCGTGTGTTGGCATATGTGGCGATATTCATTCCGACATATCCCGATAATCCCGAAAAAAATCCGCCTGTCAAAAATGCAAACGGCACAAACGGACTTAAAAATCTTTTCACCGCAAGAACGGTCAAAATGAAAAACATAATCGCAAAAAATATTCCGACCGTTTTGTATTGACGTTTAAGATATGCCATTGCACCTTTGCGTATTTTGACGCTGATGCTTTTCATCATATCCGTACCTTCGCTTTTTCGTTTTACGGAGTAAAATTTGATGAATGAAAATAACAGTGCGGTAAGTGAACAGACAAGAACTATTATCGGTGCAGCAGTTTCAAAGCTTTCCATACAGATACCCCCTTTTGTTTATATTTATTCCGCTTTGTAATATTTAATTACAAAAAAATCGGACGATTGTAATCGTCCGATTTAGATAGTAAACAAAACCGTTATGGTTTTATTTACTTTGTTATGGGGAGTTTGATGTGCTAACCTCATTAAAAATCATTTCTGGCGACATGTGCGA
>OGXQ01002184.1_pt1 | contig 13729 bp, 8 predicted proteins | sample 1576291 | NCBI WGS metagenome assembly OGXQ01 (sample SAMEA3541575, study PRJEB24748) | human gut metagenome | biome: human gut; feature: human-associated habitat; material: faeces | place: China | collected 2012 | reverse complement strand
AAGAGGTGGCCGAACTGGCGGACTTCTCCGTCAGCCCGGAACAATGGGGCAATTTCCTCTGTACTCTCTTCGACGAATGGGTGAAAAAGGATGTAGGCACCTATTACATTCAGTTGTTCGACTCTACCCTAGCCAACTGGATAGGCGAACAGCCGGGGGTATGCACCATGGCAAAGACCTGCGGGCATGCCGGAGTAATGGAATTCAACGGAGATGTATATTCCTGCGACCATTTTGTATTCCCCGAATATAAGTTAGGAAACATTTACCAGAAGACACTGGTGGAAATGATGTACAGTGAAAAGCAACAGGCTTTCGGGCAGATGAAACAGCAATCGTTGCCCACTCAGTGCCGTGAATGTGAGTGGCTGTTTGCCTGCAACGGCGAATGTCCCAAGAACCGTTTTGCACGGACGGCAAGCGGAGAACCGGGATTGAACTATCTATGTAAAGGGTATCACCGTTTCTTCAGTCATGTGGCTCCGTATATGGACTTCATGAAGAACGAGCTGATGAATCAGCGCCCGCCTGCCAATGTGATGGATTTCATAAAAACAAAATCATAATAATCAAGTAAGAATGAAAATTAAGACCTATTTAGTGGCGCTCTCTGCGCTGGCGTGCCGACGAAGGAATGTGGTTGTTGCAGTTGATGAAACAGCAGAACTCCATTGAGTTAATGAAAAAGCAAGGGCTGAAACTGGAAGCAGACGACTTGTACAATCCGGGCGGAGTCTCACTGAAAGATGCGGTAGGTATCTTCGGAGGAGGCTGTACGGGTGAGATTATCTCACCGGAAGGTCTGATCCTGACTAACCACCACTGTGGCTATGCTTCTATCCAACAACACAGTAGTGTGGAACATGACTATCTGACAGATGGTTTCTGGGCTAAAAACCGTAGCGAGGAATTGCCTACTCCGGGATTGAAGTTCCAGTTCGTGAACCGTATTGAAGATATCACGGACATCGTAAACCAGAAAATCGCTGCCGGCGAAGTGACGGAAGTGAATGCAATGACTCGCCCGTTCCTCAACAAACTGGCTAAGGAATTATTCGAAAAAAGCGATCTGAAGGACAAGAAGGGCATCGAAGTACAAGCATTGCCATTCTATGCCGGTAACAAATATTACCTGTTCTACAAGAAAGTATACACAGACGTACGCATGGTAGCTGCTCCCCCCTCCTCTATCGGTAAATTCGGTGGAGAGACGGACAACTGGATGTGGCCACGCCACACGGGAGACTTCTCCATGTTCCGCATTTATGCTGACGCTAATGGTGATCCCGCAGAATATTCAGCATCAAACGTGCCCCTGAAAACTCCGAAATACCTGCCCATCTCAATCAAGGGGCTGGAGGAAGGCGATTATGCCATGATTATGGGGTTCCCCGGAAGCACAAGCCGCTACCTCACCGTATCGGAAGTAAAAGAACGTATGGAAGCACAGAACCAACCCCGTATCACCATCCGTGGCGCACGTCTTGCCGTACTGAAAGAAGTGATGGCTGCCAGTGATAAGACTCGCATACAATATGCCAACAAATATGCCGGCAGCAGCAACTACTGGAAAAATTCTATCGGCATGAACAAAGCGATCATTGATAATGATGTGCTGGGTACGAAAGCAGAACAGGAGAAAAGATTCGCAGAATTTGCCAAAGGCAAGCCGGAATACGAAGGTGTAGTAGAAAAGATCGATGCCATTGTAAACCAAACGATGCCATTAACCACTCAGTATTATTATCTGATGGAAGCATTCAGCGGCGCCATTGAATTCGGTAGCCCGTACATGGTTATGGACAACCTGAAAAAAGGTCTGGAAGAAAAGAATGACTCTCTGATCAATAAATCCATAGAACAGTTGAAAGAAGTTTTTGCTGATATCCACAACAAAGACTACGACCATGAAGTAGACCGTAAAGTGGCTAAAGCTATCTTCCCGGTATATGCTGAAATCATTCCGGCAGAACAGCGTCCGGCTTTCTATCAGACTATCGAAAAGGAATTCAAAGGTGATTACAATGCATACATCGATGCTATGTATGACAACTCCATCCTGGCCAATCAGGCTAACTTCGACAAGTTCTTAAAGAAACCTACGGTAAAAGCTATCGAGAAAGATATTGCAACCCAATATTCACATGCCAAGATTGAAAAGATGATGGCATTGGCAAAAGATTTGAACAGCACTTCCAAAGAACTGACCTTGCTGCACAAAGCATATATCCGTGGTCTGGGCGAAATGAAAGAGCCTGTTCCATCTTATCCGGATGCCAACTTTACAATCCGTCTGACCTACGGAAATGTAAAATCTTACAATCCGCGTGATGCCGTACACTATAAATACTATACCACTACAGACGGTATTCTGGAAAAAGAAAATCCCGAAGACCGTGAATTCGTAGTTCCTGCCAAATTGAAGGAACTGATTCAGAAAAAGGATTTTGGACGCTATGCGTTGCCGAACGGTGACATGCCGGTTTGCTTCCTGAGCACGAACGATATTACCGGTGGTAACTCCGGTAGCCCGGTACTGAATGCAAACGGTGAATTGATCGGATGTGCTTTCGACGGTAACTGGGAGTCTCTGAGTGGTGACATCAATTTCGATAACAACTTGCAACGTTGCATCAATCTGGATATCCGTTATGTACTGTTCATCCTCGAAAAACTGGGAGGATGCGAGCATCTGATCAATGAAATGACAATTGTTGAATAACTGATCTATCTCCCCCTATTACAATATGAAGAAAGCTCTAATAACAACACTGGCTTTGGCTCTCACCCTTCCGAGTATTGCCGACGAAGGTATGTGGATGCTGACCGACCTGCAGAAGCAGAACGAAGTGGCTATGACAGAACTGGGATTACTAATCCCAGCTAACCAGATTTATAACCCCGACGGCATTGCGCTGAAAGACGCAGTGATCCACTTCGGTGGGGGGTGTACAGGTGAAATCATCTCTGCCGAAGGATTGGTATTGACCAACCACCACTGTGGCTATGGTGCTATCCAACAACACAGTACGGTGGAACACGACTATCTGACGGATGGTTTCTGGGCCATGAGCCGTGAAGAAGAACTTCCCTGTAAGGGACTTACCATCACTTATATTGATGAGATACTGGATGTGACTGATTACGTCAACGAACAGTTGAAGATAGATCCGGACCCGAATGGTACCAATTATCTCTCTCCCAAGTACCTGAAAGTCCGGTTAGTTAATAAGTATGAAAAAGGTTTTTAATAAATGCTTTATTATTTTGGGAGTGATCCTGAATATTCAAATGGTCAATGCACAACGTGTCGCTCTTAAAAGTAATCTCATCGATTGGGCTACATTATCGCCTAATTTGGCGGTAGAAATGAGGTTGAATCAAAGATTGACCCTCGATATAAGTGCTGCGGCTAATCCGTTTTCGTTTACGATTGCCGATATGAAAGCCACGCATTTCCGTTTTCAGCCGGAGTTGCGGTATTGGTTTAATAGGCCTATGGCTCGGCATTTCATGGGAATAAGTTTGTTGGGTGGACTTTATAATGTGAAATTTAAAGAACATCTTTATGAGGGCGATATTTGGGCCGCCGGTCTTACTTATGGCTACGCTTTTGTCCTTAGTCGTCATTGGAATATGGAAGCTACGTTGGGTATCGGTATGGCGAAGTTACGGGCTTTCGATTATCGGGAAGGAGAGGAAAAACCGGCAACACCCAATCTTTCCAAATGGTCGCCTGTCCCTATTCGGCTGGGACTATCTTTCTCTTATATATTTAAGTGATTTTAATTGATAGATTGTTATGTTGAATCTCAATAAATTTTGTTCCTTGTTCATAGGGCTTATTTTGAGTGTCGTTTGCGCTTTGCCTTTGTCTGCGCGTGATATAAATGTACGGGGAACGGTGACCAATATCGAGGGGGAACCGCTATTTCGGGTGAGTATCTATAATGCCGGAACCAATAAACTTATCGGCTCGACGAATGAAGATGGAAAATATTTGGTGAAAATCGATTCGGAAGGAGAGTTATTGTTTACATCGTTGGGATATGAAGAATGTAAAGCTGCCGTCCGTGGGGAATTGACGGTCGATGTCGTGCTTCGTCATTCGGCAGTGGCTCTCGAAGAAGTAGTCGTTTCTGCCAAGAGAATTACCGACAATGTGGTTCCCGAACCCACCGATATCGAAGTGAAAGGAAATTATTTTCATATCCGCACTCGTGTGAAAATTCCCAAAGAGCTTTTTTCTACGAATGCCCGTATGATTATACAACCGGGTGTTTACAATGTCACTCGGGAACAGATGATTTTTCTCGAACCTTTGGTTTTCGATGGGAAAGAGTATGCCATTACTCAGGAACGTATGTACGATTATGATTCGGGTCAAGACCCTTTGTCGCGATATGTTCAGGTGAAAAGTTCTTCTTCCCGCAAGGACGATTTGGTCGGGTATAGTGACTCGACCTATGTAGAAAATGTAAATGACGATTTCCGTTGCGATATGATGGTCTCGATGGAAAATTACAATCGGGTGCTCTATCGCGATACGTTTGTTATTGCCCGGGGTGTTGTGAACCCGTTGCGTTTCCTCGAATACGAGATTCCCGGCAGTGCGGTAAAGAACGAAAATTTTTTCCCGCAGCCAGAGATGCAACTGCGGGATACGAAGGGCGATGTGAATCTTACATTCAGAGTGAACAAGAGCGATTTGAATCTCGCCGATGGGGATAACCGAGAGGAATTGAACCGGCTTATTTCCCGATTGCATCAGGTAGAGAACGATCCGAATGCTCGGTTAAAAAGTTTTTCTATTACAGGAACGGCATCGCCGGAGGGGAACTATGAGAGAAACAAACAGTTGGCGCAGAAACGTATGGCATCGGCAATGTCGCTCATCGTTAAAGAGTTGAACGAGTCTACCCGGAGGCAAATAGATATGCATACGACAGCATCGGTCGAGACTTGGGACCGGGTGGTCTATTTGCTTCGGGCGGATAACAAAATCCGAGAGTCCGATGCTATACAGGAAATAATCGATAAATATCCCGATAATCCGAACCGGCAGTCGAGAAATGTCGTATCGTTGCCTTTTTATCGCTCTTTGATAACTTCCCGGTATTTGCCTCGGTTGCGTCGAGTAAGTTATGAGCTGTTATTTTCGCAATACCGTTATCTCACAGACGAAGAAGTCGAAGCGCTCTATCGTAGCGATAGTGCATCTTTGTCTCGTAATGAATTTTGGCGGCTGTACAATCTTGCCGATTCGATTACCGAGCGTGAGGCGATATGTCGCCGGGCATTGGAGGTCTATCCCAAATTTTTGGTTGCGGCTACCGATTTGGCGGCCATTCTTATCGATAAGGGAGAGCCGGATTCAGAGCTGCTTTTACCTTATCTCGAAATGCCGGAATTGCCCGATGAAACAAGATTGAACCAAGTGGCCGCTTGGTTGTCTGCCGGGCGTTATGCCCAAGCCGACTCTTTGGCATTCGATTTACCGGATACAGGTATTTATCATAAAGCGAAAGTCTATGCCGCCGCGCTGAACGGTCGTTACAACGAGGTGATGCAGGAAATATCGGCGGAATCGCCTTTTAACGAAGTGCTTATGCTTTTGGCTATCAAGTCGAACGAACAAGCATGGGAAAAAGCGAAGCTGCTCGGAAATTCGGCCAAAGAGGAGTATATCAAGGCTGTGGCGGCTAATCGTGTCGACGAGGTGGTTCTCGCTTTGTCCTATTTGGAGAGTGCGTTCAAGAAAGACCCGTCGTTACGAGATGTCGCCAGTGTCGATGGCGATGTATTGGATTTGTTACAACAGGAAGATTAAAGTATGAAAATGAGATATATTATGCGCGGTTTTACTTCGGTGGTTCGACTGCCGCTATTTTTGATCGTCGTTTTTACGATTAGTGCGGCTGCGCAGGAACAACCGGAGAATAATCAGTTTAATGGGTTGGATTATACCTTGCAAAAGCCCGCCAAAAATGAAAGGTATGCTAAAAAGAAATTTGGCGACCATCTTTTTATTTCAGGGGAGGCAGGCCTGATTCTCGATCGTTCGGCCGGTTCTTTGTTCGCTACTCCCGGTTTGGGGCTTCGTGCAGGATTGACGGTAGGCGATTGGTTTTCTCCGGTGCACGGTATGCGTGTGGGGTTAAATGCGGGGTTACATAACGGGCTCGCAGGGGTGAATCCCTATTTTGTCGGTTTGTCTGCCGATTATTTGATGAATATTACTTCTTTGCTGCACAAAGATAATCCCGTTCGAATGTTCGAGTTAATCGGTGTTGCCGGCGGTGAATATCAGTTACTATATCGTACCGGCAATTGGTCGCATGCCGGCGGATTTCGATTGGGTATGCAGACAAGGTTTAATTTTTCTCCATTGACCTTTTTCTATCTTGAACCCCGTATTGGAATTTATTCCGACGGAATAGACGGGATAAAGACTTGGATGCGTTACGACTGGGAGGCTTCGTTGATGGCCGGCTTAGGTTATCGTTTACTATCGGACCCGGTGCGTCGTAAAGCTCCTTTTTTCGGAGCCGATCAAGGTTTCTTCGTTTCTGCGGGAGGCGGTATGGCGACTACATTGACGAGCGGTTCTGGGCTCCTCCTTGATCCCGGGGCTACGGCTATGCTGTCGATTGGAAATCGATTTACTTCTGTTTCTTCTTTGAGACTATCTGGATTGATGCGTTATTTGAAGACCAACGAATTATATAATAAGTCTTCTTTCGGCTTGCAACTCGATTATCTGTTTAATCTCCATGCTTTGTTCGGTGGATATGATCCGAGCCGGTTGTTCGAGATGTCGGGGGTATTGGGTGCGGGTTTTCATTCGGTAGCCGTAGACGATAAATTGCATACCCGGTGGAGCGCCGGGGCAGGTTTGCACGGAGAGTTTCGCCTATCGGATCATTGGGCTGTATTTGTGGAACCTCGTGTCGATGTATTTTCGAACGAATCTTGGAAAGACGGGTTGAGTGCTGTCGATCCGCTTCCTTCCGTTTTGGCCGGATTTACATATCGTCCTGTATCGCCGTCGTTCAATCGGTCGGCGAGGGAAGAGGATGCTTTTGATTTTCCTCGCCGTATAGGAGATCTTTATTTAACGATGGGAGCCGGATTTGCAGGGGCGATGAAATCTTCGCTTTCCAATCCTTTGCCCAATAAGGGTTTCCGTATTTTCGGCGGTATAGGTACATGGTGGAATCCTGTTTCGGGAGCTCGTTTATTGTTAAATTATTCGTCTCTCGATGCCGAGTTCTCTCCATACAGGACATTGGCTGTCGGTGGCCAACTCGATTACTTGTTGAATTTTTCCACGCTTTTTTATGGGTATGATAGCAATCGGTTTTTTAATTTGAATGGGGTTGCCGGGTTTAATTACGACTATGTCTCTTCCGAGGGTTATTTCCAACATGGATTCGGAGCGGGTATAGGCTTGCAGGGGACATTCCGTCTCAACGATATGTTCGATTTATTTGTCGAGCCTCGATTGAATGTGAGTCAAAATAACCGTTGGGAACGAAACTTGTTCTCTTCGGTCGATGTCGTGCCGACTGTTACGGCGGGGCTTTCCTACAATCTTTATGCTTACGGAATGAAACACGGATCATTTGAGAAAACCGTAGAATTTCGTAACGAGAATTTTGTCGACCACATGTTTTACGGTTTAAATATAGGAGCAGCAGGTATTCTGCATAAGGGGTTGCGCACTAATCCTTTGGATCGAATCGGGCCGATGGCTTCTCTTTATTTGGGCAAATGGTTTACGGCCGCGTCGGGCGTGCGTTTGACGGCAGGCGGAGGCGCGTATGGCGATTCCCAACCCGGTTATCGCAAGTTCGGTCTTGTACAACTCGATTATTTGTGGAATATCAATTCGACGTTGTATGGGTATAATCCTTCTCGGATATTCCATGCGACATTGGGTGTTGGAGCCGTACTATCCTATGCGACCAGCTATAATTCGGGATTTTATCCCGGTATGGGTTTGAGTTTGCAAGGATTGTGGAATGTAGGTTCGGGTATCGGATTGTTTGTCGAACCCCAAGTGAGGGCTTTCGGGAAAAAATATTCTCGTGAGAGCTTCGCCGGTTTGCCTGTCGACATGTTGACTTCTCTAAATGTCGGTCTGCAATATCAGCTCGATCGATATGACTATAAGGCCAATCATGCCGCTTATGACTTGTCCGATAAATATTTCTTGTCATTGGCCTATACGGGACGGGTATTGAGACGGTCTGGCGATGATTTTGCGGGAGGTCATGGATTGGCTGTTTCTGTCGGCAAGTGGTACACTCCTTTGTCGGCTTGGCGGTTGGGCTTGGATTATGGATATTACGGTGCGGCGCCACGTTATATGTCGCTGGCTTTGTCGGCCGACTATATGTTTAATCTGTCGGCTTTTACGGTCGGATATAATTCCGACAGGTTGTTTGACCTCATTGCGTTAGGCGGAGTGTATGCCGGAGTCGGAAATAGCCAAAAGAAGAATGAATTTGTTTATGGCGTCAGAGCAGGAGTACAAGGACGGTTCAATGTATCTTCGGGCATCGATTTGTTTATCGAGCCTCAGCTTCTTGCATCTCGTGTCTCTCGTAATGACAATGGCTTGGGCTTCGACCCGGAGGCTCGTTTGATGGTTGGCCTCAATTATAAATTGGGCGGGAATACAGTTGCGGGAGGAAAACGAACTTTCGATAAGAGAAACTATTTTTCCGTTTCGGTAGGTCCGTCGTTGTTCAGTGAAACGATTTTGGTGGATCGTTATCGGAAAGTTTCGGTAGGGGCAGACCTTTCTTTCGGTAGATGGTTTACATCGGCATCGGGTATGGAAATAGGTTTGGGATATGATTTTATCGCACCCCATACATCGAAAACTCTTTGCTTGGGGACGGCTCATGTCGATTATCTGTTGAATCTTACATCGCTTCTTGAACCCGATCCCGATCGTCGTTTCCATCTGATAGCCTCGTTGGGAACCGGTATAGGGTGGAGTAATTATAACAGTGATGGCGGTATCGGTTGGGTGGCCGAGGGAGGTTTGCAATTCCGGTGGAATGTTTTCCGTTCGTTCGATCTTTTTGCGGAACCCTCGATGACGTTGTGGGACGATAAGTTATATGACTACATACCCAATACACATCATTTCATCGGAGTCGGCCGCATTTCATTAGGAACAGCTTATCGTTTTTAGTCATCGACTTGAAAAGTTGAAAATATTTTCTCAATAAATTTAAAACAGCTTCTAAGAATTTAGAACTGAAAATGTGGTGAAAAGAAAAATGTTATACCTTTGCATGAAAAGCGAAGATAGGCTGTATTTCGGGAGAATCCGATAAATTTGTTTCTGTCTTTGGTTTACGCTATTTTTGTAATTTATTTATATCGGGGTTTTCCCCGTAGAAATTTTATAGAATAAGATTATCAAATATGATGGCAAAACCTTGTATCCCGAAGGGTACGCGAGATTTCTCTGTGGAAGAGATGGCGAAGCGTAATTATATATTCAATACGATAAAGCATGTTTTCGGCCTTTATGGATTCCGTCAAATCGAGACTCCGGCGATGGAGACTTTACAGACCTTGATGGGAAAGTATGGAGAAGAGGGGGATAAACTTTTGTTTAAAGTCCTTAATTCGGGAGACTTTCTTTCCGATGTTACCGAGACCGATTTAGAGGAGCGTAATCTCAACCGCTTGTCTTGCCGGTTATGTGAGAAAGGGTTACGATATGATTTGACGGTTCCTTTCGCCCGTTTCGTCGTGATGCACCGTAATGAACTGACGTTTCCATTCAAACGTTATCAGATACAGCCCGTGTGGCGAGCCGACCGTCCGCAAAAGGGACGCTATCGTGAATTTTACCAATGCGATGCCGATGTCGTAGGTTCCGATTCATTATTGAACGAGGTGGAACTCATTCAAATGATAGACGAGGTTTTCGCCCGTTTCGGAATACGGGTCGCTATTAAATTGAACAATCGGAAGATATTGAGCGGGATAGCCGAGTGGATAGGTGCTCCCGATAAGATAGTCGATATTACGGTCGCTATCGATAAGCTCGATAAGATAGGATTGGATAAGGTGAATGACGAATTACGGGAAAAGGGTTTGTCCGAAGATGCCATCGCCCGATTGCAACCAGTGATTCTGTTGCAGGGAAGCAACGAAGAAAAGTTACAAGTGCTGCGTAGAGAATTATCTGCCTCGGAAGTGGGATTGAAAGGTATAGACGAGTTGGAATATATTTTACGAAAACTATCCGCTTCGTCTCTGCGAGCATCGCTTGAAATCGATTTGACTTTGGCTCGCGGACTGAATTATTATACGGGAGCTATTCTCGAAGTAAAGGCTCTCGATGTGCAAATTGGAAGCATTACAGGGGGAGGCCGTTATGATAATTTGACGGGAGTGTTCGGCTTGACGGGAGTTTCCGGTGTCGGTATTTCTTTCGGGGCCGATCGTATTTTCGATGTACTCAATCAGCTCAATTTATACCCGAAGGAGTCGATGGAATCGACACAAGTCCTGTTCGTTAATTTCGGAGAGCGGGAATGCGAGGTTTGTCTGTCTCATTTAGCCCGGTTAAGAGCTGCCGGTATACGGGCCGAAATTTATCCCGAAGCCGCTAAGATGAAGAAGCAGATGGGATATGCCGATTCCACAGGCGTGGAGTATGTCGCTTTGGTCGGTGAAAATGAAATTGCAGCAGAAAAAATCACTTTGAAAAATATGACTACGGGCGAACAGTCCCTGTTTACCATCGATGAGGTGATAGCTCTGTTCGCATAGCGGTTTCTTTATAAAATAGGTATCAATAGAATAATAGAATAGATGAAATCTGAGGTAGAATATTCCGGGCTTAGCGAATCGGAAGTATTGGCCAGTCGGGAACGGTATGGAGAAAATATATTGACTCCTCCGGCTCGTACGCCTATGTGGAAATTGTTTTTGGAAAAGTTTTCCGATCCGATTATTCGTATTCTTTTAGTCGCATTACTGCTTTCTGTCGCTGTTGCAGTTTATCATATCGCTACGGGCGAGGCCGGTATGTCGGCGTTGTTCGAACCGGCAGGTATCGCTTTGGCTATATTGTTGGCGACGGTTGTCGGCTTTCTTTTCGAAATGAGTGCGGCTAAGAAATTCGATATTCTCAATCAGGTAAACGACGATCTTCCTGTCAAGGTTATACGAGGCGGACACATGTTGGAGATACCCAAACGGGAGATTGTCGTGGGCGACATCGTTATGTTGAATGCCGGAGATGAAATACCTGCCGATGGAATTTTATTGAGTGCCGTATCGGTGCAGGTGAATGAATCTTCTTTAACAGGGGAGCCGATGGCGACTAAAACGACGATAGAAGCCGATTTCGATAAAGAAGCCACATATCCTTCCAATGCCGTGATGAACGGCTCTACGATGTTGGGCGGATATGGTGTCATGCAAGTGACGCAAGTGGGCGATGCGACCGAGTACGGTAAGGTATATACCGGTTCTCAGATAGAAAATAATACGCAAACGCCCCTCGATAAGCAGCTAAATACATTGGCTTCGTTTATTACAAAAGCGAGCTACGTTATTGCTGCCGTTATTTTTATAGCTCGAACGGTTATTTACCTGACAGAACACCCCGTTATCGATTGGTTATTGTTCGGAAGCTATCTGTTATCGACGGCGATGATAGCTGTTACGGTTATCGTCGTGGCTGTTCCCGAAGGATTACCGATGAGTGTCACGCTCAGTTTGGCGATGAGTATGAAGCGTATGCTGGCGAATAATAATCTGGTTCGTAAAATGCATGCTTGCGAAACGATGGGTGCGGCTTCGGTGATTTGTACCGATAAGACCGGAACTCTCACGCAAAACCAGATGAGAGTGCATGAGGCGGCCTTCGATTATACTCCTGAGTCAGGAGTGGAGAACATTATTTTTGAGAGTATAGCGGCAAACTCGACCGCTCATTTAGATAAGGCTGCCGGCAGTGTGAAAGTGTTGGGCAATCCTACCGAGGGAGCTTTGCTGCTTTGGTTGGCCGACCGGGGAGTCGATTATGCAGCGTTGCGTCGTCATGCAGAGGTAATCGAACAGTTGACATTTTCTACCGAGCGTAAGTATATGGCTACGGTAGTTCAGTCTCCGTTGTTGAATCATCGGGTGCTTTATGTGAAAGGTGCTCCCGAATATGTGATGAATTTCTGTTCAGATCGGGTTACTTCGTCGGGAAATGTTCCTATGACCGATAGCCGTCCGATGCTGGAAGAAAAGCTGTTGCAATACCAAAATCAAGCCATGCGTACTTTGGGGTTTGCCTATGCTTTGGTCGAGCCCGATGAGGTGTGTTTCATCGCCGGACACTTGGCTCCCCATATCAAATTGACTTTCTTAGGTATCACAGCCATTGCCGACCCGGTTCGTAAGGAAGTGCCTGCGGCAGTTTCCGACTGTTTGAATGCGGGGATAAAAGTGAAAATCGTAACAGGCGATACCCCGGCCACAGCTCGTGAAATAGCTCGCCAGATTTCGTTATGGACACCCGAAGACGGAGATCGTAATATAATTACAGGCCCCGAATTTGCGGCTCTCGACGATAAAACTTTGTTGGAACGTATCCCCGATTTGAAAGTTATCGCCCGAGCTCGTCCAATGGATAAGGAGCGACTTGTACGTTTGTTGCAATCGCAAGACGAGGTCGTTGCCGTTACCGGAGACGGAACGAACGATGCCCCGGCACTCAATGCTGCGCAGGTGGGGCTTTCGATGGGCGACGGGACATCTGTCGCCAAAGAAGCGAGCGACATTACGATTATCGACAATTCATTCGGTAGTATTACCAAAGCGGTGCTTTGGGGACGCTCGCTGTATCGTAACATACAGAAGTTCATTCTTTTCCAGATGACTATCAATGTGGCCGCATGTTTGATTGTCCTTATCGGTGCTTTTTTAGGAACAGAGTCGCCGTTGACAGTCACTCAGATGCTTTGGGTAAATCTCATTATGGATACCTTCGCTGCTTTGGCATTGGCCTCCTTGCCGCCCGACGAGCGGGTTATGCGGGACAAGCCGCGTCATTTGAACGATAATATCGTTACCCGGTCTATGGCAGGCGGTATCATTGGGACTGGAATTGCTTTTGTGTTGCTCTTGTTCGGGCTGTTGCAATATTTCAAACATGTCGATATTACATCGCTCGCTCAGTTCGATCTGTCACTTTTCTTTACCCATTTCTTTAACTTTGCGCCAGTTCCCGGAGGGCTTACCCGATATGAACTTACTCTTTTCTTTTCCATATTCGTGTTTTTACAATTTTGGAATATGTTCAATGCGAAGGCTTTTGGAAATGTACAATCCGCTTTTGATCGTTTGGCTTCATGCAAAGGATTTCTGTGGGTCACCCTCATTATTCTGGCCGGGCAGATTTTGATCGTCAGCTTGGGTGGAGCATTGTTCAGTGTGACTCCTTTACAACCGATGGACTGGGTGTATATTTTTGTGGCAACTTCGTCTGTTTTGTGGGTTGGAGAGATATATCGGTTGATACGGCGATGGATTGCATGAATTGGTGAGTAAAAAAAGTAAGCCAATTTTTTGTGTAGTATAAAATAATCCCTTATCTTTGCACCGCATTTGACAATCGGTCGGTGCGATACATAAACATGTTGGCGAGATAGCTCAGTTGGTTAGAGCGCATGATTCATAATCATGAGGTCCCGGG
>OGXQ01002179.1_pt1 | contig 13745 bp, 10 predicted proteins | sample 1576291 | NCBI WGS metagenome assembly OGXQ01 (sample SAMEA3541575, study PRJEB24748) | human gut metagenome | biome: human gut; feature: human-associated habitat; material: faeces | place: China | collected 2012 | reverse complement strand
GGGGGTGCTGTTCCTGCTTACGGCGGATTCGCTGGCAAGCGTGCTGCCCACCATCCGCAGCCGCTGCGTCAGCTTTGCAGTGGCTCCTGTCTCGCCGGAGCAGTGCGCCCGCTACTGCGCCGCACAGGGGGTGGACAAAAAGACGGCCGCGCTGTACAGCGAACTGTTCGACGGTCACATTGGCACGGTGCTTGCCGCCGCACAGGACGAAGCCCGCACCGCACAGGTGGAAAAGGCCCTGCAGCTGGCAAAGGCCGCTGCTGACCGTGACAGCTATGCCGCAGCCTGCCTGCTGGCCGCCTACGAAAAGGACAAGGCCGGAGCCGCCGCCCTGCTGACGGACTTCCGCGCGGTGGCCGCTGCGGGCCTGCGGCAAAGCCCCCACGCACCGGTGCAGGGCATTGCCGCCCAGCGTGCCCTGCGGCTGGCAGATGCTGCCATCCAGCACCTTGGCGCGCAGGTGAACCCTAAAATCGTGCTCAGCGTGTTTGCGGCAAAGTTCCGCGCGCTGTAATAAAAATGGCCCGACAGATTTGTCGGGCCATTTTTTCAGATCGTTGCAAAGGTAGGGATGGAATCATCCGGGCTGGAATATTTGAACCGGTATTTGTTTTTATATGTGACGGTAAAACCACCGATATGGTAGGTGGGGATCTCAAGATAGTCGCCAAGCCGGATCCAGATCGGAATCGTAGTAGAAGAACTTACGGGAATCGGTCTCTGTGTGACGGGAACATATTTCTCCGTACTGCTGTTCAGAGTAAAGTTGCCGATACTGGTGCAGGAAGGCTTGTTGGTCTTGAACGGCTCATTATCAAAGGCAAATGTAAAGTCAGAGGTGCGCAGAACGACCTGACTGTTGACAGCCTGGAACGAGACAGCAGCATAGAGATAATAACCGCGGCTTTCGCTGGATTCGTGCTGGGAATTGGAGGTGCAGCCGGAGAAGGAACTCATTCCGATCGAAAAATTATCTGCCTGATAGTGGTCGCTGACAGAGGGAAGTGTCGGAGGGTTCAGCAAGGCATCATAGCCATCGCCACAGCCTGCCAGCATACCGCTTGCGGCAACGGCCAGTGCAGCGGCACCAGTCCCGGTTCGGGGCACTCGCACCCGAGGCGGGCCATTTCGGGGCCGATGATGTTGGGACACAGGTCGAACAACTCGGCATACCCGGATATGACGCGGCGGTGGCTGGCGACGACGATCGCCGGCAGCGGTTTGATGATGACTTTTTCCATTTTCTGTCGTGTTTTGAGTTTGTTTCCCAACTCGCTCAGCCGGGTCATGCGCCGGCGCAGTTCCGCCATCTCCGTGCGGCACTCCTCTGTTTTCGCACGGATCATCTCCAGCGGCGGCTCTCCTCCGTGCTCCTCGAAGATTTCGCGGACCTCTTCGAGGCTGAACCCGAGTTTCTTGAGGTAGAGGATGCGGCCCATCCGCTGCATCTGCGATACGTCGTAATAGCGGTATCCCGTCCATTCGTCCACGTGGTTGGGGATCAGCAGTCCGATCTGTTCGTAGTGCCGCAGCGTCTTGACAGTGACGAAGTTGAGTTTGGAAAACTCTCCGATTTTAAGTTTTATTTTCGTTGTCTTCATAAACCTTGCGCAAGTGTTTACGGTGCAAAGATAGACCCTTCCCCCGGGGACGGGTCAAATTTTTTCGCAACTTTTTTTCCGGCCCGCTTTTTTTGTGCCCGTTTCGCTGCATAAAATATAGGTCCGTCGAAATTTTGTTGAAAAATCGCGCGGCGGCAGGGTAGGAATCCCGGGAAATAATTCCTAAATTTGCAGATTGAATTAATATGGCTAATTGTCCCCAGACACAATGTTGAGCGCCTTATACTACCTTTTTTTAGTGCTTCTGTGCACCTTTTTCATGATTTTGTCGGCCGTTGCCCTGGTCGTCTGCTACCCCTTTGACCGGGGCCGCCGCGTGGTGCACGAATTGTCGCGCATCCTGGTGCGGATTTTCTTCTTCATCCCGCCTTTCTGGCGGCAGAAAGTCGTCGGCCGCGAACTGATCGACCGAAAGAAACGTTACGTCATCGTCGTGAACCACAATACGGTCATTGACATTCCCGCGCTCTATTATATCCCGCTCAATTTCCGCTGGGTATCCAAACGCGAGGTCTTCAAGACGCCCTTCTTCGGGCAGTATCTTCTGCTGCACGGCGACATCTGCATCAACCGCGGCCGCGCCACCGAGGCGCTGGAGCAGATGATCCGCGACGGCAGGATGTGGATTTCGCGCGGGGCTTCCGTGGCGATCTTCCCCGAGGGTACGCGTTCGAAGGACGGTGAAATCCACCGCTTCAAGGCCGGGGCCTTCACGCTGGCCAAAGAGGCAGGCGTCGACATTCTTCCCGTCGTTCTGGACGGGACCAAAACCCTGATTAAAAAGAATATGCTCTTCAACTGGGGCAACCGGATCACCATCCGCGTACTGCCTCCCGTCCCGGCCGCTGAGGTCGCTGCGACGGAGACCCATGAACTGATGCAGGAAGTGCAGGAACGGATGTGCGCCGCTTTGGCCGAAATCCGCAAATAACGAATTATGGCAGATTTACTCAATAGCAATTCAAACGCAGCAAATTACGGCGACGACGCCATCGTGACCCTCTCCCCGAGGGAGCACATCCGTCTGCGTCCCGGCATGTACGTCGGCGTGGTCGGCGACGGCTCGCAGCCCGACGAGGCGCTCTACGTGCTGATCAAGGAGGTCGTCGACAACTCGATTGACGAGTTCATCATGGGCGCCGGACGCCAGATCGACATTTCGATCGTCGACAACGTGGTTTCGGTGCGCGATTACGGTCGCGGCATCCCCCTCAAGTCGCTCGCGGCCGCCGTCGGGCAGATGAACACCGGCGGTAAGTACGGCGGCGACGCCTTCAAGAAAACAGTGGGTCTCAACGGTGTGGGCGTCAAAGCCGTCAACATGCTTTCGGGCGAATTTACGGCCCGTTCGGTGCGTGACGGCGAAGCCCGCACGGTGACCTTCGCCAAGGGCCTCGAAGTGAGCGACAAGTGGGAGAGCGGCGTCAGCGAGAAGAACGGCACGTTCATTTCGTACCGCGTCGACGAGGAGATTTTCGGCGAATACGCTTACAACCTCGAATACGTCGAGCAGAAAATCCGCAATTACAGCTACCTGAACCTGGGGCTGACGCTCAATTTCAACGGCAAGAGCTATGTTTCCAAAAACGGCCTGCTGGACCTGGTGAACGACAACATGACCGAGGATCCGCTCTATCCCCCGATCCACCTTTCGGGCGAGGACATCGAGGTCGTGATCACCCACGGCACGGGTTACGGCGAGAGCTACGACTCGTTCGTCAACGGACAGCACACCACCCAGGGCGGTACGCACCAGACGGCTCTTCGCGCCGCCATTGCCAAGACCGTCAAGGAGTTCTACCACAAGGACTACGATCCTTCGGACATCCGCACGTCGATCATCGCAGCCATCTCGATCAAGGTCACCGACCCGATTTTCGAGAACCAGATGAAGACCAAATACGGTTCGAAGGAGGTCGAGCCGGGTGTCTCGGTGAATAACTTCGTGGCCGACTTCCTCACCAAGCACCTCGACGACTACCTGCACAAGCATGCCGAGACGGCGCAGATTCTCCAGAAGAAGATCGTCGAGAACGAAAAGGAGCGCAAGGCGATCTCGGGCATCCAGAAGAAAGCCCGCGAAACGGCCAAGAAAGTAAGCCTGAACAACAAGAAACTGCGCGACTGCAAGATTCACCGCACGGACAAGAGCGAGTTGGCCGAGCAGTCGATGATCTTCATCACGGAGGGTAACTCGGCTTCGGGTTCGATCACCAAGAGCCGCGACGTGCGCACGCAGGCGGTCTTCTCGCTGCGCGGAAAGCCGCTCAACTGCTACGGGCTTACGAAGAAGGTGGTCTACGAGAACGAGGAGTTCAACCTCTTGCAGGCGGCATTGAACATCGAGGAGGATATGGACAACCTGCGTTACAACAAGGTAGTCATCGCCACCGATGCCGATGTCGACGGCATGCACATCCGCCTTCTGATGATGACCTTCTTCCTGCAATTCTTCCCCGAGGTCATCCGCCAGGGGCATTTGTTCGTGCTGCAAACCCCCTTGTTCCGCGTGCGCAACAAGAAGGAGACGCTCTACTGCTATTCGGAGGAAGAGCGCCTGAAAGCCGTGGCCCGCTGCGGCGTCAATGCCGAGATCACGCGATTCAAAGGTCTCGGCGAGATTTCGCCCGACGAGTTCAAGGAGTTTATCGGCGAGAACATGCGGCTCGACAAGGTCCGCATTACGAAAGACGACCCGATCCACGACCTGCTGGAGTTCTACATGGGTAAGAACACCTACGAACGGCAGGGTTTCATCATCGACAACCTGCGCATCGAGGAGGACATCGTGGAGCAGGACCTGAAAATCAGCTAAAGGAATATGGCAGAAAAAGATAAAGACGAATTGATTCCCGGCGAAGCGTTCAGCGAGGACGCTTCGACCCCCGAAACCGCGGATGCCGCCGATGACGAAACCCCTGTGGCCGAAGCCCCGGCCAAGGCGGGCAAGTTCGACCGCCTGACGCAGGAGGAAGGGGGCGTGCGCAAGCTCACGGGCATGTATAAGAACTGGTTCCTGGACTACGCTTCGTACGTGATCCTCGAACGCGCCGTGCCGCATGTCGAGGACGGCCTGAAGCCCGTTCAGCGACGCATCCTCCACGCGATGAAGGTCGTCGACGACGGCCGCTACAACAAGGTGGCCAACCTCGTGGGACAGACCATGCAGTACCACCCGCACGGCGACGCCTCGATCAAGGACGCACTGGTCCAACTGGGCCAGAAGGACCTTTTGATCGACTGCCAGGGTAACTGGGGCAACATCCTCACGGGCGACGAGGCCGCCGCGGGCCGATATATCGAGGCGCGCCTGTCGAAATTCGCCCTCGACGTGGTCTTCAACAAGAAGACGACGGAGTGGATGCTTTCGTACGACGGCCGCAAGGAGGAGCCCGTCACGCTGCCCATCAAATTCCCGCTGCTGCTGGCGCAGGGCTCCGACGGCATCGCCGTGGGCCTGGCTTCGAAAATCCTGCCCCACAACTTCCTGGAACTGATCAACGCCGCCATTGCGCACCTTCAGGGCCGCGATTTCCAGTTGTATCCCGACTTCCCGACGGGCGGCATGGCCGACGTGAGCCGCTATAACGACGGCCTGAGGGGCGGGGCGGTGAAGGTTCGCGCCAAGATTTCGAAGATCGACAAGCGTACGCTTGCCATCACCGAAATTCCCTATACCACGACTACCGAGTCGATCAAGGATTCGATTATCAAGGCCAACGACAAAGGCAAGATCAAGATCAAAAAGGTCGACGACAATACGGCCGACAAAGTCGAAATCGTCATCCAGGTTTCGCCCGACGAATCCTCGGACAAGACCATCGACGCGCTCTACGCCTTCACCGACTGCGAGGTGTCGATCGCTCCCAACTCGTGCGTCATCTGGGACGAGAAACCCCACTTCCTGGGCGTTTCCGAGATTCTGCGCCGTTCGGCCGAGCATACCAAATCGCTGCTGGGCCTCGAACTGCAAATCAAGCTGGGCGAACTCAACGAGGCGTGGCACGCCGCGTCGCTCGAACGCATCTTCATCGAGAATAAACTCTACCAGCTCATCGAAGGCTGCAAGAGCCGTGAAGAAGCCTACGCCGCCGTCGATAAAGGCCTGGAACCCTTCAAGAAACGGCTGCGACGTGAAGTAACGCTTGAAGACGTTCAGAAGCTTACCGAACTGAAGTTTATCCGTATTTCGCGCTACGACAGCGAGAAGGCCGACAACGAGATCAAACAGATCGAGGAGGACATGAAGTCGACGCAGTACGACCTCGACCACCTCACCGAATACACCGTGGCTTACTACGAGCGTATCCGCGACAAGTACGGCAAGGGCAAGGAACGCCGCACCGAACTGCGCGAGTTCGACTCGATCGAGGCGACGAAGGTGGCCGTTACGAACGCCAAACTCTACGTCGACCGGGCCGAAGGCTTCTTCGGCATCGGCAAGTCGATGAAGGATGCGGAGCTGGTCTGCGACTGCTCGGACATCGACGACGTGATCGTCTTCACCAAGGACGGGCGCTACGTGATCACCAAGGTTTCCGACAAGGCTTTCTTCGACAAGGGCATCCACTACATCGGGGTCTTCAAACGCAACGACGACCGTACGATTTATAACGTCCTCTACCGCGACGGCAAGAACGGCGCGATCATGATGAAGCGCTGCGCCATCAAGGGTATCACGCGCGACAAGGAGTACGACATCACCAAGGGAACGCCTAAGAGCGAGATACTCTATATGTCTGTCAATCCGAACGGTGAGGCCGAGGTCTTAAAGGTTTACTTTAAGCCCCGCCCGCGCCTGAAAAAGGTGATCGTCGACCTCGATTTCTCGACCCTTGCCATCAAGGGCCGCCAGAGCCAAGGCAATTTGTTCTCGCGTTACGGCATCCATAAAATCGTGCTGAAGGAGCGCGGAACCTCGACGCTCGGGGGGCAGAACATCTGGTTCGACGAGGACGTGCGCCGTCTCAATGCCGACGGCCGCGGCAAGCTGCTCGGCGAGTTCAAGGGCGACGACAAGTTAATCGTGTGGACCTCTAAGAATCAGTACTATATCACCAACTACGATCTGGGTCAGCACTTCCCCGACGACACCGTCCGCGTGAGCCGCTATGAACCCGACCGGGTTTACAGCCTGTGCTATTACGACCGTGACCAGCGGTATTACTACATGAAGCGTTTCACGGCCGAGATGTCGGACAAGATGCAGGACTTCCTCGACGCCGACGCCGATTTTGTCTGTGTCACCGACCGCGGCGGCGCGCAGTTGGAGATCACCTACAAGGGTGCGCATGCCACGCGTCCTGCCGATTTGGTCGATGTCGACGAATTTGTGGGTGTCAAGAGCCACCGCGCCAAGGGCAAACGCCTGACGACCTACGATGTCGACCGCCTGCGGATGATCGAGCCCGAGCTGCCGCCCGAACCCGAACCGGCGGACGACGAGGAATTCGACGGCGATGAACTGCCCGATGTTCCCGAAACAGATGCTCCGGAAAGTCCCGAAGCGGAGGCCGCCGGGGAAAAAGCGGCTCCGAAGGCCGCTGCGAAACCGGCTGCGAAATCCGCTCCGGAGAAAACTCCGGCCGACGCGCCCCGACCCGGCACGATCGTCGGGGGTGTGGAATTCGAGATCGAGCGTGCGAAGGGCGATGCCGACGAGATGATCGATCCCGAGCAGTTGAACCTGTTCTGAAACGGCCGCCAGCGATGAAAACACTATTCCTGGTCGGTTATATGGGCTGCGGCAAGAGCACCCTGGGACGCAAGTTGGCACGGCGTCTGGGCGTCGATTTCGTCGATACCGATGCGCTGGTCGAGGAGCGTGAAGGCGCTTCCGTGGCCGATGTCTTCCGTTACGAAGGCGAAGAGCGCTTCCGGCAGGCCGAGCGTCGGGTCCTCGACGAGGTGATTGCCGGAAACCCCTTTGTTGTGGTCTCCACGGGCGGCGGACTGCCGACGTGGAGCGACAACATGGCGTGCATGAACGCCGTGGGCAATACGGTCTACCTGCGCCGCTCGCCGGAGCAGATCGCCTGCCGCCTGAGCCCCTACGGACGCCGCAAGCGCCCCCGCCTGCAAGGCCTCAGCGACGACGAACTGGTGGAATTCATGCGTAACGACATGGCGGTGCGCGATCCTTTTTATACGCAGGCTTCGCTGGTTGTCGACTGTGACCCGATGTCCGACGACGAACTGGTCGAATATATTGTCAAAACCTTTTCCGACCGTGGCTGACAACCGACCCATAGGCGTTTACGATTCGGGACTGGGCGGGCTGACCGTCTGGCGCGAAATCCGGCGTGCGCTGCCCGGCGAATCGCTCGTTTACCTCGGCGACGGCGCCAACTGCCCCTACGGCTCGCGGCCCCGCGGGGAGGTGCAGGCGCTGGCCGATGCCGCCGTTGCGCGGCTCGTGGAGCTGGGCTGTAAAATGGTCGTCGTGGCCTGCAACACCGCTACGGCCGCCGCCATCGACTTTTTGCGCGAGAAATATGCCGGCCTGCCCATCGTGGGCATGGAACCGGCTGTGAAACCCGCGTGCCTCGCGACCCGCAGCGGGGGGGTAGGCGTGCTGGCTACCGAGCGGAGCCTCGACGGCGACCTGTTCCGCCGTACGGCCGCCAAATACGGCAGCGGCATCGAGGTCCTGACCTATCCGGGCGTCGGTTTCGTCGAACTGGTCGAGGCCGACCGCGAAGATACTCCCGAGGCCGAGGCCTGTGTCCGGGCCGCCGTGGAGCCGATGCTGGCGCGCGGCGCCGACCAGATCGTGCTGGGCTGCACGCACTATCCTTTCCTGATACACGTCCTCGAACGCATCCTCGCCGGCCGCGGCGTCGCTATTGTCGATCCGTCGCCCGCCGTCGCCCGCCGGGTCGGGGACCTCCTCGACCGGTACGGCCTGCATGCTTCGGCGGACAACCGTCCCGTTTTCACGTTCCATACTTTTGCCGGCGAGAACTACCGCCTCCACCTCGAGCAGAAGGCTGCAAAATCCCTCTCTGCAGGAAGAACCGCCTCACGATGAAATAGTGGAGATTCATAGCAGTTCGGGGTTCGTGATTGTCGGCTCTCCCTCGTCGGTTTCGGAGCGGGAGCCGTTTTTTTTCTGTGTGCAAAGGTAATTCAACCCGGTTTATCCGAAGGCCTCTTTTGGGTCAAAATCGTGGTCAGCCGCCAAGAAAGTTCACAATGTCCCCGAAATTGTCGGAAAAAATTAGTACCTTCGCTCGATAATATCGACATTCGGGAAATGGCATCTAAAAATACATCCTCCAACGGACGGCAGGCCGTTCAGCGTTCCAACAGCGACAGTGCGCGCTGGATCGCCGGGCTGTTGCTGTTGTTCATCGGCTTGTTCGCCGCCGCCGCGGTGTTCTTCTCGTTTTTCAGTTGGACGGCCGACCAGAGCGGCCTGAAACTTTCGCCCGACGAGCGGGCGACGCTCGGCGTCGAGCCGGAAAACCTCTGCGGTTGGGCCGGGGCCCGGCTGGGGCGTCTGCTGGTCGACTATTCGTTCGGCCTGTTCGGCATCCTGATCCCCGTGATGATCGTGCTGATCGGCGTAAGGATTATCCGCCAGCGGCCGCTGCTGTTCAACCATTCGATCCTTTCTTTGTTCCTGATCATGATCCTGGGGTCGCTGACGCTGGGGTTCGCCTTCGCCGACCGCTGGAGCCTCTGCTGCTCGACGGGGTGGGGCGGTGCTTTCGGCATCGAGACCTCGGCCCTGCTGCGGACGCATATCGGGGCTTTCGGAACGATCATCCTGCTGCTCGGCGGATGGATACTTACGGGCGTTTTCATCAACCGCAACTTTATCAACAAAGTCAACGAGGCGGGGAACGTGATGGTCGACAAGAGTGGGAAGGTCGTCGAGATTCTCAAACATAAAGTCGTGCCGCATATCCGTACGGCGGGGGATGAAGAGGTCGGGGAACCTGCACCCGAACTGGCCCCGAAACCGGCTTCGAAGCCCGTCGTGCAGCAGCCCGCAGCCCCGAAGGCCGCGGAGCCTGCGGCGCAGAAAGCCGCCGAACCCGTCGCGTCGAAAACCGCCCCGATCCATGTGGAGCGCCCTTCGGAGCCCGTCGCGCCGAAGAAATCCGTCGATGACGACAATCCCTTCCTGGAACTGACGCCCGGCGGGGAGCCCCTTGCCGGTGAGGATGCCGTTGCCGAAGAGACGGCGGCTCCTGTCGAAGACGGGGAATTTACCGAAGTGGATCTTTCGCGTCCCGAGGGACGTGTAGTGATCGGCCGCAGCGGACTGATCGAACTGGACCGCCCTGTGGTACGCGATATTGCGCCTGCGGCGCCTGCTCCGGAGGAACCTGCCGGCGGGGAGGCCGAACCGGCCGATCCCGATGCGCCCTTCACCGAGATCATCGTCGCCGACGATGCGCCCGAAGCCGAAGGGGTCGTGGTGACGGTCGAGGCCAACGAAGCGAAGCTGGTCGACGAAGCCGCCATCCCCATGGAGAGTTACGACCCGCTGAAAGACCTCGTGAACTACCGCAAGCCGCCCGTGACGCTTTTGGAGGATTATGTTTCCGATTCGGAGGTCTCGGACGAGGAGATTTTCGAGAACAAGACCAAGATCGAGGATACGCTCAAGAACTTCGGCATTCCGATCCAGCGCATCAAGGCCACGGTAGGCCCTACGGTGACGCTCTACGAGATCGTGCAGGCGCAGGGAGTCAAGATTTCGAAGATCCAGGGCCTCGAAAACGATATTGCCCAGAGCCTCAAGGCGCTGGGTATCCGCATTATCGCCCCGATCCCGGGCAAGGGGACCATCGGTATCGAAGTCCCCAACCGCGACAAGCAGGTCGTGTCGATGTATTCGGCCGTGCGCTCGCTGCGTTTCCAGGAGTCGAAGGCCGAACTGCCGGTGGTGATCGGCCGCACGATCCAGAACGAGAACTACGTTTTCGACCTGGCGAAGATGCCGCACCTGCTGGTTGCCGGCGCTACGGGACAGGGTAAGTCCGTGGGTCTGAACGCCATCATCACCTCGCTGCTCTACCGCAAGCACCCCGCGCAGTTGAAGTTCGTGATGATCGACCCCAAGATGGTCGAGTTCTCGCTCTATGCCAAGATCGAACGTCACTTCCTGGCCAAAATGGAATCGGAGGACGACGCCATCATCACCGACCCCAAGAAGGCGGTCTATACGCTCAACTCGCTCTGCACGGAGATGGACAACCGTCTGGAACTGTGTAAGAAGGCCGGGGCGCGCAACATTGCCGAATACAACGAGAAATTCACTTCGCGGCGGCTGAACCCGATGAACGGTCACCGCTACCTGCCTTATATTGTGGTGGTGGTCGATGAATTCGCCGATCTGATCATGACGGCTCGTGAAGTCGAAGGCCCTGTCATGCGCCTTGCACAGAAGGCCCGCGCCATCGGCATCCACCTCATCATCGCCACACAGCGTCCCGACGTGAAGGTCATTACGGGCGGTATCAAGGCCAACTTCCCGGCCCGAATCGCCTTCCGCGTGATGCAGATGATCGACTCGCGTACGATCATCGACCAGCCGGGAGCCAACCAGCTCATCGGCCGCGGCGACATGCTCTTCTCGAAGGACGGCGACCTGACGCGTATCCAGTGTGCGCTGGTCGAGACCCGGGAGGTCGAGCAGATTTGCGAATACATCTCCAAACAGCAGGGTTACACGGCGGCTTACCCGCTGCCGGACTATACGCCCGACGGCGGCGACGGCGGACAAATGGGCAGCGAGGAGTCCTCGGCGCCCGTGAAATACGATTCGCTCTTTGCCGAGATCGCCCGCGACGCAGTCTCGGGAGGCCAGATTTCGACCTCGATGATCCAGCGCAACTACGAGGTGGGCTTCAACCGCGCGGGCCGCATCATGATGCAGCTCGAACGCGCCGGCATCGTAGGCCGTCAGCAGGGGGCCAAGCCGCGCGACATCCTCTACCACGACATGCCTTCGCTGGAAGCGAAATTGCAGGAACTGGGGCTTTTTTTAACCGATTGATTATGAAACGATTTCTGCTTCTGCTGGCCCTCGCGTCGGGTGTTTGTTCGGTTTCGGCCGCCGGCCGCGCCACGGAGATACTCGAACGCCTCGCGGCGGGTTTCCGGGCCATGAACGGCTATGGCGTGAATTTCGAGGTCTCCTCGGGTGACTATGAGGCCCGCGGCAGCTATGTCGTCGAAGGGGAGGGTTATTACCTCGCACTGGGCGACGCCGAGGTGTTCGCCGACGGCGGGGTTCGCTACGAGATCGACAACCGCCGCCGTGAAGTGACTGTTACGGAGGTCGACACCACGAGCCGCAATATCCTGAACAATCCGGTCCGGGCCTTCGATTTCCTGGGCAGCGAATACGTGCCGTCGCTCGTTTCCGAGGCCGGAGGCCGTGCCGTCGTGCGGCTGACTCCTGCTGCCGGGAACGACTCCCCGGCGGGCAACGTGACGCTGACGGTCTCGACCGACACGATGCGCCCCCTCTCGCTTTCGTACGACTACGACGGCGAGCAGGTGCTGGTAAAGGTCCTGGAGGTCGCGCCGCTCACGGGGCATGTCCGGCCCTTCGACAAGGCCGCTTATAAGGATTACGAATTTATCGATTTCCGCTGAGAATATGGACATCGTTTGCGCCGCCGATACCAATTACGTAGAGCATTGCACCGTGATGCTGACCTCGCTGTTTCTGAAAAACCGCGGGGAGGACATTACGGTCCACCTTTTGTCGGACAGCATGTCCGATGCGGGCATCGCGTCGATCGGGGAGGCGGTCCGCTCCTTCGGCGGCCGCTTCCGGGTCTATCCGATCGACCCCGCACTGCTGAAAAAATGCCCGATCAGGCCGACCGACCACCTCTCGCTGGCGACTTATAACCGCCTGCTGATGGCTGAAATCCTGCCGCAGGAGATCGACAAGGTGCTTTATCTCGATTGCGACATCGTGATCGAGGGATCGCTCCGCGAACTGCTGGAAACGCCGCTGGACGGTTACGCACTCGCTGCCGTGGAGGAGATGGGGTGTTCCCGTCCGGATGTCTATGAACGGCTGGGCTACGATCCGCAGTATGGCTATTTCAATGCCGGGGTGCTGCTCGTCAACCTCGCTTACTGGCGCCGGATCGACTCTGTGAACCTGTTTTTCGATTACATTGCTGCGAATTACGACCGCATCGTCGCCCACGACCAGGATGTGCTCAATGCGTTGTTTCACGCCAAATGCCTGCATCTCGACTGCAAATGGAATGTCGAAGAGGCGTTTTACCATCGCTGCGTCCTGAAACGGCTCGGTTACGACCGGACGTTGCGCCGGACGCTGCTGCACCCCGTGGTGCTCCATTATACGTGGAAACCCAAGCCCTGGGACCCGGACTGCAAACATCCTTTCCGGATCGCCTATTACCGCTGTCTGGAACGCGTCCGCGGCGGCACGATGCTTCGCCTGCGCTATCTCCGGGCTTTTGCCGACCGGTGGTTCCTGCCGGCGGTGCTTGGCCTCGGCCTGCGGGGTAAATGGTTCTACCGCCTGAAATAATTTTCCGACGGCCCTGCCTGCCGGAAATTGAAAACCGGAATTGCTTATGAAGACGCTGAAACCATCGTTTTCCGCCGTCCGGGGCCGCTTCGGCCGGCTCTGTGCGGCGGTCTGCCTGTTATTTGCGGCATTTCCCGCACAGGCGCAGCAGACGCTGCCGCTGACCCGCCACCGGGGACATCTTTATACCGAGGCGTTGTTGCAGGATTCGCTTCCGGTGCGGATCATGCTCGAATCGGGAATTCCCTTTCCGCTGATCGACAGTGCGCTCGTGTGGTCGCATCCCGACCTTTTCCATCCCGAAAAACTGGACCGTCCGGTGCGTTTCCGCATGGCGGCCGGTGTCCTCTATACCGCCTCCTATAAATTGGGGCCGGGCCTTTCCGCCGGTCTTTCGCGGAGCCTGCGCGACACCTATGTGGTCGATTTGGGGAAGCACAGCGCGGAGATGCTCTATCCGCTGAATCATTTCACCTCCGACAGTGTGTCCCGGCCCGGCATCTTCGGCCTCGACATGCGCGGCGGGAGCCTGTGGATGCTCGCCGGGGATGAGCTTCCCGCGCCCGGCGGAGAATGGACGGCCTATG